>Ga0207678_10000077_pt1 | contig 78930 bp, 72 predicted proteins | sample KBSC63metaG_FD_184319 | JGI IMG/M metagenome (GOLD analysis project Ga0207678, IMG submission 184319) | Corn rhizosphere microbial communities from Kellogg Biological Station, Michigan, USA - KBS C6-3 metaG (SPAdes) (version 2) | ecosystem: Host-associated > Plants > Roots > Rhizosphere > Soil ... | reverse complement strand
CGGCGCAGGATCTGGCGCGGCGACACGCTGACGGCGCCGCCCTGCACGCGCTCGACGTCGGCCAGCACCAGCGCGGTGCCCTCCTGCCAGGGGATCTCCCGCAGGGTGTCGAAGTCGGGGCGCAGCACGAAGTCGCCGTAGCCGCTGTCCCAGGAGGAGAGCGCGTAGCCGTCGACGGTGTTCATGTCGACGTCCACGGCGAGGAGGTAGTTGCAGGCCTCGGTGGCGTGCCCGACGACCTCGTCCAGGAAGTACTCGGCCGAGCAGCGTTTGCCCTGGAGCCTGCCCTGCATGTCGGTGAGCGCGACGAGCACGGTGTCGATCGTGCCCGCGTCCACGCGCGCCCGGAGTTCGTCGAGCGTGAGCATGCCTCGCCTGCGTGCCATCGTCGCCCCAAAGGTTTGATATGAATCCTTTGCCGGTCCTTCCTACCCGGTCACCCCGCCCCGGTCAACCCGAGAAAAGGTATCTTTTTGAACCATTGGGTCGGCGTGTGGATTGTCCTGGTTGCCCGGCTGAGAAGAGTCTGTGAATTCGCCCCGTCCGGGAGGAAACGGGGGCCCTCGCACGTTGGACGGGACAAGAGAGGTGAGATCGATGACCACAGCATTCACGCAGCAGACCACGATCGGACAGCAGCAGGCCCGGCCCCAGCTGCCGACCCTGCCCACCGGCTGGCCGATCGGTTCGTACGAGTCCTACGAGCAGGCACAGCGGGCGGTCGACCACCTCGCGGGCACCGACTTCCCCGTCACCGACGTCACGATCGTGGGCGTGGAACCGATGCTCGTCGAGCGGGTCGCGGGCAAGATGTCGTGGGGCAAGGTCCTCGGCAGCGCGGCGACGTCCGGTGCGCTGTTCGGCCTGTTCCTCGGCCTGATGCTCAGCCTGCTGAACCCCGGCGCCGGCCTGGTCCCGATCGTGATCGGCCTCGTCGCCGGTCTCGGGTTCAACCTGCTCTTCGGCGCGCTGGGCTACGCGGTGAACCGCAACAAGCGCGGGTTCATCTCGCAGAGCCAGCTGGTGGCCCGCCGCTACGACGTCCTGTCCCAGCCGCGCAACGCGGAGAAGGGCCGCGCGCTCCTGGCGGACCTCGCGGCGCGCAGCGCCTTCGGCCACTGACGCTCATCGACCGGAAGGCCGCCTCCCCCGGGAGGCGGCCTTCGTCGTACCTGGGGACAACTCCGCCGGCCAGCCCGTGCCTGGGGACAACTCCGCCGGCTACCCCGGAAACTGTCGGTGCCCGCCGGTAGCGTGGAAAACGGGGGCTGCTCAGGTGCCCGAGGACACCGTCGGCACGTCCGGGGTCCCTGCCGCCTCGGGAGCTTCCGCCGGACGGCCCGCGCGGAGCAGCTTCCCCCATCGCGCCCGGTCGTAGCGCGCCGGCGGCGTCTGGGCCAGGAACTCCCGAAGGATCTCCAGGAACCGCTTCGGATCCGACCGGTGCGGGAAGTGACCCGCGCCCTCGAAGAGGACCAGCCTGCTGCCCGGCATCGCCCGGTGCGCCCGCAGCGCGTGGCCGCTCGGCACCACCCTGTCCTCGGTGCCCCACACCAGCAGCGTCGGGATGCCCTCGGTCAGGTAGCACCGGTCCAGCATGTTGACCACCTGCCCGCGCCAGTCGACGACCGAGCGCAGCGTCCGCAGGAACGCCGAGCGCGTGCTCGGCTCGACGAGCCGCACGTACCGGGTCAGGACGTAGTCGAGGTCCGCGTCGTCGAAGACCCGCAGCAGCCCGGCGAACCCGCGCAGCGCCGCCACCGCGGGTGGCGTCCCCAGCAGCGGCAGCACCAGCCCTGCCCCCGGCGCCGCGGCCAGGCGCAGCAGCGGGTGGACGCCCGCCCCGACCCCGCCCGAGCCGACCAGCACGAGGCGTTCGCACCGTTCCGGGAACTGGTAGGCGAACTGCATCGCGACCCCGCCGCCGAGCGAGTGCCCGACCACCGTCACGCGGTCGACGTCGAGGGTGGTCAGCAGGTCGCGCATGCCGCACGCGTAGGCCGCGACCGAGTAGTCCGCGCGCGGCTTGGCCGAAGAGCCGTGGCCGAGCAGGTCGGGCGCGATCACCGTGAAGTCGGCCGACAGCGACGCCAGCAGGTCCAGCCAGGTCGACGAGTCGTCGCCGATGCCGTGCAGGAAGAGCAGGGCCGGCCCGCGCCCGGCCATCCGGTAGGCGCGCTCGTACCCGTGGACGACCCGGGTGCGCGGGGCGAAGCTGTCCGTGGGTGGCGTCACCCGCCCAGCTCAGCACGCTCACGTTCGCCCGGCGTTTCGGGCTCGTTCGCAACGGGTGAACGCGCTCGTCCCCTACCTGGTCGGTGTCGGTGTCACTGTCGGTGATGCCGACGGCGTGGTGGTCGCCGGCGGCACCGTCACCTTCGGGATCGCCGCGCTGAACGGCACGCCCGCGAGCTCGCGGCAGGCTCCGCGGTAGCCGTTGTAGCCGTTGTAGTTGCCCTGGTCGTCGGTGACGCCCTGCTCGATCTTCGGCCGCGGGAACCGGTTGTCCTCGCCGATCTTCTGCCTGCTGCCGCTCGAGCGTTCGCAGCCGTAGCGGGTCACCGTGAGCGGCCTGCCTTCTTCGTCGTAGAGGTAGACCTCCGTCAGCGGCTTGCCCTCGGCGTCGAAGGCGTAGATGTTCCCGACGTCACGGCCGCCGTAGGTCAGCTGGTCGTTGCCGTAGCTGTCGGACGAGGTGTAGTACGACGGCGGGCTCGAGGAGCCCCCGCGGGCGAAGAGGTCGACCGCGGCACCGAAGCCGCCGAGCGTGGCGCCGATGACGAACGCCGAAATCGGCACGGCCACCCACAGCAGCCGCCGGTCGTTCCGCACCCGCGGGCCGGCCCACAGGGCCCCGACGGCCGCGAGGATCAGGAACGGCAGCAACAGCACCCCGCTCCGGCGCTGCAGCATGAACAGCAGACCGAACGCGACCAGCGCGACGGCGCACAGCACCCACCACGCCGGCTTGAGCGAACCGGCGTAGCGCAGGAACTTGCCGGTGTCCTCCTGCTCGCGTCCCTTCGCCATCATGGTCCGCAGCCACCCCACCTCGGGCAGCGCCAGCACCGGCTCGACCCCGCCGCGCAGCAGCAGCGCCAGGCTGATGAGGAAGACCGGCGCGAACAGGAGCAGGCCGATGAAGGCGTCCGGGCTGCGGGAGACGGTGGCGCCGAACGCGAGCAGGGCGAGCCCCAGCGCGCAGAACACCAGGCCCCACAACGCGATCCGCGGCTTCGCCAGGCTGGGCGCGGCTGTGGTGGTGAGCACCTGCGTGGCGCCCTCCCCCGGCGCCGGGTACCCGCCGGACGCGCGCAGCTCGGCGGCGTAGCTCTCCGGCGAGCCGAGCCGCTCGATCAGGGCCTCGACACGGGCGCCCTCCCCCAGCTCGGCCTCGAGTTCCGCCAGGTGCGGGCGGACGTCCTCGAGGATCTCTTCGATCTCGCTCGCGGGCAGGTCGGCGAGCGCGGTCCGGACCCGCGCCAGATACACCCGCACGGCGGTCGGCTTGTCGCTCATGCTGCCTCTCCCAAAAGCACGTTCATCGTCGAAGCGAAGCTCTGCCACGTCTTGCCGGACTCCGCCAGCCGGGCCCGGCCCGGCTCGTTCAGGCTGTAGTACTTGCGGTGGGGGCCCTCTTCGCTGGGCACCACGTACGAGGTCAGCAGGCCGGCCTTGTAGAGCCTGCGCAACGTCCCGTACACCGACGCGTCCCCCACCTCGTCCAGGCCGGCGGCCCGGAGTCTTCGCAGTACGTCGTACCCGTAGCCGTCTTCTTCGCGGAGCACCGCGAGGACGGCGAGATCGAGTACGCCCTTGAGCAGCTGACTGATCTCCACTGCACCCTCCAGTCTTACGCTTGGAAAGGTACCACGCATTGCACAGTAGTGTGCATGGCGGAGGGCCATCGGCGTGGCGGGCCGGGTCAGCCCCGGGTGTCCACCGGCCGTTCGAAGAAGGATTCGAGGACCACGATCGTCTGGGTGCCGGTGACGCCGTCGATCGCGAAGAGCCGGCGCAGCGACGCCTGGAGGTCTTCGGTCGTCGCCGTGCGCACCTTGACCAGCAGTGATGCCGGGCCCGCGATGACGTGGGCCTCGACGACTTCGGGCAGCGCTTCGAGGGCTTCGCGCACCGGGGAGTCGCCCATCCAGGCGTTGGCCTCGACGAGGACGAAGGCAGCGACCCCACGGCCCACCGCGGCCGGGTCCACGTCCACGGTGGTCCGCCGGATGACGTCCTGTTCGCGGAGCTTGCGCACGCGCTCGTGGGCCGCGCCCGCCGAGAGCCCGACAGCCTTGCCGAGGGCGGCGTACGCCTGCGTCGCGTCGCGCTGCAGTTCACCGAGCAGCATGCGATCTACTTCATCCACCACTTGACCATATCAGGTTCGGCGGTCCATGCTTTCGACAGAATTTCATTAGGGGTGAGAGATGGATCTGGTCAAGACCGACTTCCAGCTGCTCGACGAGCGGTTCGCCCGCGTCAACGGCGACGAGTGGATGCAGCGCCTGCACACCGGTTGCCGCTGGACCGAAGGGCCGGCGTACTTCCCGGCCGGCCGCTACCTGGTGTTCAGCGACATCCCGAACGACCGCACGCTGCGCTGGGACGAGACGACCGGGCACGTCGGCGTCTTCCGGCAGCCGTCGAACTACGCCAACGGCCACACCGTGGACCGGCAGGGGCGGCTGATCAGCTGTGAGCAGGGCCCGCGGCGGGTGACGCGCACCGAGCACGACGGCTCGATCACGGTGCTGGCGTCGGAGTACCGGGGGAAGCGGCTGAACAGCCCGAACGACGTCGTCGAGCACTCGGACGGGTCGATCTGGTTCACCGACCCGAGTTACGGCATCGACAGCGACTACGAGGGCTACCGCGCGGAGAGCGAGATCGGCGCGTGCCACGTGTACCGCGCGGCCCCGGACGGCTCGGTGACGATCGTCGCCGACGACTTCTCCCGCCCGAACGGGCTGGCGTTCTCGGCGGACGAATCCCGGCTGTACATCGCGGACACGCGCCAGAACCCCAGCCACATCAGGGTGTTCTCCGTCGCCGGGAACGACAGGCTGACGGGCGGCGAGATCTTCGCGACGAGCGACAGCGGCGGCTTCGACGGAGTGCGCGTGGACAGCGAAGGCCAGGTGTGGGCAGCGGCCCACGACGGCCTGCACTGCTTCGCGGCGGACGGGACGCGGATCGGCAAGCTGCGGATCCCGGAGATCTGCTCGAACTTCACCTTCGGCGGAGCACGCGGCAACGAGCTGTTCATCACGGCGTCGAGCTCGCTGTACACGCTGCGGGTGACGGTGAACGGGGCCCGCTACCCGCGCTGACCTCGGCCGTGGCGCCGCTAGCCCGGTACTTCGACCCGCTCGCGGCGGCGCCACGCCCGGCTCACGCGGACCAGCCAGGCCGCCTCGGCCGTCACGTCCGCGGCCGTGTCCGGTTCGGCTTCCTGGTCGGGTGCGCGCTCGAAGCGCCTCCCCGCGCGGCCCGCCTCGATCGCCGCCGCCAGGGTCACCGCTTCGACCGTGGCCGCCACCTCGGCTTCGGGGACTCCCGCGCGGCGGGCCGCCGCCTCCGCGCGGGCCGGGAGGTCCGGGTCGAAGTGGGCTCGCAGGGCCAGGTGGCCGTCGCGGATTTCGATGACCCGGCGGTACAGCGCGAACTCCGCGCCGCCCGCCAGTTCGCGGCCCGGGTCGAGCGCAATGCCCGGGACCGCCGTGCGCAGCGCCGTCCACAGCGGCTCGATGCGGCGGTAAGCGCGGTACGCGCGGATCCGGCCGAGCACCGACGACACCGCCGGCGACCACGCACTGAGCGTCGCCCCGGCCGCCACGCACCCGACCGTCACCGCCGCGAGCACCGACGACGGCACGTCCTCGCGGGCGCCGATCCGCGCCGTCCGCGCGAGCTGCAGGACGTCGTCGACGTCCCAGAACGTCCACGCGGTCGCCGAGCCGACCCCGACGACCAGCAGCCACAGCCCGGCCCGCAGCGGGCCCGGCTCCGCGTGCCAGGCGCTGCGGACGAACACCGCGAACAGGAGACCGAGACTGACGAGGCTGTAGAGCAGGAACAAAATCTTGTCGCCGAGGGCGAAGGGCAAGCCTGCGGCCGAGAACACCGTGTCGTCGCCGACGCGCCTCGGCTCGGACAGCGCGAAGCACACCGCGAGGAGCACCATCGTCGCTCCGGTGAACAGGGCGTGCGGGGCGAGCCGCGCCCCTTCGCCACGCCACACCGACTGCGTGAAGGCGACGGCGAACCCGATGGCGCCCAGCTTCAGCTCGTCGCCGGCCAGGCTCAGCACCCACTCGGCCACCGGCCCCGGGCCGGCGAGGGCCGACATCGCCGGCGTCAGCACCACGATGCCGGTGGCGATGCAGATGCCGAAACCGGCGAGGAACCACATCGTGCGCGCCGGCTGGCTGCGGCGCGCCTCGATCAGCTTGTACCCGAACCCTGCGAAACCCGCCGCGCAGAGGTAGTAGGCGAGGGTTTCGATCACGGCGTGCGGCGGCCGAACACCGAGTCGAAGCGCCGCACGCCGTCCGGGACGCCCGGCGCCGGTTCCCGCGGCTCCGCGGGCCGGACGACGCGCTGCGCGAGCAGGCTCGCGACGAGTTCGGCTTCGCGTTCCTCGATCTCCGAGTAGGTGGTGCGGCCGAGCACGCGCCGGACGAGCTCGGGGGAAAGGTTCGGCATCAGCTGCCGTCCGGCGGCGGCGTCGATGGCCACGCCGTCGGCGCCCGCGTCGGAACCGACGTGGCCGCACAGCAGGTGCCCGACCTCGTGCAGCAGGATGTGCCGCCGGTGCAGGGCGGTCGTGTCGGTCGGGTAGAGGATGTAGTCGGCGCGTTCGGTGCTCATCAGCAACCCGCACGGCGCGCCTTCGGGCGCGCTGACCGGCATCAGCTCGATGGGCCGCCCGCGCTCGGCGGCCAGGCTCGCGATGAAGCCCTCGGCGTCGAACGGCTCGGGCAAGCGCACGGCGTCGGCGACTTCGCGGGCCCGCTTCCACAGCGACCGGGCCGGCTGCCGCCGCAAGGATGGTCGCGCCACTGTCAGGCCTCCCTCACCACGCCCCGGCCGAACGGCTCCGGCAGGTTCAACGCGGCAAAGCGCGTGTGGTTGCGCGGCCGGGGAAAAATCCGACGCACGGACGCCGCACATGGTTCCACACCGACCACCCGGAAACCGGCGGCACCCGGCCCCGGCGGCGAGGACTCCGCCACCCTCAGCCCTCCTTCTTCGGACCGCCGCGGCCGGCCTCCCTCCGGGCGATCGCGTCGATCATGTCGCTGATCGTGTCCAGGCCGTCCGAGGACAGCGTCACCGCGCGCAACGCCAGGTCCCGGACCCCCGCGTCGCGCAACGCGCCCAGCAGCGCCAGTTCCTCGGCGATCTTCCGGCTCTGCTCGTCGTCGAAGAAGTACGCCGGCGGCACACCGAAGAACTGCGCGAGTGCTTCGAGGTGCCGCTTGGTCGGGTTGTCGCGGCGGCCGGTGCGCAGCTGCCACAGGTACGTCGTCGAAAAGCTCTCGCCCGTCGCTTCGCGGCAGGCCTTGGCGACCTCTTCGTTGCTGTACGGCTCCCGATCGGGCCTGCGGACCACGTGGAACAGCCGGTCGATCTTGTCGGCCAGCGTCGACTTTCCGGGCTCCTTGACCACGATGCACTCCCTCAGCTACCAGGCGTATTCATCCTAGCTGAAAGGCGCACGTCGTTTATCAACCCGAGTTCGCCCTCGGCCGGGGCTGGCAGCGCGGGCACGAAAACGACGAGCGGTTCATGAACGGCTCCCGCCGGATGGCCGTGCCGCACCGGTGGCACGGCATCCCCTCCTGGCCATAGGCGTCCAGCGACCGGTCGAAGTACCCCGACTGCCCGTTGACGTTCACATACAGCGCGTCGAACGACGTGCCGCCCGCGCCCAGGGCCGCGTTCATCACGTCCGACGCCGCCGACAGCAGCTCCCGGCCCTTCGCCATGGTCAGCTTTTCGGTCGGCCGGGACCAGTGCAGGCGGGCCCGCCACAGGGCTTCGTCCGCGTAGATGTTGCCGATGCCCGACACGAGCGTCTGGTCGAGCAGCGCCCGCTTGACCTCGGTGCGCCGCGACCGCAGCGCGCGCACGGCCGCGTCGAGGTCGAACTCCGGGTCCATCGGGTCACGCGCGATGTGCGCGATCGTGTCCGGGAGCAGCACCTCGCTGCCGATGTCGCTGAGGTCGTCGAGCGCCAGCCCGCCGAAGGTCCGCTGGTCGACGAAGCGCAGCTCCGGCCCGTCGTCGTCGAAGCGCAGCCGGACCCGCAGGTGCTTCTCGTCCGGGGCGTCCTCGGGCTGGACGAGCATCTGCCCGCTCATGCCGAGGTGGGCCAGCAGCGCCTCCTTGTCGGACAGCTCCAGCCACAGGTACTTGCCCCGCCGCCGCGCCGCCTCGACGCGGGTGCCGGCCAGCCGTTGCGTGAAGTCCTCCGCGCCCAGGGCGTGCCGGCGGATGGCGCGCGGGTGCAGGACCTCCGCCTCGCGGATGGTCCGCCCCGCGACGTGCGCCTGCAGGCCCAGGCGGACCACTTCGACCTCGGGAAGTTCGGGCATGCCGCCATTGTGCCCGGCGGGTACGACACTTTTCGGAAAGGCACTCAGGAAGCGGCCGGGCCGACGTCGGCCTTCGCGAGCGGCACCCGGGTCGTGCCGGACGCGAAGTACTCGTCGGCGCCGACGTCGAAGGTGCCCGTGCGGGTCTGCAGGTCGAAGTCCTTCGCCGCGTACGGGTACGAACCCGCGCCCGTGTTGATCGCCGGGCTCCCCGACGCCAGCCGGTAGAGCCCGGCGGCGTCCTTGACCAGCTTCGGGTCGACGTTCCGCGACGGGATCCCGGCCGTGCCGCCGGAGGTGATGTTGCCTTCGTACTTGACCGTCGACCCGCTCGGCAGCGTCACGAGCGTGCCCGAGGTGCCCTTGACGATGTTGTCCGCGACCACGCAGTCCTTCGGCTTGAAGTCCCCGCCGTCACCGTCGATGACGCTGTTCGACCCGAGCACCGTGTTGTACGCGACGGTGACGCGGTCCGGGCGGTCGTGCAGCTTGCTCGCCGGGCCGCTGTCGGCTTCGTCACCGGAGCCGAAGACGATCGCGCGATCGCCGGAATTCGCCACGTAGTTGCCGACGATCCGGTGGTCGTTGCCGTGGAACCGGATGCCGGAGCCGAACAGCACGTTGCCTTCGACGGTGCTGCGGTTGCCGTGGCGCAGCACGATGTAGCCCTTGCTGTCGCGGATCGTGTTGTAGCGGATGACGTTGTCCGACGACTTGACGGAGATCGCCTCGCTGTCGCCGTCGGCCTTCTCGAAGAGGTTGTTCTCGACGACCGCGTGCGCGGGGTAGGACTGGTGGTTGCTCAGCCCGAGCCGGATCGACTCGCCGCCGTTCGCGCCGGAGAACTGGTGGTTGAAGAAGTAGTTGTGGTGCACGTGGACGTTCTGCGCCATGGCGTCCGACGGCCCGAGGATCTGCAGGAACACGCCCTGGCTGGTGCGGTTCTGGAAGACGTTGTGGTCGACCTCGGTGTCGTCGCCGTTGACCGAGACCCAGTTGCCGTCGCTCGTGAGCTGGAAGTCGTTGCGGGTCAAGCGGTTGTGCGACGCCCCGGCCGGGACGCTCAGGGAGGCGCCGCCCCGGAACTTGAAGCCCTGCAGCACGACGTTGTGGACACCCCCGGCGAAGGCGAACGTCTTCGAGCCGGTGATCGTCGCCTTGCCGGTGTGCTCGGCCGCGATCGTCACCGGCGCCGAGCCGGTGCCGGACCGCTTGATCGACAGCGTCGAACTCGCGGAGTACGAACCGTCGGCCAGGACGATCGTGTCACCGGCGTTCGCCTTGTCCATCGCGGACTGCAGCGCGGACAGGGACGTGACGCGGAGCTGCGCGGCCGACGCCGTCGGGCCGGGCACGACGACGAGCGCCGCGGCGATCAAGGGTACGAAGAGCAGACGCATCCGCCAAACCTCTCAGTGAGCACGGGGCGGCGGAGATCCACACGCTACTGAGCGGCCCGGGAAAACGTCAACGAGGGTTCCCGCTGATCAGGACTCCGGTTCGGCCGTCTTCTGCGCCTCGAGTTCGGCGGACAGCGAACGCCAGGCCGTCTCGGCGGCCTTCTGCTCGGCTTCCTTCTTCGTCGACCCGGTGCCGTGACCGAGGGGTCGACCGGCGACCAGCACCGTGGCCGTGAACTCCTTGCGGTGGTCCGGCCCGGTGTCCTCGACCTTGTACTCGGGCACGCCGAGACCGGCCGACGCGGTCAGCTCCTGCAGGCTCGTCTTCCAGTCGAGCCCGGCCCCGCGCAGCGGCGCCTCGGCGAGCAGGCCGTCGAAGAGGTGGTGCACGAGCTTGCGCGCGATCTCGATGCCGTGTTCGAGGTACGCGGCACCCATCACCGCTTCCAGGCCGTCGGCGAGGATGCTCGCCTTGTCGCGGCCGCCGGTGAGTTCTTCGCCCTTGCCGAGCAGCAGGTGCGCCCCGAGCCCGCCCTCGCCGAGCCCGCGCGCCACCCGCGCCAGAGCGTGCATGTTGACGACGCTGGCGCGGAGCTTCGCGAGTTGACCTTCGGGCAGGTCGGGGTGCGTGTTGTACAGGTGATCGGTGACGACGAGGCTGAGCACGGCGTCACCGAGGAACTCCAGCCGCTCGTTCGGCGGCAGCCCCCCGTTTTCGTACGCGTACGAACGGTGGGTCAGCGAAAGCCGGAGCAGCTCGGGGTCGAGAGTGACCCCGAGCGCTTCGAGCAACGGCGCCGGATCGGCCGCGGGTCCCCCGGGCGTCTTGCCCCCCATGTCGGCTACCCGATCAGGCGGGCTCGACGACCTGGCGGCCGTTGTGCTGGCCGCACGACGGGCACGCGATGTGCTGGAGCTTCGGCTGCTTGCAGGCGCGGTTGGAGCAGGGCACCAGCTGCACCGGAGCCGCCTTCCACTGGCTGCGGCGGGAGCGCGTGTTGGATCGCGACATCTTCCGCTTCGGGACGGCCACGAGTAGATCTCCTTATGACGGTCTGCTCGCGGTCGTGCGAGCGAACTTTCCTCCGGAACGAGCTGGACGCTCGTCAGGCTTGCTCAGCTGGGCCCGGGCTTTTCGCCCGCGTTTTCGTCGAAGCGCTCGACGAGTGCGGCCCACCGAGGGTCTATCTTCTCATGCCCGTGTCCGGGCTCGAGATCGGCCCACTTGACGCCGCATTCCGTGCAGAGCCCGGCGCAGTCCTCGGTGCACAGCGGAGCCAGCGGGAGGGCCAGCACGATCGCGTCGCGCACGGTGGGCTCGAGGTCGATCCTGTCGTCGACCAGCCGGGGGATCTCGTCCTCGTCGGTGGTCTCCTCGGTGGCCGACCCCGGGTAGGCGAACAGCTCCTGGACCTCGACCTCGACCTCTTCGGTCAGCGGGTCGAGGCAGCGGGCGCAGGTGCCCTTCGCGGTGGCCGTGGCGGTGCCGCTGACGAGGACGCCTTCGACGACGGACTCGAGGAGCAGGTCGAGGTCCAGCTCGGAGCCGGCTTCGATGGTGATGACGTCGGGGACGCCGAGCGGCGTCTCCACCGGCACGCTGCGCCGGATCGCGCGGCTGAGGCCGGCGTGACGGCCGAGCTCACGGGTGTCGATCACCCACGGGCTGCGGTCGTCGAGCTGGGGAATCTTGTTCTCGGACATCCCGTCCAGGGTACGCACTGGTCGCCACCCCTTTTGAGCAGGGACGGCATGGCGGGGTGGGTGGTGACTGCTCGGGTCGCTCAGGAAGGTCCGGGCGATGGGCAGTAAGCGGAGAGGCTCGTCACACCTGGTAGTCGTAGAGCGTCGGGCGGCCGCCGCTGCTCGGCAGGTTCGCCGGGGAGCGCAGGTGGTTGCGCCCCGAGTCCACCGTCCGCAGCGTCGTCGCCAGCAGCTCGGAGAACTCCGCGAGCTTGCCGTCCACGTACGCGTCGCAGTCCGCGCGCTGGCGGTCGGCCTCCGCGTGGGCCTCGTCCACGATGCGGGCCGACTCCGCGTGCGCCGCCTGGACCACCTCGGTCTGGGCCACCAGGCGGGCCTGCTCCGCCCGGCCGTCCTCGATGGCGCGGTCGTAGGCGTCGCGGCCGGCCTGGATCATGCGCTCGGACTCGGCGCGCGAGCGGTCGGTGAGGTTCTGGTACTCGGCCTGGCCCGCCGCCACCGTGCGGTCGGCCTGGTCGTGGGCGTCGGCGAGCATCTGCTCGGCGCGGGCGCGGGCGTCGGCGAGGATGCGCTCGGCTTCGTCGGTCGCGTCGGTGATCGTGCGCTCGGCCTCGGCGTTGGCGCCGGCAACCGTCTCGCCCGCCTCCTTGCGCGCGGCGTGGATCAGGTCGTCGCGCTTGTCGAGGACGTCCTGGGCGTCGTCGATCTCCGCGGGCAGCGCGTCGCGGACGTCGTCGAGGAGTTCGAGCACATCACCCCGGGGCACGACGCAACTGGCCGTCATCGGGACGCCGCGCGCCTCCTCGACGATGGTGACGAGCTCGTCGAGCGCCTCGAAAACCCGGTACACGGCAACTCCAATCCCCTGTCGCTGTGGACCAGTCTGCCCGCATCGGGCGCCGAAGCGGTGAACGCGACCGGCGCCGGGCGTGTCCCCCTGGACCACGCCCGGCGCCGGAGTCACTGCGACAGCACGAAGGCCGGATCGATGATCACCTGCGCGAGCTGCTCCTCGGTCAGCGAAAAGCCCCCGGAGTCGACGACGGCCACCGTCGAACCGTCCGGGCGGTACAAAAAGCCCTCCCCGGCCCGCCGCACCGTGCCGCCCCGGCCGTCCGGGTAATCCAGCGCGCGGATCACCACCACCCCGCCGCCGGGTCGCGGACGCTGGGAGCAGTTGCCCGGCAGGACGCGCTCGGAGCAGGCTCGGTCGAGCGCCACGACCTGCTGTGCGGTCGACGCGTCGCGGACCGTCAGCTGGAAGCCGCCCGACCGGCCCGCCGCGTCGACGAACACGGCCGACGTGGTCATCCGGCCCGGGGTGAGGGCGTCGGAGAGCGACTGGCCCACAGTCAGGCTCCGCCGCCCGGGCAGCACCCGGGCGAGGGCGTCGGTGAGCGCCTGGTTGATCCGAGCCTGCACGGCAGGCGACGGCGGCAAGGGTGGGGCCGCGGGCTGCGCCGGAGGGTGGCTCGGGGCGAAGACGACCGCGGCCACCACGGAGGCGGCCGCGACAGCGGTGACGGCGATCCCGGTCCGGCGTTTCCGGGTGTGCCGCGCGGCCTGGTCGGCGACCTCGTCCGGGTCGAAGCCGAGCGGCGGTTCCGGGACGTCCACCTCGCGAAGGCGGCTTTCGAGGTCTTGCATCACGCGCTCCTCTCCGCGCTGTGCTCGAGCACGCCCCGGAGGGTCTCGAGCCCGCGGGCGGCCTGGCTCCGGACGGTTCCCTCCGAGCAGCGCAGCACTTCCGCGACCTCCGCCGCCGGCAGGTCGGCGCAGTAGCGGAGGACGACCGCGGCGCGCTGCTTCGGCGGCACTTCGGCGAGGGCACGCAGGAGCGGGCCGGAAATCCCGGTCTCGGGCGCGGAAGCGGGCTGGTCCGGCACGACGCCGTCACGGCGTTCGCGGCGGCGCCACGGCCGCCGGGACTCGTCGAGCCAGCAGCGCAGCAGGACCTGCCGCGCGTAGTTGTCGACGGGCCCCCGCCGGGTGATCTTCGGCCAGACGCGGTACAGCTTGACCAGGGCGTTCTGGACGAGGTCCTCCGCGAGGTGCCAGTCGCCGCAGAGCAGGTACGCGGTCCTCCGCAGCGCCAGTGACCGCACGCGGGCGAACTCCCGGAAGTCCGCGTCGTCCGCTGCCCGCATCGCGCCCCCTCGTCCGTCTCCTGGTGTACCTCACGGACGAGGGGGCGCGGCGCGTTGCACGGATCAGGAATTCAGGTCGATCCGCTTGAAGGTGACGTAGCGGTCGGGCGTGTAGGCCAGCTCGCCCGCCTTGCCGGAGATCACGCGGTCGTTCGTGCCGACGGCGAAGAGCTTGTAGTAGCCGGACGCGCAGGCCGGGAGCACGCCTTCGCGGTTCTCGTACGTCGTCCCGGCCGAAGTGCCGTTCCGCACGTTGTCCACGACGGTCTTCGCCGCCGACGACAGCTGCGAGTAGCCGGTCTTCGCCAGGCCCGACAGGTCGCCGCAGGCGTGCGTCGTGCCGCCGCCGCCGATGTCGATGACCTTGAAGGTGGCGTAGTGGTCGCCGGTGTAGAAGTACTCGCCGGCGCTGCCGGTCACGATGCGGCGGGTGCCGCGGGTGCTCGAGCCCGGCGTCGGCACCGTGTACTCGTGGTAGTAGCCGGAAGCGCAGGCCGGGAGGACGCCTTCACGGTTGTCGAAGACGACACCGTCGTTCTTCGGGTACGGGAACGGCCCGTTCGTCTGGATCAGCTTGTACGTCGTCGTCGCTTCGGCCGGGAGCGCCGAAAGCGTCGTGTGCGAGAAGCCGGACAGGTTCCCGCAGGCGTTCTGCGCGGCAACGGCAGGAGTAGTCGCGGTGACGACCCCGGCGGACAGCGTGGCCAGGAGCGCGAAGAGGACCGCGACCAGGCGTGATCGGTAGTTGGTCATTTTCGGACCGTAACCCGATCGGATGATCGTCAGGAGACGCCGACGTGAACTCCCGCACCTCGGGGCCGAAGTCCCGACGAACGGCGGGGGCCGAACGACGGGAACCGGACACCCGGGGGTCCGATGTGGACGCGGCGGAGGGTCAGCGCCCCAGCTTCGGGAACTTCTCCGAGAGCCGCTCGTAGACGACCGACGGCACGAACCGCTCGATGTCACCCCCGAGCGCGGCGACCTCCTTGACCAGCGAGCTGGACACGAAGCCGTACGCCGGGTTGTTCGCCATCAGCAGCGTCTCGACGCCGGTGAGCTCGCGGTTCATCTGCGCCATCTGCAGCTCGTAGTCGAAGTCGCTGACCGAGCGCAGGCCCTTCGCGACCGCCGCGATGTCGTTCTCGCGGCAGTAGTCGACGAGCAGGCCCTCCCACGAGTCGACGCGGACGTTCGGCAGCTTCGCGGTGATCTCGCGCAGGATCTCCAGGCGCTCTTCGATGTCGAAGACGCCCTTCTTGTTCTTGTTCACCCCGACCAGGACGACGATCTCGTCGAACAGGCGGCTCGCCCGCTCGATGATGTCGAGGTGGCCGTTGGTGGCCGGATCGTAGGAACCGGGACAGACCGCACGCCGCATGGCGCGGACGCTACCGTGCCGCACCCGGTCTCCGCCGCGTGGCTCACGACACAGCCGGGTACTCCGCCCAGTGGACGGCCGTGTCGCCGTACTTCTTCACGCGCGTCGGCTCGAAGCCCGGCGGCCAGTCCGGCTCGCCGTCGCGGGCCGCGCGTTCGATGACCACCAGGGACGGCGACCCCAGCCAGCCGCCCGCGGCGAGCGCGGCCAGCACCTTGCCGAGCGCGGCCGAGTCCACGGCGTACGGCGGGTCCGCCAGCACCAGGTCGTAGGGCCGGGGCGCGAGGGCCGCGACCACCGCCTCGACCTGCCCGGCCCGGACCGTGCCGCCCAGGCCCACCGCCGCGACGTTGACGCGCAGGACGTCCACGGCACGCCGGTCGGACTCCACGAACAGCGCGTCCGCCGCGCCACGCGAGAGGGCTTCGAGGCCGAGCGCACCGGACCCGGCGTAGAGGTCGAGGACGTGGGCGCCGTCCAGCTCGCCCGCCGTCTCCAGGGCGTTGAACAGGGCTTCCCGCACGCGTTCCGACGTCGGCCGGGTGCCCTTCGGCGGCACCTTCAGCCGCCGCCCGCCCGCCGTCCCGGCCACGATCCTGGTCACCCCCCGATTGTGGGGGACGGCACGCGGCACGGATGACCGGGACACGGGTGTCCCCGCCCGGGCCACCGCGTAGAGTCGTTCTTCGCCCTCGGAGGCGTTCCCAAAGCTGTCAAGGAGCCATGCGTGTCCGAACCTCGGGTCAGACGGGCCGAGATCGCCATCGAGCAAGCCCACGTCGATCGCGTGTACACCCGTCTGGACGAACTGCGGGTCCAGGCCGAGGCCATGCGCACGAAGGGCTACGAGATCGGCCAGGGGGCGCAGCGCGAGGCGATCTTCGAGCAGGCGTCGATGCTGTTCGAGCGCGACATGATGGTCTACCACGCCAACCAGACGCTGCAGACGCTCGACGCCGAGTACGAGGGCCTGGTGTTCGGGAGGCTCGACGACCGCGAGGGCGAACGCACCTACGTCGGACGGCTCGGCATCCGCGACGCCGAGTTCGACAACCTCGTCACGGACTGGCGCGCGCCGGCCGCGGCCGCGTTCTACCAGGCCACGGCCGAGGAACCGATGGACGTCGTGCGGCGGCGGGTGATCCGCTGCTCGGGCCAGAACGTCCTCGACGTCGACGACGACGTCCTGATCGCCGACGCCGTGCCCGACGACATGCAGATCGTCGGCGAGGGCGCGCTGATGGCCGCGCTGGGGCGCTCGCGCGGCGAGAAGATGCGCGACATCGTCGCGACCATCCAGAAGGAACAGGACGAGGTGATCCGGGCGCCGTGGCGCGGGGTCACCGAGATCACCGGCGGGCCGGGCACCGGCAAGACCGCGGTCGCGCTGCACCGCGCCGCCTACCTGCTGTACCGCTACCGCCGTCAGCTCGGCGGGGCCGGCGTGCTGGTCATCGGGCCTTCCGGTGTGTTCACCAGCTACATCTCGCGCGTCCTCCCCTCGATGGGTGAGACGAACGTCGAACTGCGCGCGCTCGGCGAGGTCCTCGACGGCCTGGAGGCGACGCGGCAGGACGCGGCGCCGCTCGCCGCCGTCAAGGGGTCGCTGCGGATGCGGAAGGTGCTGCTGCGGGCGCTGCGGGACACGCCGCCGGAGGCGCCGGAGCAAATGCGGATCGTCTACCGCGGCGAAGTCCTCAAGCTGAACGCGCGCGAGCTGGAGAAGGTCCGCCGCAAGGCCCACACGCAGGGCGCGCCGCCGAACCGGCAGCGGATCCGGGCGGCCGAGATGCTGCTGGACGCCCTCGCCGCGAAGGCCGAGGAGCACGCGAAGGACGACGGCAGGCAGCTCGACCGGGCCGAGCTGATCACCGACCTGGGCGAGCGGATCGACTTCCACCGCTTCCTCGTCGTCTGGTGGCCGGTGCTGTACCCGGCGCAGATCCTCAAGTGGCTGGCGGACGAGAAGCGGCTGGCCGCGGCGGCGAAGGGCATCCTGAACCGGGCGGAGATCTCGATGCTGGCCGCGGACTTCGCGGACCGGTCGCGGGGCTGGTCGATCGCGGACGTGGCGCTGCTCGACGAGCTGCGCGTCCTGATCGGGCAGCCGCCGAAGCGCAAGCGGCGCCAGGTGATCGAGGTCCAGCCGGAGCGCTCGGGCGGGTCCCCGACCCGGCCGGAGCACTACGACGAGTACTCCCACGTGGTCGTCGACGAGTCCCAGGACCTTTCGCCGATGCAGTGGCGGATGGTGGGCCGCCGCGGCAAGTACGCGAGCTGGACGGTGGTCGGCGACCCGGTCCAGAGCTCCTGGCCGGACCCGGCGGAGGCGGCTTCGGCGCGCGACCAGGCGTTCGGCGTCAAGACGGCCCGGCGCCGGTTCACGCTGCGCACGAACTACCGCAACTCGGCGGAGATCTTCGACCTGGCCGCGAAGGTCGTGGCCGGCCACGCGGAGTCCGGCGAGCTGCCGGTGGCGGTCCGCCGCACCGGGGTCGAGCCGGAGGTCCGCCCGGTGGAGGCGGCCGGCCTCGCCGCGGCCACGCAGGCGGCGGTGAAGGAGCTGCTGGGCGCGGTCGAGGGCACGGTCGGCGTCATCACGGCGATGGACCGGGTGCCGGAGGTCGCGGGCTGGGTATCGGGGCAGGCGGACGAGCGGCTGAAGGTCGTGGGCAGCCTGGATTCGAAGGGCCTCGAGTACGACGCCGTCGTGCTGGTGGAGCCGAACGACCTGATCACCGAGTCGACGACGGGCCGCCGGGTGCTGTACGTGGCCCTGACCCGGGCGACGCAGCAGCTGATCGTGCTGGCCTCGAACCCGGACTGGATCCCGGCCGCCTGACGCTCACGCAGCTGGGGGCCCGGCCGGCGTGCCCGAATGGGCGGTCGGCGCCCCAGGTGCCTCACCGGTGTGACAGAACGCTGTAGGCACGACCGGGCGCCCCACCCAGACCTCCCAGCCACCACGGGCGGAAAACGCTGAAGGGCCCCTTCGCGGGGCGGGGAGGCGGGTTCCCGTGCCCTCGAAGGAGCCCTTCAGACCCCCGGTGAAATGAACGTCGTGGGGATGATCTCGTCCCGAGGGCATGTCTAGTCGATCCGCGTTGTTCGGTGTCCGCGCCCGGGCACCGAACAACAACGCCGAACAACCCGGTCAGGGGCAGGGTGGGGTGTAGCCGAGGTCCGGGAAGCTCTCGTTCCACTCGGCTTCGGTGATCCGCGGTGACACGGCCGCGCAGATCCGTTCGGCCGCCCGGCCGGGGTCGGCCTCCCAGAACCGCACCGTGCCGTCCGCGCCCGCTCCCGCCAGTGTGTGGCCGTTCGGGGCGTACTGCGCGGCGTAGACGCGGTCGCGTTGCTCGGGCAGGACCGCGTACGGCGTCGCCGTGGCGATGTCCCACAGCCGGATCGTCCGGTCGTAGCTGCCCGACGCCAGCGTCCGGCCGTCGCCGCCGAAGGACACCGACATGACGATGTCCGTGTGGCCGTCCAGGACCACCGGGGGCGGCACGTGCGCCGGGTCCGCGACGTCCCAGAGCCGCACCATGCGGTCGGCGCTGCCGGTGGCGACGTGCCGGCCGTCGGGGCTGTAGGCGATCGAGAAGATCGTGTCGGTGTGCCCCGCCAGCTTCGCGAGCTGCCGCGGGGCCCGGGGCGCCGAGATGTCCCAGAGCCGCGCGGTGTGGTCCCAGCCGGCGGTGGCCAGCGTCCGGCCGTCGGGGCTGAACGCGATGGCGTGGACGTCGTCGTCGTGGCCCTCGAGCTTCGCGATCTCGACCGGGTGGGCCGGATCGGTGAGGTCCCAGAGGCGGGCCGTGTGGCCGTCGCCCGCGGTGGCGAGCAGGCGGCCGTCCGGGCTGAAGGCGACCGCGTCGACGTCGTCGTGCAGCCGGTTGAACACCACCGGCGGCCCGGGCTCGGCCGGGTCGGTGATGTCCCGCAGCGTCATCGTGTGGTCCCAGCTGCCGGTGGCCAGGGTGCGGCCGTCCGGGCTGACGGCGACGCCGCAGACCGCGTTGCCGAACCCGCCGATCGTGGCCAGCGCCCGCGGCGCGCGCGGGTCGGTGAGGTCGTGCAGCCGCACCGTCTTGTCGTAGCCGCCGGAGACCAGCAGCTTGCCCGCCCGGCCGAAGGCGACGTGGCACGCCTGGGCCGTGTGCGCGGAGACGGCGGGGCCGGGCAGGTCCCAGAGCCGGGCGGACTGGTCGTCGCTGGCCGTGACGAGGGTGCGGCCGTCGCGGCTGAACACCGCCGAGACCACCGCCCCGGTGTGCCCGGGCAGCGACGGCAGCTCACGCGGCTGTCGCGGGTCGGCGACGTCCCACAGCCGGGCCGTGCGGTCGAAGCCGGTGGTGGCGAGGGTGCGCCCGTCGGCGGTGAACGCCACCGAGCGCACGGTCGCCTTGTGCGTGGTGAGCGACGCCAGCGGCGCCGGGTGGGCCGGATCGGCGATGTCCCACAGCCGCGCCGTCTGGTCCTGGCTCGCCGTGGCGAGGACCGGCCCGCCGGGCTTGAACGCGACCGAGTGCACGACGTCGGTGTGCCCGGCCACGACACCGAGCGGGGTCCGCGAAGCGACGTCCCAGACGCGCGCGGTCTTGTCGGCCGACGCGGAGGCGAGCAGCCGGCCGTCGCCGCTGAAGGCGAGGTTGTTGACGTAGGAGGTGTGCCCGGTCAGCTCCCCGACCGGCCGCGTGCGGGCGGGGCCGGTGGTGTCGTACAGCCGGATCGTGCCCTTGACGTCGGCGGTCGCCAGCAGCGGCCCGGTGGGGCTGAACGCCACGGCGTACGCCTTGCCTTCGTGCTGCTCGATCAGCGCGCCGGGCCCCGGCCGCGCCGGGTCGGAGACGTCCCAGACGCGGACGGTGCCGTCGAAGCCCGCGGTGGCGACGGTCCGGCCGTCGGCCGCGAAGGCGATGTTGTTGACGTTGCCTTCGTGCCCGGTGAGCACCCCGAGCGGCACCGGGTGGTGCGGGTCCTGGACGTCCCAGAGCCGGGCCGTGCCGTCCCAGCTGGCCGTGGCGACGACCCGGCCGTCCGGGCGGAGTGCGACGGTGTTGACCCGGCCGGTGTGCCCGGTGAGCCGCGTCGAATACGGCGTCCCGAACATGCCGAGCAGGCCGCTGCGCTCCTCGACGCCGGGATCCAGGCGGTACGCGGCGAGCGCGAGCTGCGCGGCCAGCGCCGGGTTGGTGGGGCGCATGGCCAGCGCCTGGCCGGCCACCTTCTGGGCGAGCGCGTTGTTGCGCTGCTCGGTGGCGGTGGTCTCGGCGCGCACGGCGTAGACGGTGGCGGCCACGGCGAAGACCAGCAGCACCGCGAGCAGGGCGACCAGCTGGCGCAGCCGCCGGGCACGGCGGCGGTCGTGCTCCTGTTCGGCGTGCTCGACGGCGAGACTCGCGTCGAGGAACCGCCGTTCCCGCTGTGACAGCGCCGAGTCCTGCCGCGCGGCCCACTCCCGGGCGATGGCCAGCCGGGTGCCGCGGTGGAGCCAGCCGGGATCCTCGTCGACGGCCTCCCAGGCGTCGGTCGCCTCGGTGAGCTGCCGGTGGACGCGCAGGCCTTCGCGGTCTTCGGTGAGCCACTCGCGCAGCCGCGGCCAGCCGCGGATGAGGGCTTCGTGGGCGATCTCGATGCCGGTGTCGTCGAGCGCGACGAGCCGGGCCGCGGCCAGCTCGCCGAGGACGACGGCGGTGTCCTCGTCGGTGTCGAGCTCCGTGCGGCCGATGCGCCGCTTGGTGTCCTCGGTGCCTTCGCCGAGCGCCGTCATGCGGAGGAAGATCTGCCGCGCCAGCCGCTGCTGGCGGCCCGAGAACTTCCCGAAGGTGCCTTCGGACGTCTGCGCGATGGCCCGCTCGATGCCGCCGGTCGACTCGTAGGCGGCGAGGGTCAGCGTGGTGCCGCGGCGCCGCCGCCACGTCTCCAGCAGGGCGTGCGAAAGCAGCGGGAGCACGCCGGGCTGGCCGGTGGCGTCCGCGACGAGCCGGGAGACCAGCGCGTTCTCGACGCGGTACCCGGTGTCGACGGCGGGCCGCGAGATCGCCTGCCGGAGCTCCTCGGTCGTCATCGGGCCGACCAGGATCTGGGCGTCCTGCATGGCCTCGACGAGCTCGGCGTGCCGCGCGCAGTGGGTGTAGAAGTCGGTGCGGATGCCGAGGACCACCCGGATGCGGCTGCCGGGTTCGGTGGTCGCGGTGACGAGCGCGTCGAGGAACCGGTCCCGTTCCTGGTCGTCCTGGCAGAGGGTGAAGGCCTCCTCGAACTGGTCGATGACCAGGAGGAGGTCCTCGTCCCCGCCGTCGGCCAGCTGCCGGGCGGCGAGCCCGAGGTTGCGCGGGTGCGCGGCGAAGTCGTCGAGCAGCGCCCCGGGCGCGACGCCGAGCGCGGCGGCGAACTTGACCGCGCACTCCTGCAGCGGCCGGTGCCCCGGGGTGAGCAGCACGACCGGGCCCTTCACCGACGGCAGCAGGCCGGCCCGCAGCAGGGACGACTTCCCCGAGCCGGACGCGCCGAGCACGGCGAGAAATCGTTGTCTTCCCAGCCGTTCGACGAGTTTTTCGACGAGCCGTTCCCGCCCGAAGAATCGTCCCGCGTCGGCGGGGGTGAAAGCGGCCAGCCCGACGTACGGCGGAATTTCCCCGGATTCCGCCTCAGGCGGTGAATCGGCACCCTTCCGGCGGGACTCTTCGGCGACGGCGTGCCAGCGTTCCTCCCATTCCCCCGGCACCCCGCCGCAGGCCCGTACGTAAGCCAGGGTGACCGCCAAGCTGGGGAGTTTCCGCCCGCCGGCGGCCTCCGACAGCGTCCCGGCCGAGTAGTGCGCACGCCGTCCGAGCTCGCGGTAGGTCGGATTCCCGGCGCTCTCGCGCAAACGCCGGAGATCGGCGGCGAATTCGGTCAGCAGATCATCCCCGGGATCCAAGGGTCGCTCGGGACGCGGCACCCGGTCCTCCTGTTTCTCATTTTCCGATTCGCCTACCGTAGCCAACGAGGCTTATTCCGGTCAGGCCGCCACGCCCACCCACATACCGCTGGTCAGCGCAAGAGTCAGGTGGCGGCCGACGGCTGCACAAGCCTCATCGCACCCGGTCAGGTGCGGCAATCCAGCCGACGGCGAACGGCCTCCCGGTCGACGCCCAGCTCCGCCAGCAGATCGGCGGCCGGATCGGGCGGGGTCAGCTTGACGAGCGCCCGCAGCAGCTGCGCCGGATCGCGCGGTCGCGGCGTCCCGCGGATCGCCTCGTTGACGACCGCGCGCGCTCCCGACGTCAGCGCGCCGAGGGTCGGCTTTCCCCGCCTCGCCGGGACTTCGGCCGGGCGGAGGCCTTCCACTTCGATGCCGAGCGCCGCCAGGGCCGCCCGGTCCAGGCGGTCCAGGGCCGCGCGAGCCTCGGCCAGGCCGGTGCCGAGCGCGAGCGCGCTGTCCGGGTCGTGCAGCAGGCCCAGCAGCAGGTGTTCGGTGCCGAGCCGCCGGTCGCCGCGGCGGCGGGACTCCTCCAGGGCCGCCGTCACCACCGCGGCGAACGGGCTCTTGGCGATCATCCGGTCGAGCACGAACCCCTCACTTCCCGTACTTGGCGTGCACGGACTGCCGGGCGACGCCGAGCGCGTCGCCGATCTGCTCCCACGACCAGCCCTGCTCCCGCGCGTGCGCGACGGCCGCCGCTTCGACCTGCTCGGCCAGCCGGTGCAGGGCGCCCACCGCCCGCAGCGCGACCGCCGGGTCCGTTTCCGAGACGCGTCCCGAAAGCTCTTCCGCTTCCACGGTGTGTCAGTCTAGCCTGACATGGTCGTCAGTTTGAACTGACAGCCGGGAGGGCGTCATGGAGATCGCGGTGATCGGAGCGGGCCCGGTGGGCCTGATGCTGGCGGCGGAGCTGCGGCTCGGCGGGGCCGGGGTGGTGGTGCTCGACCGGCGGGCCGCGCCGGACGAGCGGCCGCGGGCGAACGGGCTCGTCGGCCGGATCGTCGAACAGCTCGACCACCGGGGACTCCTGGACCGGTTCCGGGCCGAGGCCGCGTTCGCCGGGCCGCTCCCCCGGTTCCCGTTCGGGCCGGTGCCGCTGAACACGCCCGTGCCCGGACTGATGCTGCAGCAGCCGCGGATGGAGGCGCTGCTGACCGAACGCGCACTCGAACTCGGCGCCGAAATCCGGCGCGGGCACGAACTCGTCGATCTCGGCACCGTGCGAGGCCCGGACGGCGAACACCGCCTGGACGCGCGGTACGTCGTCGGCTGCGACGGCGCGCACAGCCGCGTCCGCGAGCTGGCCGGCATCGGGTTCCCCGGCACCACCGACGGCGAGCTGATGCGCCTCGGGCACTTCCGCGGGAACCTTCCGCTGTTCGGCTCCGGGCTGGCGCGCGGCTGGAACCGTCGTCCCGGCGGGCGCGTGCTGGTGACGTCGCTGACGCCCGGCGTGGTGATCGCCGGCGTCCGCGAGGTGGCGCCCGAGCCGGTCGGTGAGCCGACGCTGGAGGAGTTCCGCGACGCCGTGAAGCGGGTGCTCGGCACCGACCTGCCGCTCGGCGAACCGCTCTGGCTGTCGCGGACGACCAGTTCGGCGCGGCTCGCCTCGCAGTACCGGGCCGGTCACGTGCTCCTGGCCGGCGACGCCGCACACCTCTTTCCCGCCGGCGGGTCGTCGCTCAACGTCGGGCTGCTGGACGCGGTCAACCTCGGCTGGAAGCTCGCCGCCGTCGTACGCGGTTCGGCGCCGGAAAGCCTCCTCGACAGCTATCACGGCGAGCGGCACCCGGTGGCGGCGCGGACGTTGACGCAGACCCGCGTCCAGGCCCTGCTCGACCGCCTGACCGGTGAGGACGGCGACGCCCTGCGGACGCTCTTCGGCGAGCTGGCCGCGTTCCCCGAGGCGACCCGGCACCTGGGTGAGCTCCTGCGGGACGCCGACGACCTGCCGTACGTCCCCGACCTGCCGCTGACCGTCGACGGCGAGCCGACCCGGGTGGCGGAGATCATGCGGGCCGCGCGGACCGTGCTGTTCGACTTCGCCGACCGCGCCGACCTGCGGGAAGCCGCGGGGCCGGGCGTGAAGATCGTCACAGCCGGCTGCCCGGACGCCCCGGCCGACGCGGTGCTCGTGCGCCCGGACGGCGTCGTGACCTTCCGCGGGGACGATCCGGCGGCCCTGCGGGAAGCAATGGCGGCACCGGGGCGTTGACCCCGGTTGTGAGCTCACTGCCTGACGTGCCGCTGTCCGTGCTCGACCTGTCCCCCGTTTCGGAGGGGAACACCGTCGGCGAGACGCTGCGCAACACCCTGGACCTCGCCCGCGCCGCGGAACGGCTGGGCTACCACCGCTACTGGCTGGCCGAGCACCACAACATGCCCGGCATCGCCAGCTCGGCCACGGTCGTGCTGATCGGGCACGTCGCCGACGCCACCGAGCGCATCCGCGTCGGGTCGGGCGGGATCATGCTGCCCAACCACGCGCCGCTGGTCGTCGCCGAGCAGTTCGGCACCCTGGAGGCGTTCCACCCGGGCCGGATCGACCTCGGCATCGGCCGCGCGCCCGGCACCGACCAGCGGACGGCGCTGGCGTTGCGCGGCCCGGGCGGACTGTCCGCCGAGAACTTCCCGGAGCACCTGCAGGAGCTGATCGGCTACTTCACCCACTCGGAGGCCCGTGGCGTCAACGCGGTGGTGGCCGAGGGCAACCAGCCGCCGGTGTGGCTGCTCGGCTCGAGCGGCTTCAGCGCCCAGCTCGCCGGGCGGCTCGGGCTGCCCTTCTCCTTCGCGCACCACTTCGCCGCCGAGAACACCATCCCGGCCGTGCAGCTGTACCGCGAGAACTTCCGGCCGGGCGTCCTCGACTCCCCGTACGTGATGCTCGGCGTGTCCGTGGTCGCCGCCGAAACGGACGAGCGCGCCCGCTTCCTGGCCGGTCCCAGCGGGCTGACGTTCCTCAGCCTCCGCCGCGGCCGCCCGATCGCCCTGCCGACGCCGGAAGAGGCCGCGGAGTACCCGTACACCGAGATGGACCGCGCGTTCCTGGCCGAGCGCTTCGGCTCCAGCATCGTCGGTTCGCCCGAAACCGTCCAAAAGGGACTCGAGCAGCTCCTCGCCGACACCGGCGCCGACGAGCTGATGGTCACCACGATGGTCCACGGCCACGCCGACCGCATCCGTTCCTACGAACTCCTCGCCGCCCTCAAGTCCTGACCCGTGCCCGGCGGCCGGTTCGCGGAAATTGACAAAGCGGCGTAGATCGTAAAGCTTGGGGGCAGCCGGGAGCGGAGGTTCTTTTCCTCCGTTGACAACAAGATCGGGTCCGTTTGTCATTGCCGGACAAGAAATGTGGGGTTACCAGCCCGTGACCCCGTGATCCTGCTCAAGTTCTTGTCTCCCAGCAAGGCCGTCGTTAGCGTACCGACCAGTAGGAAACGGCACGGTGCCCCCGAGACCGTGAATGGCCGACAATTGTTACCCCGTTCGGACCATTTCCCTTAGTCAACTCGGGCGTATTCGTCGTGCCGCCGAAACCGCTGGAGGCACACGAATGGCCCAACGGACGACGACGCCGTCGTTCCCCGGGGCGGCCGCACTGCGGCAGACCGGACGGCTCTACGGGCTCGGCCTCGACGTCGTCCGGCTGACCTTCCGCCGCCCGTTCCAGGTGCGCGAGCTGATCCAGCAGTTCTGGTTCATCGCGAGCGTGTCGATCCTGCCGACGGCGCTGGTCTCGATCCCGTTCGGCGCGGTGATCGCCCTGCACATCGGCTCGCTGACCAAGCAGATCGGCGCGCAGTCGTTCACCGGCGCGGCGAGCGTGCTCGCGATCATCCAGCAGGCCAGCCCGATCGTCACGGCGCTGCTCATCGCCGGCGCCGGCGGCAGCGCGATGTGCGCGGACCTCGGCTCCCGCACCATCCGTGAAGAGATCGACGCGATGGAAGTACTCGGCGTCTCGCCGGTCCAGCGGCTCATCGTGCCGCGGGTGCTCGCCGCGATGGGCGTCTCCGTCTTCCTCAACGGCATGGTCAGCGTCGTCGGCGTGCTCGGCGGCTACTTCTTCAACGTGATCATGCAGCACGGCACCCCTGGCGCCTACCTGGCCAGCTTCTCGGCCCTGGCCCAGCTGCCCGACCTGTGGATCAGCGAGATCAAGGCCCTCATCTTCGGCTTCGTCGCCGGGGTGGTCGCCTCCTACCGCGGCCTCAACCCCAAGGGCGGCCCCAAGGGCGTCGGCGACGCGGTCAACCAGTCCGTGGTCATCACGTTCCTGCTGCTGTTCGTGCTGAACCTGATCCTCACCACCGTCTACCTGCAACTCGTGCCGCCCAAGGGGAGCTGAAGTGACGACCACGGACCTCCCGAGAACAGCTCGGGTACGCGAGGCCGTCGACCGGAGGTTCGGCTTCCTCGACACCCTCGGCGACCAGATCCTCTTCTTCCTCCGCGCGATCGCCTGGACCCCGCGGGCCCTGCACCGCTACCTGCGCGAGGTCGTCCGCCTGCTGGCCGAGGTCAGCTTCGGCAGCGGCGCGCTCGCCGTCATCGGCGGCACGATCGGCGTGATGATCGGGATGACCGTGGCCACCGGCACGGTCGTCGGCCTCCAGGGCTACTCCGCGCTGAACCAGGTCGGGACGTCGGCGTTCACCGGCTTCGTCTCCGCCTACTTCAACACCCGCGAGATCGCGCCGCTGGTGAGCGGGCTCGCCCTGAGCGCCACGGTCGGCTGCGGCTTCACCGCCCAGCTCGGCGCGATGCGGATCTCGGAGGAGATCGACGCCCTCGAGGTCATGGGCATCCCGAGCGTCCCGTACCTGGTGACGACTCGCGTGATCGCCGGCTTCCTCGCCGTCATCCCGCTCTACGCGATCGGGCTGCTGTCGAGCTACCTCGCCTCCCGGCAGGTCACCGTGTGGTTCTACGGCCAGTCCGCGGGCACCTACGACCACTACTTCCTGCTGTTCCTCCCACCCGGCGACGTGCTTTGGTCGTTCGGGAAGGTTCTGGTGTTCAGCATCGTGGTGGTCATGGCGCACTGCTACTACGGGTTCCGCGCGAGCGGCGGCCCGGCCGGCGTCGGCGTCGCGGTGGGCCGTGCGGTGCGCACCGCGATCGTCGCGATCAGTGTCCTCGACTTCTTCCTGTCCCTGGCGATCTGGGGCGCGACGACGACCGTGCAGGTGGCCGGATGAGACGCGAAACCCGCCGCAAGGCCGGGGTCCGCACGGCGGGCGTGCTGTTCCTGGTCGTGATGGGCGTCCTCGTGACGCTGTCCATCAAGGTGTACGACAAGGACTTCGTCACCACCGTCCCGGTGACGCTCAAGGCGAGCCGGATCGGCAACCAGCTCTCCCCCGGCGGCCAGGTCAAGGCCCGGGGCGTGCTGGTCGGCGAGATCCGCGAGGTCCGGGCGACGCCGCAGGGCGCCGAGATAGCGCTTGCTCTCGAACCCGACAGGGTGGACATGCTGCCGCGCAACGTCTCCGCGCTGCTCGTGCCGAAGACGCTGTTCGGCGAGCGGTACGTCCAGCTGTCCATCCCGGACGGACAGCGGGCCCCGCACCTGGTCGCCGGCGACGTCATCGAGCAGGACCATTCGGCGAACGCGGTCGAACTGGAACGGGTCTTCGACAACCTGCTGCCGGTCCTGCAGGCGGTCCAGCCGCAGAAGCTGGCGACGACGCTGACCGCGGTTTCGACGGCCCTGGAAGGACGCGGCGAGCAGCTCGGCAAGACCATCGGCACCGCCGCGGACTACCTGAAGGAGTTCAACCCCGACGTCCCGCAGCTGACCGCGGACCTCCGGGACCTCGCGACGGTTTCCCGGCTCTACGGCGACATCGCGCCCGACCTGCTGGACGCGCTCACCGCCTCCGCGGTCACGCTCAACACGGTCAAGGAGAAGCAGGCGGACCTCGCCGGGGTGTACCAGCAGGTGACGTCGTCGTCCCAGGAGGTCGCCACCTTCCTGGCCAACAACCGGAACAACCTCATCTCCCTGGCCGCCGACAGCCGCGCGCCGCTGGAGATCGCGGCGAAGTACTCCCCCAGCTTCGCCTGCACCATCGGCTCGCTCAACGCACTGAGAGGCTCCATGGACAAGGTGCTCGGGGCGGGCACGGGCGAACCGGGCTTCCACGCCGAGGTCGCGGTCCTCCCCGACAGCGGCAAGTACCTGCCCGGCCGGGACGACCCCCGCTTCACCGGCGGCGGCGAGCCGCGGTGCTACCCCTCCGGCGTCTCCCCGACGGTCGGCACCGCCGCGGCGGCCCCGGGCGCCACCGGGCACCCGCTGCTCACCGGCGGCCAGGGTGACCTCGGGCTCGCGAACTCGCCGCAGGAGCAGCAGCTGCTGTCCACCCTGGTCGCGCCGTCGATCGGGGTGCCCACAGCCGAGGTCCCGGCCTGGAGCAGCGTGCTGGTCGGGTCGCTCTACCGCGGCACGGAGGTGACGCTCAAGTGAGGAACATCGCCGCCCCGCTGATCAAGAGCCTGATCTTCATCGCCGTCACCGCACTCGCGACGACGCTGCTGGCCATCTCCATCACCAACGCCGGCGTCGGCGCCACCGAGCGCTACACGGCCAAGTTCCTCGACGCCACGGCGCTCAACGTCGGCGACGACGTGCGCATCTCCGGGGTCCGCGTCGGCCAGGTCGAGTCCCTCGACATCGGCGACCGCAACCGGGCCGTGGTCGGGTTCTCCCTCGACCAGGGCCGCCGGCTCCCCGCCGACGTCCACGCGGTCATCAAGTACCGCAACATGGTCGGCCAGCGGTACGTCGCACTGGAACGCGGGACCACCGGCACCCGGGAGCAGTTGCCCCAGGGCGCCGAGATCCCGCTGGACCGCACGACACCCGCGCTGGACCTCACCGACCTCTTCAACGGCTTCAAGCCGCTGTTCCAGGCCCTGTCGCCGAACGACGTCAACGAGCTCTCCGGCGAGATCGTCCAGGTGCTGCAGGGCGAAGGCGGCACCGTCGAGAGCCTGCTGCAGCACACCGGTTCGCTGACCACCACCCTCGCCGGGCGCGACAAGGTGATCGGCGAGGTGATCGGCAACCTCAACACGGTCCTGAACACGGTCAACGGCAAGGGCGACGCGCTGGCGAACCTCGTGTCCACCCTGCGGCAGCTGGTCTCCGGGCTGGCCGGCGACCGCGCCGCGATCGGCGACGCCATCAGCGGCATCGGTGCGCTGACCGAGTCCACCGCCGGGCTGTTCGAGCAGGCCCGCCCGCCGCTGAAGGACAGCATCGCCGGCCTGAAGGACGTCGCCGGCACGCTGGCCCAGAACCAGTCCGATGTGGACAGTTTCTTGACCAACCTGCCGGTGAAGTTCACCGAAATCGGCCGGACCGCCTCGTACGGATCGTGGATGAACTTCTTCCTCTGCCGCGCCACGCTCGAAGCCACGCCCCCGCGCGGAGTGCTGACCCACACGGCGAGGTGCGAATCGTGAAGTCCTTCAAGGAACGCAATCCGATCGCCCTCGGCGTCGTGGGCAGCATCGGCCTGGCCGCGCTGCTCACCGTCACGCTCAACTACGACAACCTGCCGGTCGTCGGCGGCGGCACGACGTACGAGGCCGAGTTCTCCGAAGCCGCGGGCCTGCAGCCCGAGGACGAGGTCCGGATCGCCGGCATCAAGGTCGGCGAGGTCCGCACGGTCGCGCTGGCCGACGACCACGTCCTGATCTCCTTCCGGGTCAAGAACGCCTGGATCGGCGACCGCACCTCCGCCGAGATCAAGATCAAGACGTTGCTGGGCCGCAAGTTCCTCTCGCTCAACCCCACCGGCGACGACGTCCAGAACCCGGACCAGCCGATCCCGCGGGCCCGGACGGTCACGCCCTACGACGTCACCGACGCCTTCAACGGCCTCGCCGACACCGTGGGCGCGATCGACACCAAGCAGCTCGCGGACAGCTTCACCACGTTGTCGGACACCTTCCGCAACTCCCCCGACCACGTCCGCAGCGCGCTCGACGGGCTGTCCCAGCTGTCCAAGACGGTCTCCAGCCGGGACAGCCAGATCGCCGAGCTGCTGGCCAACGCCCGGAAGCTGACCACGACGCTGGCGAACTCGAACGACGATTTCGAGAAGCTGATCGGCGACGGCAACCTGCTGCTCACCGAACTGAACAGCCGCCGGGACGCGATCCGGGACCTGCTGGACGGCTCGGCGCGGCTGGCCACCCAGCTCAGCGGGCTGGTGCAGGACAACAACGACGCGCTCAAGCCGGCCCTGCAGTCGCTGAACCAGGTCACCGACCTGCTCAAGCGGCAGAACGACAACCTCTCCAAGGGCCTGCAGCTGGCCGGCCCGTACTTCCGGGTGCTCAACAACACGGCCGGCAACGGCCGCTGGATCGACGCCTACCTCTGCGGGCTGCTGCCCGAGAACCACGACCCCTGCACCCCGCCAGGGCCTCCGATCCCGGGAGGGACGAAGTGAGCGCGCTGACCACCACCCGCGCCGGCGTCCTGGCGAGCCGTTTCGTCGCCGCCGCCCTGCTGCTCGCCCTCGTCGTGTCGGCGGCGCTGTGGTGGGTGTTCTCCGGCTCCGGCCAGCACCACGTCACGGCGTTCTTCACGCGCGCGGTCGGCGTCTACCCCGGTTCGGACGTCCGCGTGCTCGGCGTCCGGATCGGCCAGGTCGACAAGGTGACCCCGCGCGGCGAGCAGGTCCAGGTCGACCTGAGCGTCGACGGCTCGGTCGGCGTCGCCGAGGACACCACGCTCCTGGTGATCGCCCCCAGCGTCGTCGCCGACCGCTACCTGCAGTTCGGCAAGCCGGCCCGGGGCGGGCCGCGGCTGCCGGACGGCGCGACGATCCCGATCCAGCGGACCGCCACCCCGGTCGAGCTCGACCAGCTCTACGCCAGCCTCGACACGATTTCGAAGGCACTCGGCCCGAACGGCGCCAACTCCCAGGGCGCGCTGTCGGACCTGCTGAAGACCGGCGCGCAGAACCTGCAGGGCAACGGCCGCGCGTTCAACGACAGCGTCCGCAACTTCGCCCAGCTGGCCCGCACGCTGGCCGGGAATTCGAACGACCTGTTCGGCACGGTCAACGAACTGCAGCAGTTCACCACCATGCTGGCCACCAACGACAGCCAAGTGAGCAACGTGAACCAGCAGCTGGCGCAGATCTCCGGCACCCTCGCGGCCAACAGCGGCGAGCTGGCGCAGGCCCTCGACGGCCTCGGCCGCGCGCTCGGCGACGTCCAGGCGTTCATCCGGGACAACCGCGGCGCGCTCAAGGCCAATGTGGACAACCTGGTGACGACCACGCGGACCCTCGTCGAGCAGCGTGCGTCGCTGGCCGAAACGCTCGACGTCGCACCGCTCGCGGTGACGAACGTGCTCAACGCGGTCGACCCGGCCACCGGGCGGGTGCTCGGCCGCGGGGTCTTCGACTACTACCTCGCGCCGTTGCCGTTGCCGGTCACCGGCGACGTCTACACGAACGGGGGCGGGCGATGAAGCGGGTGGTCGCGGCCGTGGCGGTCGGGTGCCTGACGCTCGCCGGCTGCTCGTCGGGCGAGTTCAAGGGCGTCTACGACCTGCCGCTGCCGGGCGGCGCCGACGTCGGCGACCACCCGTACTCGGTGACCGTGCAGTTCGCCGACGTGCTCGACCTGGTGCCGCAGGCCGCGGTGAAGGTCGGGGACGTCCCGGTCGGCCGGGTGCGGGAAGTCCGGCTGGGCGGGGACGGCTGGACGGCCGAAACGGTCCTCGAAGTCAACGGTGACGTCGTGCTGCCCGCGAACGCGGTCGCACGGCTGCGCCAGTCCAGCCTCCTCGGCGAGAAGTTCGTCGAGCTGGCCCCACCGGACGCCGACGCGAAACCCGCCGGGACTCCCCGGCTGGCGAACGGCGCCACGATCACCCTGGACCGCACCAACCGCAACCCCGAGTTCGAAGAGATCTTCGGTGCCCTTTCCCTGCTGCTCAACGGCGGCGGGATCGGGCAGCTGCAGACGATCAACCGTGAGCTGTCGAAGGTGATGAACGGCAACGAAGACCAGATCCGGTCGTTCCTCTCCGGGGTGAACACCCTGATGACCGACCTGGACGCCCACCGCTCGGACATCACCGAAGCGCTCGACGGGCTGAACCGGCTTTCGGCCACGCTGGCGAACCGCCACGAGCAGATTTCCGGCGCGCTGACCGACCTGACGCCGGGGCTGCAGACGCTCGCCGAACAGCGCACCCAGCTCGTGTCGATGCTGCAGGCGCTGGACCGGCTCGGCACGGTGGCCACCGACGTCGTCGACTCGAGCCGCGCCGACATGGTGGCCGACCTGCGTGCGCTGGCGCCGATCCTGGGCCAGCTGGCCGCGGCCGGGAAGAACCTGCCGCAGTCGCTGCAGATGCTGCCGACCTTCCCGTTCCCGGATTCGGTGCTGAACGCGGTGAAGGGCGACTACATCAACGCCTACGTCTCGATGATCCCGGCACCCGGCGTGCCGCTGCCCCCGCTCGGCGAGGGTGTCCCGCCGGACCTGCCGACCTTCCCGCTGCCGAGCAGCGGGACCCGGGTTTCCTCCGGAGGCCGCTGATGCTGAGCCGCAGAGTACGCGTCCAGGTCGTCCTGTTCGTCGTGATCGCGCTGGCCACGACGGCGTTCGTCGGCGCCAACTACGCCGGGCTGGGCCGGCTGTTCGGTTCGGGCAGCTACACGGTCAAGCTGGAGCTCGCCGAGGGCGGCGGGCTGTTCACCAACGGCGAGGTGACCTACCGCGGTGTCGCCGTCGGCCGGGTCGGCGAGCTGCGGCTCACCGTCACCGGGATGGAGGCGGACCTGCTGATCGACGACGCGGCCCCGCCCATCCCGGCCGACTCGCAGGCCGTGGTGGCGAACCGCTCGGCGGTCGGCGAGCAGTACGTCGACCTGCAGCCGCGCACCGCCAACGCGCCCTACCTCGACGGCAGCTCGGTGATCCGGCGCGAGTCGACGACGCTGCCACTGCCGGTGAACAACCTGCTGACGGACCTGGACTCGTTCACCGCGTCGGTGCCGACCCAGGACCTGCGCACGGTGGTGAACGAGCTCGACGACGCCTTGCGCGGCTCGGGCCCGGACCTCCAGACGCTGATGGACTCGGCGACGACGTTCACCCAGGAGGCGGGCGCCCACCTGCCGCAGACGTCGAAGCTGATCGGCGACGGCGCCACGGTGCTGCGGACCCAGATCGGCTCCTCCGGGGAGTGGCGCTCGTTCAGCAGCAACGCCCGCGTCTTCGCCCAGCAGCTGGCGAGCTCGGACGGCGACCTGCGGCGGCTGATCGCGGCCGCACCGCCCGCGGCGTCCGAGCTCGGTGGACTGCTGAAGGAAAACGATCCCGGCCTGCCGATCCTGCTGGCCAACCTGCTGACGACTGCCCGGGTGTTCGGCACCCGCACCGCGGCGGAGGAACAGCTGCTGTCGGACGTGCCCCGCGCGGTCGCGGCGGTCGGGTCGGCGCTGAACGACCGGGGCGACCAGCTGCGGATGGGGCTGGTGCTGAACTTCAACGACCCGCCGCCGTGCACCCAGGGCTACGAGAAGACACCGCGCCGGCCGAGCAACGACCTCTCGCCGATGCCGTTCAACACCGACGCGGCCTGCACGCTCCCGTACGGGAACCCGAGCTCGGTGCGCGGCTCGCAGAACGGGCCGCACCCGCCGGTCCCGGCCGCGGTGCTGCCGGGCGGGCTGACCGGCCCGCTCGGGCTCGGGACCCAGGCGACGGCGACGAGCCTCGAGGAGATGCTGTGGCTGCGCTGAAGCTCGCATCGGTGGTTCTGGCCGCGGCGGCGGCCGTGTTCGCCGGCTGGTCGGGGTACTCGTGGTACTCCGCGGCCCACGCGACCTCGGTGACGTACGGGGCAGCTCGCGACGACGCGCTGGCCACCGGCCGCACGCTGGTGGCCGAGCTGAACACGCTGGACTACCACGACGTGAACGGCGGCTTGGGCAAGTGGCTGTCGGCCTCGACGGGCCCGCTGCACGACCAGCTGGCCCGCACGGACGAGACGACGAAGAAGACCCTGGCGGCGAACGCGACGGTGGCGACGGGCCGTGTGCTGGACGCGGCGCTGAGCGAGCTGGACGAGCACGCGGGCACCGCGAAGATGCTGGCCTCGGTGGAGATCACGATGGCCAAGGAGGGAACGGCCCCGGCGGTGAAACGCAACCGCTTCGCGGCGGCCTTGAGCCGGACGGCGGACGGGTGGAAGTTGAGCGCACTGGACCAGCTGCCGGTGGGTGCCCGATGAGCCGCGCGAAGACGGCCGTGGACGAGGTCCCGGCGACGCCCGAGCCCGTTGACGCGGACACCGCCGAGAGCGACGCTGCTTCGGGCGCTTCGGGCGCTTCGGGCGAGGCCGGTGCCGGCACCACCGCCACCGAGCCCCGAGCCGACCTGGCCGAAGCCGACAGCGCGGTAACCGGCGCCGAAGCGGCCGACAGCGAAGCCACCGACAGCGAAGCGGCCGAACCGGAAGCCGCCGAAACCGACCCGGCCCAGCCCGCCGAACCCCAGCCCGCCTGGCGCCGCCTCCCCGTCCTCCTCCTCGCCGCCGCCGTCGTCCTCACCGGGGCCGGCGTCTGGTTCACCGTCGAGGCGAGGTCCGCAGCGGCCCACCCCGCCGCCGCCAACCTCGCGCTCACCGACGTCGGCGCCACCGCCGATGTCACCTCCGCCGTCACCCTCGCGATGAACCGGATCTTCTCCTATTCCTACGACCGGACCGACGTCACCGAAAAGGCCGCCGCGGCGGTGTTGCGCGGGGCCGCCAAGGATTCCTACGAAAAGCTCTTCGCCGAAGTCCGGCGCAAAGCACCCGAGCAGAAACTCGTCCTCACTTCGCGCGTTTCGGCGATCGCGGTGCAGGACCTGCAGAATGGTCACGCGAAGTTACTCGTCTTTCTGGACCAATCAGCTGTCCGCGCCGACAACAATGCGACCGACAGTGCCGCGGCGCAGCTTTCCGTGACCGCGGAACGCACCGGTGACGGCTGGGTCGTCACCGAGCTCGAACCGCGCTGAAACACCCGCACGTCACCGTTTCCGGGAGCACCCGGAAACGGACGGGAAACGCAAAAGGAGGACAACCATGTCCGTGGCAACGCAGCTGAAGAGACTGGCCGTGCTCACGTCGGCGACGGCCGTCGTGCTCGGTGGGGTGGCGGTGACACCGGCTTCGGCCGACATCATCGAGATCCCCGTGTCCTACAGCGTCGCCGGCACCACCACGGTGAAGAAGACCGGCAGCACCATGAATCTCGGCCCCGGTACCCTCCAGGGCAACCTCATCATCGACGACCAGACCGGCTCGGTCGGCCTCAAGGCGGACCTGACGCTGCCGCCGTCGCAGGCCGATTTCTCCCTGGTTTCCGGCCTGTTCCGGGTCAAGGCCAAGGTGAAGGTCATCCCGCTCGGGCCGGCCACCGGCACCCTCGCCGACGGCACGCTGACCACGCACGCCAAGGCGAACATGGAGATCTCCGACATCTACTTCGGCATCCTCAGCGCACCGACCATCCCGCTGCCGACCCTGCCCGGTGCCTGCCGGACGAAGACCCCGGTCGAGCTGAACCTGGTCGCCCCGAACATCGACATCACCTCGCCGACCATCACCATCGGCGCCACGTACACGATTCCGGAGTTCAACAACTGCTTCATCGCCGACCTCGCGCTCGGCGCCCTGGTTTCCGGGCCGGGCAACACGATTTCGCTCAACCTGACCGCCCCGCAGAGCTGACCCACCGGGTGGCGGGCGCACTGCCCGCCACCCGTCCGCTCAGGAGATCAGCAGAGCGCGCCGGGATTCTCCTTCAGCCCGAAGCTGTCGTTGTCCCCGGCCGAGACGGCGAACACCGGCCCGCAGACGCCGTCCAACGTCGTCTCGCCGACGAAGTTGGTGCCCCAGGCGATGATGTCGCCGTTGGTCTTGAAGGCCAGGTTGTGGTTGTACCCGGCGTCGATGCCGACGACGTCGGACAGCGCCGCCTCCGGGACGTCGACCTGGTGGTTGTTGTTCTGGCCCCACGCGTAGACGCGGCCGTCCTTGAGCGCCAGGCTGTGGTTGAACCCGGCGGAGATCGCCGTGACCCCCGAGGACAGTCCGGCCGGGACGGTCGTCTGGCCGTAGGCGTTGCTGCCCCAGGCCAGCACCCCGCCGTTCTTGATGACGAGGTTGTGGTCGCCCCCGGCGGAAATCGCGGTCACCCCGGACTGCGCGGCCGCGGGCACATCGGTCCGCGTTCCCCAGCTCACCACCTGCCCACCCTGCTTCAGGGCCAGGCTGTGCATGCTGGACGTCGAGATCGCGATGACGCCGCTGCTCACCGAGGCCGGCAGGGTCGTTTGGCCGTACCAGTTGTTGCCCCAGGCGATGACCTTGCCGTTCTTGAGGGCGAGCTCGTGGCCCCAGCCGGAGGCGATCTGGCCGACCCCGGACTTCGCGTCGGCGGGGACCACGTTGGCGCCCCAGTTGTTCCCGCCCCAGGCGAAGACCGCGCCGCTCTGCAGGGCCAGCACGGTCGTGCTGCCCGCCGACACCGCGGAGACCCCGGACAGCACGTTCGGCGGCGGGACCGTGATGGCGTAGTCCACCTTCCCCCACCCGATCACGCCGCCGACGGTGGCCGCGGACGCCGGCGACGCACAGAGTGACAGGGCCATCGCCGCCGACACCGTCAATGCGGCTCCCCTGAGCGTTACCCGTTCACATCGTGAAGTAAGTGGCACGGTTGTCTCCTTTCTCCTGTTCCGTTATCCCGGATTGCTTCGGCAAGATCGTGAATGGTAGACCGTTCCCGGCACCGTTCGGCCACGCGGTGGTTCTTTGTCAAAATCCGATGAAGCCGCCGCCGGTCCTGCGCGAGGGCGAACAAGAAACCCGGACCACCCCCGTGCGGCGGGCTGACGATGCCACAAAGTCTTGTTCCGTAATGAACTCGCGAGTAGCCTCATTCCCGGCAGATGGACCTCCACCTCGCACGTCGGTGAATTCACGTCCCGCCGCTCGGGGCAATGGGGGCGGGCGAACGTGATCGGAGAGCAACGACGGCGAGCAATCGATCAGCCAAAGCCGAGACTGTACTGAATCAAAGGAGATGGGTATGTCCCGACTCAGCAGGCTGTCCGCCGGAATCGCGACCACCGCTACCGCCGTCGGCGCCATCGCGGTGCTGACCGCCGGCACCGCGGCCGCCGCCACGGTCACCTACACCGCCGGTGGCACCACGCCCCTGACCTACACCTGCTCGTTCCCGGGCATCACGCCGCAGCCCGTCCTCGTCACCTCGCACCTGGACGCCGAGGACACCGTCGCGGCGGGCGGCACCCTCACCCCGGCCAACGTGGGCGGCTCCGCGACGATCAGCGCCGGTGTCCACGCGCTGCTCACCGCGGTCGGCTACGACGGCATCCGCGGCGTCGCCAGCGTGCCGGTGACGGCGGCGTCGGGCACGCTTTCGCAGCCGGCGGCCACCGGGCTCAGCATCCCGGAGACCATCTACCCGGCGGGTGGCCCGATCACGGTGAACATCTCGCAGGTCGCGACGTCCTCCGTGCCGACCTACACCGCGCCGGCGACGGCGGGCACCGACACGCTGTCGATGGGCACCCCGGTCGCGGCGAGCGTCGAGTTCCACAAGAAGGCCACCAACACCTGGTCGCCGTGGGCGATGACCTGCAACCTGAAGGTCACCAACCCGGCGCAGAACACCGCGTTCAGCCCGAGCATCACCGTCTCCTGACGCCGGTTCCCGGTGCGGGCCTCCTCGCGAGAGGGGCCCGCACCGGGATTACCGTCTTCCGCACCACCGAACACACCCAGGGAAACCGATGCCACGTCGAGTCCGGCCCCGCTCCGTCACGGTGACCGCGCTGGCGGCCGCCGGCCTGCTGTCCGCGGCGAACGGCGCACTGACGGGGGTCGGTTCGGCCGCGCCCGGTCCTGCGGTCCCCCCGGACACCCAGGCGAGTGCGTCGGTCTCCGTGCACTGCCCGTTCGCCGACCCGCTCGGCCCGCGCGCGCTCACCGTCGAGACGACGGCGACGCTGCCCGCGCAGGCGAAGAGCGGTACGTCGGCGACGATCGGCGCCTACTCCGTCAAGCTGAGCCTCCCCCGCGACGTCGCGCTCTCGTTCCTGCCCACCGGCGCCACCACCGGTTCGCTGCGCGGAACGGTGCAGCTCGACCTCGCCGTCCACCAGGGCGACCGCTCGGACAAGGTCCCGGTCTCCCTCGTCGTGGCCCCGACCCCGCTGCCCGAGACCGGCGACGTCGTCCTGACCGCGACCGGAACCGTGCCGGAGATCGCGATCAACACCATCGGCGCCGTCACGTTCGACGTCACCGCGCCGACCCTCACGCTCGAAGCCGTCCCGGCTCCCGACGCGCCCCCGGCCACGACCGCGCCGCCGAAGGTCGCGTGCACCCTCGACGAGGGTCAGCAGGCCACGCTGGGCAAGATCCTCGTGCTGCCGAAGGTGACACCGGGCACCGAGCAGAAGCAGCCGGCCGCGCTCGGCGGCGTGACGACCTCGGACGAAGAGCCGCCCCCCAACGTCTACACCCAGCCGCTCGGCCTGGTCAGCGTGATCACGAACTCGACGGTCAAGAAGCTGGGCGCCACCGTCGTCTCCACCCCGTCCTTCATCATCAACGGGTTCATCAACGTGAACGTCGACACCGCCGACGCGTGGATCACCGGCGCGACCGCGTTCAGCCCGGCCACCGTGACGTTCCTCGGCTTCGGGTTCGTACCGGTGAGCGCGACGGTCGAGTTCCTGCCGGTCGACTACCAGAACTCCAGGATGATCGCGGTGACCGGCGGCCTGTACACCGACGAGGTCACCCAGCTCGCTTCCATGCGCGCGACGGTGGAAGTCAAGGCCCGGATGAGCCACGCGGAGATCAACGGCGTCCCGCTCGACCTCGGTCCCGACTGCATGACGAAGGACCCGGTGCAGCTCAAGGTGAGCGGGCCGTACGACCCGTTCGAGCCGGGCGGCAAAGGCCACGTCGACACCAGGGAGGCGGGTGGCTTCACGTTGCCGGGCTTCTCGGGCTGCGGCACCGGCGGGCAGGACCTGGACCCGCTGCTCGAGGGAATGAGCTCGGGCCCGGGCAACCAGGCCGACATCTACCTCTACAACCTCCTCGGCTGCGAGACACCCGACCCCGCCGACTGTCCGCCCCTCACCAACCCGCCGGGTTCGGGGCCTTCCGCCGCCGCCGCCGCGGCAGCGAAGAAGGCAGCTGTGAAACCGAGGTAGTTCGAGGCACACCTGGAGGGCAGATGAACATCCGCCGTTTCCTGACGACGGCCGCCGTGACGGTCCTCGTCCTCGCCGGAACCGCCGGGCCGGCCCGGGCGGACGAGACGTTCGGCTCGCCTCCCGGTGTGCTCTACTCCTGCTCGTTCCCAGGCGTTCTGCCCCAGCAGGTGACCGTGGTGGAGGGGTTCACCGGCCCGGGCTCCGTCCCGGCAGGGGAAAACTTCTCGATCACCGGCATCTCCGGGACGATCTTCCTGAGCGCCGGCACGCGCAGCCTGCTGCGGGCCGTCGGCTTCGACGGCGTCCGCGGCACCGGGATGATCCCGGTGACCGCGTGGAACGCCATCCCGGCCTCGAGCGACGACGGCATCGTCTGGGAGCAGATCTGGCCCCCGCTCACCGGGACGATCGGGTTCTATGCCCGCTCCCAGTCGTTCGTGGCGGGCAACTCCGGCACGGCCGGGTTGATGATGAGCAGGTCGTTCTCCCTGTCGCTGCAGTTCCACAAGTACGCCAACGACACCTGGACGTCGTGGATCATGAACTGCACCCTCAAGGTGACCAACCCGCCGCAGAACCCCGCGTTCACACCGGACCTGCTGGTGTACTGACCGGAGCGGCCACCCAGGCTCCGACGGCATCCAGCAGGCCGCGGGCGAACGGGTCCGGGAGCCGGTCGCCGTCCTGCTCGAACTCGGCGTGAGCCTCCCGCGCGGCTGCCACGGCAACCGGGAGAGCGTGCGGCGGAAGTGCCCCGGCCGTCAGGCCCGGCACCGAGAGCAGCTCGGGCAGCGCCGAGATCCGGCCTTCCAGGAGGTCCGGCAGCGTGGTGTCGAGCCGGGTCCGGTCGCCCCGCAGGGCCAGGACGTCTTCGACGCGGAGGAACAGTCTGCCCAAGGTCGCGCCGCAGGTCCGGAACGCCTCGGCGTCCGCGCCGCCTAGAGCCGCGCCGATGCGCAGCGGGAACTCGAACAGCGAAGCGAAGACCGCTTCGGCGCCGGCCCCGGTCGTCACGACGGCGGCCCGCAACGAGGTCAGCTCACCCAGCCAGTCCGAAAAGGACCAGGCGAGTCCGGGCGCCGCCGCCGCGATCAGCCGCGACGCCTGGCCCAGCAGGTAGTCACCGGCGAGCACGGTCGTCGCGGACTCCCAGTCGACACCGCGCACCTCCCGCGGTGTGGCGGCCGGGCCGACGAAGGCCAGCGCACCGAGCGTCGCGAGTTCGATGGCTGCGGCAACGGACGCGTCGCCGCGCGCCGGGCCGTCGCGACCGGCCGTGAGGGCCGCGAAGAACCCGATCGCGGGCCTGAGCAACAGTTTTTCCTCGCGGTCGACGGTGAACATCCGCGCCAGGAACGGCCAGTCACCCCGGACGACCGACAGGCACACTTCGTCGCAGGCCGCGAGGAAGGGCAGTACCCGGGCCCGGGTGGCGGCCGGCAGCTCCAGGGGTTCGGCCCCGGCGAGCGCGGACACGCCTTCGGGCAGCACCACGGCCCGGCGTCCCTTCACGTAGAAGGAGTGCCGGCTGCCCGCGCCGGCCGCGAGCACGCGCCAGGTGAGGTGGTACCGGCGGGCCGCGTGCCGCGACGTCTCGAAGTAGCCGACGAACGCGGCCGCCAGCGACCGCTCGTATTCCCGGCGAGCGGCCGCCGGGTCGTCCCGCGCGCCCAGGATGGCCCGCGCGGCCAGCCGTCCCGATTGGACGGCCCCGCTCAGCCCCTCGCCGGTGAACGGGTTGACCAGGCCCGCGGCGTCGCCCACGCGCAGCCCGCCGGGGCCGGCCACCGAACCGGGACTGAACCCGCACGACAGCGGGCCGGACGCCAGGGGGCCGTCCGGGACGCAGTCCCGGACGCGGGGGTCGAGTTCGGCCAGTGCATCGACCGCCTCGGCCATCAGCTCGGCGGCCGGAACGGCGTCCAGTGCCGACGCGCCGATCGTGCACCCGCCGGGCACCGGAGCGAGCCAGGCACAGCGGGGACGCCCTCGCGGGTCGTCCGCGGGCGGAGCGAGCAACCTGAGCACGACCCGGTCTCCCACGACGGGCCCGGCGAACCTGCGCGCACAGCTCACCCCGGTGCCGGCGGACTCTCCCGCGCCACCGGCCAGCACCACGTGCGGGGCCTCCGGCGCGGTCGGCCGGAAGTCGGCGCCGCACCGGACGGCGTGGTCCCGCAGGGTTTCCCGGAGGACGCGGCTGTCCACGACGGCGTACCCGGCGTCGGGAACGGCGTGCGAGGTGCCGGCGTCGAAGGCGATCGTCACCGGGCGCAGCGGCCAGTCGTCGACGGCCACCCCGATCGAGCGCAGGATGTCCCGCGCCGGGCTGCCGAGCAGGACGTCGTATTCCGGCCCGAGGTCTTCGCGGCCGGCCAGCACGACGGGCATCCCGCCGCGGGCCAGCACAGCGGCGGCCACCGCACCGGCCGGCCCGGCACCGACGACGACGGCCTGGCTCAAGAACGGCTCGCTTCGAGCATCCCGGCCAGCGCGCGGCGCGCATGACCATCCGGCGTGCGGTTCAACGCGGTCACGGCGTGTCCGAAGTGGACAGCGGCGAGCGTGCGCGCGGCCCGCAGTCCGCCGTGCGCGGTGACCAGCTCCCGCACCCGCGGCAGGTCGCCACCCGAGAACGACGGCGCGAGCAGGAGCCGGCCCAGTTCTCCCGTGGCGTCCGCGCGCAGGGCGGCCAGCGTCGGTGCGCCGAACAGGCCCAGCAGGTGGTCGGTGCCGGCCGGCTTGTCGTCGCCCGCGGCTTCGAGGTCGAGGCAGTCGTCGAGCACCTGGAAGGCGATTCCCCATTCCACGCCGAACTCGGTGAGCGCCGCGACGACCGCGCTGTCCACCTCGGACTCGACGGCGCCGAGCAGGCAGCACAACCTGAACAGCACACCGGTCTTGCACCGCACGAGGTCCACGTAGTCCGGCAGGGACAACCCGGTGTCGAAGCCGCGTTCGACGTCGAGCAGCTCGCCCCTGGCCAGCTCGGCCACCGTCCGGCTCACCGCCGTGGCGACGCCCTCGCCGAGATCGGCCGCCTCGGTCCCGGCGGCCGAGAGGCAGGCCAGGCCGGCGAGCACGGCCAGTTCCGGCCCGGCGGCGCGGTGTGCCGCGGGCCCGCCGCGCCGGACCGCCGCCCGGTCGATCACGTCGTCGTGCACCAGCGAAGCCAGGTGCACCAGCTCGACGACCGCACCGAGCCGCGCCACCCGCCCGGCGTCGGCCCGGCCGAACGCGGCGCAGGCGGTGAGCAGCCGCGACCGCAGCAGCTTGCCGGGCCGGTCGACGAGCCCGCCGACGGTGTCGCGCAGCGGTGCGGAAAGCCCGCCGACGAGCCGGGCGAGGTGGTACCGGACCGGATCCGCGGCCGTGGTCACCGGGAAGAGAACCCGAAGGTCTCGTCGACCTCGAGTCCCGGGATCTGCCGCAGCGCCGCCACCACCCGCTGGTACACCGCCAAGTCGTTCATGAAGTCGAGCAGCTGGGCACGCGAACGGCCGACCGAGGGCGCGATCACGTCGTCGAAGACGACCCACATCGCCTGCTTCTCCGGCAGGGTAACCAGGTCGGGGGACAGTCCCGCGAAGACCGCGCGCACGTCGTCCACGTTCTCCTGGGTCAGCGAAACGGTCGAGGCGGGGTCGCCGAGCAGGCCGATGACGAGCCCGCGGTACTTGTCGTAGTACCGCTGTGCCTCGGCTTTCTCCTCCGGGCTGACGGTCGCCGCCTCGAACCGGTTCACGGCGACGTCGAGGTTCTGGTACACGAGCCGGACCACGAGGTTGCCGAGGAGGCTCTCGCCGAAGAACTCGTCCCTGGCCTGGTCGACATAACCGTTGTCGTTCGCCAGTGGCAGGTCGTACAACGCCCCGGCCGCGCCGAGCATCCGGCAGGCGATCGCCGGCATCGGCGTGTAGGTCCTGCCGTTGCCGCCTTCGCACACGACCGCCCCGGAGTCGCCGACGAGCGAAAACCGCTGCGCGTAGATCAGGTCGGTGAAGTGGTAGCCGTCGACGAACACGGTCGCGGTCGTGTCCAGCACGACGCTCGACGTGTAGCCCGAACTGCGGCCGACCTTTTCGATCCGGCGGCCCTCGACCGCGGCCGTCGTCGAACCCGGGGTCAGCAGTTCGACGTCCAGCTGCGCCAGCACGGTGTCGATCTTGGCCATGAAGGTGCCGCCGTGGGCGCTGGCGAGGAACGCGAGCCCGATCGCCGGGTGGGTCGGGGAGATCGGCGCCATCAGGTTGCGCACCACCGTCGAGCTGACGCCGATGCCGGGCTCCAGCTGGGCAATCGCGGCGTCGGCGCTGTTCGGCACCCCCTTGACGAGCGGGATGGCCCGCTTGAACCGGGCGACGGTGTTCCCGGCGTCCGCGCCGCCGTCGAGCGGCGCCGGCTGCACGATCCCGGCACCCGGCGCGGCGGCCCCGAAGTTCGCCAGGACGTGGTTGGCCGAAAGAACGCAGATCGAACCGTCGGTGCGGTCGCGGACCAGGCAGCCGAGGGTACCCAGGGTGCCGTCGGCGAGCGAGCCGACGCTGCCGCCCTGCAGCGGGGGCCGGAGCCGTTCCGCGATCGGCGCCGGCGCGGCGGCCTTGGCGGCGGCGCCGGAGAACGTGAACTCGCCTGTCTCGACGACGTCCACCCCGTGCCCGCCGACCGCCGGCGGCAGCAGCCGGCTCCGGGACACCAGGGCGGCACGGCGTTTCTTGCGGACGAGGGCGATCACGACCGGCTCTTCGGTGAGCTCACCCCCGCGGGTGCGGAACCCTTTGGCGACGCCCACGACGTTCGGGTCGGCGAGGTACTCGTCAGCCAGCAGGGCCTTCGCTTTGTCGAGCGCGGCCGCCGTTTTCGTGTCCATGTGCACGGTCAGCGCACCTCGATCGTCGCGGCCAGCGGATCGCCGTTGACCGGGAAGAGAGTGATGGTGCTGGTGATCGACGTACCGACCCCCGCGTTGTTGAACACCGTCACGGCCCCCTTGGCTGGGGACTCCACCTTGATCGTCATCGTTCCGGGGTTGCGGACCGCGGGGAGCTGAGGTGTCCCGGTCAGGGTGGCCGTTCCGGTCAGGACGGTCTCGACGGCGGTCGTGGGGACCGTGACGCGGGGGAAGACGATCGTCATCGGCAAGCGTCCGGAGAGACCGCGGGCGTCGGTCACCACGACCGCGGCGGTGACCGTCGCGGTCAGTGAGGTGTAGCCGGCACCTCGCAAGATCAACGGGAAGCTCTGGTGGCTGATCGCCTGCACGATGACCGGGCCGAGGGTCACGGACGTTCCGTAGCCGGCGACCGCGGGAACCCCGGAGACGATCCTCGTCCGGAACGGCTGTGGGCTGATCCCCGGCGCGGAGGCCCGCCAGGCGAGTTCGGCGAACTCGTCTGCGGCGGCGACGCCCACCGGCGCGGCGGCACCGGCCGCGAGCACGGCCGCGCCACGCAGCGCGGTGCGTCTTTTGAACACGGGTTCCATCGTGACTCCCCCTCGGAATCGTCCTTTTCGGAGGCTAACCGCAAAATCGAAAGGCAGCCAAGGAAATTCCCCGGTTTTGTCGGATAACGACAAAACCGGTGGTCCGAACGGCCGATTGATCACCACTTCACCGCGATGTTACGTTGATGAGGATCGGGTGTTTTGCCCGCCCGATCGCCATGAGGGGGAGGCAATGATGTCGCGGCTTCGCGTCCTGTTGTGCGGTGCGCTGGCCGCCGCCACCTTCGCCGGAGCAATCGAGATTCCTGCCGCTTCATCGTCTACATTGGACTCTTTGACGCTCTCCGTCACGGCCGATTCCGCCGCCACCGCGCGGAAACTCGTGCGACGGCTGGCCGGCAAGGACCCGCGAGCGGAGGTGCGAGCCGACGCCTGGGTGGCGTGGGCCGACGAGAACGACGACGTCGTCTTCGAGTTCCTCGACCACGGACTGACCGCGGCCGAACAACGCGCGGCGGAGACCGCGGCGGTCAACGCCGACTTTTGCCGCCGGGTGCTGCTCACCTACACCGCGGCCTACGCACCCGAGGTCAACGCCGCCTCGCAACGCGCCCTGCTGGGCACCGACTCGGACCGGGAACTGTTCGTCCGCCAGGGATTCGCCGCCGCGGAGCAGCGTGACCGGCTCGCCAGGGAAGCGGACGGCAGCCAGCAGGAAGCCCTCGCCGAAGCGGATCGCCAGTACGTCCGCGCGCTGGCCACGCACGACCCCGGGGCGCAGGTGCGTGCCGCGGCCGCCTGGGCCACCCGGCCCGGTGCCACCGATGCGGACGTCGTCGAGTTCTTCGCCTACGGCTGGGCGACCGGTGCGGAACTCGACCTGGAGGCGCACCGCCTGCGTGACGCCGAACTGGAGGCCCGCTGGCAGGCCACCCTCCGGCGGTTGATCCTCGACGCGCGGGAAGCGGAGCAGGCCGCGCTCGACGCCGCCGGGGAAATCGCGGTCCAGTTGCGGGAAGCCGCGGCCCGGGCTTGGCAACGGGTCGGGGAGCGGACTTCGGCGCCCCGCGTCGCGTGGGCGGATGCCGAGCAGGTCGCCCGCGACCAGGCCGCGAACTGGGCGGCCGTGGCCGCCGCCGCGCAGGCCGCGACCGGGCCGAACTGGCAGGCCGTACGCGATGCGGCCGATCCCACCCGGACCGCCTGGACGGCCGAACAGGGCTGGGCGGCCGAGCAATCCCGATTCTGGGCCGGCGTGCTGGGCCAAGCCGTCGACGGGGAAACGCGGATGCGGAATCCACTCTCGCGGTAAGCGCTTTCCTCTTTTTCCGTCCCACCCCTCTCGGAGGACGCCGAAATGCCGCACGGATTCGTCACGAAGGTGTTCGCGCTCTTGCTGGCGTTCACCGTGTTCACCACGACTGACGTCGCGGCGGTCACCCCGGCGCTCGCCGCGGTCACCGCCGACGACCCGCCACCGACCGGCACGCGTCCGATTCCGCACACCGAATACCCGGGCTGGGACGGCGAGACCGGGATGGGCGAGCCGCTCGACCCACGGTTGTGGAAGCTGGTCTCCGACATCGCGCAGCTCTCCGAAGAACCCGAGGTCCGCGCGGCGGCGCAGGCCGCGCTGGACGCCGGGACCGAGGACGCGATCTGGGAGTTCCTCGACACCGGCGAGGTCGAAGCGCAGCAACGCGCCCAGGCTCGTCGTGACGAGACGGCCCGGCTGAACCGGGAAGCCGTCCTGAACCTCCGTGGCACCGGCGGCCCGATCTTCAACGCCGAGGTCGAGCGGGTGCTGGCCGGTTCGGACGCCGACCGCGCCGCCTTCCTCGACTACGGCCGGGGCATCGCCGCCGAACGGGACGAGCGCACCCGGCGCAACACCCAGGCCCGCGCCGACGAGCTGCGGGCGCGGGTGACCGCCCTGTCCGGCTCGGCCGGCCCGGAGGTGAAGCTCGCCGCACAGCAGGCCCTGGCGGCCGGGGACGCGGCCATCGTGGCGTTCTTCAACGGCGGCTACGTCGCCGCCGCGCAGCGGGACGCCGCGGCCCGTGAGCAGTACCTGAAGGACCTCGAGGAACGGAACAAGGCCGCCGAGGCGGCGAGCGACCTCGCCCAGCGCGCGGCCCGCGCGTCGCGGGCCCGGCAGAACCTGCTGGTCGCGAACGGCCGGGGCATCCGGTCGTTGCAGCGCGCGGCGAACGCGATGGTCTCGGCGGGCACCGCGGCCCGCCAGGCCGCCCAGATCCTGGCGGCGAACACCGCGGGCGGCCACCACTCCCCCGGGTCGTTCAGCCTGGTCCGCCAGGAGGTGCAGCGGCAGCTGGACTTCGCCGGACAAGCGGCGTCCGAGGCGCAGAGCGCTTCCGTCGCGGCGACCGCCGAAGCGAACATCCTGGTCGAGGTGGGCCTGCCCTACGGCGCCGACTGGGCGCAGCTGGCCCGGGGCATGTCTTCCGCCGCGCAGGCGGCGGTGCTCGCGAGTCAAACCGCGCAGCACGCCGTCGAGGCGACGACGGCCACGGACGCGGCCATCGGTCACCAGGACGAGGCGACGGCCCGGGCAGAGGAAGCCCGGCAATGGCGACTGCACGCCGACGAGCACGCCCGCCAGGCCGCGGCCTTGGCCGCGGCGGCCGCCGACCAGGCCAAGGCGGCCAAGGACGCGGCTCTGCGCGCCGACCAAGCCCGGTTCGCCGCCCAGACGGCCCGAAACTCGGCCTGGGAGAGCATGCAACGCAGTTACGACGCGCTGTCGACCGCGCGGCGGGAGGCGGGGAACGCCCGCACGGCCCGTCAGGAGGCCGAGCGCCGACGTGACGAAGCCGGCCGCTACCGCCAGCAAGCCGACCAGGCCGCCGCCGAGGCGAACCGGGCGCGAGGCGAGGCGGAGGCGAAGAAGCGCGAAGCCGCCGCATACCTGGCGCGTGCCCTGGCGCAGGAGGACATCGCCGCCGGGTGCGAGGACACCGCCCGGCGCGAAGAGCGCAATGCGGGGACCGCGCGGGACCTGGCGTGGAAGGCCGAGCGCGAGGGGAATGCCGTCGAAGCCCGCGCGCAGGCGTTCGAAGCGGCCGCTGCCGCGGCGCGGGGAACCCAGCAGGAAGCGCCGGCCTGGGCCGCGGCCCAGCAGGCCCGCAGGGACGCCGGAGACGCGGCTTCGGCGGCGCGAGAGGCGCGGGACGCGGCCAACCGAGCGACCGGCGCGGCCGCGCGCGCCCGGGAAGCGGCCACCAAGGCCACCGCGGCCGCCGCCGCGTCCCGCGCCGCGGCGCGGGAGGCGGAGCAGGCCGCGGCCAACGCGGACCTGGCCGCGGACAACGCCGAATCCGCCGCCGCGGACACCCACGTCTCCGCCACGCGAGCGAACGCCGCGGCCGCCACCGCGACGGCCGAAGAGGTCAAGGCCTCCGACGCCGCCCGCACCGCCGCCACGCTCGCCGAGCAGGCCACGGAGCAGACCCGGCTGGCCACCGTCGATGCCGTGCGGGCCGGGCAGAACGCCGCCGAGTCGTTCACCGAGGCCGTCTCCACGGCCACCCAGGCGAACCTCGCCGGCCGGGCCGCGCTCGCCGCGCGGGAGTCCTCGGCCGCCATCACCGCACCGGCGAACACCGCGACCGTCGTCGTGGCTCCGTTCACGGGCGCCGACCTCGACGCCGACTTCGTCGCCCAAGTCGCAGCGCAGGCGCAGGCCGTGGGCGACGAACAGGCGCGAGCCGCGCAGACCCGCGCGGACGAAGCGAAGACAGCCGCCACCCAAGCCCAGCAAGCCGCCGACAGCGCGGCGGCCGACACGAAGGCGGCGTTCCAGGCGGCGGCCAACGCGGCGAAGTCGGCGTCGCAGGCCGCACAGTCGGCGGCGGAGGCCCAGCGGTCGGCGGCCGACGCGGCCGGGTCGGCGAGCGCCGCCCGGGACGCGGCGGGTCTCGCCAACGGCTACGACGTGCAGGCCCACGAGAACGCCGCCAAAGCCCGGCAGGAGGCGAACAACGCGGGCTCGGACGCGGCGATCGCCGGACTGGCCGCGTCCGAAGCCGAGGGCCAAGCGACCGCGGCCCGTGCCGCGGCCACGCAGGCGGAAACCGACGCGACCGCGGCCCGCACGGCGGCCGACGAGGCCGACCGCTACGCCCGCGAAGCGGCCGCGGCGGCCGAACGCGCCCGGATCCACGCGCAGGAGACGTCGAACGCGGCCCAACGGGCCCGCGACGCCGCCACGGACGCGCAACGCGCGGCGGACCAGGCCGAAAGGGAACAGCGGGACCGCGACGCCGCGGCCCGATCGCAGCAGGCGCAGGTCGTCGCGGACTGCCTGAAAGACCTCAGTCCGCAGGACATCGACTACCTGACCGGCGAAGAGGAGGGTTCCGACGCGCTGGCCGAGTACCTGAGCGCCCAGGGGACGTGCACGGGCGGCGGCAGCGTCGTGTCGTTCCTGACCGAGATCGGCGCCCAGGTCCTGCTCGAGCTGCTCGGCGTCAATGACGTGATCCGCTGCTTCGGCGACGGTGACGTCGCGTCCTGCCTTTGGTCGGTGGTGAACGTGCTGTCGTTCGCGACCCTGGTCGCCAAGGCGGGGCCGATCGCCAAGGCGGTCGCCGCCATCGTCGCCAACTTCAGCAAGTACCTGGCGAAGTCCGAGCGCCTGGTGTTGCTGACGCAGAAGATCACCGCGATCCTCGCGGAGCTGCACCGGGTGTGCCGGGCGATCCGGCTCGCCACCGCAGCCACCGTGTCCGCTGCCGGGAAGTCGATCCTCAGCTGCGACGAACTCGAGCGGATCCTGATCGGCATCGAGGGCACCCACGGAGCCAAGGTCGCGGACGGTATCGAGTACCAGTACCGCAGGATGCGGACGGAGCTGGAGCAGGGCAAAGAGCTCAAGCACTGGCTCCCCGGCATCGAAAACGACCCGCAAGCCATGGCGAACTACCTCCGGGGCTTCGAAGGCCGAGGCACGTTCTTGGACACGGAAAACCTGGTGCAGGGCCGGATCAACCCGGACATCAGGATTTCCTACGACTCGGTCAACCAGGTCCTCGTCGTCGAGAACGCGACCCGAATACACGCCTACCACATGTCGCGGGAAAGTTGGGCGGAAAAGGTTCACGACGGCCGGTACGTGCCGCGTCCCGTCCCGTTCGGCCCCGCCGTCCCGGCACCCGGCACGCTCGCGGCGGCCCGATGACCGCCGGGATCCCGATCGGCTCTTCCGAGCTGACGCTGGAGGCGGGCGAGGTCGTGACGGTCTACGGGGCGCTCGACCTGCTGACGTCCGAGCACGCGGCTCGACCGCTTCGCCGGCTGTGGTTCGGCGCGGACGAACGGCGGGTGCCGGAGCTGCAGACGCGGCTCTCGAAGTGGATCGGCGCGGAACGGGCGCACGAGACCAGCCACTCGGCGCAGCCACCCGAGCTGGCCCTGCCGCTGAGCGACGCGCACCTCATCCACTGCTCGCTCGTCCTGTCGACAGAACTGATCAGTTCCGAAGAGGAGTACAAGGAAAGAGCCGGCTCTTTCCGCGAAGAGGCGGTCGTGCTCGCCGCCGCGGTCACCGACGCCGTGCTCCACCTGCCGGCCACGGTCCGGCTGCCGGCCGACGTCCCGGAACCGGCCTCGCCGGCGCACGAACCTTCGCCCCTGAAAGTGGCGGAAGCGCGTCTCGTCCACGCCTCCCTGGTCCACGTCCTCGGCCGGGCCGGAACACCGGCCGTCGTGTGGTTGTGGCTCGGTGTGGACGCACCCGAAGGCCATCGTCTCGCCGAGACCTTCGAGGAGGCGATCGCGTCCGCCGAAGCGTCCGGTGCCCGGCGGGTGCCCCTCGATGCGGACAGCGTCCACCCGGCGTACTGCGCACTGGTGCTGGCCACGAGGCTCATCCCCTCGGAAATGGCTTACCACCGGGAAACCGGGCGTTTCAAGGACGACGCCCGCAGGGCGGGCATCACCATCATGCGCGACCTGCGGACGCGCGCCGCCGGGGATCAGTGAGGACCGATGCGGAACGAACGAGGGGAAGACGTGCGGAAAGCAGACAACCTCGGCCGGCTGGCCGTGCTCGCCGTCCTGGTGGCGACGATGACCGTGCCGGCCTGGCCGGCCGCGCACGCCGAGCCGGTGACAGCCGCGGCAGCGGCGGCGCCCACCGCCACAGCAGCCGCCGAAGTCCCACCCGTCGCCAGTGAATCCGAGAAACTCCGCGCCGCCCGCACCCTCGGCATCGTCCCCACCGACGCCATGATGCTCCTGCGGGACAAGGAGTTCGTCATCGCGCTGTGGCGGCAGGCCACCGGCCCCGAAGTCCGGGCCTCGGCCGAGCTCGCCTTCGCCGGCACCGAGCTCGCCTGCACCGAGTGGATCAAGTCCGGAATCCTCTCGGCGAACGAACGGGACCAGGCCCAGCAGATGCGGGACGCCGAAGCTGCGCGGGTCGCCCGGGAGGCCAAGGAGCAGGCCGCCATCGTCGTCGGCATCGCTCCCGACGACGAGCTGGTGATCCAGAGCGACCGGGACTTCATCTACCAGATCACGCGACGGGCGGCCGGGGCCCGGGTCAAGGCCGCCGCGCTCGTCGCGTTCGGGGCGCCCGCCGCCGCGCAGAAGGAGTTCATCGCCAACGGTGCCCGCGCCGCGCACGCCCAGGACCAGCAGGACGCCATCGACGCCAAGACGGAGGCCTCCGAAGCCGAGAAGGCCCGCGATGCCGCCGAAGGCGCCCGCGGCCGGGCCGTCAGCGTGGTGCGAGTGATCCCCACGCCGGAAATCGTGAGCCTGTCCGACGACGACGTCCTGCGCGTGATCGCCGACGGTGCGCGGCCGGGCAGCGAAATCGAAAAGGCCGCCGTCACCGCACTGCGCAGCCGCGTCCGGGCGGACTGGAAGCGCTTCATCGACACCGGCGTCTACGAGGCCAACTGGCGGGACGTCGCTGCCGTGCTGGCTCGGAAGGCCGAGGCGGACCGGGCGCTGGTCGACGAGATCCGGCACAAGGCCGTCGTGGGCGGCATCCAGCCGCGGCTGGCGCGGGCCGCCGAGCGGGCTCTCGCCGAAGGGGTCGGCGCCGTCCAGTCCTTCCTCGACCAAGGGCAGTACGAGACGCTGACGCAGTCGTTCAGCCGCAACGCCGTCAACGGCAACATCGCCGGGCAGTACCTGCGCGAGACCGCCGACGGGGTGGTCGTCAAGCCGGGGGCCGCGGAGCCCGCGCCGGGTGAGGGGCTCGACGCGACCTGGCGGGTCGTTGCCGGGCAGGCGGGCGAAGGCTGCTTCTCGCTGGAGTCGCCCACGAAACCGAACCACTACCTCGCGCGGTACTACGACGGCAAGAAGACGCAGGTCGCCGTGCTGCCCACCGACGGGACCGTCGACTTCGGCTGGAACGCCACGTGGTGCGTCGACAACATCCTGCCCGGGGCCGGGGTCACCCTCAGGGGCGGCGCCGACTTCCTGACCCGGCAGGCCGACGGCCGGGCCGGGCTCGGCGTCGAGTTCTACTGGTGGGTCACGGAACCGCTGCCGGACTCCACCGAGATCACGGTCAACTGGCTGAACAAGTACCTGCCCGACTACGACCCCTACACCGACCTGCTGGTCTCGCCGCTGGGCCCGGAGCAGGTCGACGGCGCCGTGCGGTACCGGGACTTCCAGCGCCGGAGCGCACCCGGGCAGGTCGCCTTCCGCAGTTACTGGAGCCGCGGCGGCGCGGTGCACCCGCTCACGGCCGGCCGCGGCACCGCGTGCGCGTCGCCGGAGATCCTGGCCGCCTACCTGCGGCTCGGTGGTCACCCGGCGCTCGGGGTGCCGGTCACCGACGAGACCTGCACATCCGACAAGGCGGGCCGGTTCGTGAACTTCGCGGGCGGCGACTCGATCTATTCGGTCGACCGCGCCGGTGCGCACGCCGTCTTCGGCGCGATCCGCACCAAGTGGCTCTCCCTCGGCGGGGAGAAGTCCACGCTCGGCTACCCGACCACCGACGAGGTCGCCATCCCCGGCGGCCGCCGCAGCACGTTCGAACGCGGCCGCATCGACTACGACACCGCCACCGGCGTGGCGACCGTTTACCCGGCGAGCTGAAGGAGCCGACGATGACAGGCAGAACCCGGCTGGGGCTGGCGGCGGGCGCCGCGGCTCTCGCGCTGCTCGGGACCGTGATCCCGGCCCTCCCACCGCGGGCGGAAGCCGCGGTCACGGCGGACACCCCGCGCAGCGCCACCCAGGACGACAAAGTCCGGGCCGCACAGGAGATCGGTGTGGTCGCGAGCCCCGACCTGCTGATCCTGACCGACCGGAACTTCGTGTTCGCGTTGTGGCAGCGGGCACGCGGCACCGAGGTGCGGGCGTCGGCCGAACTCGCCTACGCCGGCACCCAGCCGGAATGGACGCAGTGGATCAAGACCGGGGTTCGCGACGCCAACGCCCGCGACCAGGCCCGCATCCTGCGCGACGACGCGGCGGCGCGGGCCGCCCGCGAGGCCAAGCAGCGGGCGGCGCTGGTCAACAAGGTCGAGGCATCGGAGGTGCTGCTCATCCAGAGCGACCAGGAGTTCGCCTTCGCCATGTGGGAGCACGCTTCCGGGCCGAAGCTGAAGGCCGCGGCGCTGGCCGCCTACCAGGGCGACGCCACCGCCCAAAAGGACTTCATCCTCACCGGGATCTTCACCGCCCGCGCGGCCGACCTGCAGGACGTGATCGACGCCGACACCACGGCGGACGCCGCGAAGAAGGCGGCCGACGCGGCACGGGACGCCCGGATCCTGGCCGCCGCGGTGGTCGCCATCGACCCCACCGCAGGCCAGCTGGTGGAGCCGGACGTGAACTTCGTGCTGGACCTCTGGCAGGCGGCGAAGGCGGGCACCGAGGTGCGAGCCGCGGCCGAACGAGCGCTGCGGACGATGGACACCGCACAGCTGCGGGCCTACATCGGCACCGGCATCCACAGCGCGAGCCTGCAGGACTGGTTCACCTGGGTCCGGAAGAAGGGCGAAGCGGACCGGCGGCTGCTGTTCGAACTGCGGACGCGCGCCGAACAGAGCCGGGTGCACCCCGCGCTCGTCGCCGGGGCGAACGCCGCCATGGCCGGCACCGACAACGACGTCGAGCAGTTCCTGCGCCTGGGCCAGTACGAGGACGCGGCCCTCGTCCAGTCCCTCCGCTCGCAGAGCCCCGGTGCGCCGGGCTGGTACCTGCGCGGCCTGACCGACGCCGTCGTCGGCGCGGGCGCCGGAACCGACACGGCTTGGCGGGTCGTGCCCGGCAAGGCCGACGCGAGCTGCCACTCCTTCGAATCGGTGGCCCACCCCGAGTACTACCTGCGGCAGCAGGGCCTGCGGGTCGTGCTCGCCCCGTCCGACGGCACCGACACCTTCCACGCGGACGCGACCTGGTGCTCGAAGGCCGGGTTGTCCGGCACCGGCGTCACGCTGGAGTCCTACAGCGCCCGGGGAAGGTTCGTGCGCCAATACGCCACCGGAGTCTGGGCGGCGGACACCGGCGGCAGCCACCCCTACGACACCCCGAACGGCTACGCCGCGGACGCTTCCTGGCAGGCCGACGCCCCGTGACCGCCCGCGGTGGCCGGGGCCTGCGTTGCCCCGGCTACCGCGAAGTCCACTGTGGATGCGAGCCGCCCGCTCGCGGTGCCGGGAGCAGGTCGCTCACCGGATACCGCAACGGCAACGGCGCCGCCCCCGCTCGCAACGCCAGCTCCATCTCGAACCGCGCCGCCGGATTCTTCAGGCTGTCGCCGAAGGTCGCCTGCAGCTGGCGCATGCGGTAGCGGACCGTCTGCGGGTGCACGCCCAGGCGTTCCGCGATCTCCACCACGTTGCCCTGGCTGTCCAGCCACGCCCGCAGCGTCTCCAGGAGCCGCTCCTGCTGCTTGCCCGTCATCTCCGCCAGCGGCGCGAACAAGCGGTGCCGCAGCGTGCCGACGAGGCCCGTGTCGGAGTTGACCAGCAGTGTCGCCAGGTGTTCCTCCGCGCGCAGCACCGGGCGCGCCGCCAAGACGCCGCGCTCGGCCAGCTGCAGCGCATTGCGGGCCCACCGCAGGGAATCCGCCACCGAAGCAAGCGGGACGCACGGGCCGATCGCCAGGCGGCAGTCCGGCAGCGCCACCTGCAGCGCCGCCAGCCGGGCGCCGCTCAGCTCGCCGGGGACGACCAGTTTCGGGTCGGGCGTGTCGAGTTCGGCGAGGACGTCCGCGTCGAGGCCCGCGTGACGGCGGGCCGGGGCGACGCCGCCGGTCGGGCAGACCGCCACCGGCGTCGCGTCGGACGGGACCGGCCAGCCGATCAGCTGGGCCAGCTCGGCAATCGCTTTCGGGGACGCGGGCGGCGTCTCCAGGATCAGGTGGAGGAGCTTGCGGCGCCACGTGTCCAGCGCGCCCGCCGTGCGCGCCTTCGCCTCCAGGTAGCCGTCGAGCGCCACCGAGGCGAGCTCGTCCATGAACGCCAGCATCGCGTCGGCCAGCTGGGACATCACCGCCGACGAAAGGCCGCTGCGCCGCCCGACGCGCATGATCCGCCGCCACGACACCCGCGCGCCGACGCGGTAGGCCGACTGCAGCGTGTCGAGGCTGCGGCCTTCGCGCATTTCGTTCTGCCCCAGCCGGTGGTGCACCTCGTGCGACTGTTCCTTCGACACCGTCGGGTCGGCAATCTGCGCGACGAACAGCGTGATCGCGTACTCGACGCCGGCCCGGATCGACTTGCCGTACGGCCCGTCGAGCGGACGCGCGTACGCCGGGATGGTCGCGCGGATCTCTTCGACGATTTCGGCAGCGAGGCTCGCCAGCTCCGGCCGCAGGATGTCGGCCAGCTTGCGCGGTAGTGCGGCGGTGGGTGGCGGCGCAGCGTGATCGAATCCGCGCTCCACCGACATCGCAGCTCCTTCGCTCCGCCCCGGGACACCGGTCGCGGGCACCCCGCGGCCGGGCACCCCGCGCCTGTTGCGGGGTGACAACGGGCACATCGAAAAACTAACGCCAAACGTGTCACACCCGTGAAAGAAAACCGATTTCTTGTCATTGCGGTGACAATTTTTTGCCCGCTGACTGCGAACAGCTGACAAGTGTCCCGCCGACTGCCCGCTGCCGTGCGTACGAACGGGCGAACCTCCAACGAGCCGCTCGCGCTGCGGTTACGCTGCCATCTTGTATCGTGTGGTTGATACAAGCGGAGGAGGAACCCCATGCCGTGGGACAACGTGCTTGCCGTCGCTTTGCTCATGGGCCTGGTCGGCCTGGCGATCCTGATCGTGCTGTGGCCGGGCGAGAAGCATGGAAAGCGCTTGCTCACCCGCTGGGGCGTGCCGGACCCGGACCCCGAAGAGGTGGCGCTCGCCGTCCGGTACCTCAAGCGGCGCCGGCTCTGGTACCCGTGGCTGTTCCTCGCGATCCCGCCACTGCTCGACGACGGCGGAGTGGGCTCGATCCTCACCACGCTGCTGCTGGGCGGGCTGATCGCCGAACTGCTGGCACAGCGCCCGGCCCGCGGTCCGCGCCGGGAAGCCGTGCTGGCGCCGCGAACGCTGTTGGGGGTCGTCCCGGCGTGGGTGCTGGTGCTGGGCGGGCTGGTGGCCGCGGGCTCGCTGCTGCACCTGGGCCTGACGTCGCAGTGGCGGCTGCTGGCGGTGGCCGCGGGCACGGTGCTGGTCAGCGCGGCGATCACGCTGCTGGCGGTGCGCCGCCCGCCGTCGGGTGCGGCCCGTGCCGACCTGGCGCTGCGGTCCCGCAGCGCCCGCGTGGCGATCGGCCTGGGTATCGGCACGTGCACGGCGGTGGGCTGGCCGGCGGGCACCTTCGGGTCGTTCCTGGCGGTGGTGGCGGGCCTGGCGGCGTTCCTGGCGGTGACGGCCCCGGCCAAGCGGCGCCCGGCGGCGGCGTGAGGATCGTCGTCGACACCGAGAACGGCGTGGCACCCTGGCGGCAGGTGCACGACCAGGTGATCCGGGCGGTGACGGCGGGCGCGTTGCCGGAGGGGACCAGGCTGCCGCCGATCCGCCAGCTGGCCCGGGACCTGGGGCTGGCCTCGGGAACGGTGGCGCGCGCCTACCGCGAGCTGGAGGCGGCGGGCTGGGTGGCGACGGCCCGGGCCCGCGGCACGGTGGTGACGGTCCCCTCGGGCCGCCCGGACCGCTCGGCCCTGCTGGCCACGGCGGCGGCGGAGTTCGCAGCCCAGGCGAGGGACCTCGGCGCGGACCTGGACACCACCCTCGCCGCGGTCCGCGCGGCTTGGCCGGACTGAGCTGTGCCGCCTACTGTCCCCCGAGCAGCCGCCCCACCGCGGCGACCACCGGCTCCACGACCTCGACCTCGCGCGGCGTCCCCACGCACTCCGTGATCCCCGCCCCCACGACCTCGAAGCGGGCCAGCGCGTCCAGCTCCGACACGAGCCGCGAGATCGTCCAGCCGTCCGGCTCCGGGTAGTTCTGGCCCGCGAACTCGCCCGGGTCCAGCACGTCCAGGTCCACGTGCACGTACAGCTTCTCCACACCCGCCAAAGCGTCCATGGAAGTCACCGCGAGCCCCCGCGCGATCGCCGCCTCTTCCTCCGGGTCGAACGCGCGCGTCCCGGCGAGGACCACCCGGCCGGGTTCCAAAGCCGGCGAAGCCGCGAACTCCGGGTCGCCCTCGCCGAACAGAGACCGCAGGACCATCCCGTGGAACGCGCCCGACGGCGACGATTCCGCCGTGTTCAGGTCCGGGTGGGCGTCGAACCACGCGACGCCCAGCCCGGGGCCGTGCCGGTACCGCGCGACCCCGATCGGGAGCAGTTCGACGCCGCAGTCGCCGCCGATCGTCAGCACCGGGCCGCCCGGTGCCTCCAGGGCCGCCAGCTGGGCCGCCCGGTTCGGGCCCGTCAGCACCGCGCGGGAAAACACCCCGCAGTCCACTTCGGACACCGAACGGGTCTGCCGGACGTGGTGCACGGGCCGGCCGAGCACGTGCCCGGCCAGCTCGGACAGGGCCACGCAGCCCTCCGGCAGCTCCGCCGCGCGCGGCCCCACCGCGCCCTGTCGTTGCGGTACCGCGTTGATCAGCATCCGCCGAGCGTATCGCTCATTCCAGGACCAGCAGAAGGTCACCGCCTTCGACCTGCTGCACCGAAGTGATCGCCAGCCTGCCCACCTTGCCGCCGGCCGACGCCGTGATCGAGGCCTCCATCTTCATCGCCTCGATCGTCGCGACCGTCGCGCCCGCCTCGACCGTGTCGCCCTCGGCGACCTGCAGCGTGACCACGCCCGCGAACGGCGCCGCGACCTGCTTCGGGTTGCCCTTCTCCGCCTTCTCGGTCGCCGGGATGTCCGAGGCGATCGAGCGGTCGCGGATCTGGATCGGGCGAAGCTGGCCGTTCAGCGTCGACATCACCGTGCGCACGCCGCGTTCGTCGGCCTCGCCGATGGCTTCGAGCTCGATGAGCAGCCGCACGCCCGGCTCGAGGTCGACCTGGTACTCCTCGCCCGGCCGCAGTCCGTAGAAGAAGTCCTTGCTGGGCAGCACCGACGTGTCGCCGTAGGCCTCGCGGTGCGCCTCGAACTCCTTCGTCGGCCCGGGGAACAGCAGGCGGTTGAGCGTCCGCCGCGGTTGCGCCGCGAGCGCGGCACGGTCCTCTTCGGACAGTTCGACGACCGGCTTCGCCGCCGCGCGGCCTTCGAGGGCCTTGGTGCGGAACGGCTCCGGCCAGCCACCGGGCGGGTCGCCGAGCTCGCCGCGCAGGAAACCGATCACCGAGTCGGGGATGTCGAACTTGTTCGGCTCCGCCTCGAAGTCGGCCGGCGAGACGCCCGCGCCGACCAGGTGCAGCGCGAGGTCGCCGACGACCTTCGACGACGGCGTCACCTTCACCAGGTGGCCGAGGATCTTGTCCGCGGCGGCGTACATCGCCTCGATGTCCTCGAACCGGTCGCCCAGGCCCAGCGCGATGGCCTGCGTGCGCAGGTTCGACAGCTGCCCGCCCGGGATTTCGTGGTCGTAGACGCGCCCGGTCGGCGACGCCAGCCCGGCCTCGAAGGGCGCGTAGATCTTGCGCACGCTCTCCCAGTACGGCTCGAGGTCGCCGATCGCCTGCAGGTCGAGCCCGGTGGTCCGGGCGGAGTGGTCGGTGGCCGCCACGATCGACGACAGCGACGGCTGCGACGTCGTGCCCGCCATCGACGACACCGCGCCGTCGACCGCGTCCGCGCCCGCGTTGATCGCCGCGAGGTAGGTGGCCAGCTGGCCGCCCGCGGTGTCGTGGGTGTGGATGTGCACCGGCAGGTCGAACTCCTTGCGCAGCGCGGTGACCAGCTTCGTCGCCGCGGGCGCGCGCAGCAGCCCGGCCATGTCCTTGATCGCCAGGACGTGCGCCCCGGCGCCGACGATCTGCTCGGCCAGCTTGAGGTAGTAGTCGAGCGTGTAGAGCTTCTCGCCCGGGTCGGACAGGTCCGAGGTGTAGCAGAGCGCCACCTCGGCGACCGCGGAGCCGGTCTCGCGCACGGCTTCGATGGCCGGGCGCATCTGCTCGACGTCGTTGAGCGCGTCGAAGATCCGGAAGATGTCGATGCCGGTCTTCGTGGCCTCCTGGACGAAGGCGGTGGTCACCTCGGTCGGGTACGGCGTGTACCCGACGGTGTTGCGCCCGCGCAGCAGCATCTGGAGACAGATGTTCGGCACGGCCTCGCGCAGCGCGGCGAGCCGCTCCCAGGGGTCCTCGGCCAGGAACCGCAGCGCGACGTCGTAGGTCGCGCCGCCCCAGCACTCCAGCGACAGCAGCTGCGGGAGCGTGTTCGCGACGACGGGCGCCGCGGCGAGGAGGTCCTTCGACCGGACACGCGTGGCGAGCAGCGACTGGTGCGCGTCGCGGAACGTCGTGTCGGTGACGCCGATGTGCGGCGAGGACCGCAGCCACTCCGCGAACCCGGCCGGGCCCAGTTCGACCAGCTTCTGCTTCGAGCCCGGCGCCGGCTGGGCGTCCTTCGGCAGCTTCGGCAGCTTGAGCGTGGCGTCGGGGGTCTTCGGGCGCTCGCCGTGCGGCTTGTTGACCGTCTGGTCGGCGAGGTAGGTCAGCAGCCGCGTGCCGCGGTCGGCGGAGTGCCGCGCGGTGAGCAGGTGCGGGCGCTGTTCGATGAACGACGTCGTGACGCGGCCGGCGCGGAAGTCCGGGTCGTCGAGGACGGCCTGCAGGAACGGGATGTTCGTCGCGACCCCGCGGATCCGGAACTCGGCGACGGCGCGGCGCGCGCGGCCGACGGCGGTCTTGAAGTCCCGGCCGCGGCAGGTGAGCTTGACGAGCAGCGAGTCGAAGTGGGCGCTGATCTCGGTGCCGGAGAAGGCGGTGCCGCCGTCGAGCCGGATGCCGGAGCCGCCCGGCGAGCGGTAGGCGGAGATCATCCCGGTGTCCGGGCGGAAGCCGTTGGCCGGGTCCTCGGTGGTGATGCGGCACTGCAGCGCGGCGCCGCGCAGGTAGACCTTGTCCTGGCTCAGGCCCAGGTCGTCCAGGGTCTCGCCGGAGGCGATGCGCAGCTGGGACTGCACGAGGTCGACGTCGGTGACCTCTTCGGTGACCGTGTGCTCGACCTGGATGCGCGGGTTCATCTCGATGAAGACGTGCTTGCCTTCGCGGTCGAGGAGGAACTCGACGGTGCCGGCGTTGCGGTAGCCGATCTGCCGGGCGAACTTGACCGCGTCCGCGCAGATCCGGTCGCGCAGTTCCGGGTCGAGGTTGGGCGCCGGGGCGAGCTCGACGACCTTCTGGTGGCGCCGCTGCACCGAGCAGTCGCGCTCATAGAGGTGGATGACGTTGCCTTCGGCGTCGGCGAGGATCTGCACCTCGATGTGCCGCGGCTCGACGACGGCCTTTTCGAGGAAGACGGTCGGATCACCGAAGGCGGACTCCGCCTCGCGGGCGGCGGCTTCGATGGACTCGCGCAGCAGCGCGGGGTCCTCGACGCGGCGCATGCCGCGCCCGCCACCCCCGGCGACGGCCTTGACGAAGACGGGGAAGCCGAGGTCTTCGGCGGCCGCGACCAGCGCGTCGACGTCGCTGGAAGGTTCGGACGACCCGAGCACGGGCACGCCGGCCTCGCGCGCGGCCTTGACCGCGCGGGCCTTGTTACCGGTGAGTTCGAGGATGTCGGCGCTCGGCCCGACGAAGGTGATGCCCGCTTCTTCGCACGCCCGCGCGAGGTCGGGGTTCTCCGAGAGGAAGCCGTAACCGGGATAGACGGCGTCGGCCCCGGCCTTCTTCGCCGCGGCGACGATCTCGTCGACCGAGAGGTACGCGCGCACGGGGTGACCGGGTTCGCCGATCTCGTACGCCTCGTCGGCCTTCAGCCGGTGCAGCGAGTTGCGGTCTTCGTGCGGAAACACGGCGACCGTCCCCGCACCGAGTTCGTAGCCGGCGCGGAACGCCCGGATCGCGATCTCCCCGCGGTTGGCCACCAGAACCTTGCGGAACATGCCCGGTCCTTCCCTCTTGGATCGGTAAGTCAACGCACGTTACCCGGTTCTTCCCGCTCTGCGGGAGTTCAGTCCCGGGTGATGGACATCATGCGCCGCCGAGGGTTGCCGGGCGAGGTGCCCGGGCAGCTTTTCAGGATCCCGGCGGCGCGTAAAGCAGCCGGTTCGCCGTGCCCTCCGGCACCCCCTTGAGCACGTCCGGCGTGGCCGCCTTGACCAGGGCTTCGTCGACCTGGGCGGGGGTCTCTTCGGGGTGCTGCGCCCGGTACAGCGCCGCCACGCCCGCCGCGAACGCCGCCGCCATCGACGTGCCCGATTCGGGGCCCGCCGTCGTGCCGCCCGCGATCGGGGCCGGGACGTCGGAGCCCGGGGCGTACAGGTCGACGTCCTGGCCGGAGTTCGACGACTTGTCCGGCCGGTCCTGGGCGTCGGAGGCCGCCACGGTCAGCGCCTCGGGCACCCGGCCCGGCGAGTAACCGCTCGCGTCGGCCGTCTCGCTGCCCGCGGGGACGACGATCGGCACCACCGTGGCCAGCCGCTTCACGGCCGCGTCGAGCTGGTCGTTCGGCACCCCGCCGATGCCGAGGACGGCGACCGCGGGCTGCTGGGCGTTCTGCGCCACCCAGTCGATCCCGGCGATGATCTGGTCGGTCGCCCCGCCACCGCCGGAGTCGAGCACCCGCACCGGGACGATCTGCGCGCCCTTCGCCACGCCGTAGTCCTTGCCCGCGGCGATGCCGGCGAGACGGGTGCCGTGGCCGTTGGCGTCGGAGGTGTCGGTGCCGCCGTTCAGGAAGTCCCGCCCGGGCGCGACGCGGCCCTGGAAGTCGGGGTGCTTCGCGTCGACGCCGCTGTCGATCACGTAGATCGTGACGCCCGAGCCGTCGGTCGCGTAGTGGTAGGCGTGGTCGAGCCCGGTCCGCTGGTCGATCCGGTCCAGCCCCCAGCTCGGCGGATCCGGCTGCACTCCGCCCGCCGCCGGTCCGGCGAGGGCGACCACCGCGGCCGCGAGAAGCATCTTCATGATCGTCGTGGTACCCCGGTGGTGCCCGGGTGACAACTCAGGGCTGTCGCCCGTTCGGCTGATTCCCGCGGGCGAGGACCGCGGTGTCGATCGCCAGCAGCACGAGCGCCGTCACGGCGATCATCTGTCCCGCGTAGGTCAGGGACGAGTAGTCCACCAGCACCGCGAAGGTCGGCCCCAGCACTCCGGCCAGGCCGGCGACCCCGGTGGCCAGCACCGCCCAGCCGACCGGACGCGGGTTCAGCACCACGGCGACGACGGGAACGAGGACGGCCAGCAGGGCACCGATCACGTAGTAGGCGGCGTTGCGGCCGGCGCTGTCGGCGTCGTAGGCGGCCAGTTCCCCGAGCTGGGCGATCCACCCGGCGCCGAGCAGCGCGCCGAGCCCGATCGCCAGCCAGGCCGCCCACCCGCGCACCGGCCCGGTGCGCAGGGCGACGGCGGGGTCCCGGCGCAGGGCCACCAGCGCACAGGCACCGGCGAGCGCCCACGCGATGTGCGCGAGGAGGAGAAAGGTGAAGCCGGCGTTCAGCCCGGTGCCCGAAGACGAATCGGAGGCCGTGGTGCCGACGAACCCCGCCAGGGTGTACCCGGTGCCCGGCCCGGCCGCGGTCACCGCCGCGGACAGGGTGATGCTCTCGCCGACGAACCGCGCCAGCCCGAACAGGGCGGCCAGCCCCACGCCGGCCAGCAACGCGGGGCCGGTCCGCGCTCTCGTCCGCGGCGCGAGGGTCAGCACCCCGGCGAGCAGCGCGCAGGCGGCGACGAGCCCCACGTAGTACTCCATGCCGGGGCGGTATTCGGAGAGGGTGTAGCTGTCCCAGCGGTATTTCAGCGGCAACCCGGCCACGGCGAACACCGAGCCGGCGATCGCGGCCACCCCGGCGAACCCACCGACGGGGTCGACAGCGCCCGGCTGGGTGGTTCGCCGGGCGGTCACCGGCACGGGCGCGGCCGAGGGACCGGTGGCGGGCGGTTCGGGGGCTTGCGGAGGCTCGGTCTTCCCGGCCGCCACCAGCGCAGGCTCCGACTCCGCTTCAGGCCGCGCAACCACCGGCTCGGGCCGCTGTGCCTCCGGCTCAAGCACCAAGTCCGGTTCGCGCTTCTGCTCCGCGACCACCTCCGGCTCGACCACAGCAACCGGTTCGCGCTTCTGCTCCGCGACGGGCTCCGGCTCGACCACAGCAACCGGTTCGGGCTCCTGCTCCGCGACCACCTCCGGCTCGACCACTGCAACCGGCTCGGGCAGCGGCAGCGCCTCGATCTCCACCGCCACCACGACATCCCCGGTCGGCCCGCTCACCACGACCTTCCCCTGCCGCACTCCCTCGTCCCCCGCCGTCACCGTCAGCTCGGCCCCGCCCGCGACCTCCGCCACCCCGATCCACGGGTGCGAAGCCTCGAACCGCACCTCCCGTGCCACCGGCGGCCCCAGCACCCGCAGCGAAGCCGACGCCGGCGACCCCGCCGAAGCCGACAAGCGCACCGAAGGCACGTCCACCCGCACCACCGCGAACGCCAACGCGTCCGAAGCCGCCGTGGCCACGTGCTCGATGTCCGTCGAAGCCATCGCCCGAAGCGCCTCGAACGCCCCCATCGCCACCGGCAGGTTCGAACTCGACAACCGGCGCCGCAACTCCGCCACCGCACCCAACCGCGTGAACGGGTTCTCCGCCGTGATCGCCGCCGCCAGGTCGGGCGGGACCGGGGACGGCTTGATGCGGCGCCGCCTGCTCTTCGCCAGGTACAGCTCGCCCTGCATCTCGATGTCGCGGCTCGGCGTCTGCTTCGGGTTGCGCTCGCGCACCCGGTCGAACAGGTACTCGTACAGCTCGCCCAGTGCGATCCAGCCGTCCTCGTCGCGGTCCGCTTCGCCCGTGCGCAGGCCCTCCACCAGTGCCGAGGTGAACACCGACGGCCGGGCCGGCTCGTCCGAGGCCAGCGTCGCCCCTTCGAACGCGTACTCGATCGAGTTCGACGCCGTGATGACCGCCCGGCCGCGGCCGCCGCGGAAGCTGTCGAGGACGTTCGCGTCGCCCGACGCCCGGACCGCCACCCCCTGGCCGAACGCGCCGCCGTAGCAGCAGTCCAGCAGCAGGACGATGCTGCGCGAGCGGCTCTGCCGGATGCACTGCTGCACGAACTGCGCGGGCACGGCCGTCGACCGCAGGCGGTCGGGCCGGGTGTTGCGGGCGGCGAAGTACAGCCCGCCCGAGTCGTCCTTCAGGCCGTGGCACGAAAAGTGCAGCAGCAGGACGTCGTCGGGCTTGCCCTCGAGACAGAGGTCCTCGATCTCCGCCTGCACCACGTGCGCGGTCTCGTTCCGCACCACGGAAACTTCGAAGTCGCTGATCGCCCGGTCGGCGAGCACCCCGGCCAGGGCGTCGGCGTCCGCCGCGGGGGAGACCAGCCGCTGCAGCCCCGCGTTGTCGTACTCGCCGTTGGCGACGATCAGCGCCCGCCTCCGCCCGGCCATACCGGTAGGAAACGCCCACCCGGCCCGTTACGGCAAGCAGCCGAACGGGCACACCTATTCAGCGGCGGACCGGAAAATCGTTTCCTGCTTCTCCAGGCAGACGACCGCGTCGAACGCCGAAGCGACGTCGACCGACGGCGTCATGTGCGCGTGCCGGATGCCCGTCCCCGCCGGGTGCGCGACCACGCACGGCGCGCGGTCCGCGAGCACCGCCTCGACGCTGCCTTCCGCCGGCTCGTCCAGGGCCTGCTCGAACATCCGGAATCCCAGCGGAAACGCGGGATCGGGCACCAGGCCGGTCGTCGTCCCCGCGACGGCGGTCAGCGCCAGCGCGAAGTACTTGTCCCCCAGCTCCGCGGCGAGGTGCGTGCCCGCCGAGGGCGCCGTCATGCCCGGCATCGGCGAGAACGGCACGCGCTGGAGGTGTCCGTTGTGGAGCATCAGCACGATCTTCTCGCCGGGGAACCGCCGCCGCAGCAGCCGCACGGTGGCCGCCATGTACGTGTCCCGCGACGAACTCTGCGGCTCCGGCGCGCGGCCGGCCATCAGCGCGTCGAGCTCACGCAGGTAGAGATCGACGCGCAAGGCGCCCTCCACGTGGTGCGCGGCGACGTCGCCGTGGCCGAGGGACTCCACGTGTCCTTTGAGGATGGTCAACGCCGTCGTCGCCGCGTCCCGCGCCTCGGTGCTCATCGCGCCGTACCGCCCGGGCGCGACCGCGCTGCTCACCGACGCATACGGCTCGCAAGCCGCCAGTGCGTTGTCCACAAGAGACACATTGGCCGGATCGACGCGCAGGACCTCCGCCCGCAACGCCTGCAGCGACGGCACCGGCGAGCCCGCCGAGCTCGGCACGTCGAGCCCGTAGAACCGGACGCCGCGGCCGCGCAGCCAGGTCAGCATCTCGTGCACCTCGGCGGAGTCGCCGAGACCGAAGGTGAAGCCGTCCCGCGCGATGTCGGCGACCTCGCCCGGGCCGCCCTGCAGCCACGCGTCCACCAGGTGGCCCTCCGGGAACCCGCCTTCGAACCCGAGCACGGTGAACCCGCGCTCGGCGACGAGGTGGCGCAGGAGGCGGTCGCGCAGCACGCCGAACTCGCGGATGTGATGGTTGTTCTCGCCGATCGCGACGACTTCGGCGTCGCCGATCAGCTCGGCGATCTCGGCAACGTCGACGGTTCCTGTCATACTGACCACACTAACGCAACAGGAGTAGCAGTTGGCAACCGAGATTTCCGGGACCAAGCGCCCGGGCGGCCGCACCGAGCGGACCCGCCTCGCCGCGCTGAACGCCACGCTGGAGCTGCTCGGCGAACGCGGGTACGCGGAGCTGACCGTCGAGGCGGTCGCCGAGCGCTCCGGCGTGCACAAGACGACGCTGTACCGCCGCTGGGAGTCCGCCGAGGGCCTGGTCGCGGCGGCCCTGCTGCTGGGCGCCGAGCAGGAGTGGGCGGTGCCGGACACCGGTTCCCTCGAAGGCGACCTGCGCGCGATCAACCTGGAGCTGGTGCGCTACTTCACCACCTCGGGCGAGCGCGAGCTGCCGACGGCGTCGATCTCGGCGGCGTTCCTCTCCCCGCGCGCGGCCGAGGCGCTGCGCGAGTTCTACGTCGACCGCCACGCCCGTTCGGCGGCCGCCGTGGCCCGGGCGATCGAGCGCGGCGAAGTCCCGCCCGGCACCGATCCCGTGGAGCCGGTGCGCGTGGCCTGCGGCCCGGTCTTCTACCGCCTGTTCGTCTCCCGGGAAGGCGTGACGCCGCAGGACGCCGGAGTCGCGGCGGCAGCGGCCGCCGCGGCAGCCAAAGCCGGCGTGTTCACGGCAACGGACGGCGGAACCGCACCACTTCCAGGGTGACGTCGTCGAGCGTCTCGGTCCCGGTGGCGCCGTCGTCCACCCAGCCCTGGCGGGCGTAGAAGGCCTTCGCCCGTTCGTTCGTCGCCAGCACCCACAGGACGGCGCTGTCGCCGGACATCGCTGCGACGACCCGGTCGTGCAGCGCCCGGCCGAGGCCCCGGCCCCAGAACTCCGGCAGCAGGTACATCGCGTATAGCTGTGAAGGCGCGAAGGCGGCGAAGCCCGCGATGACGCCGTCCTCCTCGAGAACCAGCACCTGGCCGACGCCCTCACGGATGCGCCCTGCCCAGGAAGCTGCCCGTTCTCCGGCCGAGAGACGCGCGAGGAAATCGTCCGGCAGCAGGCCCGCGTACGCCGCCTGCCAGGACGCCACGTGGACCTGCCCGATCGCCGGGGCGTCGGCGACCGTGGCCGCGCGAATCAGCTCTTCTCCAGGTACTCCGCGCGCTCGACGTCGACGACGTCGGCGACCATCTGCGCCAGGCCGCGGTACTTCTTCAGCTCCGGGTCCTGCGTGACGAGCTCCTGCGCCAGGGCCCGGGACGCGGCGATCACGTCCTCGTCCCGCAGCAGCGAAAGCAGCTTGAGCGTCGACCGCTTCCCGGACTGCGCGGCGCCGAGGATGTCGCCTTCGCGACGCAGTTCGAGGTCCAGGCGCGACAGCTCGAAGCCGTCCGTCGTGGACTCGACCGCCGCCAGCCGTTCGCGGGTGGCCGTGCCGTCGAGGGTCTCGGTGACCAGCAGGCACAGCCCCGGCACGCTGCCCCGGCCGACGCGGCCGCGCAGCTGGTGCAGCTGGCTGACGCCGAACCGGTCGGCGTCCATGATCACCATCGCGGTGGCGTTCGGCACGTTCACGCCGACCTCGATCACCGTGGTGGCCACGAGAACGTCCAGCTGACCCGCCGAGAACGCGCGCATCACGGCGTCCTTGTCGTCGGGCGGCATCCGGCCGTGCAGCACGCCGATCTTCAGGCCCTGCAGCGGCCCGTGCTCCAGCTCGGGGGCGACTTCGAGAACCGCGAGCGGCGGCCGCTTGTCGCTCTTGTCCGACGGCGGCTCGTCGCCGATCCGCGGGCACACGACGTACGCCTGGTGCCCCTTGCCGACCTCTTCGCGCACGCGCTGCCAGATCCGCTCGAACCAGGCGGGCTTCTCGGCGACCGGCACGACGGTGGTGGCGATCGGCGACCGCCCGACCGGCATCTCGCGCAGCGCGGAGACTTCCAGGTCGCCGTACACCGTCATCGCAACCGTGCGCGGGATCGGCGTCGCGGTCATGACGAGCACGTGCGGGCTGGTGTCGCCGGACCCGCGGGTGCGCAGCGCGTCCCGCTGCTCGACGCCGAACCGGTGCTGCTCGTCGACGACGGCGAGGCCGAGGTCGGCGAACTCGACGTGGTCCTGGATCAGCGCGTGCGTGCCGACGACGATGCCCGCTTCGCCGCTGACGATCTCCAGCAGCGACTTCTTGCGTTCCTTCGCTCCCATCGACCCGGTGAGCAGCGTGACCTTCGTCGCGTTCTCCGCCGCGCCCAGCTCGCCCGCCTGGCCGAGGTCGCCGAGCATCTCCCGCAGCGACCGCGCGTGCTGCGCGGCCAGGACCTCGGTCGGCGCCAGCATCGCGGCCTGCCGCCCGTTGTCGACGACCTGCAGCATCGCCCGCAGCGCGACGACCGTCTTGCCCGAACCGACCTCGCCCTGGAGCAGCCTGTTCATCGGGTGCTCGGAGGCGAGATCGGCGGCGATCTCGTCGCCGATCCCCCGCTGGCCCGCGGTGAGGTCGAAGGGCAGCCGCTTGTCGAAGGCGTCCATGAGGCCGCCGCTGACGTGCGGGTTGGCCTTCGCCGGGCGCGAGATGGCCGAGTGGCGCCGCTGCGCGAAGATCAGCTGGACAGCCATGGCTTCGTCCCACTTGAGCCGCTTCTTCGACGCCTCCAGGTGCGCCCAGTTCTCCGGGCGGTGGATGCCGCGCAGCGCGTTGTCGAGATCGGCGAGCTTGTGCAGGCGCCGCAGCTCGGCGGGCATCGGGTCGTCGTCGACCTCGAGGACGTCGAGGACCTGCCGCACGCACTTGGCGATCGACCAGGTCGGCATGCCCTGGGCCGCCGGGTACACCGGGATGATCGCGGCGAGGAAGTTGTCCATCGCCTCGGCTTCGTTCTCGGCGTCGAACAGCTCGTACTCGGGGTTGGTCAGCTGCAGGGTGTCGCGGAAGGCGGACACCTTGCCGGCGAACAGGCCGGTCTTGCCGGGGGCCAGGTCCTTCTCCCGCCAGGCCTGGTTGAAGAACGCGCAGGTCAGCCGCCGTTTCCCGTCGGTGATGACCATGTCGAGGATGGTCCCGTTGCGTGCCTTCATCCGCCGCTTGCTCACCTTTTCGATGCGCGCCAGCACGGTGGCGTGCTCGCCGAGCTCGAGGCCGTGGATGTCGGTGAGCTCGCCGCGCTCGGCGTAGCGGCGCGGGTAGTGGCGCAGCAGGTCGCTGACCGTCTCGATGTCCAACGACGTGGCGAGCGCCTTCGCCGTCTTGGCGCCCAGCAGCAACGGCAGCTTGTCGCGCAGTCCGGCCATCCGCTATTCGACTCCCATCAGCAGCACGGCGTCCGCCTGGCCACTGGCGTAGCTGGTCAGCTCCACCTCCGGGTGCTCCACCCGCAGCTGCTCCGCGAGTTCCTCGGCGACCCCGGGTGGGGCGTCCGCCCCGCTCAGCACGGTCACCAGTTCCCCGCCGAGCGCCAGCATCCGGTTCAGCACCTTCATCGCGGCCGCGACCAGGTTCGTCTCGGACGCGGGCGCCGGCTCGATCAGCACCACCTCGTCGTCGACCAGTCCGACCACGTCGCCGGACTGGGCCCGGCCCACCCAGGTTAGCGACTCCTCCTGGGCGATCCGCAGTTCGCCACGCCTGGTCGCGGCGGCCGCTTCGGCCATCGCGACGACGTCGTCGTTGGTGCGACGGCCGGCGTCGTGCACGGCGAGGGCGGCCAGCACCTGCACCGGGGACGCGCACGGGATGACCACGACGTCCCGGTCGGCGGCCATCGCGTGCCCGGCCGCGGTGTCGGCCGCGACGGTGAGGGCGACGCTGCCCGGCAGGACGGTCACCTGCTGCCCGGCGGCCTCGTTGAGCAGGCCGATCATGTCCTCGACGCTCGGCGTGGCGCCCTCGGGCACGGCCAGCACCGGGATGCTTTCGGCGCGCAGCAGCTCGGCCAGCGCGCCGCCGTGGACGACGGCGACGACCGTGCGGTCGATCCCGCCACCGGGCTCGATCGGCGTCGGCGTGAGCAGCGGTTCCACGCGGATCTTGCGGGGGCGGCCGAGCCCGAGCCCGGCTTCGATGGCGGCGCCGATGTCGGCGCAGTGGACGTGCACGGCGTGACTGCCCGAGCCGTCGCCGGCCACGGTCACGCTGTCGCCGAGGCCGCTCAGCTCCTTGCGCAGGGTCGGCAGGCTCGCCTCGTCGACGCCGTCGAGGAGGTACATGACCTCCCAGGCGTAGGCCTCGGCGCTTTCGGCGTGGACTTCGAGGGCGTGTTCCTGCTCGATGGGGGCGCCGGTGAGCACGCCGACCAGCGCGTCGAGCACGGCGACCAGGCCGCGGGCGCCGGCGTCGACGACCCCGGCCCTGGCCAGCGCGGGCAGCTGCTCAGGGGTCTTCTCGAGGGCGTGCGCGGCCTCTTTCGCGGCTTTTGCGGCGATTTCGGCCAGGGGGCTCGAGTCGCCGCGCACGGCGAGGGCGACGGCGTGCAGGACGGTCAGGATGGTCCCGGCGACCGGGCGGCTGACGGCGCCGGTGGCGACCTCGTCGGCGTGGCCGAGCGCTTTCGCCAGCCACGGGCCGTCCAGGTCGCCTTCGGCGCGGTCGGCGAGCCCGCGCACGACCTGGGAGAGGATCACGCCGGAGTTGCCCTTCGCGGAGGCGACCGCGCCCCGCGCGAGGATCTTCAGCGCTTCGGCGGCGGTTTCCGGGGTCGCTTCGGACAGTTCCCGGGCCGCGCCGGTCATCGTGAAGAGCATGTTCGAGCCGGTGTCGGAGTCCGCGACGGGGTAGACGTTGATCTCGTCGATGGCCGGCCGCAGGCTCGCCAGGCTGCGCACACAACCCGCAGCCCAGGCCGACACCGCCGCCGCGTCCAGCACCCGCACCCCGTAACCTCCTGACCGGTCCCCGGGCAGCGTATCGACCCGGTGCGGGCCCTCGCGAAAGCAGTAGTTACTATGGTCGAGTTGCCCAGTGCATCTGGGCTCATTTCTATGACCCAGATCCAAAGGAGTTCGACGTGGCTGCCGTGTGCGACGTCTGTGGCAAGGGACCCGGCTTCGGCAAGTCGGTCTCGCACTCCCACCGCCGTACCAACCGCCGGTGGAACCCGAACATCCAGACCGTCCACGCCAAGGTGGGTGTGTCCCAGCGCAAGCGCCTGAACGTGTGCACCTCGTGCATCAAGGCGGGCAAGGTCGTTCGCGGCTGAGGCGAGAAGTTCGGAATGGCGGGTGCTCCTCGGAGCACCCGCCATTTTCATGCCTGCTTCAGGAAATCGGTCAGCAGGTCCTTGAGCGTCTCCGGGAACTGCAGCACCCCGTGGTCCTGACCCTCCAGCGTTTCGTGGCGGGCACCGGGCACTGCCGCAGCCGCCGCGCGGGCGCCTGACTGGAGCGCGTCGTCACTCGCGCCACCGCCGATCACCAGCGCCGGGATCGCGATGCGGGCCAGGGAGTCACGCGGGCGGGCGTCCCGCCCGACGATCGTCAGGTCGTACGGCAGCGTGTGCGCCAGTGCCGTGAACCAGCCCCACACCGGCGCGGCCTTCATCCCCTCGATCATCTCCGCCGGGGTGCCCGCGACCTGTAGGAACGTCGCCACCGCGGCATCCCGATCCCCTGCTGCCAGCTGCGCACGCACGTCGTCGACGACGTCGGCCCGCGGGTGCTCGTCGGTCGCGTACGGCGGCTCGTACGCCACCACGCGCTCGATCCCGACACCCGCTGCGGCCGCCTCCATGGCCAGGATCGCGCCCGACGAGTGCCCGAACACCGACGCCGTCCCGCCGACGTGCGCGATCAGCGCCGCGAGGTCCTCGATTTCCCTCTCGACGGCGTACGAAGACGAGTCGCCGGAGTCACCGCGGCCGCGCCGGTCGTAGACGATCGTCGTGAAGTCGCCCGCCAGGACCTCGGCCAGGCCGGCGACGGTCGTCCGGTCGTTGAACGCGCCGCCGACCAGGATCACCGGCGGGCCGTCCCCGCGCTGCTCGAAGAAGATCGACGTGCCGTCGGCCGAGGTGACGTTCATGGGGGCCTCCAAGGTCTGTTTACCCCTTGGTCGGAGCCGTCACGCGGATCCGGACACGCGACCCTAGGGAAGTTTCCAGTCGACGGGCGCCGCACCCTGCTGCTCCAGCAGCTGGTTGGCCCGGCTGAACGGCCGCGAACCGAAGAAGCCGTTGTGCGCCGAGAGCGGGCTCGGGTGCGCGGATTCGATGCACGGGACCTCGCCCAGCATCGGGCGCAGGTTCCGCGCGTTGCGGCCCCACAGGATCGCCACCATCGGCTCGGACCGGGCCGCGAGGGCCTTGATCGCCTGCTCCGTGACCGCTTCCCAGCCCTTGCCCTGGTGCGAGTTGGACTTCCCGGGCTGCACGGTCAGCGACCTGTTCAGCAGCAGCACGCCCTGGTCGGCCCACGGCGTCAGGTCGCCGTTGGACGGCAGCGGGTGGCCGAGGTCTTCGCTGTACTCCTTGTAGATGTTGACCAGGCTCTTCGGGATCGGCCGGACGTCCGGCGCCACCGAGAAGCTCAAGCCCACCGCGTGCCCCGGCGTCGGGTACGGGTCCTGCCCGACGATCAGCACGCGCACGTCGTGGAACGGCTGCTTGAACGCCCGCAGCACGTGTTCACCCGCCGGCAGGTAGGTGCGGCCCGCGGCGATCTCCGCGCGGAGGAACTCCCCCATCGCGGCGACCTGCGGCGCCACCGGTTCGAGGGCTTGCGCCCAGCCTGCCTCGACGATGTCCTGCAGCGGTCGTGCGGTCACGGCGCGCAAGCCTACCGGGCGTGGCCGGCGTCACCCGAGCGGGTCGAGCCGCCTCAGCTCGGTCTTGAACCGCTTCCCGCGTTCCACGTAGGAATCCACGACCATCGCGATGCTTTCCGGCCCGAACGACTTGTTCTCCCGCACCTTCGCCGGGACGCCGAGGGCGATCTCGCCGGTCTTCACGTGGGAGCCGTAGGACAGCACCGCGCCCGCGCCGACCATGCCGCCGTCCTCGACGACCGAGCCGTTGAGCACCACCGAGCCGGACGCGATCAGGCAGCCGGTGCCGATCGTCGCGCCCTCGACGTGCACCGCGTGCCCGATCGCCGACGACGGCCCGAGGATGGTCGGGTGCCGCTCGGTGCAGTGCAGGACACAGCCGTCCTGGACGTTGGATCGCTCGCCGATCTCGATGTAGCCGTGGTCGCCGCGCAGGACCGTCTGCGGCCACACCGACGCGTGCGCGCCGATCCGGACGTCACCGATGACCGTCGCGTCCGGGTGGACGTAGGCGTCGGGGTGGATCGTCGGCTCGAGGGATCCGAGTGCGTAGATCGGCATGCCGCCTCCGGGTGACTGCGGTTTCACGTGCCGTGCGATTGGATCACGGCATCGCCGCCCAGCCACAGACCCGTCCGGGAAGCACCGCGCTCGTGCTCCTCCTCGTCGTGCTGACCTGGCTGCTCAGCCTGCCCGTGGCGTCGCCCGCGCTGGCGAACGGCCTGGCCGGCACCCCGCCGATGGGCTGGAACAGCTGGAACCAGGTCCGCTGCCACGACCTCACCGAAGACGTCGTGAAGCACGCCGCCGACGCGCTCGCCGACACCGGCCTGCGTGACGCGGGCTACCAGTACGTCGTCGTCGACGACTGCTGGCAGGCACCCGCGCGGGCCGCCGACGGGTCGCTGCAGGCGGATCCGAAGCGGTTCCCGCACGGCATCGCCGACCTCGCCGACTACGTCCACTCGCGCGGCCTGCTGTTCGGCATCTACGCCGTGCCCGGCAGCCGCACCTGCGCGATGGCGAACGACGCCTACCCGGCGTCCGGCATCGGTTCGCTCGGCCACGAGCGCCAGGACGCCGAGACGTTCGGCCGCTGGGGCGTCGACTACCTCAAGTACGACTGGTGCTACGCCGACGCCGTCGACGGCCTCGACCGGAAGGCCGCGTTCGAGAAGATGCGCGACGAACTGGCCGCGCTGCCCCGCCCGATCGTCTACGCGATTTCCGAATACGGCGTCTCCAGCCCGTGGACCTGGGCGCGGCCGGTGGCGAACCTGTGGCGCACCACCGACGACCTGATGCCGACCTGGGACTCGGTGCTCGCGACGATCGACCGGCAGGCCGCCGTCGCCGTCCACAGCGGCGCGCCCGGCGGCTGGAACGACCCGGACATGCTGCAGGTCGGCAACGGCACGCTGACCGCGGACGAGGCCCGCGCGCACTTCAGCGTGTGGGCCGTGTTGAACGCGCCGCTGTTCGCCGGCACCGACCCGGCGAAGCTGAGCGACACCGACCTGGCGACGCTGGGCAACGCCGAGGCGATCGCCGTCGACCAGGACTTCGCGGGCGGCCAGGGACGGCAGCTGGACGCGGGCCCCGGCTACCAGGTGTGGGGGAAACCGTTGCGCGACGGCGGTTTCGCGGTGGTGCTGCTCAACACCGGCAGCACCACCGCGACCGTCTCCGCTTCGATCCCGGAGGCGTGGAACGTCCGCGACCTGTGGGCCCACCAGGAAACCGGCACTGCCGTCGGGTCCGTTTCCTCGTCCCTGCGGCCCCACGCGGCGGCCCTGCTGAAGCTCACGCCGAGGTGAGGTCCTTGCCGAAGCACCGGCTGTCCGGCTCGTTCTTGTAGACGCCGAACTTCGGGATCTCGACGTAGCCCGACGACGTGTAGAGCGCGATGGCCTCCGGCTGCCTGGTCCCGGTTTCCAGGACCGCGCGCTTGCGGCCGCACAGCGCCGCCGTGCGTTCCAGCTCGGACAGGATCATCCGCGCGAACCCGCGGCCGCGGGCGGAATCGGCGACGTACATGCGCTTGAACTCGGCGTCGCCGTCCTGGAAGTCGGGCTCGGGGCCGTCGTGGGCGCGCCACGCCCCGCAGGCGACCGCCTCCTCGCCCTGGTAGCCGACGAGGAACAGGCCCTCCGGCGGATCGAAGTCCGCCGGGCTCATCGGGGTGGCGTCCTCGCTGCCGTAGCGCGCGACGTACACCTGCTGCACCGCGGCCATGAGCTTGGCCGCGTCGGGGTGGTCGTAGGGAACTGGAACGATTCTCACGCTTCCGAAGCCTAGATCAGCGCCAGTGCGTCCATCCGCCTTCTCGCGAAAACGGTTTCCCGTCGACGGTGATCCCGGAGCCGGCCATGGTGACGACGCCGATCACGCGCCAGCCGTCGGGCAGCTCGGTGAACGGCGGGAACGTGGCCGCCAAGGCGTGGTCCTCGCCGCCGGTGAGCACCCAGTCCAGGGGGTCCGCGCCGAGGGCGGCGCCGACCTCGGTGAGCCGGGCCGGGACGTCGAGGTCGGCGGTGCGGACGTCGATGCCGACGTCGGAGGCCTCGCCGATGTGGCCCAGGTCGGCGAGCAGGCCGTCGGAAACGTCGATCATCGCCGTGGCCCCGGCCAGCGCGGCCCGCGGCCCGGCTTCATAGGGCGGTTCCGGGCAGCGCTGGGCGTTGACGACCCCGACCGGCGACCGGAAGCCGCGGCCGAGCACGGCCAGGCCGGCCGCGGCCCAGCCGAGCCGCCCGTTCACCGCGACGACGTCACCGGGCCGGGCGCCCGAGCGCGTCACCGGCTCGCGGTCGCCGAGGTCGCCCAGCGCCGTGACACTGATCACGAGCTGGTCGGCGCGGACCATGTCGCCGCCGGAGACGCCGACGCTCGCGCGTTCGGCCTCGGCCCACATGCCGTCGGCCAGCCCGGTGACGACTTCGCGCGGGGTGTCCGGCGGGCAGGCGAGCCCGACCAGGACGGTGGTCGGCGTGGCGCCCATGGCCGCGATGTCGGCCAGGTTGACCGCGACGGCCTTGCGCCCGACGTGCTCGGGCGTGGACCAGTCCAGGCGGAAGTGGACACCCTGGACGAGGACGTCGGTGCTGGCGACCACGCGCCCGTCCGGGGCCGCGACGACGGCGGCGTCGTCACCCGGGCCGAGCAGCGTGCCCGGGGGCTGGCGCCGTCCTTCGGTGACGGCTCGGATGAGCGCGAACTCGCCGGTCTCGGCGACCGTTCCGTCGTTCGGTGACACCGGTCACCTCTGCTTTCTCTACCGGGACAAAGATCGATCACCGATAGTCGGATGCCCTATGTTTTTCCGTGAGCTGGCGATACGTTGCTGATGACGTTCCTACCTTGAGAGACAAGATCCCGACGAAAGGGCGCGCCGTGGTCCACGCATACATCCTCATCCAGACCGAGGTCGGCAAGGCGGCCGCGGTGGCTGCCGAGATCTCCAGCATCCCGGGTGTGACCAGCTCGGAGGATGTCACCGGACCGTACGACGTCATCGTCCGCGCGGCCGCCGACAACGTGGACCAGCTGGGCCAGCTCGTGGTCGCGAAGGTGCAGAACGTGGAAGGGATCACCCGGACGCTGACCTGCCCGGTCGTGCACCTCTGACCTCGACCTTCGGGGGGTCTGGGGGGTCGCCCCCCTGCAATGTCACTGTGGTGTAGTTGTCGGGTGCCTGACTCCGACACCGGTGCACCGCCTCGAGTGGTGCTCGTAACGGCGACCGCACTCGCCGTGGCTTTGGCGGTCGCCGTCGCCGTGTTCGCGCTGACCCGGCCCTCCCCTGCGGACTCCGCCGGCCCCCTGCCGCTCGTCGCCGTGCCGGCGCCTTCCGCGGGGTCGCCGGGGTGCACGACGTTGCTGGGTGCGGTGCCGACCGAGCTGACCTCGAACGGGACCGTGCTGAAGGTGCGCGCGTTGGCGGACCCGGCGCCGCCCGCGACGGTGGCCTGGGGGTCCCCCGATCCCGTGGTGTTGCGCTGCGGCCTCGACCGGCCGCCGGAGCTGACGCCGACGACGCAGCTGCGGCTGGTGAACAAGGTGCAGTGGCTGCAGGTGCCGGGCGAGGGCGCGTCGACGTGGTTCGTGGTGGACCGCGAGGTCTACGTGGCGCTGACGGTGCCGGACAGCGCCGGGACCGGGCCGCTGCAGGCCGTTTCGGACACGGTGGCCGCGAAGCTGGCGCCGCAGCCGCTGCGGTTCGGCTAGCGCAGGCCGGTTCCGCGGGCGATCGCCGTCTCGACGAGGGTGGTCAGCAGGGTGGCGTAGTCCATGCCGGTGACCTCCCACATCTTCGGGTAGGCGGACTTCGTGGTGAAGCCCGGCATGGTGTTGACCTCGTTGATGATCAGCTCGTGGTCTTCGGTGACGAAGAAGTCGACGCGCGCGAGGCCCTGGCAGTCGAGGGCGCGGAACGCTTCGACGGCCATCGCGCGGAGCTTCTCGGTGAGGGCGTCGTCGAGCTTGGCCGGGATGTCGAGTTCGGCGTCGTCGCCGAGGTACTTGGTTTCGAAGTCGTACCAGGCGTTTTCGTCCTCGGAAAGCACCCGGATCTCGGCGGGCAGCGAGGCCTCGACGCGGCCGTCCGGGAATTCGAGCACCCCGCACTCGACCTCCCGCCCGACGACGGCGGCCTCGACGAGCACCTTGGGATCGGTGGCCCGGGCGAGCTCGATGGCGGCGTCGAGTCCGGCCCAGTCCGCGACCCGCGAGATCCCGACGGAGCTCCCGGCCCGGGAGGGCTTGACGAACACCGGCAGGCCGAGGGTTTCCTTCGCTTGTTCGTCCAAAGTAGACTGCCCGCGCTTGAGAGCGGAGTAGGTCCCGACCGGAAGCCCTTCGGCGGCAAGGAGTTTCTTCGCGGTTTCCTTGTCCATGGCGGCAGCACTGGCGAGGACACCGGGCCCGACGTACGGGATGCCTGCGAGTTCGAGGAGGCCCTGGATGGTGCCGTCCTCGCCGAAAGCGCCGTGCAGAACGGGGAAGACGACATCGACCCGGGACAGCATTTCGCTTTCCCGCCCCGGCTCGACGGCGACGAGGCCCTGGCTGGACGGATCCCCGGCGAGAACGAGTCCCTTGCCGTCGTCGACGGACGGGAGTTCCCGGCCGCGGATGGCGAGCTGGGCGGAGTCACCGGTACCGAGCACCCACCGGCCTTCCCGGGTGATCCCGACCGGGACGGCCTCGAACCGCTCGGGATCGAGGTGACCGAGCACACTGCCGGCGGACAGGCACGAGATGGTGTGCTCGCTACTGCGCCCACCGAACACCACGGCCACCCGGATCTTCTCGCTCATGGTGAGCCACCGTACCCGGTGACCTCGCGGAACAGCCGAGCCCGGTGCGCCCGGCGGACCGGGCTGAGCGGTGAACGCAACCGGTGACGGGGTTGGTACGTCCGGTAGGTCGAGGGGTTGCTGGGCCCGCTGAGGTCCGCCTTCGGGGCTGGTTCGGAGTGCGGGCCGCTCGTTTCCTCGGGAGGCGCGGACGCCTTCACCGGGCAGACGCTCATCTCCGGGGCGGGTTCTTTCACCGGCCCCGGGGGCAAATCCAGCCTGCGGGCTTCACCGCTCCCAGCGGCCACGCTCTCGCCCGAACGAAGACCAGCCGGGGGGCCTCTCCGATCCCGGACCGACATGCTCGCCACCCGAGGCAAATCCAGCCCGAAGACCTCGCGCCGGGACAGCCGCACTCGCAAAACTCGCGCTCCTGGACCGAGCCGCTCCTCACCCGGCTCAGCCCTCCCCGCAGGAGCCCGGTCCTGCCGGCCCACCCCGAACAGGACCCGCCCTCCCAGGGCAGGGTTCCGGCAAGTCGTGTCGTTGCACTTGTGGGCCCACCACCCCGAAGCCGGATTGTCACAACGGACGGTAGCGCCGCGTCAAGGCGGGAAAGCGTGCCTTGACCCGGCACCACCGTCCGCGTTCTGGCTTCGGATCGGGGTGGCGGGGGAGGTCTGGGCGGGGTGCCGGTCATGCGGCTGCGTGCCGTTCACGACCCGGCGAGGCACCTGGGGCGCTGCGACTCTGCCGGAACCCTGCCCCCGGACAGGACCCGCCCTCCCAGGGGGAACCACCACCGGATTGACAATATCGACCCCGACCGACACCAAAACCGCG
>Ga0207678_10000075_pt1 | contig 79006 bp, 80 predicted proteins | sample KBSC63metaG_FD_184319 | JGI IMG/M metagenome (GOLD analysis project Ga0207678, IMG submission 184319) | Corn rhizosphere microbial communities from Kellogg Biological Station, Michigan, USA - KBS C6-3 metaG (SPAdes) (version 2) | ecosystem: Host-associated > Plants > Roots > Rhizosphere > Soil ... | reverse complement strand
TTGGTAGCGGGAGGCGGACTTGAACCGCCGACCTACGGATTATGAGACCGTCGCTCTAACCACCTGAGCTATCCCGCCACGCCAACCGGTATTCTGCCGTCGAGCGCCGTCTATAGGGATCGCGGCCGCATTCTGTCAACACAACGCGCCGCGAACGTGACCATGCGACAGAGTCCGGGTCGATAAGGCACATCCGAAATGCCGAGGCATCCCGGGTGTGGGTGATTATTCCGCTGCGACCGGGCGTTCGGCGACGGAAGCCTCCTTGCGGAAGCGCATCATCGTGAAGATGCCCCAGGGGCGCAACGAGCGGCGGTCCATCAGCTTCAGGTCCTGGCAGACCATGACGCGCGACACGTCGAAGACGGAATGCCAGCCGACGAGATCGGCGAAGGGCGCCATCTGGCGCTCGACCCAACCTCTGACGCCATCATCCTGGCTGAAGTGATTGACGAGCATGACCTCGCCGCCGGGCTTCGTGACGCGCGCCAACTCGAGCATCACCTTCTGCGGATCAGGCACGACCGTGATGACATACATCGCAACGACCGTGTCGAAGGAATTGTCGGAAAATCTCAGGTCGCTGGCATCCATTTCATGGAGGCCGGTGATGTTCGTCAGTCCTTCGGCTTTGACGCGCTCGCGGGCCTTTTCGAGCATCTCGGGCGCGAGATCGATGCCGACGATATCGAGGTGCTTCTGATAGTCGGGAAGGGCGAGACCGGTTCCTACGCCAACCTCGAGCACGCGGCCGCTGCTGCCGTTGATGATCTCGACGGCGTGGCGCCTGCCGGCGGTGGACACCGCACCGAACGTATAATCGTAAACCGGTGCCCAGCGGCGATAGGCGTCGCGCACGGCGCTCTCGTCAAGCTGCATCGGCTTTGGTTCGAAACGCCTTCTCGCTGTGCCCGCCCGCGCACCCGAGGTGCGCCCAAAGCCTGAAGACTGCTTGTCACTCACTGCCGCTCTCCATCATCCCGCTATCGAACCCCGGAAGAAGTTACCGCCGGGCCTCGGCCATTGTTCCGCCCTTGACGCGATAATCAGCAGGACTCGCGGACTTAATCGTCTTCGCGATGTAACCGCCCCCGAGCACCTGCGCCTCGGTTCCCGCATCGGCATAAAACACGCACGCTTGCCCCGTCGCAATACCTTCCTCGCCATCGATCAGCTCGATCCGAACAACACCATCGGGTTCCGCGTGCACGAGAGCCGGCCGTAGAGCCTGCGAAGATCGCATGCGAACATAGAGTGGCAAGCCGTCGCGTGCGATAGCGATAAGCGGCTTTTCCCCTAGCCAATTAACGTTACGGAGCACAAGGCCTGCCGTCGTCAGCGCCGCGCGCGGGCCGACTACGACTTCATTGCGCGCCGCGTCGAGCCGCACGACGTAAAGGGCTTCCGCAGCCGGGATCTTGATGCCGCGCCGCTGACCGACCGTGTAGTGAATAATGCCGTCGTGACGACCGAGAATGCGACCGTCGAGGTGGACGATGTTGCCGGAGTCGAGGGCGCTCGGTTTCAGCCGTTCGATGACGTCAGTGTAGCGTCCGGTCGGCACGAAGCAGATGTCCTGACTGTCGGACTTATCGGCGACGGGAAGATTGAAGGCGCGCGCCCGCTCACGCACTTCGGCTTTTTGCATGCCGCCGATCGGGAACCACAACGACGCGAGCTGTTCTTTCGTGACGCCGAATAGAAAATAGCTCTGATCGCGATCGGGGTCGGCGGCGCGTGCGAGTTCAGGGCCGTGAGGGGTGTCGCGCCGCTGCACGTAATGGCCTGTCACCAGAAATTCGGCGCCGAGGTCCTTCGCGGTCTCGAGCAGATCGTGAAACTTGATTTCGTTGTTGCATGTGACGCACGGGATCGGCGTCTCGCCGGCGATGTAGCTTTCGGCGAACGAGTCGATCACCTTCGCGGCGAAGCGGGCCTCGTAGTCGAGCACGTAGTGCGGAATGTCCAGAGCTTCGGCGACGTGCCGCGCGTCATGGATGTCCTGGCCGGCGCAGCAGCTTCCCTTTCGGCCCGTTGCCGTTCCGTGGTCGTAGAGCTGCAGCGTCACGCCGATGACCTCGTGCCCGGCAGCCTTCATCATCGCCGCCGCGACGGAACTGTCGACGCCGCCCGACATCGCGACGACGACGCGCCGTCTGGCGCTCGAGGCGGCAATGGGCTGTGGCTGGGTGTCGGTCATGGATGATCTGGTCTGCTCAGCTTCGTAAGGAATGGTAACCGGGATCCTGGCCGGACTATATCCGGTACCAGCGGTCTAGCAAAAGGCCAAAGAGATTCATGGCCTTAATTGGGACGACGGGGTCCGCCGGCGTGCGTTAAGCTCGCTTATCAATAAGCCATGACAGGCACCTCGGGCAAGGCGACGTTATGTGCTGCCGAGATGTGCTGCCGAGTGAATTGGCCCAAAATTCGCTACGCCGGATTCAGGTTATCGCGATGTCCCAAATTGGAACGGGTGTTCCCCATAAATACCCGTTTCGAGGCCCGGCAAAGCTGAATTGGTACGCCCATTTAAGGCTTTTTCACTCAATGGGTTAGTGCTAATTTAATCGCAGCCTGCTAGAACTAAACGTGTGGTCAGAGAGTGTGTATTGAGTATCATGACCGAGCAGCAGATGAGAGCGCGCGGGCGCTACGTGATCGGACCTGACGGGTCTCCGCTCACGGTCGCCGATCTTCCCCCGCGGGACACCAAGCGTTGGGTAATCCGGCGCAAGGCAGAAGTGGTTGCGGCTGTGCGCGGCGGTCTCCTCAGTATTGAGGAAGCCTGCGAGCGTTACACGCTGACTGTTGATGAATTTCTGTCCTGGCAGCGTTCAATCGACAAGCACGGCCTTCCGGGGCTGCGCGCCACGCGGCTGCAAGATTACCGCGAGTAATTCTGGGTGCATGTGATGAGGCAGCGGCCGGTTTCGCCGCAGCTTAACTTTGCGTGCCGACTTGTCGGCCGGCGCTGATCGCGCTCTGCGTCATTGCTCGGCGGCGGGCTTCGGCGGAGCCGCTTTGACCTTGGATTTTTTCGCCTTGTGCGCGGGTTTTGGAATCTCCACTGCCGCGGGCGGAGCAGGCACCCAACCGACCACCGTCGAGTTTTCTGTGCAACCTTTATCGCCCTTCGACCAGCGCCCGACGTCCTGCGTCATGGCGGAGGCGAACGCGTCGGTCATTTTAAGATTTTCCGTTTTAACCGTTGCCGATGATTCCCCCGTTGGATCGATGTTAACCAGGTAGGCCTTGGCACCACGCGGATTAGGCTGCGTCGGATCACGCTGATGAATGACGATTTGCGCCTTGCCGCCGCGCGATGGTGCGTCGGCGCTCGCGTGAAAAATGTAATCCTTCTTGAGCGGACCGTTGGCGCCGAACCAACAGCCCATGGCTCCTTGCGCGATGCGCGAGTAAATGTCGGTCGCCGATCCGACCGGCTGGCCCATCGCAACCGGAATTGCCTCAGAGATCGAGCCGACCGACGGAAGTTTTGGAAGGGTGAGGGGCTCAGCCTGCTGACCGGCGCCTGCGCACGCCGACAGGATGGCCGCAGTCAGCAGCGCGGAGAGCGCAAACCATGAGCGATTGATCGACATTTTGCTCCGGTTGACGGCATGCCTCAGCTTTTGTGCCTTGGCGCAGGAAACAACCGAGATTGCGTGTGCCCGGCGCGCCAACTTTGGGCAAGAGGGTTACCCACGGACCAATCGGCGCGATTAACAGAAATGACACATGAAAAAGGCGGCGCCTTTCGGGCGCCGGGGGACTTGCTTAGTGAATTGGATGAATTCCGCGGATTTGCCGCGCCGAATCAGTCTGTGCGGATTGCAACTTGAACCCGAAGAAATCGATTAGCGCAGCGCCGTAATTCCGAACGGTCGTTCGCGGCGGGGGCCACGAGAGTCCTCGCGACCTTCGACCTGTTGCGTCACACGCGAGAATTGCTCGACCGTATCGTCGCGTTCACGAACTGCAGCGGCGAGTTTCTCGCGCAATCCCTCGGTCGACTGCCGGAGATTATCGCGGCGCTGAGCTGCAGCTTTTGCGAACGTCGAATAAGAGAAGTGCATATGATCGCGAACGCCGGTGCGATCTTCTTCAATTTGAATTTGACGCTCGAGATCGGACGCCATCTGGTCGAACTCGCGGATGATCCGCTGCAAATCCTCGACCTTTCGCGACTTCTCTTCGACTTCATGACGCTTCAAGCGCACGGCCGTTTCTCGTGACTTCATCGTTCGATATCCCGAACCAATTCGAACTCGCATCGCCGGTTACTCAAGAAACGTGCCAAGGCGTCGTCTGGATTTCGTCGTTGTAGCAACCATGAATAAATACGTTAAAGGCTCTATTCGGCTGCGTTGCAGGTGCCTAATAGGACTTCAATACTGTGTATAGCATGTTGCGCTTAAGTTGCGGTAAAGCAACGCGTAATCTTTTCTGATGGATCGTGCCGTTTGGAGGCAAATTTTTGCCTTTCTCCGTCTAGGGCGATGAAGCGAATTCTGTTAGCTCTTGATTCGAACCGAATGCAGGTCGCAAGGCGGTCGGGCAGGTCAGTCGGCGGGGTGGGCGCCCCAAGGACGGACTTACGCGGCGGGATCTGTTGGCGGTCGAGAGGGGCGCAGTTCTAAAATCTTGATACATGCGACGGGCCAGCTTTGGCGCGAACGGGGTTGTTTGGCCTCTGAGCGGCATAGGAATGATCTGTCTATGGGCCAAGCGCTGGCAGTAATCGCTGGAAAACTTTCAGCGTTCTTGCTGGCGGTGTTAAATAACTAACACAGAATTAGGGTTTGTTAACCTCTCGACGCTAACTTCCTAACGATCGCTTAGCTCGAACTGTTGTGCGTTTTCTTTGGGCGAAAGAGCAGACAAAGCGCGGACACGGATCGGATAGGCACCAGAGGAACGGTCATGCGAGTTCTACTCATCGAAGATGACAGTGCCACGGCACAAAGCATCGAACTGATGCTGCAGTCGGAAGGCTTTAACGTTTACACGACCGACCTCGGGGAAGAAGGCGTAGATCTCGGCAAGCTCTACGACTATGACATCATCCTCCTCGACTTGAACCTCCCGGACATGAGCGGCTACGAGGTTCTGAAAACGCTTCGCGTTTCCAAGGTTTCGACGCCGATCCTCATTCTCTCGGGGTTGGCTGGTATCGACGACAAGGTCCGCGGTCTCGGCTTCGGCGCCGACGATTATATGACAAAGCCATTCCACAAGGATGAGCTGGTCGCGCGCATTCAGGCCATTGTCCGTCGCTCGAAAGGCCACGCGCAATCGATCATCGAGACCGGCGATCTACGGGTCAATCTCGATACGAAGACGGTCGATGTTCACAACCAACGGGTGCATCTGACCGGCAAGGAATACCAGATGCTCGAGCTGCTTTCGCTGCGCAAGGGCACGACGCTGACGAAAGAGATGTTCCTCAATCACCTCTACGGCGGCATGGACGAGCCGGAGTTGAAGATCATCGACGTGTTCATCTGCAAGCTTCGCAAGAAGTTGCAGGCTGCAACCGGCGGAAAGCATTATATCGAGACGGTATGGGGCCGCGGGTACGTTCTGCGCGATCCGGGTCACGAAGGCTCGGAAGCCGCCTGAACCAATTCAGATCCGGCGGTTATCTTCAAATAATGCAGGGGCCGTGAGGCCCCTGTCGCTTTATGGGTATCGGCCTGCTGGCGTCCGCGTTTACTTCAACGGCACAGAGGCCTCATCCCGACCGCCGAAGCGATAGTTGATCGAAAGTCGCCCCATCTGGATGACGGGGTCGAACTTCGTCGAGATGAATTCATTAATCTCCGGCGCATCATTGGGCAGTAACGACATCCGTTCGCTTCCGAGATCAAGATAACGGTATTCCGCCTTGAGAGAGAGTGCCTCGTTGAGACGCGTTTCGACACCGCCTCCGAAGAACACGCCGGAGAAGCGCTTGCTGTCGAACAAGACAGTACCTTCCGATAGGACGTTCTGGCCGCCGAAGTCGATGCCCGCCCGAAGGTTCGTGTCGTCGAGCCCGGCATTGGCATAACCGGCGCTGCCGAATATCAGCGTATCGGGGGTCGTCAGGTAGCCAAGACGTCCGCCAATCATGAAAATGTTCTGGAATCTCGATTTGATGCCTATCCCGAGAGTAGCGTCGTCTTCGGATACTCCCAAACTGGTGTTGTGGTGCAAATTGGAAAAGTCGGCGTCGGCAAACGCGCCGACGACGATTCTGGGGCTTGCCTGATAGTCGTAACCAACTGTGCCGGAAATGAACCCGCCCTGGCTCCCCATTCCGTCAATGTCGACGTTGAAGATCGATCCGGGCTGGGGCGAGCGGTCGGCGAGGGTAATGTCGTTGGTCGCGGCACCATATCCGGCGCCAAAGCCAAGATAACTACCCGTCCAGGTGCCTGCGGCCCGTGGAGCCGGTTCGTCGGCTGGTTCCGACTTGCCGCCAAAGCGGTAATTCAGCGACACTCGCCCAGTTTGAATTTGCGGCTTTAGCGATGCGCCCACAAAGTCGCTAATGCCCGTACCGGGCAGCACGGTCGCACCCTCAGTTTGCAATGACGTGTAACGATATTCGCCTTTGATACTGAAGCCGTTGGAAATCAGTGTTTCGACACCGCCGCCGACGAAATAGCCATTGAAGTTTCCGACGCTCGCAAGCGTACCGCTGATGCTGCCGACATCTGAACCGAGGGACGCCTTAATATTGCTCGTCTCGACGCGCGCGTAGCCGAACGTCGTGAAGAAGAGAGTTGTCGGCGACACGAGATAGCCGAGCCTGCCGCCTATTGAGAGTTGGTTTTCAATGTTGAAGTCGGCGCGCGCGTTGGCGTCTGCCAGCGGCGGAATTGAAAGAGATAGTGTCGTGTCGATGTCGGAAACGTCGTAGTCGACGAAAGCGCCAATGACGAGATTATTAAAGATTGTGCGGTCGTATCCTGCGCCAAATGTAAAAAATCCGCCTTTTCCACCAAATCCGTCAATCGTCAACTTGGCGTCATCGATTAGTCCCTTTGGAGCTATGCCCAGCTCATTGTTGGCAATTCCGTATCCCCCACCGATACCGAAAGAAAATCCATCCCAGTTGCCGGCGAATGCTTGTCCGGAAAGTATTGTGATCGAAACACCAGTAAGCAAGGCCATTTTGGCGCGTTTATAAGTCATGGTAGCCCCTCATGCTCGGGACGAGAAAAATGCAATAGGGAGTTGCTAGTGCGATTCGGCGACCCCTCCCTGCACGGACAATGCGAATGCCCTGGGTGTGTGATGCCCGGGCTACAGGTGGCTTATCGGGGATTCTCAGCCGTGCCGGGGACGTTGCACCGCGGGGCCGAGACGTTCAGCCAAGGCCGGGAACTTCTCTCGTTCGATATGGAATGCTTCGCGCCGCTGGCGAAGTTGAACTAAGACGGCCCGTGTAAGCCGAGGAGCATTGTCATGACCCAACCGAACGCCGCGCCAGGATCCCCGCTCAAAGCCGCGATCGTGCGCGTCACGCCGTTCGAACAGAATTGCACCCTGATCTGGGATGAGGCCACGAAGGTCGGTGCCGTCGTCGATCCGGGCGGCGACCTCGAGCGGATCGAGCAAGCCATCAAACAAACCGGAATCTCGATCGAGAAAATACTGTTGACCCACGGACATATCGATCATGCCGGCGGCGCCGACGAATTGCGCGAAAAGCTCGGGGTCAAAATAGAGGGACCGCACAAAAACGACGTCATTCTCCTCGATAACCTGGAGAAGCAGGGCAAGGTTTACGGGGTCGACGGCGTGCGCAACGTAACGCCCGACCGCTGGCTGGAAGAGGGCGACCGGGTAACGGTCGCCGGCCACACCTTCGAAATTTTCCATTGCCCCGGACATTCGCCGGGTTCGGTCGTCTTTTTCGACCGGGCGCAACGCTTCGCGCTCGTCGGCGACGTGCTGTTTCGCGGATCGATCGGGCGAACCGACTTCCCATATGGCGACCACGCGGCGTTGATCTCGTCGATCAAGTCGAAGCTGCTGCCGCTGGGCGACGATATCGCCTTCATCTGCGGTCACGGTGAGCCGGGGCAATTCGGCCCCGAACGCCTGACTAATCCCTTCCTTGTCTGAACGCCGGCCGGCTTAGTACGTCCATTCCCAGTGCAGGCAGCCGAAGACGCCGCATTCGCGGGACAGGGTGCCGTAGCCCTTCATCGAGTGGCCATCATCCGCGGTGAGATCAACGGTCTCGACGCGCAACGTCTCTTCGCAACTGCGCCGGCAATACGTCCAGGCGCCGCCTGGCAACTGCACTTGCCAGCCGTTTCTGCCGGGCCTGACGACGCTCGAGATGACGCCGTTGCCGTGGTGGCTGCGGGCGGTAATGACTTCGCCCGGCTGATAGGACGAGCGAAGCCGACGGAAACCAGCGTCGGATGCAGAAACCATCGTGACGGCCAGCAGCAAAGCGGCGACCGATATCGTGGCGAAGTGTCTTGCGAGCATGGAAGTCTCCATTCTTATCACGTTTAGTCTCGCCGCCTCGCTCCGACGTTCGGCAATGAGACATCTCGAACTGCAGGGCGCCAGCCGGTCCGCTTATCGAGACATCGAAATGTTGACGGCCTTCAGCGTCGGCCCGCTTGTCGAAACGTCAACCGAATGCTTGCTGCCGCCGATTGAAACCGTCATCGAACCGTCGATGCCGCCGCTGATGATGAGGTTCATCTTGGTGGCGGTTGCCCTGCCGGACACAGTACCCGACTGATTGTACGTCCGTTCTTCCCAGTTGCCGCTGACCGCGCCTTGAGCGTCGACGAGATTGGCGCGCAGCTCAACCTTGGCGGAGGCGTTGGCGCAGCGGATCGACAGGCCGAGGGTGTGTGGGCCGCCCGTATTCGTATAGTAGCCTTTGCAACGCAGGCTTTCTGTCTTGCCGCCGTCGAATTTGGCAACGCCGGACCCGCTCCAAGTCCCGGTGAGAGATGTAAAAGGGTTGCCGGCGGCGCCGAGTACGGGGCTGGCGAGCACGGCGATAGCCAGGGCCGCGCATGCGGCACTCGCCTGAAAGCGAACTGCAAGTCGTGTGTCGCGAACCACTAAGCCCTCCTCATCATTGCGGATCTTGAAGCGGCGCGCATTATTGTCCGCCGCCAGTTAATTTGCGAGCCATATGGGTGAAGTTCAGACTGTCAGAGAAGAGTGTTGCTGGTCAGCGACAGTGAACACGCATCCACGTTCGCGCCAATGCAACCGGGCAGCAGGAATCCCGACGGCCCGGGCCCGCGAGTTACCCCAATGTAGCCTACAAAGCGTCGCGTTCGGCGCGCACGTTGCCGTCATCGCTGGTTGTTGCAGATAGTCGATGCACTGCATCGCAGCCTTAACGGGGTGCTGCGATGCAATTGGAAAACCGCGGCACTCGCGGAAATGTCCACTGCACGCCAGCCTGGTGAGGGAGTTTAGGACATGCGTCAGTCTTACCGCGCTGCCACGTACGTGGCGGTTGTCGTGGTTTCCAGTCTTGCCGCGACCCAGAACTGGGCGGCACCAACCCCGATTGATCCACTCGCGAGCCTTGCAGGCCGATGGGTGGGCATGGCGACCATGACATCGGACTCAGGGCCTGCTTCGAACTTCAAGTGCGTCGTGACCTACATTCCGCGCAAAGACGTTCGAGGCATGCGCCAGACAATACGTTGCCAGGACGCCTCGAACTTCAAGCTGCACGCGGCGACGGACCTCACTGTCGAGGGCGACAGGGTCACCGGTCTCTGGAAGGATAAGATCAACGATGTCGGAGGCACCGTCGATGGCTCCGTCACTGCGAACGGCTTCGACATTCATCTTGCTGGACGCTTTTTCGAAGCGCGGATGGCGGTTGCCGGGCAGGGCTGCGATCAGTCCGTGACGGTGTTGCCGCAAAAATCAGACATGTTCCGCGAGCTGGCGGCCACGCTGAAGAAGTGCTGACCTCGCCGCATATAGGCCGATACGCCGTCAAAACGGTTCGACGACGCGCGTGACGTTCGGCGGGGCACCCGTGTTGGGATCGTAGCGAAAATCCAGGATGACGTTGTAAAGATCTTCGGTCCACGGGTTGGGGAAGCTGCCGGGCGGTGCGCCGAGCGATGCGGCAATCTCCGAGAGCTTGCGATGATGCCAGCAGACAACGATCGTCTTGCCCTGATAGGTCGGATTGGAGAAAATCTCTCTGACGAGTTCTTCGAAGTCATCGTCCTCGATGTCATGGTGGATGGGTATGCCGATCGCGGCCGCGAGAGGTTCGACGGTTTCAATTGAACGTATCGATCGCTTCGAGCGGGCGGCGGCAAAAATGAAATCCGGTCTGCCGAAGGTTTGCGGAATATAGGTCGCGAGACGCTCGGCGTGTTTCCGTCCCTCCTCGGATAAATGGATGTCTTCGGGATCGCCCGTCTTCTCGGCATGGCGCATCAGCACAATACGGCTTGGGCCGCCATCGGGGTGCGCGACTGCGGTGGCGGTCGCCGACGGTCCGCCGCGCGACCGGTAGAATAGGTAACCTAGCCCGTAAGCCAGAACCGGCACGCCGAGCGCCAGGGCGGTGGTGGTAAGATAATAATGCCTTACGGCCGATGCGAATGCGGCGAGCGTACCTGGATCGTGGCCATCGATGTCGAGCGGCACACTTGGGTAATAGGCTTCCGCGCTCCAAAGGACGAACGCGATCCAGGCCACGCTGGCAAGCGCCCACCATCTCGTCAGTTTGCGGCAAGACTTGTGATGATTTTTCACGCGCTCCACCCTCGTTTTGATCATCGAACCCAGAGATATATTCTACCGCCCATCCGGAACAGCGCTGGCATTTGGAGAAATCTTTACGAGGCTTAACGGCTTCGTTGGTAAACGGCCAGAAACGAATGGGCACTGTTTGCGGCGTCCAGCCTAACTGAGCGAGCACGTCGTCAACTCTTGCGCAAGCATCGTCGTATAATGTCGTTGCAGAGTGCCGGCGTTTTTTTTGGAATTGCGATAGCGCCATGACCAGCACGACGCTCGATGGCGAGCTGCTGTCACAACTTTCAGAGATTCCGGAAGTCGGCTTGACCGGCTTCACGGCCCGTGAGGGGCTGACCGGCGGCGTCACAATTCTCAGGCGCGGCAACTATTTTGGCAGTTGGCGCGTATCGGCCGGGGAACTTGTCTGGGTGCACGCCAACCTGTCGGAGCCGAGCCATTTCGTGGCGTCGGTCGACGAAGCCGTGCGCTATACGCTGCTGCTGATCTTGCGCAATATCGAGACGCCGATCAGCAAGCCTCGGGCGTACTCGCGCGCCGGGTGAAACGTTTAATTCAGGCAAGCGCGATGGATATCTTGACGGTGCCGGGAGACTGCTAGATACCGAAATAGCCGACAAAAGCGGCTTTTGGGGAGGAAATCATGGCCGAAAAGTCACCTGGTTCCGTATCCGCCAGTCTCATTATTGTTATCATTGTTGCAGCGGCGATTGGCGCTGTCATCGCTCTAATTCTGCAAGGTGCCGGACTTTCCACACGGGCGATCGCTATAATTTCGGGCTTCGTCGCAACGATCATCGCCAGCATTGCGCGTTATAAAATCCTGTTTCTCGGTGCCGGAAAGGGCCCGGACGATTCTCGCATACCGTCCGTCGTCGTGACCTACGCGGCTATCGCTTCTATTGCGGGAAGTCTCGCGGCGCATGACCTCTTCCGCTATATGCACGAAGACGTAGGAATCGGATTTCTGGGCGCGCTCGCCGGATTGCTGTCGGCAATTCTAATGGCGATGCTGATGATCACCTATCACATGAACTCGCAGCCGCTCGGACGATAGATTTCGTTTTGCTGTTCGGAACTCGGTTGAGCAAGAGATGAAAAGGCGCACGCCTCGATTTCGGGGCGTGCGCTTTTAAATTCGAAGGATGGGGAACGCGCTACGCGGCCAAAACGGCGCGCTCGTGCTTGCCTTCTTCGATCTCCTCGATAATCTTGGCGACGAACGCATCAAGATCGCCGGGATTGCGGCTCGTTACGATTCCTTGGTCGGCGACGACGGGCTCATCGACCCAATTGGCGCCGGCGTTGATCATGTCGGTCTTGATCGAGGCGTACGACGTCGCCTTGCGTCCGCGAATGGCGTTGGCCTCGATCAGCAGCCAAGGCGCGTGACAGACAGCGGCTACGACTTTGCCCTCAGCGATAAATGCCTTGATCAGTTTCATCGCCTCGGGGCTTTGACGCAGCGTGTCCGGGCTCATCTGCCCGCCTGGCAGAACCAGCGCGTCGTACAGCGATGTCGAGACCTCGGCCAACTCGGCGTCGACTTGCACGGGCTTACCCCAGTCGTGATTTTGCCAGCCGGTAATGGAGTCTTTTGCTTTGCGCTCTTTCGGCGCGGCGACATGCACGAGTTGCGCAACGGCGGCAAGCTTCTGGCGCGGTACGTCGAGTTCAGACTGTTCGAACCCATCGGTTGCGATGATGAGAATTTTTGCATTCTTTATCTTCGGCATAGACACTCTCCTCGAACCAAGTGGACTAGGAGGAACCCCGCGGCCGCGTCCCGGTTCCGGTCCGCTTGATGGGCGTATTGCCGCTGTCGCGCATCACACAAGTTTGCATGTAACGCCTAACGGCGTTCAAACCATCTTTCCGAGAACCTTCGACATTTCTGCAGCCGTGAAGGCGCGCAGCGTTTGCGTTCGGACATAGCCCCGGGCTGCGGTGCTGAGCGATAGAGCCGTCGCCGTTTCGTCGTCGGGAGCCTCGCAGACAACAACGACGTCGAAGCCGCCAATCGTCCAATACATGTCTTTGACCGTGACGCCGGCGCTCTTCGCCAATGCCTTGAATTTGTCGGCGCGGTTGATGGTGTCCTTGGCGTCGTGAACGCCTTTATCCGTGAAGTTGGTGAGGACGACATACATTGCCATGAGAGCCTCCACTATGATGGTGCTCCCCGTCTTTTGCCGATGCTAGACCTGTCCCGTTGCGAGGTGTAGTGATTATCGCTGCAGATCACGGAAACGCGCATTTTGAAGGTCTTCCGCCGGAATGATACGGCGCGAGCAGCGCGACGCCTGCAATGACAAGACTCTGAAAACAGGTGAATCCCATGAGCAGGTTCATCGCGTTTATCTATGGACTTGCATCCTATATCCTCGCCGCCGTTACGCTTCTCTACGCCATCGGTTTCGTCTCGGGCCTCGTGGTGCCAAAAACCATAGACACGGGGATCTCCGTGCCGATTGCGGAAGCGATTATCGTCAACCTGTTCCTGATGTCCGTCTTTGCGCTTCAGCACAGCGTAATGGCGCGGAAACCTTTCAAAAAATGGTGGACGCAATTCGTGCCGGAATCGATCGAACGCAGCACCTACGTGCTCTTTTCGAGTCTCGCGCTCATTCTGCTCTTCTGGCAGTGGCGTCCGATACCAGCGGTCGTCTGGCACATCGACAATCCGCAGATCGCCGCCGCGGTGATGGGTCTGTCACTTGCCGGTTGGCTGATCGTGCTGACCAGCACGTTTCTGATCAACCACTTCGAACTGTTCGGGCTGGAACAGGTCTCAAGTAATTTCGCCAGCCGGCCGATGCAGCCAGCGGGTTTCCGCACGCCACTCTACTACAAGTTCGTGCGTCACCCGCTCTATCTCGGCTTCATCATCGCCTTCTGGGCGACGCCGACGATGACGGTCGGACATCTGCTATTTGCCGCGGTTACCACGGCTTACATCCTGGTCGGCATCATGTTGGAAGAACATGACCTCATCGCTCTTTTTGGCGACGACTACCGCCGATATAAAGAGCGCGTGCCGATGCTGATGCCCTGGCGCAAGCCGGACTAATGTCCGGGCCGTCCGGTTTTTCTCGGGCGGCCGCGACGGCCCTTCTTTTGTGTGGGATCGTCGAATTCGCGCGTGGTGACGGGCGGCGACGGCTTCGACGGGAGCTTGTCGGAAGTTTTCACCGGCAACGAGGCGTGCGGCCCCATTTCATCGAGCGTCGGCTTGTGCGGTCCCGAGATTTTTTCGCCGAATGCTCCGGCCTTGGTTCGGCTATCGACATTCTGGATGCGTGCCGCCGGAATGGGACGGTCGGTACCCGGTCCCATCTCGTCGAGCGACGGCTTGCGAATACGAGATTCTGTTTGCGTCGGGCGACTCCCCTCCGGGGAGCCGGCCGCCGGGCGGGACGCCGACTGCGCATATGTCGGCTGAACGGGTTCGTACTCCATCTGGACGCGTGACGATGAAACTCCCCCCTCACCCTGTCCCTCTCCCCGAGGGGAGAGGGAATTGCTACCTGCACGGGACCGCTCCCTTTCTCCCTGGGAGGAGGGGGTGCTTGATCGTGGCAGATTTGCCTTCGGGCCATACTTGCGGGCGCCCTTGAAACTCCCGGCGCGATCCTCGACTTCGGTCTGGCGCGCCAACGGATCGTCGGCAATGGCGAGCTCGGTTTCGCGCAGCCGCTTGATCTCGTCGCGCAGCCGCGCTGCCGTTTCGAATTCGAGATCGGCGGCAGCGTCCTTCATGCGCCGCTCCATGTCGGCGATGACGGCGTGGAGGTTATGGCCGAGCACTTGCACGTGGTCGCTGTCCGCCAGGCCGGCATCCACCGTCACGTGATCCTGCTCGTAAACCGATTGCATCACATCGTGGATGTTGCGCTTGATGCTTTCGGGCGTGATGCCGTTGGCTTCGTTCCATGCAAGCTGCTTTTCGCGCCGGCGATTGGTCTCGGCGATCGCGCGGTCCATCGATCCGGTCATGTGATCGGCATAGAGGATCACCTTGCCGTCGACGTTGCGGGCGGCACGGCCGATCGTCTGCACCAGCGACGTTTCGGAGCGCAGGAAGCCTTCCTTGTCGGCATCGAGAATGGCAACCAGCGCGCACTCGGGGATGTCGAGACCCTCGCGCAAAAGGTTGATGCCGATCAGCACGTCGAAGGCTCCGAGCCGCAGATCGCGGATGATTTCGATGCGTTCGAGCGTTTCGATATCGGAATGCATATAGCGGACTCGCACGCCGTTCTCGTGCATGTACTCGGTCAGATCTTCGGCCATGCGCTTCGTCAGCACGGTAACGAGCGTGCGATAGCCCTTCTTCGCGACCTGCCGGACCTCGTCGAGCAGATCATCGACCTGCGATTTGGCGGGGCGGATTTCGACGGGAGGATCGATGAGACCGGTCGGCCGGATGACCTGTTCGGCGAAAGCGCCGCCGGTCTGCTCAAGCTCCCAGCTCGAAGGTGTCGCTGAAACGAAGAGCGACTGCGGGCGCATCGCGTCCCATTCCTCGAACCGAAGCGGGCGATTGTCCATACAGGACGGCAACCGGAAGCCATATTCGGCGAGCGTCGCCTTGCGCCGGAAGTCGCCGCGGAACATGCCGCCGATCTGCGGCACCGTGACGTGGCTCTCGTCGGCAAAGACGAGGGCGTTGTCGGGCAGATATTCAAACAGTGTCGGCGGCGGATCGCCGGGATTGCGTCCCGTCAGATAACGCGAATAATTCTCGATGCCGGCGCACGAACCGGTTGCCTCCATCATTTCCATGTCGAAGGTCGTGCGCTGCTCCAGGCGCTGGGCTTCGAGCAGCTTGCCCGCGTCATACAACTCGTTGAGGCGCTGTTTCAGCTCGACCTTGATCGACTTGATGGCCTGTTGCAGCGTCGGCTTCGGCGTCACGTAATGCGAATTGGCGTAGAGTTTGACGAGCGCCAGCTCGTCCGTCTTGGCACCGGTCAGCGGGTCGAACTCAACGATCGATTCGATGTCATCGCCGAACATCGAGAAGCGCCAGGCGCGATCCTCTAAGTGGGCAGGAAAGACTTCGACAGTATCGCCGCGCGCTCGGAATGCGCCACGCTGGAAATTCTGGTCGTTGCGCCGGTAGTGGAGCGCGACGAGATCCGCCAGCAGCTGGTCGCGCGACAGCTTCTCGCCCACCCGAACCGTAAACGTCATCGCCGTGTAGGTTTCGACAGAGCCGATACCGTAGATGCACGATACCGACGCGACGATGATGACGTCGTCACGTTCGAGAAGGGCGCGCGTCGCGGAATGGCGCATGCGGTCGATCTGCTCGTTGATCGACGCTTCTTTCTCGATGTAAGTATCGGTGCGCGGTACGTAGGCTTCGGGCTGGTAGTAGTCGTAATACGAGACGAAATATTCGACGGCGTTGTCCGGAAAGAAGCTCTTGAACTCGCCGTAAAGCTGGGCGGCTAGCGTCTTGTTCGGCGCCAGGATCAGTGCCGGACGTTGAGTCGCCTCGATGACGTGCGCCATCGTGAACGTCTTGCCGGAACCCGTGACGCCGAGCAGCACTTGGTTCTGTTCGTGCTTCCTGACACCTTCGACGAGTTCGGCGATGGCATGCGGCTGGTCGCCCTTCGGCTCATACTCCGAGACGATCTTGAACCTGATGCCGCCTTCGCTTTTCTCGGGACGCTCGGGGCGGTGCGGTACGAATGTCGGAGTCGTGCCGGCGACGATCGGATGCGTCGCCATCAGCGGCTGGCGAGACAGCAGCTCGTTGGCGCGCTCGGACCGGTCTTGGGGCTTTGTCAGCAGAGCGGTCAGATTTTCGGTCAGGCTTTCGCCGCCCATAGGCGGGCGAGGGCCGGACTGGCGCAAGGCGGGTAAGGTCGGGAGGCCACCGAGCGGGCCGTTAACGGTATAGGCGTTCTGCGACGCTTCGCCGAAGCCGGGCGTGCGCGCCCCCGTTTCTACGGGCGGAGGCGCAGGCTTGCCGGACTTGCCGCGCGACGGACGCGGCCGCGCGGTTTTTTCGAAAGGCGGTTTCGGTGGAGCTGACACACCGCAAATATAGATACGAGATGCCAAACCATAAATGCTGTTTCCCGGCCACAGTGTCGCGCATTCGCAATTTGCCAGGTCGGCGACCGCCAGACGCCTCCATCATCGCTTTACGGAACAGTAAGTAGTGGGCTCTCGCTTGGGGGTGCTAGCCAAATAGCAGCCAATTCGGACACTCGACCTCGTTTCATATCCAAATTGGCCCAAATGGGTTTCGACGGTGCCGCGTTGTCGAGAAGCGGACACCGGGCAGCCGTATGGCGACCCAGCGATGCAACACGGAGAGCAAAGATGATCTCGTTGAAGACGATGGCCGCCGCCGCGGCCGCGATGGTAGTCATTGGCAGCGGCGCAGCACTGGCGAAGGACGCGAAGAAGCCCGCGACGCCGGTGGTGCATTCGCCTCAGTCGATCGAGTGTTCGAAGGAGGCCGACGCCAAGGGTCTGCACGGCAAGGAGCGCAAGAAGTTCCGGGCCGAGTGCAAGAAGGCCCACACGCCGGATGCGAAGACGGAAGACAAAAAATCGTAAGTTGCCGGATATTTCGGCAAAGAAGCCCCGTCGTAATCGGCGGGGCTTTCTTTTTGGGTCATGAAGCTCAAAATGCAGGAATAGCTGACGCGGGTTGAAAATTGTCGGCCGTTATCTGTTGCGAGGAGACCTTGCATGGCCGGTCGCAAAGCACCGAAGACGGCCCTGGTGACCGGCGCCAATCGCGGCATCGGTTTCGAGATTGTGCGCCAATTGGCGGAGCAGGGCATCTCGGTTCTCGCCGGCGCCCGATCGGACAAGAAGGCTCAGGCGGCAGGCGCCGCATTTACGAAGATCGGAGTTACCGTGGTTCCCGTCGTTCTCGACATCGCCGCCACGAAACGGATGCCGGCCATTTTGGCTGAGATCGAGAGACGTCACGGCCCGATCGACGTTCTCGTCAACAACGCCGCCATCCTCATCGACGGGCCCGGCGGCTTCGGCGCCAGCCTCTTCGAAATGACGGACGACACGTTCCGGCGCACGTGGGAGACGAACGTGCTCGGTCCTGCTACGACTATGCGGGCACTGCTCCCCGGGATGATCGCGCGCGGCTTTGGGCGCATCGTCAACATGTCGTCGGCAGCTGGTCAGCTCAGCGACATGGGTTCGGGCTTTCCCGCCTATCGCGTTTCGAAGACCGCACTCAACGCGCTGACACGAATTGCAGCGGCGGAAGCGGCTCGCGGTGACGTCAAAGTCAACGCCTGTTCGCCGGGATGGGTCAGGACTGATATGGGCGGCGCAGATGCGCCGCGGACGCCGGAGAAGGGTGCCGAGACCGCGGTTTGGCTTGCAACACTTCCCACCGGCGGACCGACCGGTGGATTTTTTCAGGATAAAGCGCCGATCCCGTGGTGATCGTCGCGCCGCCGATTGAAACCAATAAAATTAGAGCGTCCGACCGCTTCGTCCCGCGACAACGGGAGCAACGCGCTGCTCGAATTGCATCACGAAGCGCACAGGCGGAGCGGTTGCGTCATTGACGTCGCGCGCCGTCACCAGCACGAAGTGGCTGGGACCTGCCGAGGTGTCGATCTCGGTGATCTGCGGAGCAAAGTCAGCAACGGTCGCGACCTGCAGCGAGCGGCGTTCGCCGCCCAAGCTCAATGCGATCCGATCGCCGACGTTTATGGTCTTGGTGACCGGACTATTGTTGTCACCCCGCATAGCGGAAAGCCAGAATTCTTCCGAACCTGAAACGGGAGCCGCGGACGCCACTTCCTTCGCTGTCGCGCTTGCGTGTCCCAGGGCCGTAGAGAAGCTCGATCTGAGGACCGTTTCGCTACTGATCAAGAAAAGGCCCGCTGCGAGCGCGGCAACGGCGGTTCCGGCTGACAAGCCTAACCATAAAGGTCGCACTTCCTGCTTCGTCATGCTCCGGACCTCCAAACTTCTTGAATAGTACAAGTTGGCTTCGGACGACACAGTTCAACACAGTCCTACAAATGTGATTGCGGCATTTCAATAGCACCCGGCGCCGCGTGCGGCGGATAACCCTGTTTTCGCCCGTTTGGGCACCGTTTCGGCGCGTAAGTGCGCCGCAAGTGACTGAAAATGGCGAGATTAAGCACAGCAAGGATAGATAAGGCGACACCGAGAAGTCCCCAAGCGGCACTGACGCTTGTTCGCCGGAAGACCGCATCGGAGTTCGTAACCGAGCTGGTCGTGGCGATTTCAACGATTGGGGCCGGTTCGGCTTGCCCAACCGCTATGACAGTGGCTGGCGTTACGGAGAGTTGCAGGCCGGCGAAGGCTACCGGGTTAATTTGCGCCAAGACCGGGGCGCTTGTTGCCAGCAGAGTTGTCAGTCCGAATACCAGCCAAACAACTGCGTCCAGCATCGGACGGATGACGAGGCGCCAATATTTCGCATCCTCGGGCCGCGGTCGTGGATTTGTGTGGTCCGAGGACTGAACGCTGACAGACATCATAATGTCTAATCCCTCCGCTCGTAACCAAGTCGGTAGTCCCAACCTGTTAAGGTGAAGTTGACCGCCGCTTCTGGGCGCACGTTGGTTCGGAATGTGGCGCCCGCGGAGCAATTCAGCGCGTGCGCGCGTTCACTCCACGTTTGTTGCGGGACGGCACCACCTTGGCGCGCCGAACGTGCGACGATCACTGCACTGGATATCCAGCACCATTGGCCGAACGTCGCCTTGCAGTCGCATACTGTTGCAAGTACCTTCCGCGCCGCTTATTTCGCAGTAGCGAAATACACGACATCAGTCTGAAGCAGGCCGCACATCCATGGGCTTCATCGCCGACAGTCTCAATCGAATCCAGCCGTCAGCCACTATCGCCGTTTCGACGAAGGCTCGGCAACTCGCGGCGCAAGGGCGAGACATCATTTCTTTGTCAGCGGGCGAACCGGATTTCGACACGCCGCAAAACATCAAGGACGCCGCCAAGCGCGCGCTCGATGAAGGCAAGACCAAATACACCGACGTCGACGGTATTCCTGAGCTCAAGGCGGCCATCGTCGCCAAGTTCAAGCGCGAAAACGGGCTCGATTATAAAACAAGCCAGGTGTCCGTCGGAACAGGCGGCAAGCAGGTGCTTTATAACGCGCTGGTTGGGACGCTCAATCCGGGCGATGAAGTCGTCATGCCGGCGCCGTGCTGGGTTTCCTACGCAGACATCGTCGCGCTTGCTGGTGCAACACCGGTGTTCGCGGAAACGACGCTCGAGGATGGCTACAGGCTGAAGCCCGAAGCTCTAGAGAAGGCGATCACGCCGAAGACCAAATGGTTCATCTTCAATTCGCCGTCAAATCCCACGGGAGCGGCGTATTCGGCTGCGGACATCAAGGCGCTGACGGAAGTACTGCTGCGCCATAAGCACGTCTGGGTGTTGACGGACGATATCTACGAGCACCTGCTTTACGACGGGCTGACGTTCGCGACGCTGGCGAACGTCGAGCCTCAGCTCTACGACCGCACACTGACGATGAACGGTTTCTCGAAAGCGTATTGCATGACGGGCTGGCGTCTCGGATATGCGGCAGGGCCCGAAGTGCTGATCAACGTGATGCGCAAACTGCAGTCGCAGTCGACGTCTAATCCATCTTCGATCGTGCAGTGGGCGGGTGTCGAAGCCCTCACCGGGCCACAGGACTTCATCGCCGAGCACAACGCTATTTTTGTCGAGCGTCGTGATCTCGTAGTGAGCATGTTGAACCAAGCAAATGGCTTGCAGTGCCCGAAACCGCAGGGCGCGTTTTATGTTTATCCAAGTATCAAAGCGATAATCGGCCAGACGAGCGGAGCCGGCACCAAAATTGAAAACGACAAAGATTTCGTGACGGCGTTGCTCGAGGAAGAAGGCGTCGCCGTGGTACATGGCGCGGCATTTGCCGGATCGCCTTCGTTCCGAGTGTCTTACGCGGCGTCGACTGCTGCGCTAAAAGACGCGTGCACTCGCATCCAGCGTTTTTGCGGAAACCTGCGTTAAACTACGGACGCCTCGGTTAGGCGGGGGCGTTACCGGGGAAATGCCCCGTGAACCAATCCCAAACGTTCGAGATGTGCCCTGCGAGCGGCTTGCCATCAAGACGGGGGACGACGGGGCGCCAAATGGCAATCGCGGTGGCGGGCTGTGCCTTAAATTCGAATACCGTCGGCTCGGCACCGAAGGTTTCGGGCAACTCTTCTTCGGCTGCCATGACGTATCCGGCAGCGTTCGCGGCGGACATCAGTGTTTCAATACTCATAACCAGCCTCGCATCTCTGAGCCAAAGTCCCTCTGGCCCGATCCGTATTTTGCGCTCGTACCCCTTAAAACGCGCCAAACGCGGAAGAGTTCATGATGCGGCAAGTTTAAAGTAATTCAAGTTATTTTTGTCTTTTGACCGGCCCGAGCTGCAAACTTCTTAATCTGCTTAGCAGTGATGCGATTCAATGCGATGCCGCAAATGATCTATCGCATCGCAGCATGACAATTTCACGAAACTGTGCGGCGAAGGCAGTTGTGCATTTGCCGCTTTGAAGCCAGCATCGGTTGTGCCGCGCTCGTCCGAGGTGCGGGGGGCGGCCAACATGGTCGCGCGCCTCGCAATGTCGGAGGCAATCATGACGAGTTCAGATGGCCCGAAGGGCGGAAGTGGCGCTCAAGGCGGTAGAGCAGGGGTCCGAGGCGCGCGCTGCGTTGCGCTTATCGGACCCTTTGCAAGCGGAAAGACATCACTTCTCGAAGCCATCCTCGCCCGCACCGGCGGGATTTTGAAAGCCGGCTCGATCGCAGCGAAATCAACCGTCGGCGATAGCTCGCCGGAAGCCCGCAACCACGCGATGAGCGTCAATTTGAATGTCGCGGACGCTTCATTTCTTGGCGATAATTTCACATTCATCGATTGCCCCGGCTCGGTCGAGTTCACGCATGAAGGCGCGCTGGCGCTTCCCGCCTGCGATATGGCGGTTGTGGTGTGCGAGCCCGACCCCAAGCGCGTGTCGGCGCTGCAAGTCATCCTGAAACAACTCGACGATACCGGCGTGCCGCATCTTCTTTTTCTGAACAAGATCGATGCTTCGCCGACGCCGGTGCGCGACATCATTCCGAGCTTACAGCCCGCTAGCGCCAGGCCGCTCGTGCTGCGCCAGATACCGATATGGGAAAATGGCATCGCGACGGGCTTTGTCGATTTGGCTTCCGAACGCGCTTACGTCTACCGCGAGCACGAGGAAAGCAAGATCATCGACTTGCCGTCGGCAATCGCAGGGCGTCAGAAGGACGCCCGCTTCCAAATGCTCGAAAGGCTCGCTGACTATGACGACGAGCTGATGGAACAATTGCTTGCTGATATATCCCCGCCCAACGACCGCGTCTTCAGCGATCTGACCAAGGAGCTGCGCGACGGCCTCATCTGCCCGGTTCTGCTCGGCTCAGCACAACACGGGAACGGCATTTTGCGTCTGCTGAAGGTGTTGCGCCACGAATGTCCGTTCGTCGAAGATACGGCTCGCCGCCTGAAACTCGACAATGCCAAGTCGGCCGCATACGTCTTCAAGAGCGTGCATACCAAGGCAGGCGGAAAACTGTCATTTACCCGTGTGCTCGTTGGAGAAATCCCGGACGGCGCGACCGTTACGGGCCGTGATGGACAACAGGAACGCATCGCAGGCATCTTCACCATCCGCGGCGAAGAAACCGTGAAGCGAGGCGGCCTCAAGGCGGGCGATACGGCCGCACTTGGACGTCTCGATTCCATTCATTCCGGCGAGACGATTACGACCGGCAAGGTCGCGATCCGTCAAATCGATGTTTTGAAGCAGCCGCAGCCCGTGCTCGCGATCGGACTTGGGCTCAAGGATCGCAAGGACGAGGTGAAGCTGTCGGCGGCCGCCGGCAAGCTCGTCGATGAAGATCCGTCGCTGACGCTCGAGCACAATGCCGAGATGCATCAAATCCTGCTGCATGGCCAAGGCGAGATGCATTTGCGCGTAGCGCTCGAACGCTTGATGCGCAAGTTTGGTATCGATGTTTTGCGCGAGAAGCGCCGCGTCGGCTACAAAGAGACGATCCGATCTTCAACCGAGATCCGCGCACGTCACAAGAAGCAGTCCGGCGGGCATGGTCAGTTCGGCGACGTCAAGCTCGATATCAAGCCGTTACCGAGAAGTTCCGGCATCGTGTTCGATGAAGCGATCACTGGCGGCGCCATTCCGCGGAACTTCATTCCTTCGGTCGAGATCGGCGTTCGCGATTATCTGACCGAAGGTCCTCTCGGCTTTCCGGTCGTCGATGTTGCCGTAACATTGACGGACGGGTCGTATCATTCGGTCGATTCATCCGACATGGCGTTTCGCCAGGCGGGCCGGCTGGCGATGTCGGAAGGTATGCCGAAGTGCAGTCCGGTGCTGCTGGAGCCGATCATGGCTGTGACGGTCGCGGTTCCGTCCGAAGCGAACGCGCGCATTAACAGCATCATCTCGCAACGGCGTGGGCAAATCCTGGGCTTCGACGCGCGGCCGGGCTGGCCCGGTTGGGATCTGATCCAGGCGCACATCCCTGAATCCGAGATGGACAACCTCATCATCGATCTCAGGTCAGCGACGGCCGGCGTCGGCTCGTTCACGTTCTCGTTTGATCATCTGGCCGAGGTAACGGGGCGGCTCAAAGACCAGGTGCTTGCCGCGAGCAAAGCTGCTGCTGCGTGATGGACCGATGATCCAGGCATTTAAAAAAGGGCGGTTCACGCGACCGCCCTTTTCAAATTGCAAATCACCAGCCGGCGTCAGTGAGCCGAAGACCCCGCGGGCTTGCCTGATGCAGCTTTTGAAGCGGGTGACTTCGGGCCTTTGAAATAATCGGCCATCGCCTCGAGAAACAGCGTCGACAAACCCTCGCCGCCTTTATCGATGTGCTTTTTCATATCATTGCGCATGCGCGGTTCCCACGAAGCGTGGATGTGCTTGGAAATGCCATCGATGGCCTCGGCCTTCGGATAGACGGACCAGTAGTCCGAAATCTGATTGGCCATGCGGACGAGATCGGAGCTTTGCATCAAAATCACCGGTTGAGTTGAAGGTGGATCAGGAATTGAAGACGACCGGGCCACTCGGTCCGAGGGCCGCCAGGAAGAGATTCGACTTGCGGGCGAGATCAAGTGCCAGCGCGGTCGGTGCGGAAACCGTGACGAGCGCGCCGATACCGGCCGTGACCGTTTTCTGCACGAGTTCGAAACTGCAGCGGCTGGTCATCAGCACGAAGCCCTTCGAGAGGTCCTCGTCTTTGATGAGTAGCGCGCCAATCAATTTGTCGAGTGCATTATGCCGGCCGACGTCCTCGCGCACGAGAAGGATTTCGCCGTCTCGAGACGCCCATGCCGCGCCGTGGACGGAGCGGTTGAAGCGGTTCATTGGCTGATGCTGGAATAGTCCCTCTGCAGCGCGCTGGATGGCGGCCGTTGCGGGTGACCAGGTTCTCGTGAGCATCGGCAAAGGCCGCAGCGCAGACGCAATATCTTCGACACCACATAGCCCGCAGCCTGTGCGGCCCTCGATGGAACGACGCGCCAAACGCGACGTTTCGAGCGCGGTTTCGGGAACGGCGACATCGACGGCCATACCGCTTTCAACCGGCATCACGAGGACGCCCTGAATGTCGCGTGGATTTTTGAGGATGCCTTCGCCGACGAGGAAGCCAAACGCGAAATCGCGCAGGTCCGCCGGGGTCGCCATCATGACCGTGTAGGGCTCGGAATTTATCTGCAGTGCTACCGGTGTCTCTTCCGGTAATTGCCACGTGATTTGCTGCGTCGCGCCGCCAACAGTCGTCTCGCCGGATGCCGGGCGCGAGCAAAGGCCCGCGCCTTCGGCCTGGTCAGATACTGCTTTCGGCATGACGTTCATCGCGAGCGATGCTCCGATCCGGCAACCGGCAGATTACTCCGCCGGTTCCAGGCTCCGTTCCGCGATACGCTTGTTCTCAACGTCGCGCGTATCTCTCTCGTCCTGCCACTCCGACTGATGGTTGGACGGCCGGACCTGCACGGCGGTGACTTTGTACTCGGGGCAATTGGTGGCCCAGTCCGAAGCGCTCGTCGTGATCAGGTTGGCACCCGTCGCGGGGTGGTGGAAGGTCGTGTAGACGACGCCTTGCGGCATACGGTCGGAAATCTTCGCCCTAACGGTCGTTGCACCAACGCGACTGCTGATCGAAACGATCTGGCCGTCCTTGATGCCGCGAATCTCCGCGTCGTAGGCGTTGATCTCCAGGATATCCTCCGGATGCCAGGCGGTGTTGTCGGTGCGCCGTGTCTGCGCGCCGACGTTGTAATGCGCCAGAATGCGGCCGGTCGTCAGGATCAGCGGGAAGCTGTTGCTGGCGCGCTCGTCGGTTGCCATGAACGCGGTCAGCATGAAGCGGCCCTTGCCACGCACGAACTCTTCGGTGTGCATGATCGGCGTGCCTTCGGGGTGCTGCTCGTTGCACGGCCACTGGATCGAGCCGAGTTCGTCGATCCGATCGAACGACACGCCCTCGAACGTCGGGGTCGTGCGTGCGATCTCGTCCAAGATCTCGGAGGCGGCATTGTAGTGCATCGGGAAGCCCATCGCCGTCGCGAGGCGGCTGACGATCTCCCACTCGGGCATGCCCTGCTTTTCCTGCACGACCTTGCGGACGCGGTTGATACGACGCTCGGCGTTGACGAACGTGCCGTCCTTTTCGAGGAACGACGTTCCCGGCAGGAAGACATGAGCGAATGCCGCCGTCTCGTTCAGGAACAGGTCCTGTACGACAAGGATGTCGAGCGACCGGAGCGCGTGCTCGACGTGATGGACGTCGGGGTCGGACTGCGCAACGTCTTCGCCGTGGATGAACATGCCGCGGTACGTTCCGTCGATTGCGGCATCGAACATGTTGGGAATGCGGAGGCCAGGCTCGTCATCGAGCTTCAGGTTCCACTCCTTCTCGTAGATCTCGCGCACTTCCTTATTGGCTACGTGACGATAGCCCGGATACTCGTGCGGAGCCGAGCCCATGTCGGACGAGCCCTGCACGTTGTTCTGGCCTCTGAGCGGGTTCACGCCGACGCCTTCGCGGCCGATATTGCCGGTCGCCATCGCAAGGTTGGCCAATGCCATGACCGTCGTCGAACCTTGGGTATGTTCGGTAACGCCAAGGCCATAGAAGATCGCGCCATTGCCGCCGGTCGCGTAAAGGCGCGCCGCCTCGCGGATCATCTTTGCCGGAACGCCCGTGATCGGCTCGACGGCCTCGGGAGAATGCTCAGGGCGTTTGATGAATTCTTCCCAGCGGAAGAACTCGGCCTTCTCGCAGCGCCGGTTGACGAACTTCCGATCAATCAGGTCCTCGGTCGCGATGACGTGACAGAGGGCATTCACAACCGCCACGTTGGTCGAAGGCATAAGCTGCAAATGGTAGTCCGCCTTGACGTGCGGACCGTCGACGAGGTCGATCCGGCGCGGATCGATGACGATAAGCTTGGCGCCTTCGCGCAGACGCTTCTTCATTCGAGAGCCGAACACCGGATGCGCATCGGTCGGGTTGCAACCGATGACCAGCATCACGTCAGTCTTGTCGACGCTCTTGAAGTCCTGCGTGCCGGCAGCTTCGCCGAAAGTCTGCTTCAAGCCGTAGCCCGTTGGGGAGTGGCAGACGCGGGCGCACGTATCAACGTTATTGTTGTTGAAGGCGGCGCGAACGAGCTTCTGTACGGCGTAGATTTCTTCCAGCGTCGTGCGCGACGAAGTGATGCCGCCGATAGAGGTACGGCCGTACTTGGCCTGCGTTTCCTTGAACCGTTTCGCGGCATAGTTGATCGCTTCGTCATACGACACGACTTGCCAGGGGTCGGTGATCTTCTCGCGGATCATCGGCGTCGTGATGCGATCCTTGTGCGTCGCATAGCCGAACGCGAAACGGCCCTTGACGCACGAGTGGCCTTCGTTGGCGCCGCCGTCCTTGTAGGGCACCATGCGGACGACTTCTTCGCCCCGCATCTCGGCTTTGAACGAGCAGCCGACGCCGCAGTAGGCGCAGGTCGTGATGATCGAGTGCTCGGGCTGACCCATATCGACCACGGACTTCTCGATCAGGGTCGCCGTGGGGCAAGCCTGCACGCAGGCGCCGCACGAGACGCATTCGGACGCGAGGAACGATTCATCCATGCTGGCCGCGACGTGCGAGGCAAAGCCGCGACCGTCGATTGTCAGCGCGAACGTGCCCTGCACTTCTTCGCATGCGCGAACGCAGCGCGAGCAGACGATGCACTTCGACGGCTCGAACTGGAAATAGGGGTTGGATGTATCTTTAGGCTTGAACCGGTCGTTCACGGTCCCGTCGGCGCTCTTGGCGAAAACATGGTTGTCGCCGTCGTAGCCGTAACGCACTTCGCGCAGGCCTACGGCGCCCGCCATGTCCTGTAGTTCGCAATCGCCGTTCGCCGTGCAGGTGAGGCAGTCGAGCGGATGGTCGGAAATATAAAGTTCCATGACGCCGCGGCGGATGTTGGCGAGCCGGGCATTCTGCGTCGTGACCTTGATGCCGGGCGCGACTGGCGTCGTGCACGAGGCCGGCGTTCCCTTGCGGCCTTCGATTTCGCAGAGGCAGAGGCGGCATGAACCGAACGCCTCCAGGCTATCGGTCGCGCAGAGCTTCGGGACCTGGATGCCGAGCTGCATCGCGGCATTCATGATCGACGTGCCTTCCGGCACGGTGATCTCGAGGCCGTCGATCTGGAGCGTCACGAGCTTTGTGGTCTCGGTCACCTCGGGGTGCGGAGTGCCGTAGTCCGTCTCTTTGATGAGAGTCATCGGCTTAACGTGATGGTTCATTTCGCGTCCTCGTAAGGTCGTCTTGTTCTCAATATCTACTCTGCAGCATCTGCAAGAAACTTGTTCGGCGCGGGTTTGCCGAAATCCTCCGGGAAGCCGCGCAGTGAACTCATCACCGGCATGGGGGTCAGTCCGCCCATGGCGCACAAAGAGCCGTCAGTCATCGTCACGCACAGGTCTTCAAGAAGCTCGACGTTCTTGTCACGGTCGATGTCGCCGATGATCTTGTCGATCACCTCGACACCACGAACCGAACCGATACGGCACGGCGTGCACTTGCCGCAGCTTTCGATAGCACAGAATTCCATAGCAAACCGGGCCTGCTTAGCCATATCGACCGTGTCATCGAAGACTACAACCCCGCCGTGGCCGACCATCGCGTCGACTTTGGCGAATTCTTCGTAATCCATCGGCACATCGAGCTTCGATGTCGGAAGGTAGGCGCCCAGCGGGCCGCCAACCTGGACGGCGCGAACGGGACGCCCTGTCCGGGTGCCGCCGCCCCATTCCTCGATCAGCTGGCGCGTCGTCACGCCGAAGGCTTTTTCGACCAGACCGCCGCGCTTGATGTTGCCCGCAAGCTGGAAGGCTAGCGTGCCGCGCGAGCGGCCAACGCCGAAGTCGCGATAGAACTCGCCACCCTTGGCAAGGATGATCGGCACGGCGGCGAAGCTCATGACGTTATTGATGATCGTCGGCTTGCCGAAGAGTCCTTCGATGGCGGGGATCGGTGGCTTGTAGCGGATGACTCCGCGCTTGCCTTCGAGGCTTTCCAGCATCGACGTTTCTTCGCCGCAGATATAGGCGCCGGCGCCCGTTCGTACGAAGAGGTCGAAGCTATATTGCGATCCCTGGATATTTTCGCCGAGCCAGTTGGCCTTGCGCGCGATCTCGATCGCCTCACGCAACACTTTGACCGAGTGGGGATATTCCGACCGAATGTAGATGTAGCCCTTCGTGGCACCGCCCGCGACGGCTGCAATGGTCATGCCTTCGATGAGGCAGAATGGATCGCCTTCCATCAGCATGCGATCGGCGTAGGTGCCGCTGTCGCCCTCGTCGGCGTTGCATGCGACGTACTTTTCTCCGGCAGGGAGATCGTGAACCGTCTTCCACTTGATGCCCGTCGGGAAGCCGGCGCCGCCGCGTCCCCGCAGGCCCGATGTCGTGACCTCGGTAACGATGTCGATGGGCTTCATCTTCAGGGCTTTCGATAGCCCATCAAAGCCGCCATGTTTGCGATAATCGTCGATGGACAGCGGATCGGTGATGCCGCAGCGGGCGAAAGTCAGCCGCTCCTGGCTTTTGAAATAGGGGATTTCTTCGGTCAGTCCGTGACCGAGCTTGTGCGACTTGCCCTCAAGAAAACCGGCCTTGAAAAGTTCCGCCACGTCCTTCGCACTGACGGGGCCGTACGCGACGCGGCCCTTGGCCGTTTCGACTTCGACGAGCGGTTCGAGATAAAGCATGCCGCGCGAACCGTTGCGCACGATCTGCACGTCTTTATTTTGCTTTTTGGCTTCATTTGCGATCGCTGCCGCAACTTCGTCGGCGCCGACGGAGAGAGCTGCGGCATCGCGTGGGACGAATACCTTGATCATTACTCCGCGGCCTCCTTGTTGAGGCCCGCGACGATCTCGTCAAAACGTTTGGGATCGACCATGCCGTAAAGTTTTTCGTCCACCATAACGGCCGGCGACAGAGCGCAGTTGCCGAGACAGAAAACTTGCTCGATCGTTATTGACCCATCGCCCGTTGTGCCGCCGAGCCTCGTGTTCAGCGATTGTTCGGCGTGGCGGCAAAGCTCATCCGTTCCCACGGCCTGACAGGATTCGGCGCGACAAATCTTGACGACGTGCTTGCCGATCGGATGCCGCTTGAAATCGTGATAGAAAGTCACGACGCCGTGGACTTCGGCGCGGGACCTGTTCAGCGCGCGGCCGATAACCGGTAAGGTTTCTTCCGGAATATAGCCAAGCTGGTGCTGCAGATCGTGCAGAATTTCCAGAAGCTCATCGGCCTTATTGCCGTACCGCTCGCAGGTAGCTAACGCCGCGATTTCGGCAGGCGTCGGCGGCCGGCTTTCGGCCTCAGGGGGCTTTTTATTTGGTCGTGCAACTTTCTTGGCCATGGTCTGGCGTTTCCTCGGGCTTAATCAGGCGCCCTTCACATCGTTTATGGGCACTTTACCGCACGCTCCTTACTGTGTCGTCCGATGGTAACGATCAAATCGTTATCACCGATCCATATATCGGCCACATCTATGGTGCAGTGCAAAAACTGGCATTAAAATCACAGTTCGCTGTGCGGTTAACGTTTATTTTCGGCTATGGCGCCCTAAAAGTTCTTCACGGAAAAGGCGGCGGCCGCTTCGCGAAAGGCTCTGACCAACGGGGCGCTTGGATCGCGGTCCTGCGTGACGAGGCCGACGCTGTGGGCGAGTTCGGGTTCTCTGAGCGGGATAGCCTTCAGGCCGGGATCATTGCCGAGGATCTGCAAAATGTAGTGCGGCATGACACTGGCCAAGCCCATCAACCTGACGTTCGAGTAGAGACTGATTACGGAGTTCGTTTCGAGCGCCGGTTCCGGCCGGCAGTCGACGGAGCGGAACGCACGGTCGATGATGCGCCGGTTCTGCATATTCGGCGTCAATAGTCCTAGCGGCAACTCGGCGGTTTCTCGCCACGTGATCGTGTCGCGTTCGGCCATTTTGTGACCTTCAGGCACGAACAGGCAGTAACGTTCGGTGTAGAGGGGCGTCGCCAGAAGATCATCGATCGGTTCGTTGTCGAGATAGGTGATGCCGGCGTCGATGGAGTAGTCACCCAGTCCACGCAAGATCTCTTCCGAGCTCAGGGACATGATGGTGAAATTGATGTGCGGATGCAGGCGCCGCACGTCTCTGGTCAAATAGGGTATCATCGGCAGCGCAGATGGGATGCCGCCGAGTGCCAACCGTCCCGTCAGACCGAAATCGCTGGTCGCCAGATGCGCCAGTTCCTGATGCATCGACGCCCAGTTGTTGAGGATGAGCTGGGCCCATTTGAGAACCCGTTCGCCCTCCTGCGTCAGGCCCTGATAGCGCTGTCCGCGCTCGACGATCGGTACGCCAAGTTCGAGTTCGAGCTGACGGATGCGTCCCGAAAGCGTCGGCTGTGTAACGTTGCAGGCGTGCGCGGCTCGCGTGAAATGCTTTTCGCGCGCGAGGGCGACGAGATACTGAAGTTGGCGGATGTCCATTGCGGGCTCGTTGCGCCGAGAAACGCGCGATTATCTTTCGCGGTCAGTCTCGGCAGGATGCGATGTTAACAGGCAGTGCCGTCCGCATCAAAGACATGGCCCGACAGCGATCGGCCCTTTCGTGAAGCAAGGTGAACCGCCAGCGCCGCGATATCGGGTTCATTCGTCAGATAAGCGCCGGCCGAGCACTCGCCCCGAAGAACACGCGGGCCGACGGCATTGACGCGAATCCCTTGGCGGGCCCAGGAAGTCGCCTCTTTGACCGTCATCGACGCAAGCACGGTCCGAGCGAAGGCCGCAACGGCTTCCTGGCGTGCATTCTCCGGGTGAGGCATCTTCAAAACGTTCAGGATGAGCCCTTCGCTCAAGACGACGCTCATGCGATTGGCGATGACGCGCGTCAGCTGCGCCAGCGGCGAAAGCTTGGCTGAGATTAGCGCTTCGAGATCTCCATCGCGACGGATGGCATCGATTTCAGCGCGCGAGATCGACGCGAGATTGATCGCGGCTTCGAGCCCGCCATAGGCCTGCGCCGATGTTTGCGCGAACGCGGCGGCGGTATCGGCGGTCGAGATGTCGTGCGTATGCAAGCGGATTTCGCCGGCGCTCTGCGACAGAAGCGCGACGAGTTCGATCAGCTCGGGAGAGAGATCGGTCGTATGTACTACGAGCCTAGCCCGTAGATCGGCGAAAGATCGGGCGACATCGACACCGGCAAGCGCCGTAAGTCCTGTGACCAGGATGCGCGACTGCGCAAGTTCGTTGGAAACTTCACCTTCAGCACTGCTACCGACTCGACCCATGTACATGGCGATATTTTCCCCTCATCAACAACACGCAAACCGCGAACGCGAGAGGCGCCCTCGGCCGAACGATAGCATGCCGATTCGCCTAACGAGAACTAAACAGCGCGCCGATTCGGGTGCGTGGGCGACGGGTCAAGGGCGCTTTTGCGGCTATGCACGGGCGGATGAAAGACGCCGATGTGTGACCGGGGAGCCCCTGAGTGTGTTGAATCGCAGCATTCGAACCGGATGATCGCGAATCCTGGTGAAAGGTCGACCGCCCGCATTGCGTGAGGCTTGGCGCGGCTGCGAAGCTTATGAAAGACGAATCGATGGGCGGCTTGGAACACGATGAGAAGGCGAGACAATTTAAAGCGGTCGGCGGGCAGTGCGCCAGCCACGGAACCGGCGGCGGAGGTCCCCCTTCCGCCGATTGAAAAACGCACAGCCGAGCCGCACGACGGATTGGTGCTTTTGTGCATCGTGATCGTATCGGCCGCGATTTCGGCGATGCTTTCCACTCAGTTTGGCATGTCGCTGCCCGTCTCGGCTATCGCCGGCGCCGGTGCTTGGGCGGCCTTGATGCTCATTCACAAGCAGGTGCAGAAGTCGGCGCAGATCGCGCAACTGAAAGCAGAACTGGCGCGCACCCGCGCCGGTGGCGTGAGGCCGAAGGGTGCCCCGCGGGGGGCGCCGATGTCCTACATCGAAGCGGCCGCTCAGGCCGGCATCGACATCCGCATGCCGGAGGCCAGCACTCTGTCACGTCAAGCCGAAACCGAACTGCGTGACGCGGCTCCGACGAACGCCACTCAACCCGATTTGGCCATGCAACGTCCGCTGCCGACGGATGACCTCAACGGCGCTGCTCCGATCCGGCAGCCGGGTTTGCCCGACAGCCTCATCGATCTTCACCTGCGGCCCGTCACCGAATTGAAGACGCCCGCCGGCGACACCGCATCGACTGAGCCGCATGGGCCGAAAGCGCAAGCCATACGTGAGCACTGGTCGTTCAGGCCGCGTAACGAACCGCGCGGGCCCTTGCAGGGAAGTTCCGACGACGCTGCATCCCGTATCGGGAGTGCGACGACGATCGAGGGTGACCTCGAACTCGTTCAACGCAAGATCAAGGAGCTTGCCGACGAGGTGAATTCGACGGAAGCCTCGCGGCCCGCTAAGTCACTTCGACCAGAGGCGCAACTCAAGGCGACGGCCGAGGCGCTCGAGGATTCGATCGGCGCGCTGAAGGCCGCGGCAGGCAGTATGCGCGCACGCCATCAGGCCGATTTCACGCCGACGCTGAAAATTCCGTCGGAACCGGCAGCGGTGCAAGGTTTCGGGGAACTGGTGATACCGTCGACTGCCAAGCGCATCGCCGGTTCGATCACGGGCGCTCAGAACGGCAAGGTCGAGCCGCCGCGTCTCGATCTGCCGCTTCCGCAGTTTCCGGATATCGACTTGCCTTCCGGTGGCGAACCGGCGCCGGTCTTATCGCCGCGCGCCACCGCAATCGCGAAAGCTATCGAAAGCGATGCGGCGGACGTTTTCTTGGGGCCGATCGTGACGCTGTCGACGCATTCGGTCAATCACTACGAAATGACCGTCGACCTGAAATCGCCGGAGGGCGATCGGCTCGATCCCGTCGAGGACGATCCCACTCTTGCCGGCAGTGATATTGGTACGAGGTTCGATGTTGCGAAGTTGAAACGTGCGGCAGCGCTGACGCTGCGCATGGAAGCGCGCGACAAGGATGGCTCGCTGCTGGCTGAATTCGCCGGCGGATCGCTAACCAGCCGCCCGTTCCTCGAATCCTTCGCCCGCGTCTACGAGGAGCGCCCGAGAATTGCGGCGCAACTCGTGCTGATGTTTTCGCAGAGGGCCATCGATGGCTTGACGCCCGCCGCATGGGAAGCAGTGCGCGACATGCATGCATTCGGCTTCCGCTTTGCGCTCGGCAAAATCGAGCACATGGGGACCGATCTGGCGGCACTGGCGCAATCCGGCTTCCGCTTCATCCGGCTGGACGCGCAGGCGCTGATGAATGGGCTGCCGTCCCGCGATCGTTTCGTAGGCACCGACGAGATACACCAGCGGGCAACGCTTGCGGGATTGTCGATCGTCGCGACCGGCATAGGCGATGCCAACACGCAGGCACGCCTGTTCGAGTCCGGCGTCTTGCTCGGCCAGGGGCCCCTGTTTGGGGCGCCGCGCCAAGTAAGTCTCGACGGCGCCGGTCATCCGCATCGCTCGGCAGCTGCCTAATAGCGACGATCCGTGTTCCTGGCGCCGGGTGACAGCTGCGCGATCGATCGCTATAGGGCGGCTATCGGCGGCGTGAATCTCATCGCCGCGTTCCAGGCCGCAGATGACCGATAGTTTCGTTTTGCCTTCGATTGCGCCTCTCGCTGCCACGTCCGACGTTTGGTTCGTCGACATTTGGGGCGTGATACACAACGGTGTTCGTCCGTGTGCATCGTCGGTTACGGCGTGCCAAGCGTTTCGAAAGCAGGGCGGCACCGTGTTGCTCGTCACCAATGCACCGCGTCCGCGCGACAGCGTCAGACGGCAACTCGACCGGGTCGGCGTTGCGGGCGCGGCTTACGATGAGATCGTGAGTTCGGGCGATGTCTCCCGCGAGTTGATCGAGGCCTGTGCCGGGCGGCGCATTCTGCACATTGGCCCCGAGCGCGATCTGCCGCTCTTCGCCGGGCTTGGGGCCGTTCCGGGCGCCACCGCGAATGATGCCGAGGTCGCAGTTTGCACCGGTCTCTACGACGACGAGACCGAAACGCCCGCCGATTATGCCGCCATGCTCGCCACACTCAAATCGCGCGCCGTGCCGATGATCTGCGCCAATCCGGATCGGACCGTCGAACGCGATGGCCGTATCATTTATTGCGCCGGCGCGGTCGCTGCGGCCTACGAGGCGCTGGGCGGCACCGTCAGCTACGCGGGCAAGCCTTTTCAGCCGATCTACGAATTGGCGTTGGAGCTTGCCGGCACTCTGCGAAGCGCGCCAGTGACGAGGGAGCGCGTGCTCGCGATCGGCGACGGCATCGCGACCGATATTGCCGGCGCCGTGAATTTCGGCGTGCGCGCCGTTTTCATTGCGAGCGGCGTGCATGTGCGCCTGGGCGAGTCGATGGCCGATGCTGCGGCCCGGTTATTCGGCGCGAAGAGCGCCCCGCAGCCGATCGCGGTGATGAGCGAGTTCGTTTGGTAGTCTCGAGTCTCGTTCAAGCGACCGTCAGGACGATCTTGCCGATGTGAGAGCTGCTTTCCATGCGAGCGTGGGCCTCGCCCGCGCGATCGAGGGGAAACGTGCCGTCGATCGGCACTTTGATCTTGCCCGCAACGATGAGTGGAAGAACCTTTTCTTCGATCGCCTGTGCGATGTGCCCTTTGAATTCGTTCGAGCGGATACGAAGCGTCGAGCCGGTGATAGTTAGCCGCTTCAGCATCACGCGCATGAAGTCGATCGTGGCCGTCGATCCATTTTGAAAGCCGATGTTGACGAGACGGCCATCCTCGGCGAGCGAGCGAATGTTTTTTTCGATGTAGTTGCCGCCGACGATGTCGAGAATGACGTCGACGCCGCGTCCGCCGGTCTCGGTCTTGATCACCTTGTCAAAGTCCTGCGTGCGATAATTGATGGCGACGTCGGCGCCGAGGGCGCGCGCCGCTTCGCACTTTTCATCCGACCCGACAGTCGTCAGCACGTAGGCGCCGAATGCCTTGGCCAGCTGAATGGCGGTCACGCCGATGCCGCTCGTGCCACCGTGGACCAGAAATTTTTCGCCAGACTTCAATCCGCCGCGCTCGAAGACGTTGTGCCAGACGGTGAAAAACGTTTCGGGGATGGCGGCGGCTTCGACGAAGGAGAGGGCTTCCGCCTTTTTGATGCAGCACAGCTCGGGAGCGACGGCATATTCGGCGTAGCCGCCGCCGCTGAGCAGCGCCAAGACTTCGTCGCCTTGCGAGAAACGCTGCACGCCGTCTCCGAGCCCTGCAATCACGCCCGATACTTCGAGGCCCGGAAGCTCCGAGTGACCTTTGGGCGGAGGATACGAGCCCTGTCGCTGCAACACGTCGGGACGGTTCACGCCGGCTGCTGCAACTTTTATCAAAACCTCGCCCGGCGCCGGTTGCGGCAGCGGCATGTCTTGAAGCTGAAGAACTTCCGGGCCGCCTTTGCCCGCGATCACAACGGCTTTCATCGTTTTTGGTAAGCTCATCAGAACGTCCTGTTTTGACTGCTTAGGCGAGCAATGCACGGCTGCGAACGGCGCGGCAAGCCTCGCTATCAGCGGCACGAAATCTCATCGCATCTCGACCGCCGCCGCAGCATTGAGTAGGCTGGACAGCGGACACCACGGCGCGACCCGGAGGATCGACATGGACCTCGATGATCTGCTGCCGCCGAAAAAGCCGGGCGGCGTGACGATAGGTGAAAGTCTGGCGACGCTCTCCGTCGCGGAACTCGAACGGCGGATCAAGGATCTCGAAGGCGAGATCGAGAGGGTGCGGCTTGAACTCGATCGCAAGCGCAAGCACGAGGCCGCCGCGCATTCGCTTTTCAAATCGTGAAGTAAATTCTAAGAAATTTTATAAAATCAGATTGTTTCTGTTGCACTTTGAGATTGCCGCGGGTTCGACACCGCGCCGCAAAGCTAACGCCGACACTCTGTGGCCGCACACACACTTAACGGAAACTTAAATATATCGAGGCACTTTGGGTGCCGATCCAGGCATCTTGGGTCTGGAGCGGCCATTCCGCCGCTTTGTTTGACGCTTCCCTGTTGACTTTCGAGCCGCTCCGCAAGGACGGCTCTTTTTTTGCATTGTCCACAGCCAGTATCGCGGTGCCCCGTTTTGAACGTTCTTGTTTACTATGGTGCAGTATCATCAGTTCGTGGTAAGAATTTAGGACGGGTAAGCGTTTGTATCGTTGAGGGTCATGAGTAACGTATTCCGCGTCGACAGTGCGCATTCAAATAGCGCCACAACGGTCTCTTTCGGAGAGCGCTTTCAGTCCTCCGAACAGTTCGACCACATCTTCAAAGAAGGCATGGCGCTCGTCGAGCGCACGGCGAGCTATCTCGATGGCCCCGGCCGTCGAGAAGCCAAGACGCTGACCGGCGGTGTCGGTGTGCTTTACGCTACCGAGAGCATGCGTCTTACGACGCGTCTCTTGGACCTTGCGTCGTGGCTGCTGATCCGACGTGCGCTGCGCGAGGGCGAGATCACCGACGAAGAGGCGCAGAAGAAGCGCCGCCGCGTCAAGCTTCAGGCTTTCGGCCGTCCGTCGCACGTCAACGGCTATTCGGAGCTGCCGCAGGGCCTGAAGAGCCTGATCGAGGAAAGCTTCGCGATGCACGATCGCATCAGCAAACTCGATCGCGCGATGTCGAAATCGGAGACCTTGGACGCCGCCTCCGAGCCAATGGCCAATCCCGTTGCGCAGCAGGTCGGCATGCTGGAACGCGCCTTCGCAAAGCTCAGCTGAGCGGCGGCCTGAAATTGGAAATTGAAAAAGGCCCGGTTGTTGAACCGGGCCTTTGGTTTTTCAGTTCGCGCCGTGCCGTGAGGCAAAGCTGCGATCAGAACATGCCTTCGAACTTCTTCTTGAAGCGCGACAGACGGCCACCGCGGTCCATCAACTTCTGATCGCCGCCGGTCCAGGCCGGATGCGTGTTCGGATCGATATCGAGGGTCAGTTTGTCGCCCTCCTTGCCGTACGTCGAGTACGTCGTGAACTCGGTTCCATCCGTCATTACAACCTTGATCTGGTGGTAATCCGGGTGAAGGTCATTGTCTTTCTTCATGGCCTGGTGTCCGTCTGGTAATGCGTTGCTGGCGGCGAGGCTCCTGCGAGCCTCGGCCCCTCGGATTGCAAAGGGACTGAATTGGCCGGTTGTGTAGCCGAGATGGCCCCTCGGCACAAGTCGGCAAAGGCGCGCCGGCATCGGTGTCCGCCCTCTGAGCAGCGTCCCATTGTCCCTTGGACGGGGTGTCTCTTGAGCCGGGCAGCCCGGTCGGGCATGGTCCGCGGCTTCAGGCGCTGAAATGTCTTATTCCCCCGAGAGTTGGATCAGAAGAGTCGATGAACAGCAGCGTTACAGCACATCCCGGGCACAAAGAGGCCGCGTCGGCGGATGAAGGCGCGCGCCAGCGCCTGTCTCTGCGACCGTTGCTGACGCTCAAGCCGTTGATCCTGGCGCACAAGGGTGCGCTTACCGGTGCCGTCATATCGCTGGTCGTTTCGGCGCTCGCCATGCTGGCGGTGCCGATGGCCGTGCGCCGGATGATCGATAAAGGTTTCGGCGGCAACGATTCCGCGCTGATCAACAACTACTTCCTGACGCTGATCGGCATCGGCGTCATCATCGCCATCGCCAGCCCGGCGCGGTACTATTTCGTGAACTGGATCGGCGAACGGGTCGTCGCCGATCTCAGGACGAAGGTATTTGCGCAGCTGGCCAAGCTCGGGCCTGCGTATTTCGATCGCAATCATTCGGGCGAGATGATGAGCCGCCTGACGGCGGACACGACGCAAATCAAGACCGTCGCCGGTTCGGCGTTAAGCCAGGCAGCGCGCAACCTCATCATGCTGATCGGCGCTCTGATCATGATGTTCGTGACGAGCGCCAAACTCTCGGCGCTCATTTTCATCGCGATTCCGGTCATAGTTCTGCCGCTCGTGGGGTTCGGCCGCCTTGTCCGCCGCCTTTCGCGCTACGCCCAGGACACGCTCGGCGACGCTTCGGCTTACGCGGCAGAAAATCTCGCCGCGCATCGGACGATGCAGGCCTACGTCAGCGAGAAAGCTGTTTCAGAGCGGTTCGGCCGCGCTGTCGAGCGCGCTTTCGGGGCGGCGCGTCAACGTATGAAAGCGCGCGCGGCATTGACGGGAATTGCGATATTCCTGACGGTCGCCAGCGTCACCGGTGTTCTCTGGTATGGGGCATCCGCCGTCATCGCCGGCGAAATGACCGGTGGCAGGCTTAGTCAGTTCGTCCTCTACGCGCTGTTCGCGGCCGGTGCGCTCGCCGAGCTTTCAGAGGTTTGGGGCGAAATCAGTCAGGCGGCTGGCGCTGCCGAGCGGCTTTCCGAGATGATGGCGACGGTGCCTGATATCCGCTCGCCAGAGAACCCGGTTCCACTTCCGCAGCCGGCGCTCGGTACGATTGGGTTCGAGAACGTGACGTTCAAATATCCCGCCCGCCCCGATGCCGTGGCACTCGACGCGGTGTCGTTCCGCGTTAGCGCCGGCGAGACGATCGCGCTCGTCGGGGCGTCGGGCGCCGGCAAGAGTACGATCTTCAACTTGATCCTGCGTTTCTATGACCCCGACGCCGGCATTGTGCGCGTCGATGGCGTCAACGTCGCCGAAGCCGATCTCGAGGCGCTGCGCCGGCGCATCGCCGTCGTGCCGCAGGATGTCGCGCTGTTCGCCGACACGGTCGCCGAAAACATCCGCTACGGCACGCCGGGTGCCACGCTATCAGAGGTCCGCCGCGCCGCGACGGCAGCGCAGGCCGATGAGTTCATCCGTGCGCTTCCCGACGGCTACAACAGCAAGCTCGGCGAGCGCGGCGCGACCCTGTCGGGTGGCCAGCGTCAACGAATTGCGATTGCACGCGCGATTTTGAAGAATTCACCGATCCTGCTGCTCGACGAAGCAACGAGTTCGCTCGATGCCGAAAGCGAGGGCGCGGTGCAACAGGCGCTCGAGGGCCTGATGACGGGCCGCACGACGCTGGTCATCGCACATCGGCTGGCGACTGTTCAAAAGGCCGACCGCATTCTGGTGATGGACAAAGGCCGCATCGTCGAAGCCGGCACGCATGGCGAACTCGTGCGCCGTGGCGGCATCTACGCTCGCCTTGCCGAGCTGCAGTTCGGTCGCGAAGCGGCTGAATAATCTTTGTTTTGTGCCGGCGACTCCGCGTTCGCGCAGCCGGCCGCCGGCACGCTGTTCGTCATCCTCGAAGGCATGAGCGCGAGCGCATTCGGCTGAGGATGAAGAGAAGTTGTGCAGGCCCGGCGGGCTCTGCGGAAACGGGGTCGCCGCGCACACCGCAACGTCCTCTACCTATTCGTCAGCTTCAGCTCGATGCGCCGGTTTTTCTGGAACGCGTCTTCGCTACCACCAGCGTCAATCGGCTGAAACTCGCCATAGCCCGCGGCGACGAGGCGCTCCGGCGGCACGCCGCGCGTAACCAAGTATTTGACGACGGAAGACGCGCGCGCCGTCGACAGCTCCCAGTTCGACGGAAACTGCGGGTTAGATATTGGACGAGCGTCGGTGTGGCCATTGATTTGCAAGGCCCAGTCGATGTCGCTCGGAATCTCTTTCTGAAGTTCGAGGATCGCATCGGCGATCTGGTCCATGGCGGCCGTGCCCTCCGGCGTCAGTGTCGCGGAACCAGATGGAAACAGAACTTCAGATTCGAAAACAAAGCGGTCTCCGACGACGCGGATGTCCTTGCGATCTTTCAGGAGCGCACGCAGTCGGCCGAAAAAGTCCGAGCGATAGCGCTTCAGTTCCTGCACCTGCTGGGCGAGCGCGGTATTCAAACGGGCGCCGAGATCCTTGATCGTCTTGTCGCTGTCGATGGTCTTCTTTTGGGACACATCAAGAGCGTCGCTCAGCGCCGCAATCTGCCGCCGCAGCGCCAACAGCTGCTGGTTCAAGAGGTCAACCTTCGACAGCGCTTCCTTCGAGATATTTTTTTGCGATTCGAGATCCGAGCTGAGCGCTGCAACCTGACCTTCGGCGGCTTTGGCGCGTTCATCGGCGCCGAGGCCGGTACCGGTGAGCTTCTCGTTCTCTGCTTTGAGGGACGCCAGCGAAGCCTGCAGCGACGCGAGCTCGTCCTGAGACGTTTGCGACTTACCCTTTTCCAGCGATAGCATTGAAGTCAGTTCGCTGATCTGACGGGTCAGACGTTTGAGGGCGGAGTCCTTGCCACTGACTTCTTGTGCGGCGAAATACTGCGCGATCATGAATATCGACATCAGCAGGGTAACGACGAGCAACAGCGTCGAGAGCACGTCGACAAACGCCGGCCAGAATTGCCCGTAATCGTTGCTGCGCCTCGTACGCCCGCGCGCCATTATTTTACTCCGCGCTTCATCGCGTCCGTGAGGCTGCGTAGCATGTTGGCGACTTCGGCCTGCTGCTGGGCCTGCTCATCAACCCATTCGCGAACGACCTTCTGTTCGGATCGCATTTGCGTGACGAGCTGGTTGACGCCGCGGGCCAGTTCTCGAACTTCGTCGGGGGACTGTTGCGGCACTCCAGATTGCGTCAGACTTGTCGGCGGCGCGACCGGCTGTTCGCTGAGCCGGTTAGAGAAGTCTTCAAGCGCCCGCTGCATATCGACGACGGCGCCGAGAAGCTGGCGATTGACGTAGTCGCTCGACGCCGATGCGACGCCGCCCGGCGTCAGCTCGGTAATGCCCGACAGCCATTCTTCGAGTTCGTTGTAGAAGCGATTATGCGCGTGGCTGGCCTGCAGTTCGAGGAAGCCCAGAATGAGAGAGCCTGCGAGGCCGAGCAGGGAGGATGAAAACGCCGTGCCCATACCCTTGAGCGGCGCCGACAATCCGGCTTTCAAATCGCTGAAGAGCTGAACATTATCCGTCGCCTTGCTGTCGAGCGTATCGATGGCCTTACCGACGGACTGGATCGTCTCCAACAGACCCCAGAAGGTTCCGAGAAGACCGAGGAAAACCAAGAGGCCGACGAGATAGCGGCCCGTATCTCGCGCCTCGTCGAGCCTCGAGCCAATCGAGTCCATGAACGAGCGCATGGCGCTTGTCGAAAGCGATATCGCGCCGGTCCTGTCACGCAGCATCGTCGCCATCGGGGCAAGCAACACCGGCTTGGCGCTGATCGTCAGCCCGGGATCGGCAATGCGGAAGGCATTGACCCATCGGATTTCGGGATAGAGCCGGACGACCTGGCGAAAGGCGTAGACGATGCCGAGAAACAGCGTGCCGACGATCAGGCCGTTGAGGCCGGGATTGTTCAGAAACGAGTGCTGCAGCTGGTCGAACAGAATTGCGACCAGAAAACTGACCAGCGTCAGGAAGATAAGCATGCGAAGCAGGAAGACACCCGGCGGTGTCAGGCGACGCGATACCGGTGCGAGTGCCGCGGCGTCGCCCGGGCGGATCTTGGCCATTCTTTCCTCTCCGGAACGTCCCCGCGTATCGGTGGTAGGACCTTAGCGCATGCCTCTTACATCGAAAACGGGCAACATCATGCCTTAACTGCCACAGCTGTACCGACGGGCGGTTGTCGTCAGTTCCGGCCGAAAAGGACCGCGCCAAACGCCTTATGAAGCGTGGCGTTTGCCGCCAGAATGTCGCCGCTTTCAAGGATTTTGTCGCCACCCTTGAGATCGCTGACGAAACCACCCGCTTCGCGGACGATGACCAAACCGGCGGCCAAGTCCCACGGCTGCAGGTTGTGCTCCCAGTACGCGTCGAAACGGCCTGCCGCCACAAACGCCAGATCGAGTGCCGCAGAGCCGGTGCGCCGAAGCCCGGCGACCTCCGGCATAAGCAATTCGATTTCCTTGAGAAAGCGCGGGTGACCTTCGCGGCCGCGGTGCGGGATGCCTGTCGTGACCAGGGCATCGGCAAGCGTTTTGCGCGCCGCGACGCGCAGGCGCCGATCGTTCATGTAGGCGCCCTTGCCCTTCTCGGCGGTAAAGAGTTCGTCGCTCGCGGGATTGTAAATGACACCGGCGATGAGTTGGCCTTCGCGCTCCAATCCGATTGAAACGGAAAACATTGGATTGGAATGCAGAAAGTTGGTCGTGCCGTCGAGCGGATCGACGATCCAGCGATGTGTCTTGTCGGCACCGATCACTTCGCCGCGCTCTTCCATCAGAAAGCCGTAGCCGACGCGCGCCTTGCTCAGCTCCTTGAAGATGATGTCCTCGGCTTTGTGATCGGCCGCGGAAACAAAATTAGCGGGACCCTTTATCGAAACCTGCAGCTGTTCGACCTCTCCGAAATCGCGGACGAGGCTGCGCCCCGCCTTGCGGGCGGCCGAAATCATGACGTTCAGGGTAGGGGAGACGTTGTTCATTGAGGTTGGGGTCCGGCCGAGGCGCGTGTGAGGGCGAACGCCGGGCTCTAGCGGCTCTTAGGGCAAGTGGCAAGTTTGCCGTGATTTACCGAGCGTTGTTGAGGGCAGGGTCGACCTGGATGCGGTCGGCCCAAGCAGAAGCTTCGGTCTCTGCCTTTTGGCGCTGGGCCTTCGGCATTTTGGCGACCATTTCGTCGAGCGTTGCGTCCTTAAAGCCGTTCTTCTTGGCAATCAGGCGCCATTTGGCAGCTTCGACCGGATCTTTGTCCGTCTCGATGCCCTCGCGGTAAATGTACGCCATGCGGTTTTGGGCGCCGGAAATGCCTTTCTCGGCCGCCGCTTTCATCAGCGTCGTGATCTTTGTCTCGTCTTTCTTGAGACCGTATCCCTGCAGCAGCCTGACGGCATAATCGTACTGCGCGACGGCGAGGCCCTGTTCGGCGGCTCGCGATAACCAGCGCGCCGCTTCGAGCGCATTCGCATCAACGCCGGTGCCGAATTGATAGAGCGCTGCGAGATCGTACTGCGCCTGAGGAATGCCTTTCTCGGCGGCGTAGCGAATATGCTGGAAAGCGCGGATCGGGTTTTTGGGTTTGCCGTCGCCTTTGAGGAACAGCAGACCCAGATTGTAGTTTGCTTCGGCGTGGCCGGTGAGCGCGGCCTTCTCGAACATGTCGGCGGCGGCCTTGCGATCCTTGGCGACGCCGCGGCCCTCGGCCAACAGGAGTCCAAGCGCGAACGTGCCTTGCACATCACCGAGCTGCGCCGCCTTCGCGTACCACTCGTAGGCTTTCTTATCGTCTTTCTGAACGCCGAGGCCTTCGGAGTAGATGCGCCCGATCAGCGTGCTGGCCTGCGGCTCGCCGCGCTGAGCGGCTTCCTCTGCCAGTTTCAGTGCCGTCAGATATTGGCCCTGGTCGAAGGCGGTGTAGGCCGCGTCGTCTCCGGTCGCTGGCACCGTCGACGGGATGGTTTTCTCGATCACGGACGTTCCCTGCGTGGCCGATGGCGCGTGCTTCGCCGGCGATGCGGGCGCGGCGGCAGGTGCGGGCGCTTGTTTCGGCGGTTCGACCGAACGCGAAAACCAGGAGCTGCTGTCGGCGGAAAGCGGCCGTCCACCGAGCGACGCCAGCAGCGCCAACGCACCGATACGAAAAAAAATACTGCGTCGGCTCTGAAGCCTCATTCCGCCCTCTCGTGCAGCACCAGGGCGTCGGCAAAGTCCCGCGCCCGCGATACGGCATCGTCCATGTCACAGTGCTGTGGGATGGTCACGCTAACGAAGTCGGCGCCAGCCTCCGCGAGACGTCGCGCCTCTTCGGTATCGGCTACGTCGAAGGCAACGGAGGGCAATTCGAAGACTTCGTTCCACCACGCGATGAGTTCGATCCGCCGTTCGACAGCGACGGCACGATCCTCGGCGTCAGGCGGAATGCCGAAGGCGATATAGTCTGCGCCGGCTTCGCCAAGTTCCATCGCGTCGTGGCGCGATCGTCCGGCGTCGGCGCCTATGACCGATCCCGGTGGCGCAACGCGGCGCGTGTCCTTGAATTGGCTGACAATGTCTTGAGCCCAAGGGAGATGGATGCCGTCGGCGCCAAGCGGCGGGACTTGTTTCGAGCCGCCGTAAATCAGCGCCGGAACGCTCATTTTTTGCGCAATCGCAATCAATGCGCGTGCGGTCGCGTCATCCAAACCCGTATCGCGGCTGGAGCGGATCAGCACACTCGCGACCGGCGCGGCTTCGAGCACCGCAGTCAGCACTTCGCGGGCCGTATCGATTGCGCCCGTGGCCGCCTCAAAGTCGAGGTATAGTTTGGTTTCGGCTGGCACGAGAGCGTCTCCGGATTTCATTGCGCCTATCGAAGCCGATTGCGGCGGAAACAAGAAGAGTGTTCGCCGTAATTGTTTCGCGCGAGGGAATCGGGTTTTCCTTGTCACAGAACAGTTTTTTCGCCGGATTTTCCAGCGCCAGCAGTTTACCAGGCTACGAGAACAGGCCAAAGTTTGCTAGGTTATGGGGGTTTTGGCGCTTTTCTGCCAACTTGCGGGCTCACGAACCGGTGGAAGTGCCGGCATCGAGCGCCTGCGTTTCGTTTTTCGGGGCCATTGGGAATGATCAAGCTCACAGCTTTTCGCACAGTTGGTCTCAGTCTGTTGGGAATTTATTTCGCTGCAGCTGCCCGACCTGCGGCGGCCGATCCGTCCGTTCAAGCCTCGCCGAGCGGCGCCACGACGACGTACTTCGCGCCATCCCTTGGCCCGGCGGCGGCCGCGCGGTCATCGACAGCGGCTCCGGCTCCAGCCGCAACGCCTCCGACAACAGCCGCAGTGACGCCTGCTCCGAGTGCGGCGCCTGCGACGTCGCCATCAACGCCAGCGGCAGGCGAATCCCAACCACCCGCGGCAGCCGCTGCGGCCGCCGTTGTTCCGACGAATCCGGTGATCGAGGCCATCCGCAAAAAGCTCGCGGACAGGTCCTCCATCGGCAAGGATCACGTTGCCGAGGATGTCGCGACCGCTGCCAGCTTTTACGAAGCTCGAACCGAGCCGCTGTGGACCAAGGACGGCGCTTACAACCATAAAGCCAAAGCCATCATCGCAGAACTCAAGAAGGCCGACGACTGGGGACTCGAAGCGACAGATTTCGTGGTGCCCGAACTCGCGAGTGGCGCTGCTCCGGACGTCCAAGGTGCAGCGGAGGTACAACTGACGCTCGCAGCGCTGAAGTATGCGCGGTTTGCTCGCGGCGGCCGTCTCGATCCTGTTTCGCTCAGCAACATTCTCGATATGAAGCCACCAGTCAAAGATCCCAAGGCGGTGATGAGCGAGCTTGCGGGTTCGTCGGAGCCTGCCGCTTATCTGCGCGGGCTCAATCCAAAGCATGCCGGTTTCGAAAAACTACGTCAGGCGCTTTTGAAGGCGCGCGGACCGAAGCAGGAAGAAGAGGCGGTTGATCCGGCTCTGCTCGTGAAGCTGCCGAACGGCAAGCGCTTGAAGCCCGGTACCGAAAGCGACGAGATCGTGCTTCTGCGTCAGCGGCTCAAGATTGCCGCTGAAACGGCCGGTGATGAACGGCGTTTCGATGATAAGCTCGTCGACGCCGTTCGCGACTTTCAGCAGGCCAACGGTCTTCGCGCCAGCGGCAATCTGGACAACAGAACGCGCGCCGCGCTCAATAGCGAAGGACAGCCAAAGAGGGCTGATCCCCGGCGAGATACCGATCGGCTCATCGCCAACATGGAACGTTGGCGCTGGCTGCCGGTGGATCTCGGCCCGTTCTACGTGATGAACAACATCCCTGAGTTCACCAGCGAGATCTGGAAGGGCAAAGAACTCAAATTGAAGCAGAAGATGATCGCCGGGCAGCCCTCTTGGCCGACGCCGATGCTCGCCGCCAGTATGCAATACGTCGTTTTCCATCCCGACTGGGGCATGCCGGATGGCATCAAGATGAAAGAGCTCTTGCCGCGCCTCAGAAGTGCGTCCAACAGCGGCTTCGGCTTTTTTGATCAGTTGTTCGGCGGCGGCGCGAGCGGTGGCGCGCGTGTGCTGGAGGCATACAAACTCCAAGCCTCGTTAAACGGCCGTCCGGTCGATGCTAATTCCGTCGACTGGAATAATGTCGACATCCGCCGCTACAGTTTTGTCCAGCCGCCGGGCGCCGACAACCCCTTGGGCAACGTGAAATTCCGGTTCCCGAACAAGCATGACGTCTATATGCACGATACGCCGGAGCGAGGTCTGTTCGCCCAGTCGTTCCGGGCGCTGAGCCACGGCTGCATGCGTGTTGAAGAGCCGCGCAAGACCGCAGAAGTCATTCTTGCCGAGGACAAGGGCTGGTCGAGCGACAAGGTTGCCGACCTGTACAGCGGTAGCAATACCGTCACGCTCGACAAGCCGGTGCCGGTTTATCTCGTTTATTTCACGGCGCGCGTCGATGACAACGGACGCCTCGTGACCTACGGCGATATTTACGGCAATGACGGTCGCGTAATGTCAGCGCTGCGCGGGCATCCGGTGCGTTACACGGCGCCGGAAGCTATCCACCCGGACATCGGAGGAGACGATCAGCCAGAGGCCGTCAGCGACGCCGGGTTCGATGATCTTCAGGACGTTCCCGTGGCCAAGAAGAAGCCGGCGAAAAGCAAGCAGACAGCAGCGACGGTGAAGCGTCATTCGCGCACATCCAACGATATCGTCACGGATGCGCTCGGGGGCCTGTTCCTGAACTGACGCCGATCGATCTTTGGGACAAAATAAAAGGCGGGCCTGGTTGGCCCGCCTTAATTTTTTTGAATTCCGCTGTGCGTTATGCTGCTTTTTCGAGCGTCCGGCTCCATTTGCCGAGCGCGGCGAGGCCGTTCATTTTGGCGCGGTGTGTGAAGGCGCGTTGACCAGCCGCAACGTTCTCGGACTTGCCGCCCCACGCGGCGATCGCGGCCGCTTGCAGGGCTCGGCCATAAGAGAACGTCAGCGACCACGGCAAAGGCCCGGCCGCATTCATCAACGACAAGTGCTCGGTGGCGACCTCGTCCGACTGACCGCCCGACAGGAATGCGATACCCGGGACTGCCGCCGGCACGGTTGCCTTCAGGCACTTGATTGTCTTTTCCGCGACTTCGGCGGGGCTTGGCTGTTTTGCGCACTTTTGCCCGGCGACGATCATGTTCGGTTTCAGCACCATGCCCTCGAGATCGACGCGAGCGTCGTAGAGTTCACGGAACACGGTACGCAGCGTCCACTCAGTCACGCGGTAGCATTCGTCGATGTCGTGACTCGAATGTGGACCGTCCATCAGCACTTCGGGTTCGACGATCGGTACGATCTGCGCCTCTTGGGCGAGTGCCGCGTAGCGGGCGAGCGCGTGGGCATTGGCCTTGACGCAGTGCCACGTCGGACAGCCGTCGGCGATCGTTATGACGCCGCGCCACTTCGCGAAGCGCGCACCAAGTTTATAATATTCTGCGAAGCGCTCGCGCAGTCCGTCGAGCCCTTCGGTGATCATCTCGATTTTGACGGTCGGTCCGGCGAGCGGTTTGGCGCCAAGGTCGACCTTGATGCCGGGGATGGAGCCGGCAGCCTTCATGATGTCGACGAGCGGCGTGCCGTCCTTGGCTTTTTGCCGGATCGTCTCGTCATAGAGAATGACGCCGGAGACGTAATTTTTCATGCCTTCGGTCGAACGAAACAGCATCTCGCGGTAATCGCGGCGGCTGTCCTCCGTCGACGTGAGCTTAATCGTATCAAAGCGCTTCTTGATCGTCCCCGAGCTTTCGTCGGCGGCCAGAATACCCTTGCCGGGCGCAACAAGAGCGCGGGCGATATCTTGGAGTCTTTCGCTCATCTTTGCCTCCGTAGACCGTTGGTCGGGCCGTATTTAAACGAGAGCGGGCGCCGAAGAAGGCGCCCGTTGGATTTAAGTTAAATCAACTTCCCCATCGCGACGGCCGTATCGGCCATACGGTTCGAGAAGCCCCATTCGTTGTCGTACCACGACAGCACTCGGACAAGCGTGCCGTCGAGAACCTTGGTCTGATCGAGATGGAAAATGGATGAACGGCTGTCGTGATTGAAGTCGATCGAGACATTCGGCTGGTCTGTAACCCCGAGGATGCCCTTGAGTTCCTGCCCCGCCGACCGCTGGATAGCGGCATTGACTTCGTCCTTGGTCGTCTCGCGCTTCGAAACGAACTTGAAATCGACGACGGAAACGTTCGGCGTCGGCACGCGGATGGCCGTACCGTCGAGGCGGCCCTTCAATTCTGGCAGCACGAGGCCAACGGCCTTGGCGGCGCCAGTCGAGGTCGGGATCATCGACACGGCCGCAGCGCGTCCGCGGTAGAGATCCTTGTGCAGAGTGTCGAGGGTCGGCTGATCGCCCGTGTAGGCGTGGATCGTCGTCATGAAACCTTTGTCGATGCCGACAAGATCGTTCAGCACCTTGGCGACGGGAGCCAGGCAATTGGTCGTGCATGAAGCGTTCGAAACGACGAGGTGGTCCTTCGTCAGTTTGTCGTGGTTGACCCCGAAGACGACGGTCAAGTCCGCGCCATCGGCGGGCGCCGACACGAGAACCCGTTTGGCGCCGGCATCGAGGTGGAGCTTCGCCTTTTCCTTCGACGTGAAGATGCCGGTGCATTCAAGTGCAATATCTACGCTCAGAGCTTTATGCGGCAGCTCCGCGGGATTTTTGATCGCCGTCACCTTGATCGGGCCGCGGCCGGCGTCGATCGTGTCGCCCGACACTTTCACTTCGTGGGGGAAGCGGCCGTGGACACTGTCGAAACGGAGAAGGTGTGCGTTCGTCTCGACGGGGCCGAGATCGTTGATTGCCACGACTTCAATGTCGTTGCGACCACTTTCGATGATCGCGCGCAGCACATTGCGACCGATGCGGCCGAAACCGTTGATCGCCACCTTCACTGTCATTCTGGGAAATCCTCCGAATTCGAATTTGAGCTGAACGCGGCAACGAGCAGCTGCTTATCGCAGTGTTTACGGGCTCTTTAACGTGACGTGGTGGGGTTCTGTCAATGTGGCAAGGCCGGTGAGACGACGCGGGCAGCGGGTCTTCAATTCTTTCGCAATCAATTCTTTTGCAAATAGCGTGGGAACACGTGGACGTTTGTTGACGCCGTTTGCCATACGCACGTAACGTGTGCGTCACGACCAGCATCGGTGAGAAGCGCGTCAATCGTGTCGCCCGAAAGGGTGATGAGAGGCCATGACTGAACGCAACACCTTAAAGATCAAGCGGGCTGAAGACATTAAGTCAGCTCGTAAGCCAGCAGCCGACGGCAACGTCCGGTCTGAAAACGTGCGGCTTCGGGCCGAACTGGCGGTCGCCCAACAACGTATTGCCGAACTTGAGCAACGCACAGCCGATGCGCTTGACAGGATTGCCTGGGCCGTCGATTCGCTTCATAACTGCGCCGAGGACGAGTGACGTGCGCGTTTAAGCGGGAGGGCGGCGTTGGCGCCGCCACGTCGGTTGGCTGAGGTTGCGATAAGCTTAAATAATCGCACCTACCGCTTTTCTTGCGGCGAGAGCGAAGTTCATCGGCTCGAAGAGATCGCCAACTATTTCAAAAGCAAGCTCGATGGCCTGATGCAGGAGCACGGCGCCCTAGGCGACGAACGGCTGATCCTGATGGCCGCATTGATGGTTACGGACGAGCTTTTCGATGCCCGCGCCGATGTGGACGAGCTTCTGGACGGTACCGAGGGGCTGAAATTGGCCTCCGATGCCGCTGGTGGGCGCTATAAAGCCCAGGGCTGACGCCGGCATTTGCCGCCGGTGAACTCGAGCGAATTCACACGAAACATTCGCGGCAAGGGTGAAGAACGCTCCCACGGCCCTGGATTTTTCCCTACGGCTACCCTAATTCTACCAGTGCTGCGGGGCTCGTCAGGGGCATATGACCCGGGGGCCTATAAGATCCGCAAGGGTGCTGTCCCTGGCCGGAGCCGTGGCTTCGGACACACGGTGCCCACCTACACTCGTAGGGACCACGCGGGATCATGATCCCAACGGCCTTCGCGGCACTTAGACTTTTTTGTTTTGTTTGATTGATGAGGTTATGGCGGACGCCAAGAAAGAGTTGCGCGCCGCCGCTATTGAGCGGCGAAAATCGGCGTTCGAACTGCATGGACCTGAAGCGAGCCGGCGGATCGCCGCGCATGGCCTGGACTTTCTAGGAGCCAGTGCCGGTGCCGTCGTTTCGGGGTTTGCCGCCATTCGCGACGAAATCAATCCGGCGCCGCTGATGACGTGGCTTCGGGCGGAAGGGTTTCGTTTGGCGCTGCCCGTCATGCAAGGCAGAGGCAAACCGCTCTTGATGCGCAGCTGGGCGCCGGGCGACGCGATGAGTCCGGCCGCGTGGGGAATTGCCGAGCCGCTCGATGACAAACCCCACGTCGATCCCGACGTGGTTCTGGTGCCGCTCCTCGCGTTCGACGCGCGGGGCTATCGCATTGGCTATGGCGGCGGCTACTACGACCGCACGCTGCAGCGCTTACGAAAGTTGAAACCGGTCGTGGCGATCGGTCTCGCCTATGACGAACAAAGGGTCGACGCGGTGCCGGTCGAAAGCTATGACGAAAGACTCGACTGGGTCCTGACACCTTCCGGCCCGCTGCATTGTCTCGATTCATGATCCGGACTTCTTGATGCGTCTTTTGTTTCTCGGCGATATCGTCGGTCGCGCGGGCCGAAACGTGGTTTGCGACGCGCTTCCCGGTCTCATCAAGCGCTACGCACTCGATTTCGTAGTCATCAACGGCGAAAATTCCGCTGGCGGCTTCGGCATCACCGAAGCCATCCTGACCGACCTGCTCGATGCCGGAGCCGACTGTGTGACGCTCGGCAACCATGCGTTCGATCAGAAGGACACGCTTGTTTACATCGAGCGTCATGACCGGCTGATCCGCCCGATCAATTATCCAAAGGGCACGCCCGGCAAAGGCGCAACGTTACTCAAAGCCAAGAGTGGGGCCGAGGTGCTGGTCATCAATGCGATGGGCCGCGTGTTTTTGCCCGACCTCGATTGTCCGTTTCGCGCTCTGGATGCCGAATTGACGGCTTGCGCGCTAAAAAGCGGTGCCGATGCGATCCTGATTGATTTCCACGCCGAGGCCACAAGTGAAAAGCAGGCGCTGGGGCTGTTTCTCGACGGGCGAGCGAGTGCCGTGATCGGCACCCATACGCACACTCCGACGGCCGATGCGCGCGTGCTGCCTGGTGGCACGGCCTACATGTCGGATGCCGGCATGTGCGGCGATTACAATTCCGTTCTCGGCATGGAAAGCGACGAGCCGATCAACCGCTTCCTGACAAAAATCCCGCGCGGGCGCTTCGAGCCCGCCGTCGGCCCGGGAACGATCTCCGGGCTGCTGATCGATATCGACGATGCGACCGGCCTTGCCACGCGCGTTCAGCCGCTGCGTCAAGGGCCACATCTGGAGCCTGCCATCCCTGAAGTGCCTGCCGCACCGGGCGAGGCTTGACCACCGGCATCCGAGCCGCGACAAGGGGCCTCCAATCCGCAAAGCACGACGGACCTGACCGATGGCCGGCCATTCGCAGTTCAAGAATATCATGCACCGCAAGGGCAAGCGCGACGCGATGCGCGCTAAGCTCTTTGCGAAATTCGCGCGTGAAATCACCGTCGCGGCGAAGGCCGGCGTTCCCGACCCTGAGATGAACCCGCGCCTGCGGCTCGCCATTCAAGAAGCGCGCGCCGAGAACATGCCGAAAGACAACATCGAGCGCGCCATCAAGAAGGCGCAAGGCAGCGATCTCGCTAATTACGAAGCGGTGCGTTACGAAGGGTATGCGCCGGGAGGTGTCGCCGTCATCGTCGAGGCGCTGACCGACAATCGCAATCGCACCGGCGGCGTCGTGCGGAGCGTGTTTACGAAGTACGGCGGCAACCTCGGTGCCACCGGCGCCGTCAGCCACATGTTCAACCACATCGGCGAAATCACCTATAAGGCCGAGGCCGGATCGGCCGAAGCCGTTCTCGATGCCGCGATCGAGACGGGCGCCGATGATGTTCAATCCGACGCAAGCGGCCACGTCATCGTCTGCGCGTTCGATTCTCTTGGCACGGTCGCCGCCGAGCTCGAGAAGAAACTTGGCGAAGCGCAAAGCGTCAAAGCCGTCTGGAAACCGAATCTGACGGCGCCGGTCGACGAAGACAATGCGCAAACCATCCTGAAAATGCTTGCCGCTCTCGAAGACGACGACGACGTGCAGAACGTTTATGCCAACTTCGAAATCTCGGACGAGGTTTTGAAGAAGCTGACGGCGGCGTAACGATACCCCCGCAACGTCATGGCCGCCCTCGGAGGCGGCCATCAAGAGCAGCTTGTTCAAACGTTAGCATCCTTGGCCCTCCATGGCCGGGTCAAGCCCGGCATGGAGGGGGATGGGTGGCCGGGGCATTTCGCTCGCAATGCGGCCGCTGCGCTCCAGCCGAGCACCTGACTATTCGCCGGGATAGAACACCCCGAGCACGGCGGCCATCAGTCCGGCTATGATCATCAAGAAGCCGATGATCCCGAAAAGCTGAGACATGGCGCGGCGGAAGTTGGTCGCCGTCTTGCTCGGCGTCGCATTCGTAGTCGCCGTTGACGGCGCATTGGGCTGGCTTTTGCGGCGTATGAAGAGTCCCCTGAGCTTACCTTGCTCCGTGGCGCTGGCACTCCGGCCTGTCGCCCAGAGAAATAGCCAGAGGCCGACTAGCACAAGCAGCGCGCCCACAAAAATCCAGAGAGGGTGGCCAAAGGTTGGGTCCATAAGTTCGTCCTCAGATCATCGCCGCATTGCAAGGGGCGTTAGGCGCTTCTCGGATCTTACCAGTTAAGCCCAATCTTCAGCCAGGACGAGACTGGGTTTGACGGCGTCGGCAGCATGGCTGGATCGTGTTATGCGAGAAGCATGAACGGACGAGCGATTCGCATCATCGGTATCGACCCAGGCCTCAGGCGCACGGGCTGGGGAATCATCGAATGCGATGGGGCGCGGCTCGTCTACGTGGCGTCGGGCGTCATCACCCCACCGAAGGACGATGATCTTGCCTACCGGCTGTCGGCTCTCTTCGACAGCATCACGAGCGTCATCCAGAGCTTCAGCCCTTCGGAGGCCGCCGTCGAAGAGACGTTCGTCAACGAAAATCCGCGCTCGACGTTGAAGCTCGGGCAGGCGCGCGGCGCGATTCTGCTGGCTCCGGCACGGCTGGGGTTACGCGTTGCAGAATACACGCCGAACCTCATAAAGAAATCGGTGACGGGCACGGGACACGCGGAGAAGCACCAGATCCAGGCGATGATCGCGTTCCTGCTGCCAAAAGCGACGTTCGAAGGGGCGGACGAAGCCGATGCACTTGCCATCGCCATCACACACGCGCACCACCGAACCAGCCGCCAAAGGCTCGCTGCGCTAACGCCGAAGGTGGCTGAGACATGATCGGCAAGCTGCGCGGCAAGGTCGATGCGGTCGGCGACAGCTTTCTCGTCATCGACGTTCATGGCGTCGGCTACGAGGTGCAGGCGTCGGCGCGAACGCTGCGCAACCTGAAGCCGGGCGATGAGGTCGCGCTCACCATCGATACGCACGTTCGCGAAGACGCGATCCGGTTATTCGGATTTCAAAGCGAATTTGAGCGCAGTTGGTTTCGCACGCTGCAGACAATCCAGGGCGTCGGCGCCAAGGTCGCGCTCAGCGTGCTCGACGTGCTGGCGCCGCAGGACCTCGCGAACGCCATCGCTCTTGGAAATTGGGCGGCGGTCGAGGAAGCACCCGGCGTCGGCAAGAAGCTGGCGCAGCGCATCGTCGCCGAGTTGAAGGACAAGGCGCCGGCGCTGTCGATTGCGGGGCTTCAGACATCCGGTGGCAGCGCGGCAACAATGGTTTCGAGTTCGTCGCTCGCCGGCCTTGGCGCCGCCGAAGCGATCTCCGCCCTTACCAATCTCGGCTATAACCCGGCTCAGGCCAATGCCGCCGTGGCGCTGGCATCACGAGAACTTGGCGAGGGGGCCGACACTGCGGCGTTGATCAAGCGCAGCCTCAAAGAGCTGGCCCGATAGGGATCGGCCGAGAGACCGCTCCGCGATTGGACCGAAGTGTACGATGGGGGGAGCGAGACAATGAAAGACGTGAGCAACGGTCAACGCGCATTGGGGATGGCGCTGATTATGTCGCTGGCGGCGCCATTCTTCGCCAGCCTTATCGTGGTTGCCATAACGCTCGCCGGTCCGTTCGCCGATTATGTGTTGCCGCCGCGAGGGGAAGCGCCGCTGGGCGATGTCGCAATCAGTGCCTTCGCTTGGAGTTCGCTGCCGGCGACGGTTGCGGCGCTCGGGCTGGTTCCGTTCGTGCTGCAACATGGGTCGTATACCTGGCTGCAGGCGGCGGTCGCCGGGGTGCTCGGCTTTGCGGCGGGCGCAATCATTTTTCCATTGCCCGACGGTGGCGCGCCGCCGGTCCTGGCGTTTCTCGCGGGCCTCGTGGCAATCGGCATGCGCGCCATGCTGATCTACGGAGGTATTCTGCGCCAGACGCCTGATAATTAGACTGATCATTCTGCTCAGCAGACTGCTTGACGCGGCGAGCGAATAGCGCCACGAACAAACCATGACCGACCGGCTCGTCAGCGGTGCGCGAAAGGACGTGGACGGCCTCGAGGCGACGATCCGCCCGCAGTCGCTCGATGAGTTCATTGGCCAGGAACAGGCGCGCGCCAACCTCCGTGTTTTCATTCAGGCGGCGCGTGGACGCGGCGATGCACTCGATCACGTGCTTTTTGCCGGGCCGCCGGGTCTCGGTAAAACGACGCTGGCGCAGATTTTGGCGAAAGAGCTTGGCGTCGGTTTCCGCGCCACATCCGGCCCCGTCATATCAAAAGCCGGCGACCTTGCGGCGCTGCTAACGAACCTCGAAGAGCGCGACGTGCTTTTCATCGACGAAATCCATCGGCTAAGTCCCGCAGTCGAAGAAATTCTCTATCCGGCGATGGAGGATTTCCAGCTCGACCTGATGATCGGCGAAGGTCCGGCCGCCCGTTCGGTGCGGATCGATTTGCCGAAATTCACTCTCATTGGGGCGACGACGCGGGTCGGTCTGCTGACCAATCCGTTGCGCGACCGCTTCGGCATTCCGGTGCGGCTCAATTTTTATTCCATTGCCGAACTCGAGCTGGTCGTCGGCCGTGGAGCTCGCGTGCTCGGCGCGCCGATGGCGGCCGATGGCTCCCGCGAGATCGCCAAGCGTTCGCGCGGCACGCCACGCATCGCCGGCCGGCTGCTTCGCCGGGTCCGCGATTTTGCGGCGGTCGAAGGCGCCGCCGTCATCAACGCCGTGGTCGCCGACAGGGCGCTGAAGATGCTGGAGGTCGACGCCGAGGGCCTCGATGCGCTGGATCATCGCTATCTCGGTTGTATTCTGACCAACTACGAAGGCGGCCCGGTCGGCATTGAGACGCTCGCCGCGGCACTGTCGGAGCCGCGCGATGCGCTGGAAGACATCGTCGAGCCCTACCTGTTGCAGCAGGGGTTCATTGCCCGAACCCCACGGGGGCGGGTCCTGACCTTGAAGGCGTATCGCCACCTCGGCGTCAGTGGGCCAGCCCGATCGGCGACACCGGAATTACCGATATTCGACGAGGGTGAGGGCGAGACGTAACGACGCTGGCACCGCGTTCAAAGCGGCGATATTCACTTTTTCGCCAGCATTGTTGGACGAAATCCGCTCTTACCCGCTATTCCCAATTCGCATTCAATATCGAAGGTTCTGCCGTGATCAGCCGCCGTGATTTGCTGAAGATGTTTGCTACGCTGGGCTTTGGCAGCTTCGCGTTGAGCGGCTACGCGGTTGCCGAGGCTTTTCAGGAAAACGTCACGCGATATCGGCTTACGCCGCCGCGCTGGACGCCGGAACTGAAGCTGCGGCTGGCTGTGCTTGCGGACCTGCACGTCTGCGAGCCGTGGATGTCGATCCAAAGACTCGAGGGCATCGTCGAGGAGACGAACAGACTGGGTGCCGATGCGATCCTTCTGCTCGGCGACTACGTCGTCGGGCACAGCCTCGGAAAGTATTCGACGCCGGTGAGCGCCGGGACTTGGGCAACGGTTCTTGGCAAGCTCAAAGCACCGCTTGGCGTCCACGCCGTTCTCGGCAATCACGACTGGTGGGACGAGGCTAGTGTACAGCGGCGGCGCGCGGGCCCGACTCGCGCCGGTCTGGCGTTGCAGGCCGTCGGCATCGCGGTTTACGAAAACAATGTCATGCGGTTTGAGAAAGACGGCCGGCCATTCTGGATCGCGGGTCTCGGCGATCAGTGGGCCTTCTGGCCGACGGACGACGAGTACGACGAATTCGTGAGAAGCGGCAAAGTCGATTATCATGGGATCGATGATCTTCCCGGCACGCTGAAGCAAGTGACCGATGACGCGCCCGTGATCCTGATGGCTCATGAGCCGGATATATTTCCGAATGTTCCCGACCGCGTTTCGCTGACGCTTGCGGGCCACACGCACGGCGGCCAAATTCGCATTTTTGGCTATGCGCCGGTCGTGCCGTCGCGTTTCGGCAGCCGCTATGTTTATGGGCACAAGGTGGAAGAGGGTCGCCATCTGATCGTTTCCGGCGGCCTCGGGTGCTCGTCGTTGCCGATCCGGTTTGGCGCTCCTCCCGAAATCGTCGTCGTCGATCTCGGCAATGGAGGTGAAGTGTGACGCAACGGCAGTGGCCCGATCTTGCGGGCCGCATCATGCGCGACGAGGCCGGTCCGCGCCATGTCCTTCCGGTTCGCGTCTATTTCGAAGATACCGATGCAGGCGGCGTCGTCTATCACGCCTCGTTCGTGCGCTTCGTGGAACGCGGCCGTACCGATTTCCTGAGATTGCTCGGAACCGACGCGCGCCAGCTGATCGACGGCTCCGATAATCGCGAACCGGCGGCTTTCGTCGTCCGGCGCATGCACATCGATTTTTTTCGTCCCGGACGTATGGATGATCTTTTGGAGATCGAGACGCGAGTCAAGGAAATCGGGGGTGCCAGCGTCACGCTCATTCAGACGGTCATGCGCGGCGACCAGCGTCTGGTCGAAGCCGAGGTGACGGTCGTTCTCGTTTCCATTTCGGGCAAGCCGTTGCGCTTAAGTGAGGCCGTGCGCCGGGCTTTCCTGGCGCAAACGCAGGCACAAGACCCCAGGTGAGGGCGTTGAGCGCCGGGGACTTGAGCCTCGCGTCAAAACAGTGTGCAGAGCGCCAAGGTTGATTGACACCCGGCACCGCAAGGCTCCGATAGAGGCCAATGTCGGCATTTTACGTGGATAAACACTAAGATGCGTCGTTGCGACCCTCTGCGATAAGCCCTCGTTTGGTCATATTGCGAGGCGAAAGCTCATAATGAAAGAAGCGCATGCGGCGGGGCATGGCTGTCGGGGTGAATTTCATCACACCATCACACGCGCCGTTCCGCGAGCTCGTAGCGCGCAATGGTCAATGCTGCCGGACGTCTAAGGCACGTGCGCTGTCGCACGGGTATCGCAGTTTTTCGACACGGATGGTGAAATGAATCCCGCGGAAGTCGCTCAAGGCGTCGTCGCTCCGGTCAGTGCGGCCGGGTTTTCTTTTGTCGAGCTGTTCCTACAGGCCAGCATCGTCGTCAAGATCGTGATGACCGGGCTTGGTCTCGCCTCGATCTGGTCGTGGGCGATCATTTTCGAGAAGCTCTTGGCGTTCCGGCGGGCACGCATCGAAAGCGACCGCTTCGAACAACTGTTCTGGTCGGGCCAATCGCTCGACGAGTTATATGCGAGCCTGTCGCGCGGCCGGACGATCACGATGGCGGCCTTGTTCGTTGCGGCGATGCGCGAGTGGAAGCGCTCTGTTGAAGGCAACATTCGCGCGCTCGGCGGCATTCAGCTCCGCGTCGAGAAGGTCATGGACGTCACGATCAGTCGCGAAATGGAGCGGCTCGACCGGCGGCTTCTGTTTCTCGCAACCGTCGGATCGACGGCACCGTTCGTCGGTCTCTTCGGCACCGTCTGGGGCATCATGACGAGCTTCCAGTCGATCGCCGTTTCGAAAAATACGTCTCTCGCCGTCGTCGCGCCGGGCATTGCCGAAGCGCTTTTTGCGACGGCGCTCGGCCTCATGGCAGCCATCCCGGCGGTCGTTTTCTACAATAAGTTCTCGGCGGACTCGTCCGCAATTTCGCAGCGTTTATATGCTTTTTCCGATGAATTCGCGGCGATCGTGTCGCGCCAGATCGACGTGAGGAACTGAGCCTATGGGCGCAAGCGTCAAAGTCGGCGGTGGAGGGCGGGGACGCGGGCGGCGCGGACGCCATGCGCCGATGAGCGAAATCAACGTCACGCCGATGGTCGACGTCATGCTCGTGCTGCTGATCATCTTCATGGTCGCGGCGCCGCTGCTTCAAGTCGGAATTCCGGTCGATCTCCCGGAGGCCAAGGGACAACAAATTCCGACACCGAAACAGGAGCCGCTCGCCGTCACGGTCAAACTCGATGGCGATGTCTATATCGGCGAAACACAGGTTGGCCTCGACGATCTTGCGACAAAGCTCAAGGCGATTGCCAAGAACGGCTATGACGAGACGATCTTCGTGCGCGGCGACAGGGGCGTTTCCTACGGCGTCGTGATGAAGGTGATGGGTCGCATCAACGACGGCGGGTTCAAGAAGCTGTCGTTCGTCCTCGATCAGGAGAAGGGAGGCTCGTAGCCGTGCCCTTCGGGCTTGTTCTGTCCTTTCTCTTCCACGCCGCACTCCTCGGGTGGGCGCTTTTATCCATGCGTTCCGTGTCGGAGTTGACGCCCGATACACCGGCAATTGCCGCCGACATCATCACGCCTTCGGAATTTCTGCGCCTCAAACGCGGCAGCGAGGACGCAAAGAACCTCGATACGAAAGCCAAGGAAGAGCCGAAGCCCGACGACAGCAAGAACGACACGGCGAAGCCGAGCAACGCGGCGCCGCCTCCCCCGCCGCCACCGGAGCAGGAAGTCGCGAAAGTCGAGCCTCCGCCCGAAGCCGAGCCACCGGCGGCGGCCGAGCCACCGAAGCCCGCGCCTGATCCAATAGCGAAGAAAATCGAGGAGCCCCCGCCGCCGCCGGAGCCCGCTCCCGGGCCGACGCCCGAGGAAAAAAAGCTTCTCGAACAGAAGCTTGAGGAAGAACACAAGGCCGAGGAAGCGAAGCAAAAGGCCGCGGAAGAGGCAAAAAAGAAAGCCGAGGACGAAGCCAAGAAGAAAGCCGAAGAAGCAGAGCGCAAGAAAAAGCACGCCGAAGAGCTGAAGAAAAAGAAGCAGCAGGAAGCGAAAAAGAAAGCCGAAGCCGCAAAGAAGAAATTCGATGCCAGCAAAATTGCGTCCCTGCTCGAAAAGGCACCGGACGATGCGCCTCCGAAGGCGCTACTCGACAAGGACCCGAGGAAAAAAGGTCAGCAGGCTGCCGGAACGAGCACAAAGTCGGACATCATCGGCAAGGAAGCCGGTACCGCAACCGGAACGGATACGGTGCTTTCATTACGCGAACAGGATCTCCTGAAGGGTATGCTCAAATCGCAGCTCAACGGCTGCTGGCGGCCACCTGGGACGGGCGGCGGCAGCGACGTGCCGGTCGTTGCCCTGCACTGGGAGATGAACCCCGACGGCACCATCGCCGGCGAGCCCCGCGTCATATCGGCACCCTCGACGACGGCTGGCCAAGTTTATACGGAGGCAGCGCTAAGAGCCGTCAAGATGTGCGCGCCGTTCCGGCTGCCGCCGGACAAATACGAAGGTGGCTGGAAGACGATCGATTGGACGTTCGACCCGCGCCAAATGTTGTGACCGCCAAAAAGTTGCTTCATTCCGCCGCGAAGCGAAGCGACACTTCACAGAGCATCGAATCATCGAGGGTACACATGAGGCATCAGTCATGAGGTTTAACGACCGCCTCAAAAGAGCGCTCGCCGTTGCCGCCCTCGCTGTCGTGAGCTCGTGGTTCGGTCCAAATCTCGTGACCCCGGCCCTTGCACAGCTCAAGGGCACGCAGACCGAGGGAACGATCACGCCGATCCCGATCGCCATCCCGGTATTCCTTGGCGATGATGCGCAGCTCGCCGGGGATGTCTCGAACGTCGTCCAGGCAGACCTTGAACGCTCGGGCCTATTCCGTCCCCTCGATCGGGCGTCATTTCTCGAACAGGTACGCGACGTCAACGCCGCGCCGCGATTCCCCGACTGGCGTTCGATACAGGCCGAAGCCCTGGTGGTCGGAAGGATCGTCAACGACGGCAGCGGCAAGGTCGGCGCCGAGTTCCGGCTCTGGGACGTTGCTTCGGGCAAGCAGCTTGCAGGGCAACGATTTTCAACCGCCGGCCAGAACTGGCGTCGCATCGGCCATCTGATCGCCGACAGCGTCTACGAGCGTTTGACGGGCGAGAAGGGGTACTTCGACACGCATATTGTTTTCGTCGATGAAACCGGGCCGGCGGAGCATCGCATCAAGCGGCTCGCCATCATGGATCAGGACGGTGCCAACGTTCGCCTTCTCAGCCAGGGCAAGGAACTGGTGCTGACGCCACGGTTCTCGCCGACGAACCAGGAAATCACCTACATGTCGTACACCAACGACCAGCCGAAGGTGTTCATCATGAACCTGGAGACCGGCAAACGCGAGCTGGTCGGCGATTTTCCTGGCATGACGTTCGCGCCGCGCTTCTCGCCGGACGGTCAGAAGATCGTCATGAGCCTCGGCACGCCGGACGGCCGCACGAGCATTTACGAGATGGATCTAAGGTCGCGGCAGTCACGCCGCCTGACCGAGGCGACCGGAATCGATACCAGCCCGAGCTATGCGCCCGACGGTAGTCAGATCGTGTTTGAAAGCGACCGGGACGGGAGCCAGCGGCTTTACGTGATGAATGCCGACGGCTCGGGTGCGCATCCGATTTCGATGGGCGATGGGAGCTATTCGACTCCGGTCTGGTCGCCGCGGGGCGACTACATCGCATTCACCAAGCAATCCGGTGGTCAGTTTCTGATCGGCGTGATGAAGCCGGATGGCTCGGGCGAGCGTGTCTTGACGGAAGGCTTCCATAACGAGGGGCCGACCTGGGCGCCGAACGGGCGGGTGTTGATGTTCTTCCGCGACCCCGGCGGCGCGACCGGCGGTCCCCGAATCTTTTCGGTCGACATAACCGGTTTCAACGAGCGGAAAGTGGCTACGCCCGCGTTCGGTTCCGACCCCGCTTGGTCACCGCTTCTGAATTAACACCTTGTTTACGAACGGGGCCTCGCCGCGCCAGCTTTCGAGTCTTCGAGGTCCAGAAAAAAATAATTCAGAACAATGGCTTGGACCATCTAGCCGTATCGCGAAAAGTGTTGACTTTCTCGCACTCACAGCCGTTGCATTTTCGCATCTGTACGATCGGAAAACTCGGCATTCAGCGCCTCTGTTCTTGATCGCGACGCGCCCTGCCGGTACCCCAAAGTACGGCTATTGCCGGAATCGTATCAGGAGATATGACCATGCAGGGTGTGAAGGGGCTGATCCTTTTGTCAGTGGTAGCTGCGGCTATTGCAGTTAGCGCATGCCGCCGCGAAGCGGAGCATGTGCCTTTGAAGCTCGGCGGTCCTACCGCAAGCGGCCAGGCTGTTCGCTAATCTAGCGACTAGTTTGGAATTCAAAGGACGCTGAATATGAAGAGCGCAGCCGTTGTCGCTGCTGTCTTGGGTGCTGTTGCTAACAGCGCAAGTTGTGAGTACCAGCCACCCAAGCTGCGCGGACCGGCCGCTTCGGACCAGGTCGCGCGTTAAGCGCTGCCTGTTTTCGGAGTAACGCGTTATTCATCCTATCTACAAGACCGAGTTGTTGGCGACTTCGTCGTCACCATCTCGGTCTTGAGCTTTTTAGGACTCGAATCAAATCTCGGGGCGAGAATTAGTCGCTTCAAATCGACGTCGAAATCCGATGTCGAAAAGAGTGCGTAAATCGAATTGGCCGCAGTCACCGCGGCAAGCCAGAATGCTAGATTTTCGACTGGAAGCGGCGCTGATCGCCATATCGGCGACTCAAGCCGACACGGGTTACGGCAGACGTATTCCGCTCTGGCCTTCAGAACCGGCCACATTTTCGGCTGAACGGTTCACTAGACTCAGAGAGGATAACAGCCGTTTCGCGCTGTGCGAAAATAGATAGAGCGGCTTGCCCGAAAGTTGGCGCCGAGACGAAAGGGATAACGAAATGCTGGCCTCGGTTGCGCGAAGCTTAGGGCTGCGCCTTGCCGCCGTTTCGATTCTTGTGGCAATGGTCGGCGCGTGCGCCGCCAACAAAGAACTACAGCCTGATGCACTGAGCGGCAAATACGGAGCTGCAACGCCGGGCTCGCAGAGAGACTTCGCTCAGAACGTTGGCGATATCGTTTACTTCTCGACAGATTCCGTCGACCTGACGCCTGAAGCAACGCAGACGCTCGTCAAGCAGGCCCACTGGTTGCAGCAATATCCGCAGTACACGATCACGATCGAAGGTCATGCCGACGAGCGCGGGACGCGCGAATATAACATCGCGCTCGGCGCACGCCGCGCGACGACGGTGCGCAACTACCTGGCGCAGAACGGCATCAACGGGGCACGCATCCGGACCATTTCCTACGGCAAGGAACGGCCCGTCGCCGTTTGCAACGACATTTCATGCTGGTCGCAGAACCGGCGTGCGCAGACGGTGCTGAATAGCGGCGGCGTCGTAAGCCAGCGCTAAGCGCATCGCGGACCGGCTATTTGTCCGCTCAGGAAGCGACACGCAAACCGGCCACAGTCGTCCGGACGATTTTGGTTACGCGAGAGAATCCAGCAAAGTTTAGCCCAATTGGATCGGCATAAGGACAAGCCAAACATCAGATCGTCGCACCGCGTCTCATGTCCAATTTCCGCCGCTCAAAGTTTGCGTTTTGCTTCGCTTGGGCGGCGTTCGCCCTGACGATTGCATTTGTTCCGGCTTCCCTCATTCCGTTCGCCATGGCGCAGGACAATGAATTGGACCGGCCAACGCCGGCGGAACTTCTCGAAGATGGCATGGATGCCGCGGCCGACCACGCCCCGGAATCGGCGCGCCGGCTTTTTGGGCAGCTGATAAAAGACTATCCTGGGTCGCCCGAAGCCTTGCGCGCCCAGAATGTTCTTGCGGCGCTCGACAGGGATGCCTCGTCCGAACAGCGCGAAGTGATACAGGCCGACGAAGCCGAACACACGACGAAGTATCGGCGTGCCTTCCTCATCGATGTCGGCGACCGGGTTTTCTTTTCCGAGAGCAGCGCTACGATCGGCGGCCGGGCTCGCAGCATCATCGAAAATCAGGCTCGCTGGCTGAAAGCCCGGCCGAGCCTTACGGTCACGGTGATCGGGCGAGCCGATGACGGCGGCAATCGCGGTGCCGCACTGGACTTGTCACGCCAGCGCGCCGAGGCCGTGCGGGACAGGCTCGTCGCGGCCGGTATCGAGGGCGGACGGATAGAAATCAAGGCAGCCGGCGATAGTGACCGCCTGGCCCTTTGCGCAACTCCGCTTTGCCAGGCGCAAAACCGCAACTCGGAAGTTCTTATCAATGGCTGGCGGGGTGACGGCGCGCCAGTGGGTCCGCGCTCGACAATGCCATTGGGTCCGCACACATTGTCCAAATCGGCGGATCAGGACCCACAATAGCGGCGGATGCTTGGCCGACACGCCCGAGCGCCCGGAACTGGTGATGGCAAGGTACTGCGCGGTTGATTTTCTTTGCGGCGCAGCGCAGGTGGAGATGCGACGCGGGCCGGGTTAGAACTGGTCCGTTCCAACCTTTGGTATTGACGGCGAAATCGAAAGCGGGGCAGAGCCAGAATATGGCCAAGCTTAGGTTTGACAACGGTTTTGGATGCCTTCCGGCCGCAGCGCTGATGCTGCTGCTGGCGTGGGGGGCACCGGCGCTTGCTCAGTCCGGAAATGAAAAAGCCGCGAAAGGCGCGCCAGCCGCGGCCGCGACGGCGCCGGCGGCAGATGCGGGTCTCAAGGCGCGTGTCGAGACACTCGAAGAGCAGCTCGTCGACATGCAGGTTGTTGTCGGCACGCTCGAGTCGCTCGGCAAGAGCGGTGGCTCGGCACCGGCGGCGTTCCCGGCTCCTTCCGGCGGCGCGGATGCGGCGCGCATCGACGGTCTCGAGACGCAGGTTCGGGCGCTGACGGCCGAGCTTCAGCAGCTATCCGATCAGGTTCGCAGCCTTGGCGGCAACCCGCGCCGTGGAGACATTCCTTCGAATACGAACACGGCTGCGATGGAGCCCGGTCCGGATTCAGCGACGGATCATGGCGGAAGCACCGGCGGCGGGTTTGGTGCGACGACGGTATCTCCGGGCAGCGGTGGCGATGCCATCGGCGGATTGCTGGACGGTGATGCGCCGCCTCCGGCCGCCGCACAGGCCGCCCCAGCTGGAGGCCCCAATGGAGGAATGTCGGCGAGCCCGGGCATGACGCCCGCTCCGGTGGCGACGGCGGCACTTCCGCTGCCGCTTGATAGCACCAATCCAAAGGAGCTCTACGAGACCGCGTACGGCTATCTCCTGCAGCGGGACTACGGAGCGGCGCAAGCCGCGTTCGACGACTTCCTGGCGAAGTATCCGAATGACTCGCTTTCCGGGAACGCACAGTATTGGCTCGGCGAGACTCATTTCGTTCGTGGTCAATACAAGGCAGCGGCCGGCGCCTTCCTGAAGGGCTACCAGACGTATGCCCAAAGCGCGAAAGCGCCCGACAGTCTTTTGAAGTTGGCGATGTCGCTCGATCGTCTTGGCCAGAAGGACGCGGCCTGCTCGTCCTATGCGGAACTCTCGTCGAAGTTTCCGAACGCACCTCAGAGCGTAAAGTCGCGCGCTCAATCCGAACGCCAACGCGTTGGGTGCCAGTGATGGCCGTGTGAGGCTACGTGGAACGCCGAACCAATTCGCCGATCACCAATACTGACGCCGACGCCGCCCTGGCGCGTCTCGCAAGCTTCGACCATGTCGTCCTCGCGGTTTCAGGCGGACCCGACAGCATGGCTCTGCTCGTTCTCGCGGCGGAGTGGCAGGCGCGGCGCAATTCCCGACTGCCAGTGATCTCTGTCGCGACAGTCGATCATAAACTGCGGCCAGAGTCCGGCGCAGAAGCCGAATTCGTCGGTCGCGAATCTGCCCGACTTGGTTTGACGCACACAGTTCTGCACTGGCTTGACGAGAAGCCGACGACCGGCCTCGCCGATGCGGCGCGGCGGGCTCGATACCAATTACTCGACGAGCATGCCCGGACCGTTGCTGCTTCGCGAACTGCCGTCGTCACCGCGCATCATCTCGACGATCAGGCCGAAACCTTCGCGATGCGGCTGGCGCGCGGCGCGGGCGTCGATGGACTGGCGTCGATGCCGGTTGAGCGTGCGCTAGGCGAAGCGTCACCGATCGCGCTCGTGCGACCGCTGCTGTCATTTTCGAAATCCAGCCTGCTCGCAACGCTCGCCGCGCGCGGTGTCGGCTTTGTCGAAGACCCGACAAACGGCGACGTACGCTACGAGCGCGCGCGAATGCGGCAAAGCTTTCCGTCACTCGATGCCGCCGGCATTTCGCCTCGGGCGGTCGCGACGTCCGCCAGGAGGCTCGGCGACGCGCAGGCGGCGCTTCGTTACGCCGAAGAGTGCTTCGTTGCGACGCTCGATCTGACATTCGGCAATGAAGTTTTCGCCGCCTTCAACAGTGAGCCCTTCAAACGTGGTCCGGCCTTTCTTCGCCAGAAGGTTCTTGCGCGTCTCATCGCGCGATACGGCGGTGCCAGTCCCGAGCCGCAACTTTCGGCAGTCGAAGATCTGGCGGCGCGGCTGCAACTGACCGATAAATGTACCGCAACGCTCGGCGGTGCGACGATTTCAGCCGGCAGCCACTTTGTCCGTGTCTGGCGCGAGGCCGGAAGGCTTGATCAAAGTGATATCAGCCTCGGTCCGGGTGAAAGCCGGATCTGGGATCGGCGGTTCCTTTTGCGCAGCACGCCGGACGCAACTACAACAGTGACGGTCAGGCCGCTAGGCAACAGAAACTATTTGAAGATTGCCGGCCGGCTTGCGCGAAATTCCCGGCCGCCGGCGCGCGCCTCCTATGCGCTTCCGTCGTTTTGGGCAGGCTCGGAACTTTTGGCGGTACCCTCGCTCGCGCCGTTCGCACTTGCGTCCGAACCACCCCTCGATCCGGCAGGTTGCGAACTCAGCGCGGTCGCAGTTTTAAGTCGGCATTAAGGCTGGTGCCCGTGCAACCGGCAACTTTAGTAACGTTGGTAAAACGCTCAAACTTGTGCGGCAGTGTGGAGACCCCTATGTTAAGCGCACAATCGGGGGCCTCAGGCCGCCCGAGCGCACGCTGTGTTGGCGTGGCCGGCGCCATCAGGGAACAAAATGAACCCTAATTATCAGAAACTTGCGATCTGGGCGGCGCTCTTCGTCTTGCTGCTGGCGCTATATAACCTTGTCAGCAATCCCAGCCAGACGAGGCATGCGAACGAGATTCAATATTCCGAATTTCTCGATGCCGTCGATAAAGGGACCATAACGGAGGCCGTGCTGGCGGGCAACCGCATCACGGGCACGAAGCGGGATGCTTCGTCCAATGACACGGCATTCTCGACTTACGCGCCGGAAGATCCCAATCTCGTGACGCGTTTGCGCGAAAAGGGCGTAAAGTTCAAAGCCCGGCCTGCAGAGGACGAAGTGCAGTCGATTACGAGCATTCTCCTGAGCTGGTTTCCGATGCTGCTGCTCATCGGCGTCTGGATCTTTTTCATGCGCCAGATGCAGTCGGGATCCGGGCGCGCCATGGGCTTCGGCAAGTCGCGCGCTAAACTCCTGACCGAGCGGCATGGTCGCGTGACGTTCGAGGATGTTGCGGGCGTCGATGAAGCGAAAGCCGATCTCGAAGAGATCGTCGAATTCCTGCGCGACCCGCAGAAATTCCAGCGCCTCGGCGGCCGCATCCCGCGTGGCTGCCTGCTCGTCGGTCCGCCCGGCACGGGCAAAACGCTGATCGCGCGCGCCGTCGCGGGCGAAGCCAACGTGCCGTTCTTCACGATCTCGGGCTCGGACTTCGTCGAAATGTTCGTCGGCGTTGGCGCCAGCCGCGTGCGCGACATGTTCGAGCAGGCGAAGAAGAACGCGCCGTGCATCATCTTCATCGACGAAATCGATGCCGTCGGACGTCATCGCGGCGCCGGTTTGGGCGGCGGTAACGATGAGCGCGAGCAGACGCTCAATCAGCTGCTCGTCGAGATGGATGGCTTCGAAGCCAACGAGGGCATCATCATCATCGCGGCGACGAACCGTCCCGACGTGCTCGATCCCGCCTTGCTGCGTCCCGGCCGTTTCGACCGCCAGATCATGGTGCCGAACCCGGACGTGCTTGGCCGCGAGAAAATCCTGCGCGTCCATATGAAGAAGGTGCCGCTGGCGCCGGATGTCGATCCGAAAGTCATTGCCCGCGGTACGCCCGGATTCTCGGGCGCCGATTTGGCGAACCTTGTCAACGAAGCGGCTCTGCTCGCAGCGCGGCGCAACAAGCGCCTCGTGACACAGGCCGAGTTCGAGGATTCCAAAGACAAGGTCATGATGGGCGCCGAGCGCAAGACCATGGCCATGACGCAGGAAGAGAAGCTGGCGACGGCCTATCACGAGGCGGGTCATGCCATCGTCAATCTACTCGTTCCTGGCAACGATCCGCTGCACAAGGTGACGATCATCCCGCGTGGACGGGCTCTCGGCGTGACGATGAGTTTGCCGGAGCGCGATCGCTTGAGCTATTCCAAGCAATGGTGCGAAGGCAAGATCGCCATGGCGTTCGGCGGCCGCGTTGCCGAGCAGATCATCTATGGCCGCGAGCATCTGAATACCGGTGCTTCGAGTGACATCAGCCAGGCGACGGGCATAGCCAAGCGCATGGTCACGGAATGGGGCATGAGCGACGTGCTTGGGCCGCTCCTCTATTCGGAAAACCAGCAGGAAGTGTTCCTTGGTCATTCGATCACGCAGCAGCAGAACATGAGCGAGGAAACCGCCAAGCTCATCGACGAGGAAACGCGACGCATTGTGACTGCCGGCGAAAAGACCGCGTGGGAAGTGCTGACGCGTCACAAGCCGGAACTCGAGGCTCTGGCGCAGGCGCTGATGGAATACGAGACGGTCACCGGTGACGAGTGCCTAGCGATCATGCGGGGTGACAAGATCGTTCGCCCCAATGACGACGATGGTACGAAGGGTCCGGCTGGATCCACGGTACCAACGACAGGCCGGCAGCCGCGCCCGCGCGGCGAGTCGACGACGGGCGGTCTGGAGCCCGAGCCGCAGCCGCAGGGCTAAGCGTCTCGCTATCAATCGCAGAGCGGCCGCAATCACTGCGGCCGCTTTTGCATGCGCTGGGAATTTCGCGCCGATGAAACGCTCCATTTATCTGCAACCGACCGCGATATTCTGGGATCGGACCGAGCGGCGCACGGTCGAGGAGACTGACATTCCAGTCTGGAAGGGCCTGCCGCTGGCGGGCGGCCGCCTGTCGTTCGCAGCACTTGACGTACTGACGCGGGCGACGCCGTCGACGAAGCGGCGCACCATCATTCTCGGCGATGCATTCAGCGGCGACTGGGGTCGCGAGGCGCTGGCTGCCGCCGATATTCTGCAGGAGCTTTCGACAAGTCGCGCCCGCTTTGCGGGTCTGTCGCTCGATAGGCCGCGCATTATGGGCATCATCAACGTAACGCCCGACAGCTTTTCGGACGGCGGCCTTTATTCGAGCCCCGAAGCCGCAATTGCGCACGGTCTGGCGCTCGTCGAGGAAGGCGCCGATATCCTAGATGTCGGCGGCGAAAGCACGAGGCCGACTGCGGACTTCGTGCCGGCCGAAGAGGAGTTGAAGCGCGTCATTCCGGTCATTGAAGGCCTGCGGGCGCGGACGAGTGCCGTGATCTCTGTCGACACGCGCAAAGCTGAAGTGATGCGCCAGGCAGCCGCCGCGGGTGCCGACGTTCTGAATGACGTTTCGTCCTTCACGCATGATCCCGAAGCCCTCGAAGTCGCGGCGGAAAGCGGCCTGCCGGTCATAGTGATGCACGCCCAAGGCGATCCCAAAACGATGAACGACAATCCGCAGTACGACGATGTCGTGCTCGACGTGTTCGACTATCTCGAGAGCCGCGTTCAGGCGTGCATTGCGGCGGGCATTCCGAAAGCGAAAATCGTGGCCGATCCGGGTATCGGCTTCGGCAAGCACTTGCATCACAACGTCGCCGTGATGGCCGGGCTTTCGCTTTATCATGGTCTTGGCGTGCCGATCCTTCTCGGCGCCAGCCGCAAGAAAATGATCGGCGAGCTTTGCGACGTGACGAAAGCCGAGGACCGCGTTGCGGGCTCGCTCGCCTGCGCGGTCGCGGGTATCGCCGCGGGCGTGCAGATCGTTCGCGCACACGACGTCAAGGAAACCAAGCAGGCGGTCGAGGTCTGGCGGGCGTGCGTAGCGGGGACCGAAAAAGGTCTCGATTCGTAAGTCGCGTGTCGGTAAGTCAGCCGCGTTCCATTGCTTTCAGCCTTTTGCGCAGTCCTTCGATGGCGATCGGGACAAAGGCGCGAACCGGCGGCTTCGGCAGCCGAACGGATCGTTGCATGAGCTGAACCGGAATGACGGTGTCATCATAATGGTCGAGAACAGTCCGCAAGCGGCCTTTCCTGATTGCCGATTCGGCTTGATAGGAAAGCACGCGCGCGATGCCCAGGCCGGCGACCGTCGCGTCGATTGCCGCTTCGGCGGTATTGACGTTCAGCCGCGGCTTAATGCGAACGGATTGCCGGCCGTGAACAGCGCTACGAAATAGCCACTGCGTCCCGCCGGCAATATTTGAAAACGCGATGCAGTCGTGCGTTGCGAGCGTCGCCGGTGCATCCGGTATGCCGCGCTTCTTGAGATAGCTCTGCGCTGCGCAAGTCAGCAGCCGCAAGGTGCCGACCTTGGATGCAATCAGCGAGGAATCGGCGAGCGTGCCAATGCGTATCGCGACATCGACGCCATCCCTGGCAAGATCGACGTTGCGGTCGCTCAGGATCAACCGGCAATTGACGCGCGGGTTCGTCGCGAGGAATTGCTGGACGATGGGCAAAACGTGCAGACGCCCGAATTCGATCGGAGCCGTCATCGTGAAATCACCGGCGAGTTCACGGCCGCGACCGGCGAGTGCGCTTTCCGCGCCGTCGAGATCGTCAAGAACGCGGCGGCAGACTTCGAGATAAGCAATACCCGCGTCGGTCAGCGCCATGTGGCGCGTGGTTCGCGCGATCAGCGTCGTGCCGACGTGCGTCTCGAGCCAGGCAAGGTGGCGGCTGACCGTCGTCAGCGGCATCGACAGCTGCCGCGCGGCTCCGGACAGGCTGCCGGACTGCGCTGCGGCGACAAAAACTGTCATGGCGCGAAACCGGTCCATTTGATCCTTCCACCTAGTGGAAATATGCTTGCCGATATTACCATCTTATCCGGATCCGGGAAGTTCTTTACTTCTCACAGAACAACGAAAGTGCGCTGAGGAGACGACATGGCCACCAAGCTTCACAATCTCGAAGTGTCGGGGAATTGCTACAAGGTGCGATTGCTCTGCGCTTTGCTCAACGTGCCGATCGAGCTCGTGCCTGTCGATTTCCCGGGAGGCGCGCATAAGAAAAGTCCGCTGATCGAGCTCAATCCATTCGGGCAACTTCCAATCTTGGAGGATGGCGATGTCGTCGTTCGAAATAGCCAGACGATTTTGGTCTATGTGGCGCGCAAGTGGGGTGGCGAGGCGTGGCTGCCGACCGATGCTATATCGCTGGCGCGCGTTGCGCAGTGGCTGATGGTGGCCGAGAACGAGATTGCGCGCGGTCCCGGCGACGCCCGACTGCACGACAAGTTCGGTTATAAACTCGACGTGGCGCAAGCCCGCGACAACGCCAAGCGCATTTTGTCGATCTTCGAAACGCACCTAGCGCAAAACGAATGGCTGGCGCTTGGCCGGCCGACGATCGCCGATATCGCGTGCATGCCCTACATCGCACTCGGTCATGAAGGTGGCGTGCCGCTCGATCCTTATCCGGCGGTCGCGGCGTGGGTGTCCCGCGTCAAAAAACTTCCGGGCTTCATTGGGATGCCCGCGATCTAAGGCAATCGAGCCATGTCACACCCAGCATCCGACGTCGCGTTTTCGCCGTCCGTCAAAGCCGAGCAGGTACGTCACGGGTCGCGGGCGCAGTACGAGCGCATGGAGCAAGGCAAAGGCTGGTCGAGCACGATTACGCCCGATCTTGCGGCTTCCATCGCTGAAGCACGTTCGTTTTATCTGGCGACGGCCAGCGCCGAGGGGCAGCCCTATATCCAACATCGCGGCGGTCCGCGGGGATTTCTCCGCGCGCTCGACGACAAGACGCTGGCTTTCGCGGACTATCGGGGCAACCGGCAATACATCACTACGGGCAACCTCGCCGAAAACCCGCGCGCCTACATTTTCATCATGGACTACGTGCGGCAACGCCGCACGAAGCTTTGGGGTCGGGCGAAGGTCGTCGAGGGTGACGAAGCCTTGCTGTCGAAACTGATTGACCCCGGATATCGGGCCATGCCGGAGCGTGCGATCGTCTTTACGCTCGAAGCCTGGGACCGGAATTGCCCGCAACACATTCCGAGGATGCTGCCATTCGACGACGTCGCCGCCGCCATCGGCCGTCTCGAGAAGCGGATTTCCGATCTCGAAGCTGAGAACGCAAGGCTGCGCGAGCCCGCGAGGGTTGCGTCGTAATCACTGCGGATCTGGCCTCGCTGAGCGCAGCGCTGCAAAAAGTCCTACGCTGGCCAGCAGGATCAGCCCGGCGAGTGCCGGGGCTCGCCATTCGAGGCTTGATAGCCGCGTAAGAAGCAGCGCCGCGCAGACGGCCATGCCGGCGATGGGCAGAAATAGCGGAACCTCGAACTGGCCGGATGCTTCGCCGGGTCTTCGTTTCAAAACGACCAGTGCGGCGTTGACGGCGATGAAGACGATGAGCAGCAATAGCACCGTGGCCGCGGCAAGGTCGGCGATGCTGCCGCTGACGACGAGCAGCAACAACACGGCCAACAGAGCCGCTATTGCGATGTGAGGCGTTCTGCGAATGGTATGCACGCGCCCTAGCCCTTTCGGCAACAGACCCTGGTCGGACATGCCGTAGATCAATCGCGAGGCGGTGACGTAATTGACAAGCGCGGTATTGGCGACGGAGAAGAGGGCGATAAAAGTCATCAGACCGGATGGTACGCTCGGTGCGCTGCGCTTCATGACTTCGGTCAGCGGGCTCGGGGCTTCGGCGAGTGCCTGCCAGGGCACAACGGATACTGACGTTATGGCAACGGCGACGTAGAGGACGGCGGCCGCAAGGGTCGCGATGATGAGACCCGCCGGAATCGTCCGCTCCGGATTTTTGCATTCCTCGGCGACATTAATGGCATCCTCGAAACCGATGAAGGCGAAAAAGGCCAGCACCGACGCCTGAAGCACGATCACCGCGAACGCGGTGTCGGCGCGATCGGCGGGTGTCTCGAAGTAATCCACGGTGCCCCAGTACGAAAGACCGGAGGCGATGACGAGCAGCAGGCCCGAGACCTCCATGAGCGTGCAGACCACGTTGATCCACATGCTCTCGCGAATGCCGCGGAAGACGATGCCTCCCAGGATCAGGAGAAAGCCGACTGCGATGACTGTCGGCGGCAATGCCTCAAGGCCCGTGATATCCGCCAAGATCGCCGCGAAAATCTTCGACTGCGTCGCGACCGATGTCAGGCCCGAGGCAACGAGCGCCAGTCCGATCGTGAAACTCAAAACGGGAATGCCGAAGGCACGTTCCGTCACGTAGGCGGCGCCACCGGCACGCGGATAACGCGAGCCGAGAGAGGCGTAGGACAGCGATGTCAGCAGCGCCGCAAACAGTGCGACGAGGAACGACAGCCAGACCGCGGAGCCCGCCTGACCGGCAGTCTTGCCGATGAGGCCATAGATGCCCGATCCGACCATGCTGCCGAGAGCATAGAGGGCGAGTTGTGTCGTCCCGATGGAACGGCGAAGCCGCGGCTCGCCTTCGGCATCCATTTGATCCTGGGTGTCGGAGGTCACGCGTTACACTCCGGATATAACTGCCGGCGGAGCGGCGTTGGCGGTCAGCTTGCGGCGGCTTTTCGATCCGCCAGCCTCTGCTCAGCCGCAACCACGATGGCTTTGCGGATGTCCTCGGGCCGTTTCAGTTTCGGGGCGATGGCGACGTGCTGAGCCTCGGCAAAAATTCGGAGATTCTCGGCCGATTTGATCTCTTGCAAGCGCTTCAGCAGCCCGTCGCGGCCAAACTTCGCCAGTACGACGATGGCCGAGAAGAGGTAGGGATTGAAGGCATTGGCTTCGGCGCGACGCTCCGCCGGTTGCGCCAAGTCTGCAAGATTTGACGGTGCGCTCGTCCTGCCGGCTGCCGGATTGTCCTTGCCAGCCTCGGGCATATCCCAAACCAGCGCGCGATTGACGGCTTTGTTCAGAGCCTCCGCAAGCCGCTCGGTAGTGGCATCGTCGAGTGCGGTCTCTCGGCGTATGTGGGCGCGAAAAAAGGCGCGCATCGTGTCGCCGGGCCAGAGCTGCCTGCCTTTGCTCATGATCGTGCCACCGGATCCTTGCGCGGTTAGGAAACCGCCGCGACTTTCGCATTTTTACCCGAAACGACGCCGTCGATCATACGTGCAATCTCATTATGAAGCTCTTTAACGTCGCCGGCAGCATCGGAATACTTGGTATCGATTGGACGCAGCTGGCCGATATAGTCGAAGGCATTGGCGATGCCGTTGCGCTGCGGCAGGAAGGTTTCGAGGACGGGGTGAACGAGGCTTATTTCCTCGATCATCATGTAGTCCTTGTCGTCGTTGCGGACGTAGTTTGCGAGGCACGCGTAACGGCGTTCCTCGGCCGGTATGGAGGATAGATCGTCGAGATTGCGTTTGTCCTCGATCAGCATCGCGACGCGGTCGACGGCGAGTTGAGACACGTAATCGGGCCGGAACGGGACAATAACCTTGTCGGCCGTCTTCAGTGCCGCCAGCGCCGCGAACGAAAGGCCGGGCGCGCAATCGAGGATGACGACATCGTAGTCGCCCTCGAAGCGGCGGATCAGGCTTTCCATACGGCCGCGGACGCGGTTTGCGACGACTTCGGGATTGTTGCTCTGGTTCGCCTGCTTCAGATAGAGCTCGCCCTGAATATCTTCGAGAAGCAGCGATCCCGGCACCAGGGCGATGGGCGCCGGTTTGCCGTTGGCCGCCGAGACATCGCCGACATTCTTTGCGACGTAATCGCGGGCGTTCGCCGGAATGCCGTCGAAAAGATCGTAAAAATAGTCGGCGATCGTTTTTCCGGCCTTGCGGGCCTCGTTCCATCCGTGACCGCCCATCAGGATTAACGAAGCGTTGCATTGGGAATCGAGGTCGATGACAAGAACGCGCTTGCCGCCGTGAACGCTGAGGGCGTGGGCGAGCATTACCGCGACGGTGGATTTGCCGACCCCGCCCTTGCGGTTCGCGACTGCCAGAAACACTGCCATAGGCCGATACCCCTCAATTTTATGCGCCCGGCACCCGTCTTCGCCGTCCGCATCACGCTATCGTCGCGTAGTCGACCTATGAGCCGATTCCGTGACCCTATCCAAGCCGCCCCGAAAGAGCCAGTATCGAAGATGGTGCTACAACAGTTACGAGAAGTGGTGCGGAATTTGCGTTCGCTCAATCATCTGATGTCATGATCAGACGATCATAGGCACGAAAACGGCGGTGCTAGGCCCCCGGTCTTCGCCGCGAGTACGAATTTGACGACGGGAGATGACATGTCGCGCCGATATTTCGGGACAGATGGGATCAGGGGGCTGGCGAATCGGCACCCGATGACGTCGGAGGTGGCTCTGAAGGTCGGGATGGCGGCGGGAACCGCGTTCCGCGCCGGCTCTCACCGTCACCGCGTCGTCATCGGCAAGGACACGCGGCTTTCCGGTTACATGCTCGAAGCGGCCCTGATGTCGGGTTTTACGTCTGTCGGCATGGACGTGTTCCTGCTCGGGCCGATGCCGACGCCGGCTGTTTCGATGCTGACGCGGTCGCTGCGCGCCGATCTTGGCGTCATGCTGTCGGCGTCCCACAACCCTTCGCAGGACAATGGCATCAAGCTTTTCGATCCGGACGGGTACAAGCTTTCCGACGACATGGAGCGGCGGATCGAAGATCTGATCGACGCCGACTCGAAGACCTTGCTCGTCACTGCCGATCGCATCGGCCGCGCCACGCGAGTTGAAAGCGCGCAGGAACGGTACATCGAATTTGCCAAGCGCACCCTGCCCAAGCACCTGCGCCTTGCAGGCGTCCGCATCGTTATCGATTGCGCCAACGGCGCAGCCTACAAGGTGGCGCCTGAAGCGCTTTGGGAACTCGGCGCCGAGGTGATCAAGATCGGCGTCGAGCCGAACGGCCACAACATCAACCTCAACTGCGGTTCGACGTCACCGCAGGCGCTGGTCGACAAGGTCAAGGAATTCAGGGCCGATATCGGCATCGCGCTCGACGGGGACGCCGATCGTGTCGTCATCGTCAACGAAAAGGGCGATATCGTCGACGGCGATCAGCTGATGGCGGTCATCGCTGAGAGTTGGCATCAGAGCGGCCGGCTTGCGGCGGGTGGCATCGTCGCGACGGTGATGAGCAACCTTGGCCTCGAGCGCTACATGAAATCGATTGGTCTTTCGATGACGCGGACGCCGGTCGGCGACCGCTACGTCACCGAACACATGCGCAAGCATGGCTTCAACGTCGGCGGCGAGCAGTCGGGCCACATCGTGCTTTCCGACTTCACGACGACGGGCGACGGCTTGGTTTCGGCGCTGCAGATCCTGGCCTGCGTCGTTTCCACGGGCAAACCGGTTTCGGAAGTCTGCAACCGGTTCAACCCGTTACCGCAGATCCTGAGGAACGTTCGCTACGACAGTGGCCGGCCGCTCGAGGACAAGCGCGTCGTCAAAGCCATCGAAGGCGCCAGGCTCAAGTTAGGCGACGGCGGCCGGCTCGTGATCCGCCCGTCCGGCACCGAATCCGTGATCAGGGTCATGGCGGAAGGCGATGACGAGCAGGTGGTGTCGAGCGTCGTCGGCGACATCGTCGAAGCCGTGAAATCCGCTGCGGCCTGATCGCAGATCGATTTTCTTTCTGTCTGAAAACACCTGACCCATCATGGCCGGCTTAACTCGGCCATGGAGTGAGAGTCCGCCGTTTACGTCTCGTTAGGATTCGCCCGGCGAAGCGTTTCAATTCCCGACGCCAATTAAGTCTCCCTTAAACGTTCTTCGTAATAGTCGGCGCTGGTTCAAGTAACCGGTCGGGCGCCGTTTCTGCGTTAAGCCGGCTCGGAAAGGGAAATGACATGCTATCTACGCGTAAGGTACTTCTCATTAGCGCGGCTCTCATCCTCGGCGGTACGCAGGGTGCATTGGCGGCTGATCTCTATGGCGGCAGCGGCCTCAAGGATGCGCCGGTGATGGCGCCGATGCCGGCGGCGTCGGCCGGGTGGTACATCCGCGCGGATGGCGGGTATAACTGGTATCAGAACCCGTCGATCGAACTGGATCAGGGGTTCGTGGCGCACGATACAAATATGGACGGCACGTGGAGTGTCGGCGGCGGTATTGGTCGTTACTTTGGTCACGGGTTTAGAGGCGATATCACGGTTGATCATCTTTTCGATTCGAACATCGAAAGCACGTTTTGCGGCTGTGACGGCACTGCAGCGAATGCCAAATTCGACTTCAGTAGCACCGTCGTGCTTGCCAATATCTATTACGACTTCAACCGCGGTGGCCGCTTCGTGCCGTACATCGGTGCCGGTATCGGCTTCGCGCACAATGAGACGGACTCCGGTTCCGTTACGGAGGGATGCAGTTGCGAAGGAACGATCGGCAAAGGCTCCAGCAACAATTTCGCGGCAGCAGCCATGGCTGGCGTTTCATGGCGCATTCGCGGCGGCGAGACGACGTACGTCGGCGGTCTGAAGGATGAGCCGGTGGCCGTGAGCGGCGGTCACGCGCTCTACCTCGATGTCGGCTATCGCTTCCTCTATCTCGGCGACGTCAAGACGGGCGACATCACGTGGGACGTTGCGGCCCCAACCGTCGATCCCGACGTTAAGAATATTACGGCTCACCAGATCCGTGTCGGCCTTCGGTACGACCTGAACTAGGCGAGCGAGCATTCGGGCGCTTCGGCACCCGCGAGAAGATTGAGGGCAGGGGCGCAATTATCGCGCCTGCTCTCGCCAGTAAATGCCAAAGGTGCGGTCTGTGCCACGGCGCTTCGCGTTCAATGTCCCGGTTGCTGTGACGCGTAGCGTGCTCCACCATTTGTGAGCGCACGGGACTGTCGTGTTTGAAGCTCCTGCCTCCCTCCCTCGGCTCGGGTTAGCGCGCGTAGCGTTGAACAGAGTCTTGAGCAGCGCGATTTTGTGCGCTCGTGGCATTGAGGGATGGGCGATAATGAAATTTCACAAAGCCTGGGTTGCGACGGGGTTTGCTCTGGCGCTTCTTTCCGCGCCGGCCACCGCCGCCGATTGGGGCGGCATCAAGGAAATTGGTGGCGACATCCCGATTCCTGTTCCGGCTCCCGCTCCGGTGCCGACGTACGATATCTATTCGGACTGGTACGTCGGATTCGCGATCGGCGCCAACGTTCTGCAAGATGCGACGATCACGGACACGGATACCGATTATTCTAGGAATAGTAGTCCGGGCCACTTTGCACGCGACAGCAGCGACATTGGCACGTCGCCGATTTTCGGCTTGAACTTCGGCCGCTACTTTACGCCGTCGCTGCGCGCCGAAATTGCGATCGACTACTCGCCTGATGCGCAAATTAGCAAAAGCGGCATACCACCCTACAATGTAACGAATTCTGATGGTACCGATACAAACCATTTTAGAGTCGATCGCAGCGACACGGTGGAGTTATCGCGTACGACCGGCCTTGTGAATTTGCTCTACGATATCAACACAGGCACTCGCTTTACGCCTTATATCGGCGGCGGTGTCGGTTTCTCGTGGCGCAAGTTGCGCCGAAACTATTCAGAACACTACTCTTGCATAGGTTCTTGCTCCCCGTTTCCTGCGCCGTCGTCGGCCTCGCCGTTGTTGGGTTCGAGCACGAAAGAACAGATCGATTTCGCGGCCGCGGTGCAGGCGGGTATCGCCTACAACATCACGGATTCGATCACCTGGGATAATGGTTGGCAGATGCTTTGGGAGTCCAACTCAATAGCATCCGTTGCCCCGTCTGCCTCCGGCGTGAACACGATCGTCTTTAAGGACTCCGTCCTTCAGCAATTCCGCTCCGGCATTCGCATCAAGTTTGACTGAAAGCTGCGCACCTTTGTTGTCGGTGCCTGAAAAGGCGGTCGATTTGGCCGCCTTTTTCGTTGTGCGCATGTCGTGCTAAGACGCCCGGCGCGGTGCCCTGATGGCCGCGCCACGAGAGAGTCCGATGTCGCAGAACCCAAAACCAAAAGCAAAGCCCGCTCGACCGTTCTTCTCATCCGGACCTTGCGTAAAGCGTCCAGGCTGGCAGCCCGACGTGCTCGGC
>Ga0207678_10000074_pt1 | contig 79745 bp, 67 predicted proteins | sample KBSC63metaG_FD_184319 | JGI IMG/M metagenome (GOLD analysis project Ga0207678, IMG submission 184319) | Corn rhizosphere microbial communities from Kellogg Biological Station, Michigan, USA - KBS C6-3 metaG (SPAdes) (version 2) | ecosystem: Host-associated > Plants > Roots > Rhizosphere > Soil ... | reverse complement strand
TGAGAACGGGCCACGTGAGAATCCAAATTTTGGCTTTCGGTCTTTGAAGAAGAGAGAGCGATGAAAGTTGCATCGCTCCGAGCGCGGTGTGGATCGCCATTGACGAAAGCCGCCGAGGGCTAATCTCGGCGGCTTTGCTTTTTTCATGGGTGTGCCTTACGCGATGACGATAATATCAACGACCTCAAAGGTATCCGGATCGACGATGGCGACACGATCGTCGTCCAGCATGATGTAGGAATAGCCACGATAGTCCGGAACGATCAACACGATGTCTTCCGGAATCGGATAGAGGTGCACTGAATGCGGTAGAGCGACGCCGACGTTGACCGAAACCCGGAGGTTTCTTGCCGGTTCAACATGATGTCGCGAGAACACCGACCCCACACGAGTCCTTTGTTCCTTTGAAATGTTCGTGATCGATCCTTTGCCGCCGGAGCGTCCTTCAGTACCTTCGCTGGTGCCGGTCGAAGCGTTGCCCTTGCGGTTTTCGCTCCGAGACTGTTCATGTCTTGTCTTGTCGTCGGCCCGCTCATTTCTTGCGGCGTCGCGATCCGATTTTGCGTTTCGGTCGGAAGCGTCAGACTTGGCATTGTGCTCGGATTTCATGTCTCTCGAGCGAGTATTGTCTTCGGACCTGCGCGCGGAGCCGCCCTTTTCATCCGAACGGGCTGCCGAATTATCTTTCTGATGGCCAGGCGCATAATCTTTGGCGGATTGTCCTTCCTTCATTTGACCCGGCGCCAGGTCTCTTGCCGAGCCGCTATCTCTCATTTGGCCGGGGGCGTGCTCCGAGGCAGGGTTCGTAGCGCCAGCACCCCTGTCGCCGCGATCCATTTGATCAGCGAGCGCAAAAGACGTGGATGCAAGAAGGGCCACCGCTGCAATTGAATACTTCAACATTCAACACTCCATTTATTGCCACTCGCCGGACCCATTCGTTCAACGATCATAACCTCGGGAAGTTCCGAGAGTGCCGCGGCAGACGGCGTTCATTGGGCAAACGATGGCCTCCCGGCGCACTGACGCACGACGGTAATGGACTGAAACAATCGTCAAATTTTTCGCGAGGGGCAGGAGATGCTCGGAGCGATGCAAGTTCCTTCGCTCCGAGCGCGCTGTTTGCAGACGCCGCTAGTGTTTCTTCTGATGCCCGATTGCCCACACGTAGGCCGCGACGGCTTGCAGATCTTTATCCGACAACGTCACGCCGCCCATCGGGGGCATGGCGCCGGGATGTTGCTTGGGTACAGGCACGCCAGTCGTAATGGTTTTCGTGAGGGCCTCAAGGCTGCCGTCTCCCCAGAGCCACGTGCCAGTTGTGAGATTGGGGCCAACGGGTGTGCCGACGCCGTCGGCACCGTGACAGCCCGCGCACGTCGCGCCGGCAACTTCGCCGGAGAAGATCTTCCCGCCGAGCGCAACCTGTTCACTCGTTCCTCCTGGCGGCACAGGAAGACCGGCCTCCGGATGAATGCCCTCAGGCGGCAATACATTAGGCGAAGCGGCGGCTTGCGATGCCGGAACAGGGGCCGCCTCCAAAGTATTCGTATTGGGGTCGCCGTTGAAAGTTATGCGCCAGATGCGGCCCTTGACGTCGTCCGAAACATAGAGCGCGCCGTCCGGTCCGACGGCAAGTCCCGACGGCCGGTAGGCGGCCCTGCCTGGGTCTTTGTGGACGCCGGCAAACCCATCAGCGAATACGATGAACTTGCCGGATGCCTTGCCGTCCGCCATCGGCTGGAAAACGACCGAGTATCCGCCCTGCGGTCCCGGTGCGCGGTTCCACGACCCGTGGAAGGCGACGAAGGCGCCGCCCCGATAGACTTTTGGGAACGTTGCGCCCTTGTAGATCTTGATATCGTTAGGCGCCCAATGTGCGGGAAACGCTGCGACCGGCGGAGTCTTTTCGGCGCAAACCCCGATCTTCTTCCCACCGTCGCCACCATACTCCGGCGCCAGCACGAGCTTTTGCTGAGTGCCGTCGAAGTAGCAGCGCGGCCAGCCGTAATCGGCGCCTTCCTTCAACTCCACGACCTCTTCGGCAGGCAGATCGAAACCTTGCTGGACGGAATAAAGTTCGGGCCAGTCCTCATGCAGCTGGTCGCGCCCGTGCTGCGTCACATACAAGCGGCCGGCCTCGTCGAAATCGAAGCCCTCGCCGTTTCGCAAGCCCGTTGCGTACCGTTCAGCGGGTGAAAATTTTTGATCGAGCTTGTTGGCGTCATAGCGCCAGACGCCGGCGCGCGTTTTCTGCTCGGTGCAGGGATCATTGCCTTTCGAATGCGGCATCCTGTTTTTGATTTCGCAGGTATTGGTCGCCGAACCCATCTCGACGAACAGGTTTCCATTCGCGTCGATCGCGAACCCATGCATCGGATGGTCGCCGGTGATCGGCATGCCTGAGAGAACGGTCTCGGCATTTTGCGTCGGCACGATCTCTCCGTCCTTCAACGCGTAGCGCACGATCCGATCATTGAGTTCAGCGTAAAGCCAATTCTTGTAGAGGCCGATGCCAGTGCCGCCGTGGCCGCCTTCTGCGAACGTCTGCCCGAAACGCTTGACGACGTCGGCTTGCCCTGAGGCTTTGGTGTCTTTCAGCGCCAGCAGGAAGCCGCCGGGCGGGACAGGCGCATTGTTGTAATAGACGCCGCTCCACGTGTTCACGTAGACGGTGCCGTCTGGCGCCACGACAAGTTGACGGGCGTGGCCGACGTTGTCGGCAAAGATCGTTGCGCAGAAGCCTTTCGGCAGGCTGATGCCGCCGTTATCCGCTGGACAGGCGGACGCCTTGCTTTCGGGCGCCGCCGCTTGAGCTGACGATCGCGTTACGCCGCCGAATTGCACCGCAAGCGCCACAAGACTCGCCGCCGATGCCGACATCAACCAACCGTGCTTTTTTACTGAAGCCCACATACTCAATCTCCATCTCCTTAGAAGTCTCGCGCCGGTGCAGCGGCCGCGCTCGGCGGAACAGGAAGTTAATGCGCCAAAGCACATCGTGAACGGCATCTAGCGGGGAGCGTTCCCCTTTTTGGATTGAAAAGACGTGAAGGCGGCCCCTTCGGTAGTCCAACTCGTGTCGCCCTTTGTAAGGACTGCGAGTTTTGACTATTGGAGGTAACAAGTTGATCCGGAAGGTCAACCGCGCTCCCACCAAAGTATGTATTATCCTGGCAGAAACAATACGCGGCGCCGGCTTGGTTTCAAGATCTCGCAGTCCGTCGCTGAATCGCTTGACGCGCGTGGTTAAGAAACTCATTCACGTCAGGTCTGAAGCAAGGTGATCGCGATGGCCTCGGCGTGATTCCGATATCGGTCATTGCCGCATCAGATATTTTACATCCGAAAGGGCTTCGGCTTCCTCGAGAAGTGCCTCACCCACAGCCGTTGCCTGCGATGGACTTAGCCCGTAGGCAGCGTCATCCTCAAAACGCAGCATGACGAGCGGCTCGTGGCGTCCGTGCCCGACGGCATAGCGTTTCGGCATTTTTGTGAGGCGTTCACGCGCCGCCGGATCCGCTGTCGAAACTTCAGCGAATATCGCCGTCAGCGCAGCAATGGCGTCAGCGCCTAAGCTGAGCACTTGCGAACGACCCTTGATGTCGGAAAACGAGATTTCCAGTCTTGAGCGCGACCGGTCAAATTCAGTGCGCGTGACCATCTCCGCAAGAAATTTATCTGCCATGCCAGCCCCCCGCCAAGTCGAGAAGAGTATCAGGCGAGTTTCGCGCAGCAAACAAGGGGCCGTGTCATTTTGATAACAAGAAAGGCCCGAATTGCGGGCCTTTCCAAAAATTACTCGAAGTATGTGATTAAAGAGTATTCGTCCATTGATCGATTTCGCTCTTGGCTCTGTCTTTAGCGTATCCGTAGCGCTCTTGCAGGATGCCCTCGAGCTGCTCACGGTTACCGTTGATCTGGGTCAGATCGTCGTCTGTAAGCTGACCCCACTTTTCTTTTACTTTGCCGGTAAGCTGCTTCCAATTGCCTTCGATACGATCCCAGTTCATGCGCGAGTCTCCTTTTGCTGCCTGCCGAGAACGTGCGGAGGCGTGCGTAAGTTCCAAGAAATGCGCACGAAGTCTCCCTTTTCTTCAGTGAACCGCAGTCAAAACGCTGCTACCCGCAAACATACGGCAGACGCAAAATCGCGAACTAGGCTGATGCCGATGCGGAGTGCCTTCGCATGCTGCGGGAAGAAGGCTAGCCGGCCGACTTGCGGTCGCTGATCGTTTCCCGTGACGCGCTTTTGTTCTGCTCCAATCGCACGAGATCCGTAGGACCGAAGGTCTTTTCCCACTCTTCGCGTGCCCTGCTGACAATGCGTTGCAATTCAGCGTGGGAGTAATCGGCCGAGGCTGGGTTTAGTTCGCAGTTCGTCTCGATGACCAGGATCGTTCTACCCGTGATGCAGCCGTCACGGACCTCACCTTCGACGTACATGAGCGCGATTCCTGGGTGCATGGGATTTGGCTCTCCAACCACCAAGCACTCTGTCTGTTTCGGATTTGAGGCGAAAGGCTCATTCGGCGGTTTTGCACCACTAGAACAACAAGGCCTCGAGGCCCGTTTAGCGACCGGCCCACGGCATGATCGGAACCGTCGAGATTGAATTCTGCGGAGAGCCCTCGATCAGCCTATCGCTGATCGCAACATAGACGAGCGTGTTGCGGGCCTTGTCGACCGCGCGGAACACATGGGTGTGTTTGAAAAACAGCGACGTACTCTCGGAGTAGACCTTCTCTTCGCCGGCCAGTTTGGAGATGTCGACGCTGATAGGACCGACCTGGCGGCAAGCGATGGAGAACCGCGACGGATCTTCGGCCAGTCCAAACGTCCCCTTTAGGCCACCCGTGCGGGCTTGGCTGATGTGGCATGTAACGCCGGGGACTTTCGGATCGTCAAAGGCGCTCACGCAGACCTTATCGTTCGGCCCGATGAGGCGGAACGTCGTGCTGAAGCAGGCAATATCCTCCGCTTGAGTGTTGCCCGAAGCCAAAGTCAGCCCGCAAAGCGCAATTGCGGTGTTAAGGTATTTCATCCGGCCTCCGAGCGTTGCATGCAGTATTCTGGCATATGCCGTTAGCATTATGCCTGACCACAACTTAAGGCCGCGACAGCGCGTTCGTCTGGATACCTGAACTTACTAGGACGATGCACGTTGTGCACCTTGGAGGCCGCCCAAGCGCCGCGGCCGGGATGGCAGGTTTCAGAGGGCCCGATGGCAAAGGAAAAATTCGCACTGGCATTGGGCGGCGGCGGTGCTCGCGGCTGGGCCCACATCGGAATACTGCGAGCCTTATCAAAAGCCGGATTAGACCCCGACATCGTCGTCGGCACGTCGATCGGGGCCATCGTCGGGGGACACTATGCTGCCGGCCGCCTCGACCGGCTCGAGGATTTTGCGCAATCCCTGACGCGGCGGCGCGTATTCAGCTTCCTCGACCTCAGCGTGTCGGGTTCGGGCCTTATTGCCGGCCAACGGCTTTTCGACCGGTTCGACGACCATCTGAAAGGCCTGACAATAGAAGAGCTGCCGGTGCGGTTCGCCGCCATCGCGACCGACCTTGCCAATGGTCATGAAATCTGGCTGCGGCGCGGTTCTGTTACGGATGCCGTGCGAGCATCATCCGCCATTCCCGGCATCGTCCGGCCGGTGAGCCTGAATGGCCGCTGGCTGATCGACGGCTGTCTTGTCAATCCCATTCCGGTCTCGGTCTGTCGGGCGCTTGGGGCGCGCACCGTTGTTGCCGTAAATCTCACCAGCGAATTCGGCAGAGGCAGCATCCTCATTGATGACGAGGTTGAGACCGACGAACCTGTGCCTATTGTCGAAGAAGTGCCGCCGATTACCCGCTGGAACGGCCAGGGCGCCCTTCAGCTGTTGCACCGCCAGCTGTTTGGCCATCGCCAAGACGCGGCGCCGGGCATCACGTCGGTGATCTTAAACTCGTTCAGTATTTTCCACGACCGCATTGCGCGTGCTCGGCTTATGGGAGATCCGCCGGACCTCTTGATTGCGCCTGACCTCGCCGAAATCGGGGTTTTGGACTTTCATCGCTGCGAAGAAATGATCGCGAGAGGCGAAGCGGCCATCACGCCGCATCTGCCGGTGATAGAGCGCAATGTGAATGCTTCGTCGACGCCTTCGCACACCGCCCACCTATTTTCCGGGCCGTCCTAGACGCCATTCCCTTTGCAGTCGCCGTTCTGTGGGGTGGCCGGCTATGGGTTGGCCAGCGCTCGATCGATGTCGACCGGCGTGCAGCCCTGGGCCCGCAGCAGAGAATTGACGGCGTTCGCCTCTTTGCGCGTCTCGGCAAGTTTGTCATTTTTTTCGACGTCGACGAATGCCTTTCCCTGAAGGCGCTCGAACGCAGCCTCTAGGCTGTTCGGAACGGCGGTCTTCTCCGCTTCGATCTCAGCCTTCAATTTCTTCATTTCGGTAACGTGCTTCTGAATGAACGCATTCAGCGCCGCGCACGGATCGGCGGGCGTTGGGGAATCCGCTTGCGACTTCGATTTATGGTGCTTGGCCCAGCCTTGGTCGCTGTAGCCAGCCAATCCACCGGCGAGCATACCGATGCCGATCGAAAGGTGAACGAGCCGGACGGCACCGCTTCGTCGAGTCGAGATCGTTGGCCCCGCCATCATGTGTTCCCAAACGTTGTAATCGCAAAAGCTTCGCCGCAACTGATGCGAACGACGGGATTTGAGAATTCCGTCGCGATTCTTCAAGCGGCCGGATGACCCGCGCGGTGCATATCAACATCCCTCTATTGCGACACCTCAGGTGCTGCTGATGACGCGGATTTTCCCGCTTTGCGAGAGCGTTTCCGTCTCCGCGGCCGGCTCGGTTTCCGGTACCTTGGCTTCTGCAATGCCGAGAAAACGGCCGAGGCGGATGAGCGCCTCCGGCAGAACGCCGAGATTGAGGATCGTTGCCGTCGTCAAGCCGCCGAGCACGGTGATCGCCATCGGCGCTTCAATTTCGTGCCCTGGACGTCCGAGCCCGAGCGCCAAAGGCACGAGACCCAGGGCCGCCATCAGCGCCGTCATGAACACCGGCGCCAGGCGTTCAGCTGCTGCGAGACGCACAGTGTCGGGTGTCCATTTTTTCCCTTCTTCATCAGCCAAGTGCTCAACGTGAGCCAGCATCATGACGGAATTACGCGCTCCAATTCCGAAGACGGTAATGAGTCCGACCAGACTGCCGAGCGTCATGCCAATGCCGGTAGCGACGATCGCGGCGATGCTGCCGATCAGGCAGAAGGGCAAATTGATCAAAACCATCAGGGCCAGCCCGCGCCGGCGGAAAGCCATCGTCAGCGCCGCCATGATCAGCCCGATGCTGAATGCCGTCAGGCCCGCAAGCCTGATCTGGCCTTCGCGCTCCGCTTCCGCCTGACCGGCGAACGAAACATAGACATCGGCGGGAAGTTTGAGGGCTGCAACGCGCTCGCGAGCAGTCTTGACGACATCGCGAAGCGAATAACCCTTGGCACCATTGAATGTTACCGCCACACGGCGCTGGGCTCCGGCGTGCTGAATGTTGGAGCGTCCCTCGGCAATGCTGATCGCCGCAACATTCTTCAGAAGCGTTTTGGTGGTGGCATTGCCGATCATCAGCCTTTCCAGTTCGCTGATGCGGTTGCGCGCGTCGGGCGGAAGGATGACGACGACGTCGACGGTCTGGGCGCCGTCGTAGGTCTGCCCGACGGTCGTCCCAGCAAATGCCGTCTGAATGGCGTCGAGCGCGTCCTTGGGCATCAGGCCGTAGTTTGCCAGCGCGACCGGATTGAGCCGGACGGAAATCGTCGGCACCATCGCACTTCTCGGCATCCGAAGGTCCGTCACGCCGGGAATGGATGCGACGGACTTCTCGATTTGTGCCGCCGCATTCTCGATCGATGCCAGATCGGTACCGGTGACGTTGACCACGACCTGCGCGGTTTCTCCGCTCACGCTTTCGCTGATGCGATCGCCGAGAAAGGTCAGCGTCTCACTTCGGACTTCGGGAAAAGCGCTTAGCGTATCGCGAATGATGCCTTGTGCGTCTTCCTCGCTTTCCGAATGATTGGGCTTCAATTCGATGTGAAATTCGCTGCGATCCGGGCTCCACGTGTCCTCCCCCATTTCAGCCCGGCCGACTTGATGCGCGACTGTGTCGATGAAAGGCAATTTGAGAAGCGCCGTCGTAACGCGTTCGCCGACAGCGACGACATCGTCGACAGACGTGCCGGGCGACGCCATCGACATCTGCAAAACGAAGTGGCCTTCGCGGAATTGCGGAATAAGCTCGCTATAGAGGAAGGGGACGACGCCGGCTGCGGCCACGGCTCCGAATGAAAGGATCAAGACCGTCGCCCACCACATCCGGCGAACAATGCTCAGCGTCCAGCTCTGGGCGAACTTGAGCCCCTTGAGCAGCGGCGACTCCTTGGTGTCTTCGCGCGTTGTCAGCAGCAGAGCGCAGAGTGCCGGCGTCACCGTCAATGCAACAAGCATCGAAGCGAGAACCGCGATGACGAACGTCAGCGCCATGGGTCCGATGAAGCGCCCTTGAACGCCGCCGGCGAACAGAATCGGAAAGAACGCGAAAATCACGGCGAGCGTGCCGTAGAGCATCGACCCTCGAATTTCGATCGATGCGTCCTCGACGACGGCCAGACGGTCGGCGCCGGGTGGCGCTTGCCGCAATCGCCGCGCGATATTTTCGATATCGATGATGGCGTCGTCGACCAGAACGCCGAGCGCCAGCGCAAAGCCCCCGAGCGTCATCGTGTTGAGAGATTGGCCGAACTGGCTCAGCACGACGACGGCGGCAAGAAGCGATAGCGGAATGGCAAGGAACGAGATGAGCGCCGCGCGCGCGCTTCTGAGAAAGGCGTAGAGCACGATCAAGATCAGCGCCGAGCCGAGTGTTAGCGCCTTTTCGAGATTGCTCAACGCGCGCACGACGAATGTCGCAGGGCGGTGCAGCTCCGGATACATTTGGATGCCGCGCTTTTGCAGAGCCGGAGCCAGCTCGGCGAGTGCCGCTTCCGTCGCTTTCGTGGCTTCGAGCGTGTTGGCGCCGAATTGGCCCGAGACGGTAATTAAAACTCCGGGCTGGCCCATGATCGTCGCGTCGCCGATTTTCACCGCGGGCGCGATCGTAACCGTTGCAACGTCGGAGAGCTTGACGGGGCGATCGTTCTGCACGCTGACGACGGTTTCGGCGATGGCGCGCGGATCGGGCGCGGGCGGCGGCGTTTCGATGGTGATGCGTTGCGCCGTCGTCTCGACGACACCGCCACCGCGCAGCGCAATGGCGCCGTTCGCGGCATTCATGACATCGGTGACCGTCAGGCCAAGTGCCGAGAGCCGGTCGAGCTTCGGCTGAATTTGAATTTGCCGGACAGCGCCGCCGTAAACGGTGACGCGCGCAATGCCGGGAACCGCCAGAAGCCGCGGCTTGATCGTCCAATCGGCGACGTCGCGCAGCGCGTAGGGATCAACGACATCCGAAACGATGCCGAGCTTCAGCACGTCCATCGTGCTCGACGTGAGCGGCGTCAATCTCGGGGGGCCGAAGCCGGCGGGGAATTGTCCGTTGAGCGTCGATAGCCGCTCGGCAATTCCCTGGCGCGCGGCATTGGCATCGGCGTTCTCATCGAACGTCACCAATACGACCGAGAGTCCGTAGACGGATTCCGACCGCATCGTGGAGATGCCGGGACCCCCGATGACAGCCGACTCGATCGGACGCGTGATGATTTGCTCGACCTGCTCAGGCGCAAGGCCCGGAGCTTCGGTCTGGATCGTGACCTGCGGTGGCACGAACTCGGGAAAAACGTCGAGTGGCGCGCGCCACGCGAGAAACGTGCCCGCCACAAGCCATATGACCGAGAGCAGCGCGACAAAACCACGATAGCGTATCGACCAGCGAATGAGCGCGTTCATATCCGAAACCTAGTCCGGATCGCTGCGCGGGACTGCCGAATGTTCCGGCTGTACGGCTGCCGATGCCGCCGGTCTCGGTGCGGACGAACGGGCAGGCGGTGGCGCATCATCGTCATCGCCGTCATCCCCGGGCTCCGCTTCGCGCGACAGCAGCACCGAAGCGCCCCGCACGACGACCCGGTCACCGGGCACAAAGCCCGTTCGCACGAGATAACCGCCATCGACCGGATAATCGAGCGAAATGGCCTTGCGCTCGTATTTCTTGTCGCCGGTTTCGACGTAACACCAGGACTGACTGGCGTAGACGACGATAGCGGCGCTCGGAATGACGACGCCGGGATGACTGTCCGGGTTTTCCGCGATAAGCCGCGCCCTGTCTCCGGCCCTCAAACCGGGCCCGGCGGGAATGAGCCCGAAGAACGAGACGCCGGGCATCGCAAGATTTCCCGACGGCGCCGTCCACAACCTCTCGATGGGTGTTTCGGAACCGCCGCGAAGCGGAATGACCCGAACGTTGCGCGGCTCTCCAGAGGCAAGGTCGGGAAAATCGAAGCGGACGATAGCTTGCTCGCCGCCGCTGATTTGGGCGATCAAGTTCTGACGGGCGTCGGTCTTTAAGAACGGCGCGTTCTCACCCCACGTCTGTTTGAGACGCGTTTCGAGCAGCTTGAGTTGCGAAGCGTCGATACCGGCCTGGCGCTCGGCGTTGTCGAGCGTTTGCCTTGAGAGCATCGTCGAAAGCCGGAATCTGGCGAGCTGTGCGCGGCTGAAATCGGCAGCGACCTTGGCGGAGCGTATATCCGCATCAAGCTGCAGCAGCGCATCGGTATTCAGGATCGTCGCGACGCCTTCGAGCTTGACGGCATCGCGAGAGGCGGTCAGTTCGACAGTCCGAACCGGCGGGTCCGGCGGCCGAACGGCACTTTCGGACTCTTGTGAGTGTGGCGCATCGCACCCGGCCAGAAAGACAGTGACGATCAAGGCTGCAAGTCTTGCCAACGTGGCCGCCGTCAAAGCGCTGTCCTCCTCCTGGGCCGGGAAACTGCGGCCTCGTTCTTGGGAAAAGTTCCCTATTTTTCAGGACAATGCTCCAAAGCCTGGGCTCAGACCAGACCTTTTTGACCACGATTTTTCCGCTTTGTGGGGCCTTAACACCGGCCGCGTCGCCCGGAATCGCGGCCGAGACGGCCCGCCGGCCAGAAAGAGACCGGGAGTATCGACTGCGAAGTGGTTCTACAATTCGGGTTTCGTACTGCGCCGATATCGTCGTCCGGCGAAGTGCCGCTAGTTCATATGCCAGCCGTGACTGATGATGACGCTCTCGCCCGTCAACGCATTCGTCTTGAAAGCCGCGAGCACCAGTGCGATCTCGGCAATGTCCTCGACCATCGTGAATTCCTTGTCGACGGTCTCTCCAAGCATGACCTCTTTCACCACGCGCTCCGGAGTAATGCCAAGTTCCTTAGCCTGCTCCGGTATCTGCTTATCGACCAGCGGCGTATGTACGAATCCGGGGCAAATGACGTTGGCGCGAACGTTGTGCTTGGCGCCTTCCTTGGCCATCGTGCGCGCCAGGCCGAGGATGCCGTGCTTCGCCGCGACGTAGGCTGATTTCAAGGGCGATGCTTCGTGGCTATGCACGGATCCCATGTAGATCAGCGCGCCACCGCCCTGCTTGTACATGTGCTTGACGCATGCCTTCGTCGTCAAAAACGCGCCGTCCAGATGAATGGCCAGCAGCTTCTTCCAGTCGGCGAACGGAAAATCCTCGATCGGATGCACGATTTGTATGCCGGCATTCGAGACCAGAATATCGACTTTGCCGAACGTCGAAACCGTCTTTTCGACGCCGGCGTTGACCTGATCTTCCTTGGTCACGTCCATGGCAACCGCAATGGCGTCTTTCTCGCCGCCAAGCTCCCTCGCGGCGGCCTTCGCCGCGTCGAGGTTGAGATCCGCAATGACGACACGGCCGCCGGCTGCAACGTAACGCTTGGCGATGCTGTGGCCGATGCCGCTTGCTGCACCGGTGACGAGGGCGACTTTGCCATCGAGTTTCATGACGCACGCTCCTTTTTTGTATCCATGTAATCGTAGATGACCTTGCCGAGACCGAGGGTCAGATCGGCCAGGATGTGCGTTGCGGAGATGATCTCGCGCACAGGCAGATCGGCAATCGGCGCCAGAGCATGGGGCCGCAAATCGAGCGCCGCCGGTCCGGTCCAGGCACCTTTCACGGTGACGTCTTCAAGCCTGTAGTCGACAAGCTCAAGAATCCGCGGGCTGCCGTCGACGTGCGGAATGATCTTCAAGAGGTAGTTCGGCTTAGCAAGAGACGCGGCAACGGCCTTCAGATCGGCGGCCTTGTGTTTGTACCCCATCGTGCCGGTCGCAACGCGCACGGTGCCGTAATCGAGGGTGCCGACAAACGTATCCTTGTCGGGGCCGAGCGAGGGTTGCGCGTATTTCTTCGGAAAGCCCCAAAGCTCGCGGCCCCCGTAGATCGGCGGCCCATCGTTGAGGAACATCGCGTGCGTGTAGCCGCCTTCGACGCCCTTGTAGCGAACCGGAATAACCTGGCCCGATTCCGTGTAGTCGCCGAAGCCGGTCGAATTCGGCATGCGGATGAATTCGTATTTGACGATCGGCTCGTCGAAGGTCAGGGGTTCCGGAACCACCGCTTCCAGCGCCGCCTTGTCGGTCCGGTATGTGATGATCAAATATTCGCGGTCGACGAAGCGATAGGGTCCCGGCGGAAACGCCGGGCTCGTGAGAGGCATCGCGTAAGCGTTTTTGCGCACGTCGGCAATTTTCATGTTCGCTGCTCCGGTCTGTCGGTGTCCACGTCCTTCGTTAGGTCGAGCACAGTCACGCCGGCTTTCGGCCGCTCGCGGGTCTTCCATGCGGGATTATTGAGCGTCTCCTCGACGTCGTCGCGGCCGCTCTGCCAGTGCTCGTTGACGGTGTAGCGCGAGAATTCGTAATCGTTCGATTGCGTGGAGTAGGCGGCACGCCGGTGGATGAGGTGGACGATCGTGATGGCGGCGTCGCAACTCAGCGACGTCAGCAGATGCCAGTCGACGCTCGTCTTGATTTCATCGGGCAATGTATTCTCAAGCCGGCGAATGGCACGCCGCATCGTCTGCAGGCCGCGTGCGACATCGGTATTGAAACGCGTGCGGCTTGAATATCGGATCTCCTTCTCGCGCTCTTGAACGTCGAAAAGTGTTTCTGGTACGGAGCCTTTGGCGCTGAACAAATCGATTTGGAAAATGCACATGTCGGGGCGCGGCTTATCGTGATCGAGCACGTACTGCAGCGGCGTGTTCGAGACGAGCCCGCCGTCCCAATAGAGGTGACCGTCGATCGTGACCGGCGGGAATCCCGGCGGCAGTGCGCCGCTCGCCATGATGTGTTCCGGGCCGATCTTGTCTGACGTGCTGTCGAAATATTTGAGATTTCCGCTGCCGACGTCGACGGCCCCGACGCTGAGACGGATCGGTCCAGAATTCAAAAGATCGAAATCCACGAGTTCGAGAAGCGTGTCGCGCAGTGGGCTCGTGTCGTAGAGGCTGATGGCATTGACGGTGCCCGGCGGCATGACGAGTGCTGGCGGATAGCGCGGCTCGAAAAAGCCGGGCGCTCCGGTCGAGGCAACGAGCGCAGCACTCGTTTCATTGAAAAGTTTGCGCGAGGTATCGTCAAAGGCAAGCGGCGGCAACGTCAGGCGACTGGACACGAGCTCCCAGAACTGCCGCAGACGCTCGACACGTTTATCGGCCGGATTGCCGGCGATGATGGAGGCATTGATCGCGCCGATCGAAACGCCCGCGACCCACTCCGGCTCGTGGCCGGCGGCGGCGAGTGCTTCATAGGCGCCGGCTTGGTAGGCGCCAAGGGCTCCGCCGCCCTGCAAGACGAGCACTCTTTTCTCGCGGTTGACGGGCGGCTTAGCCATATCGTCAATCTGCCAAAAGCGATGCCGTGCAACTGCAAACCCGAGCGTATTTGAGCAATCGTTGATAATTGCGGCAATGCGGCAGATCGATGCCGCGCCGAACCAGCGGCTTAGTAGGGGGTTCAAGTATTTGCGACGAGCCTCAATGGGCCCCGATGGGTGCCGTTGTCGGCTTGCGCATCAGTATGGTGAACAGGCCCGCGATCGCAAAGAGTGCCGTTAGCGCCAAAAAGACATCCGCAAACGACATCACGTTCGCTTGCCGGCGCACCAGCATCGCCAGCTGCTTCAGCGCCGACATAGCGCCGTCGGGGAGGGCCTGCGAGAAATTCTGCTGCATCGCTGCAAGCTGATCTTCTGCAACGGGGTGGCCCCAAGCCACGCTCTCGTGCAGGCGCGCCAGATGCAGATCGAGACGATGGTTAAGCAGCGTGTTGATCACCGCTAGGCCGACGGCACCGCCGAGGTTTCGCGTCAGATTGTAAAGTCCCGACGCGTTCTTCAACTGCTCCGGCGGCAGCGTGCCGAGCGACAAATTGTTGATCGGCACCATGCACAGCATTAGCGAGCAACCGCGCAGGATTTGCGGAATGAGCAGTTCGTTGAAGTCCCAGTCGGACGTAATGCCGGACGCCATGTAGGTTCCGGCCGCGAAGCCGCCGAAGCCGATCAGCATCATCACGCGCGGGTCGAGAATTTGCGACAGGCGGCCGCTGATGGGCGCTGTCAGAAACATTGCAATGCCTGTCACGGCCATCGTCTCGCCGATCATCATGGCGTTATAGCCGCGCACCTGGGCGAGATAGATCGGATAGATATACGTCAGGCCATAGAGACCGATACCCATCGTGAAGCTGAAGGCCGACCCGAACGCAAAGTTGCGGTTGTGGAAGGCTCTGAGTTCGACGATCGGCTCCTTCGCCGTCAGCGCCCGCCAGAAGAAGACGATCGCGCCGACGACGGCCAGAACGGCGAGGAGCGAGATTGTCTGATCGTCGAACCAATCGTAGCGAGGGCCCTCCTCGAGCACGTACTCGAGTGAGCCGAGGAAAAGCGCCATCGCTCCTAATCCGACGAAGTCGAAGCGGCCGAGAAGCGAGTGATCCGGCTTATCGAAATCAACGAGGAAAAAGACCGCCGTCGCGACCGCGATGCCAGGTCCAACGTTGATCAGAAACAGCCAGTGCCAGGAATAGGTGTCGCTCAGGTAACCGCCAACCGTCGGTCCGATCGTCGGCGCCAGCGTTGCGACAAGGCCGATGATCGGCGAGACGATAGCCTGCTTTGAACGCGGGAAGAGCGAGAAGGCTACGGCGAACACGCTCGGGATCATGCCGCCGCCGATGAACCCCTGCAGCGCTCGATACGCGATCATCTGATCGATTGACGTCGCCGTCGCGCAAAGCACGCTTGCTCCTGTGAAGCCGACGGCAGCCGTAACGAACAGAACACGCGTCGAAAGCGCCCGCGCCAGAAATCCCGATAACGGGATCATTACGACTTCCGCGATCAGATACGACGTTTGCACCCAGGCGATTTCATCCGAACTCGCGGAAAGTCCGGCCTGGATTTCGGTCAGCGACGCCGAGACGATCTGGATGTCCAGGATCGCCATGAACATGCCGAAGACCATCGCCAGGAAACCGGCAAGCTGGCGGCGCGTGACGCCGATCCACGCCATAGTGCCCGGCGGAATGTCGGACGGCGAAGACGAGGCATGTGTGCCGGACTTGTCCATGGCTCATGACTCCTCGCGGAGGTCGCGCTTAATTCAATGCTTGCTGCGGACCGGCCTTCGCGGGCGCTGTGCGCGTGTCGATGCCGACGACGACCGACAGGCCCGGTCTCAGTTTGCCGTTGGCTTCAGCGGCCGGTATCGCGATGCGGACCGGAACGCGCTGCACGATCTTGGTGAAGTTGCCCGTGGCGTTTTCAGGCGGCAGCAACGAGAACTGCGAACCGGACGCCGGTGCCACGCTTTCGACCGTGCCCTTCAGCACCGCGCCATCGAGCGCGTCGACGCGAACATTGGCGGTTTCGCCGATAGCAATCGGACCGAGCTGCGTTTCCTTGAGGTTGGCGTCGACGTACACCTTATCGAGCGGCACGACGGCGGCGAGCCGTTTGCCCGGCGTCACGTAATCGCCGACCTGAACGCTCTTGTTGCCGACCACGCCATTGAAGGGCGCGCGAATGACGGTGAACGACAGATCACGCTCCGCCTTGGCGACCATCACTTGCAATTCCTTGGCGACGCGCTGGGCTTCGTTTAGCTGCGCTTTGAGGACGCTGACGTTGGCGTCGGCGGAGTCGATTGCCGCTTCATTGGCATCGACCTGGGCGCGTGCGGAATCGCGTGCGGCGATCGCGGCATCAAGAGCGGCTTTTGTCGAGTAGTCGCGTGCAGCAAGTGCGCTCGTTCGCTTGTAGTCCGCTTCGGTCTTCAGAACCGTTGCCTTGGCGGACTCGAGTTGCGCTTTCGCCTGTGCGGTGGTCGCCGTCGCCGCCTTGATTTGCGCATCGAATGTCGTGATCGCGGCGGTCTGCGTTGCGAGCTTGGCTTGGGCCTGATCGAGAGCCAGGCGATAGTCGCCGTCATCGAGGCGGACGAGCACGTCGCCTTCTTTCACCGGCTGATTATCGACGATCGGTACTTCGGCAACGTTGGCGGGGATCTTCGGCGCGATGATTGCCATGTCGACGCCGACATAAGCGTCGTCGGTGGAGACGATAAAACGTCCGACGGTGATGTAGTCGTAGGCAAACCAGGCTGCGCCGAGGAACGCCAAGGCGCCGAGACCCGCGAGAACCGGCTTGGTTCGCGAGCGCGGCTTGGAATTGTTAGCTTCGGCCGAATGGGCCTTTTGTTGCGGCTCGCGTGCCGTTGCCGGTTGAAATGCGCTAGATTTCGCGCTCGGTACCGAGTCGGACCGGCTCGGAGGAGGCTGAGAGAAATCGGCGCCCGCCGGAACCGGGCGAATGCGACTGTCCGCAGGTGCAACCATCCTTGAAGGTGCCTGCGGCTCGGTGGTGTCGGGCCGATCGGCTAAAATATGTATGGAATTATCTTTACCCATCGCGGTACCCTTCCGCACATGCGATCTAAACCAAACGGTTCAGTTCGATATTGACTTATACGGCAGCGGTGGCAACATCAAGAGGAAACTGAACCGTTCGGTTCTATATGCGACATTTTGAGCAGATTTGCTCGCGGAGGTTCGAACTCAATGGAAACGCAAGGGCTAGGCGACGTCCCGAAACATCAAGAACGTCGCGGCGGCCGTCCCGCTGCGGGCACGGACCCGCAGAAGCGCCGTCAAATTCTGGATGGCGCCGACCGTATCTTTTCGACGCTTGGATACGATGCTGCGAGCATGAGTGACGTCGCGCACGAAGCTCAGGTGTCGAAGGCGACGCTCTACGTCTATTTCCAGGACAAAGAGCATCTGTTCACCGCCATTTGCGCCGAAAAGCGGGATCGCAACATCGTGGAGCTGATCGCTTTTCTTGATACCGGCAAGCCGATCGAAACGGTCTTGCTCGAATTCGGCAATGACCTGTTGACGCGCTTATCGCAGCCCTTCGTCGTGGCCGCGCATCGTATTGTCATCGGCGTCGCCGAACGTATGCCGGAAGTCGGGCGTGAGTTCTTTGAGGCAGGAGCCAAGAGGGTGACCCTCGCTCTCGCCAAGCTCATCGACCATCATGTGGCGGCGGGCCGGCTCAACGTGCCGGATTCTTATTTAGCCGCCGCTCAGTTTCTTGAGCTTGCGCAGGCGAGCGTTTTTCGACCCCGGCTTTTTGGCGCAATGACCGAGCCACCGCCGCGCGAGGAAATCGACAAGGTCGTCGCGTCGGCCGTTTCCATGTTCATGAAGGCCTACGGTAACTCCGGCGGCCGCTAGCGTCGATTTGGTTTGCGTCGCGCAACGTCATGTCAGGTCAAGACTGCCACGACGACATGACGGAAGTTTTTGCGAAGCGATCAGGCGACCGTTTCCGTCACTCTTTCGGCGAAGCCAAGATCGCGGTCGTCGGACGCAAGGCCCGAGTGCGATCGCCAATCCGGCAGGTTCGCCAGCGTCGGGTCGATGAATGTGTGGTGCCAGAGCTGCGTCGCGAGGACAGCGACGAGACCCAGTTCCATCGAACTCCGCTGATAAAGGAGCGGGGACAGTTCCCGGTACTTGTGCTTCCATAAACTGACGGCTTTAGGATCGAAATATCCAGACTTCTTGAGGGACTCTTCGCTTAAGAGCTCATCGACGTAGGGCAGGCGCTTATCCAGGAAAAATCCGTCGAGCGGCGCGCGGAACATGCCCTTTGGTCGCCATGCGATCGATTTGGGAAGCCATTTCTCAGCCACCCGGCGCAGCAGGTATTTCTCCCTGAACCCTTTCAATTTCAAATTGGGATCAATCCGGGCCAGGAAATCGAACACGCCGTTGTCGAGGAATGGGTAGCGCATTTCGACAGACTGGCTCATTGCGATCCGGTCGCCCTTGAGACTGAGCAGTTGCCCCGGAAGATGAATCTTGGCGGCCCAGAATGCGGCCCGGTTTATTGGGTGCCAGCGTCGGGCCCGGCTCAGATCCGTCTCGATCGACGCGTAGGGATCGTGGTCGTCGAGGCTTTCGAGCATGCCGGCGCTGTAGAAGCGGAAACGCGATGCCCCAAGGAGATCGTAAAATCGCTGGAACGCGTGCGGGCCGCCGGACGAGGTGACACAGCGATCGAGATAGGCGACGGCGTCTTTGCTGCATCCGAGCCAGTTGAAGAACATTTTCCTGACGCCGGCGTCGAGCCTTCCGCCTGAAATTTTTCCCAACCCACCGATCACACGATCGAATTTGTACCACGGATAACCGGCCAGCCATTCGTCGGAACCTTCACCGGTCAGCGCGACCTTGAAGCCTTCGTCATGGACCTTTCCGGCGAGCAGCATTAGCGCCGTGCACGACGTGTCGGTTACCGGTGCTTCCGTCGCAACGAGAAGCCGCTGGTAGTTCGCAACGATCTCGTCCGATCCGCAGGCAACTACGAACGGGTCTGCGTTGAGATGTTTCGAGACGATGGCCGCTTGCGATGTTTCGTCGAGCTTCGGATCGCAAATCTGGGATGTGAACGTCGCGGGCGCGCGGCCTAGAACATCGCGGGCCATGGCGACGACCGTGCTCGAGTCGACGCCGCCGCTGAGATAGGAAGCGACAGGAACATCGGCGTGCAGGCGGCGCTTGACCGCGCCATAAAGCAGGCGTTCGAATTCATCGACGACCGCCCGTTCGTCCTGGCCTCGCGTCTCCTGCCCCTGGTCCGGAAAATCCATTGTCCAGTAGGCGCGCTCGCTGATCGTGGCGTCTTCTCCGGCGCGCCCGCGAGCGATGGTCAGCATCTTCCCCGGCGGCAGAATATTGATGCCTTCAAAGCAACTGAATGGACCTGGCACGGCGAGGAAATTGAACACGGCATCGATGCCGCGCCGATCCGGCTTCGGTTCGACGAGACCGGTCGCCAGTATCGTCTTGATTTCCGAACCGAAGACGAGCCAGTCGCCGCCGAAGCGCGTCGTGCGCGTCCAGAACAGCGGGCAGATACCGAAGCGATCGCGGGCTAAAACGAATTTCTGCTTTCTTTCATCGAATAGCGCCACGGCAAACTGGCCGTTGAGCTTGGCGAACAGGTCTTCCTCGTGTTCTTCCCACAGGTGGGGGAGAACCTCTGTATCGCACGACGTGGTGAGATGGTGGCCGCGAGCCTTGAGATCGTGACGCCATGTTGCGTGATCGAAGATTTCGCCGTTGAAGATAACCGATACCGTCTTCGTTTCGTTGAACGCCGGCTGCTGGCCGTCAGCCAATCCGACGATACTCAGCCGGCGCGCCGCAAAGCCAAACCCCGGCTGCCGTAGAAAGCCCTCTTCGTCAGGCCCTCGGTGAAACATCGCATCGGAAGCTCGTTTCAGTACCGTCGCCGGAATCGGACGCCGGCCCGCTAGATCGATAATTCCGAAGATTCCGCACATGGTGACCTCAACGGCTTGCCGGTACGGTCCACCGCCCGGCTCGAGGTCATACCTCGGCGCGGCGCCCGCCATGGAAATGGCTCGATTTGCTTCATGCCGAAGCCAAGCCGCACGGCGCTCCTATTAAGGTGCCGTGGGCAGACGGTCTAACGCTATCTTCAAGCGCAATGGTGGTTACCGTTCGCGGCAAATACGCACAACTAGTCCAATCGATATATCCGGAAATTAATCATTCGCGCCGGAGCCCATATTTTCGCGGGGTTTAGAAGTGCCGCGCGCTATTCCTTGCGCCGCCGCGTCATGAAGGCGAGCCGCTCGAGAAGGTGCGTGTCCTGTTCGTTCTTGATCAGCGCGCCTGCCAATGGCGGCACAAGCTTGCGCGGATCGCTCTCGCGCAGCAGCGCCGGATCAATGTCCTCGTTCAAAAGCAGTTTCAGCCAGTCGAGGAGTTCCGACGTTGACGGCTTCTTCTTGAGGCCGGGGACGTCGCGCAGTTCGTAGAAGACGCGCATTGCGTCGGCGACGAGACGATTTTTGAGGCCGGGGAAATGCACCTCGACGATCTGGCGCATCGTCTCGGTGTCGGGAAATTTGATGAAATGGAAAAAGCAGCGCCTGAGAAACGCGTCCGGCAGCTCTTTTTCGTTGTTCGAGGTGATGAGCACGATCGGGCGCGTCCGTGCCTTGATCGTTTCGCCCGTCTCGTAGACGAAGAACTCCATGCGATCGAGTTCTTGAAGCAGATCGTTCGGGAATTCGATGTCGGCCTTGTCGATTTCGTCGATCAGCAGAACCGAGCGCTCTGGTGCCGCAAACGCATCCCAGAGTTTGCCGCGCTTGATGTAGTTGGCGATATTCTTGACGCGTTCATCGCCGAGCTGGCCATCGCGCAGTCGCGAAACCGCATCGTATTCATAGAGACCTTGCTGCGCCTTTGTCGTCGATTTGATGTGCCATTCGATGAGTGGCGCACCGAGGGCTCTTGCAACTTCGGCGGCGAGTACCGATTTGCCCGTCCCGGGTTCGCCTTTGATCAGCAGCGGCCGTTCGAGCCGGATCGCAGCATTGACGGCGATCTTCAGGTCGTTCGTCGCAACGTATGAGGAGGTGCCTTCAAATTTCATGGGGTGATGCAACCGGTTGCTGTGCAATCGCGAGGGTAGAGGTCATACGCCCTCCACAGCAAGGCGACCGAAGCGCGCCGCCTGTTGGAAACCTATCCAGCGGCGAGCTTCGGCATGCAATCCAGGTGGGATCGCAAAGCACTGTTTTTGTTTGAATAAATCACGACACTTTGAACGCGTCCTGCCCCCGATGCACGCTTGACTCGATGGCCTGCCCTCATAGATAAGGGTCGGCCGAACGCGGGACCGAGTCGCAGCTCCGGACGTTATTTCGGCGGAAGATGATCGGCACTGGCGCACGTAGCCTCAATGGGAGGCGGACGATGAGCAAGACAACCGGGGCAAAAGCGGCGAAGACCGCCGCCAAGAAGCCCGTCCCCAAAGCCCTCGCCGTAGCGAAGGGCAGCAAAGTGCTGGCAGGCGGCAAGGCCGTTTCGAATGCCAAGCCGAAGGCAGGAAAGGCCGCTCCGAAAACGGGGTCAGCGAAGACCGCGGCGGCAAAAATAAAGACCACGGTCGGCGCCGGCAAAGCCAAGCCGGCGGCACCGAATGCGCCGGCGCGAACAATGGCAAGCGCCAAGCCGGCGGCTTCCAAGAAGTCAGAGGGTACAAAGAAGAAGATGGCTTCGCGCGTAAAGATTGCAGAGATCGTCCTTCCTGCCGGGTATAAGCCCTCGGAGGACGAGCCGTTCATGAGCGACATGCACAAGGCTTATTTCCGCAAGCGGCTGCTCGAATGGAAAGATGAGATCCTCCGCCAGACCCGCGAGACGCTGGCGATCCTGCACGAAGATTCAACGCAGCACGCCGATCTTGCCGACCGCGCGACGTCCGAGACGGACCGCGCCACGGAGCTCAGGACCCGTGATCGGCAGCGCAAGCTCATCGCCAAGATCGATGCGGCGCTGGGCCGGATCGAGGATGGAAGCTACGGCTATTGCGAGGACACCGGCGAGCCGATCGGCCTCAAACGGCTTGATGCGCGTCCCATCGCGACGCTATCCGTCGAGGCGCAGGAACGCCACGAACGCCGTGAGCGCGTCTATCGCGAGGAATGACGGGTACGATTGGGCCCTGGCCGTATGTCGCGATTTGCGACGCAGATTCACGCAACGTTAAATTTTTGCCGTAATACTGTTCCGGTTGATCGGCGCCATTTGGGTGCCGTCGCGAAGGCTAGAAGCCAGTGTCCGGTCGTACCGTTTCGTTGAGCTTGATCGTCGCCGTCGCCGGTATCGGTGCCGTCGGATCGCCAATGGCGCGGGCCGAACCTGCAAAGATGCGGCAAGCTGGTGCCTCAGGTGACGCTTTCAAGGTCGGCGTTCGCGACAAATTTCTATTGCCCCCGAAAATTGCCGCGAGCAGCGGAATCAAGTCCGAAAAGCCGGTTGGCACGCTCGCCAGCGCGATACGGCCACTCGATCTTCGCAAGCTCTCGATGTCTGACTTCGGCGACACAGAACCGTCGCGCTGAACTCCGGACCTTAAAGCTCGCGCGTGCCGGTATCGCGATCGGCGGGCTCTTTGCTTCTTCCGAATAGTGCCGGCCGACGCGGTGTAACCGGTTGCTGCGGTATCGTCGCCTCGGCGGGTTTGCTCGCGCTCGGGATGCCCGTCTCGACGACGACGTCCACGGGGCCGCCCGTCATCAGCAGATGCTCAACGTCGTCGCGACGGATCAAAAGCAGCTTTCGCCGGCCATCGATGTTGGCGTGCTCTACGACTTCAAGGCGCCGGTCCGACCGTGGCCTGAAGAACAGGGCCGATGCCGTCGTGCCGTTCGCGTAGGCGCGCACGAACACCGCAATGCCCACGCTGAGCACAGCCAGTACGGCCAGCATGAAAGTCCAGAAGATGTAATTTCCCATGTGCCCTCACCGCCGGGTTGAACGTCGTGCCGAAATCTCGCATCCGTCAACGGGTTCGATACGCCCCAGTTGACTACATGTTAACCCTCTTAGAGGAAGTCTTAGGCAAGCGAAAAGCGCCGCTCCGTTGCGGCACAGTTGCAGTTGCGTTTGAGTAGCGAGCCCATGCCCCAGACTGACGTCCCCACTATCGAGAATCAGCTAGATTCTCGTTCCATGAAGGCTCGCGAGACACTCAGGCTCGAAACCTCCCCGATCGATCCGTTGACCGCGGCGGAAGGATTTGGCGGTTTCCTCCCTACGATATTCATAGCGGCCGCAGCCGGCGCCATCGTTTTCGGACTGCTCGCCAGCGGTTCGGGCGAACCGCTGCTGCTGACCGTTATCGCCCTTTTGGCGATGCTGGGAATGTTCCTGCTATTCGGGATCGCCGCCGGGCACATTCGCATCGGCGCGCGTTTGGCGCCGGCAGATTTACTCAAGGCCGCCTCCGACACTGCGGACGAACCGCAAATCATCGCCCAGGCCGACGGCACCGTCATCTATTCCAACGCCGCGCTCGATCAGATGTTCGGACGGCACGGAGCCGGGCCTCTCTCGGCTCTTGAAGCCGGACTAAGTGGAGACGCGGAAGCCGTGCAGGCGCTGTTCCGCTTAACGCGGGCAGCAGAGCGTGGCGAGACGCGCCGCGAGGACATCCACTTGCGGCACGGGGCTGTGACGCGCCGGCCCACCTGGGTGAGAATTTCGGTTCGCCCGTTCGCCTCTCCCGACCGCGTGTCGGAGGTTATTTCCCCGCGCCAGCGTCTCGTGCACTGGCAGATCACCGACGTCTCGGGCGACAGAACGCGTGAAGCACAGCGGATCGGCGGACTAGAAGCATCGCTTGCCGCCTTCGACGCGATGCCGGCCGGATTCATGTCGGTTGCCGGCGACGGCGCCGTAACGCACGTCAACGCCGCCTTCGAGCAGTGGCTCGGCTATTCTGCAGGCGGGCTGCGCTCGCGCAACTTGGGCATTGCCGAACTCGCCGGCGATGAAGGCGCCCGGCTGTTACGGAATATGGCGGAGATCACCGACCCCGAGCAGCGCGTCGTCGATCTCGATCTAACTCGGCAGGACGGCCGCATGGTGCCGTTGACTCTGCTGGTCGAACCGGCCGCCGGCCAGTCCGGTCAAGGCTTCACGATTACAGCGATCAACCGCTTGGCGGCGGGCCTCGTCGATCGCGGACAGCAGGATGTACGCGGCTCGCAATTCTTCCAGTCGGCGCCGTTCGGCATTGCGGCACTCGACGCCGAGGGCCGCATTGCCAATTGCAACGCCGCCTTCATGCAAATGGTGCTCGATGGCCGCCCCGCGCTGGACGTGCTCGCGACCGAAGCGCTATGCGGCACCGCCGAGCCGGAAGAACGGGCTCAAATCGATGCCGCCTTGCTGCAGGCGCTCGCGGGGCGCGGCAACATCCAGCCGATCGAAATCACGGCCGGCGAGCAGAAGCAGCTCGCGCGCCGCATTTATTTGTCTCCGCTTGCGGCCGTCTCGGGCGGTGCTGCAGCGGCGCTCTACGTCGTCGATGCAACTGAGCAGAAGGCTCTCGAGGGCCGCGTTGCGCAAGCTCAGAAGATGGAGGCCGTCGGCAATCTTGCGGGCGGCATCGCGCATGACTTCAATAACGTGCTGACGGCGATCATCGGCTTTTCCGATCTGCTTCTGCAGACGCATCGGCCGAGCGACCCGGCTTACAAAGACATCCGGAACATACAGTCGGCCGCCAATCGCGCCGCCAGTCTGGTGAAGGGCCTTCTCGGCTTTTCCCGCAAGCAGACGCAGCAGGTTTCTGTTTTTAATCTCGGCGAGCTGGCGTCCGACATGATGCCTGTCCTCAAGACTCAGGTCGGCGAGAAAATCGATCTAAAAATACGCGCGGAACGCGATCTCTGGTACGTCCGCGCCGACAGCGACCAGCTCTATCAGGTCGTATTGAATCTTGTGCGCAATGCCCGCGACGCGATGCCGAAGGGCGGCAAGATGACGATCCGCACGCGCAACGTCAGCGAACGCGAAAGCCAGAAGATGAACGGCGTCGCCGGCTTTACGCCAGGCGAATACGTGCTGATCGAAGTTGCCGACACCGGCAGCGGCATGAGCCCGGAAGTGATGGCGAAAATCTTCGAGCCGTTCTTCACGACCAAGGGCGTCGGCAAGGGCACCGGCCTCGGGCTCGCGTCCGTCTACGGCATCGTCAAACAGTCGGGCGGCTACATTCTGCCGGAAAGCGAAGTCGACAAGGGCACGACGTTCAAGGTCTTCCTGCCGCGCTATTTCGTGGAAGAGGGCGACGACGTCGAAACCGCTCTGCCGCAGAAGATCGTCACCGCCAAAAAGGAATTGAAGGCGACTGACTTGACCGGCACCGGACGCGTGCTGCTGGTTGAGGACGAGGTCGATGTGCGCAGCTTCGCGGTTCGCGCCTTGAAGCGCCAGGGCTATCAGGTGATCGAGGCGGCCGACGGCGTCGAGGCGCTGGAGCTGATGGCGGCCAACGAGGGCAAAATCGACATCGTCGTCTCCGACGTCGTGATGCCGGAGATGGATGGCCCGGCGCTGTTCAAGGAACTGCGCAAGCGCAATCCGGGGATCAAGGTGATTTTTGTCTCGGGCTATCCGAACGAAGCCTTCCGCGAAAGCATGGGCTCGGACGACTTCGCCTTCCTGCCGAAGCCGTTCTCACTGCCGCAACTCGCCGCCAAGGTGAAGGAAGAGCTGGCGAAGTAGGGGCATCGTCGGCGCTTGGCGACCCGCCGCACCGCGGCCGACAAGGTCACGCTGCGAGTTGATTGTCGCCGCCAGACTTTCCACACGTGCGGAGAAACACAATGAACTCGTCGATGCCGACCGGTCGCGAGACCGCGTATCCCTGGATGTAATCCACGACGCCCGTCGTGCGCAGCAGATTGAGCCGAGCGTCCGTTTCGACACCTTCGACAACGATCAGGTGCCCCGAGGTCTTGATCATGTCTATGACCGGAAGAAGCATCCGGCCCAGAACACTGTCTGGTGGTGACATGGCAAACGAACGGTCGAGCTTCACTCCGTGCACCGCCAGCCGCGCTACGCGTTCGATGCTCGAGTATCCCGTGCCGAAATCGTCGATGTACGTCTTGATCCCGGCGCGCCCCAGCTCCTCGACTGAAAGCTGCGCCTTCTCAAAATCGATCTGATCATTTTCGACGAGTTCGACGGCAACGGTGAGGTGGCTATCCCGGCCGGCAAATTTCGAGAAAATCCGGAGAAGCGTCTCGCTATCGAAATCACTGGCAAACACATTGAAATTGATCTGCAGAGGCAGATCGTCTGGGAGGTGTCCGCGGAGTTCCTCGTGTGCCTTGTCGGCGACCATCTGCGTGAACGCCAGCGTGTGGCCCGTGCGCTCCACGATGTTGATAAAGCGATCTGGAGCGACGATCGTGCCGTCTATATCGCGCCATCTGGCAAGCACCTCGCATCCGGATACTTTCCCAGACTTCAAGTCGACGACCGGCTGGTAGGCGATGACGACGGAGTGAGGGCTAAGGTATCTGCAAAAGCGGGCCTCGAACGACCAATAGCGATTGAACCACGAAATGATATTGATGGAACATATCCATGCGAAGAGTGCTGCGAGAATGGCAATCGACGAAAGGATGGTGCCCCATTCTCGCGCCCAAACCAGAAGCCGCGCTTCAGATGCCACGCAGTGGAGCCGGTGACCACCACAACGCCAGCTGCTTACGGTTGTAAGACGGCCAATTAAATTCACATGTGCCGGTTGTGTAACGCGCCGATAAACTTCAGGCTCGCCGGCAACGTACCAAAGCTGTCCTTTCGGTCCGACGGCAACGATTTCTTTCTCCAGCCAGTTCGCACCGTTGCGGTAACCGGAGTAGGGCGGGATTGCCACTGCGAACGAGCCCAGCTTTGCAAAGTTGCCCGTCGCGCCAGGGAGTCCGATGGGTTCCAGATCGCGATAGAGCCACAGATCTAGATCTACTGGTCCATTCCCTTTGATGTCGGGCTCACCCAAGGAAACGGGGATGTCGAACTTAGAATGGCTGGTGCTGCATTTGACGATACCGTGCGGCGCATAGAGGAATTCATTCAATCCGTCCGGCAGAAAGGCCACGGTCTGCAGTTGTGCAAAGAAGAGGCGCGAACATCGGGGTGCGGTGGCTTCGCGCTGTAACCTTTGCAACGCGGACACGGCATTTTGCCGGATTTGAGCGATGCGGCTTAGCTCTGCCTCCTGGTCGTGACGGATATAGCTGCTGACCTGCCAGACAATGAAGCCGTACCCGATACCGAGAAGAGAGGAAAACAGGGCGCACCAAAGAAAGCACAGAAGTAGCCGCTCACGCCGGCCTTCGATAAGTGCATTTACAAGTGCTGACATACGCAGTACCCGCCACACATTGGCCGCACACGCTGACTGAACGCTGTAAAGATTGCGTATGAACTATCGGAACAATTGACGCCTCTCGGTGTATGAAGCGCCGGCAGTGAGTAGGGAACAAAGCAGGATTGACGATTTGGAACAAATCAAGTACACGATCGGTAATTGTAGGCGCAGGGCGCTTGCCATAGGGATTGAGGGTGACGATCGATGGACCGATCAGACTTCACGGTGCTCGAAGGGGGCAAAATGGATAAAAAGCAGGCGCTGGAGCAGGCACTCGCGCAGATCGACAAGAGCTTTGGCAAGGGCTCGATCATGCGCCTCGGCGCCAATGAGAAGCTGGTCGACATCGAGGCGATCTCGACCGGCTCGCTCGGTCTCGACATCGCACTCGGCATCGGCGGTCTGCCGAAGGGCCGTATCATCGAAATTTATGGACCGGAAAGTTCGGGCAAGACGACGCTGGCTTTGCAGGTCGTGGCCGAAGCCCAGAAGAAGGGCGGCATTTGCGGCTTCATCGACGCCGAGCATGCGATCGATCCGCAGTACGCCAGAAAGCTCGGTGTCAAGGTCGAAGATCTGTTGATCTCGCAGCCGGACACCGGCGAACAGGCCCTTGAAATTACCGACACGCTGGTTCGCTCGGGTGCGGTTGATGTGCTCGTCATCGACTCGGTCGCCGCGCTCACGCCGAAAGCCGAACTCGAAGGCGAAATGGGCGATAGCTTGCCGGGTCTGCAGGCGCGCTTGATGAGCCAGGCGTTGCGCAAATTAACGGGCTCGATCTCCAAGTCGAATACGATGGTGATCTTCATCAACCAGATCCGCATGAAGATCGGCGTGATGTTCGGCAACCCCGAGACGACGACGGGCGGCAACGCGCTGAAATTCTATGCGTCCGTGCGCCTCGACATTCGCCGCATCGGCCAGATCAAGGAACGCGAAGAGTCGGTCGGCAATCAGACCCGCGTCAAGGTCGTCAAGAACAAGGTGGCGCCGCCTTTCAAGCAGGTCGAATTCGACATCATGTACGGTGAGGGCATCTCGAAAGTCGGCGAGCTGATCGATCTCGGCGTCAAGGCGGGTCTGGTCGAGAAATCGGGCGCGTGGCTCTCCTATCACGGCGAACGCATTGGCCAAGGCCGCGAGAACGCCAAGTCGTATCTGAGGGAGAATACCAAGATCGCAGTCGAGCTCGAGCGCGCCATCCGCGAGAACGCCGGGCTCATCGTCGAGAAGCTGCTGCTCGACCCCGATGCCAGGGAAGACGACGGCGAAGAGCCGGACGCAGACGGTGTGCTGCCCGACGAGGATACGAGCTCGAAGAAGGCCGCCAAGGGCAAGCGTTAAAGAGAGCGACCGGCGCGCTTTCCGCCTCACCCGTCGTTTCTGGACACGTCAAGGGGCCGCCGCTACAACGGCGGCCTTAACGTGTTCGGGGAAAAGGCCATGTCCGGAAAGGGCATCGCCGTGAAAGGTTTGAAAGCACGACATGGCTGGCGTCAGCGAAATTCGCTCCTCGTTCCTCGACTACTTCGGCAGAAATGCGCACGAGATTGTCCCGTCGTCGCCGCTCGTGCCGCGCAACGATCCGACGTTGATGTTTACCAACGCCGGCATGGTGCAGTTCAAGAACGTCTTTACCGGTCAAGAGACGCGCGCCATTCCGCGCGCTGCATCGTCGCAGAAATGCGTCCGCGCCGGCGGCAAGCACAATGATCTTGATAACGTCGGCTATACGGCACGCCACCACACCTTCTTCGAGATGCTCGGAAACTTTTCGTTCGGCGATTATTTCAAGGATCGCGCCATCGAGCTTGCCTGGAACCTCCTGACGAAGGAATTCGGTCTCGACAAGAAGCGCCTCGTGATCACGATCTATCACACCGACGACGAGGCCTACGCGATCTGGAAGAAGATTTCGGGCCTCCCCGACAGCAAGATCATCCGCATCGCGACCGCCGACAATTTCTGGCAGATGGGCGACACTGGCCCATGCGGGCCGTGCTCGGAAATTTTCTTCGATCACGGCGACAAGATTGCCGGTGGTCCGCCGGGTTCCGCCGACTCCGAAGGCGATCGCTTCATCGAGATTTGGAATCTCGTGTTCATGCAATTCGAGCAGCGTGCTCCGGGCGACCGCGTTGATCTTCCGCGCCCCTCGATCGATACCGGCATGGGGCTGGAGCGCATTGCGGCCGTTCTGCAAGGCAAGCACGACAACTACGATATCGATCTCTTCGTAAATCTTATCCAGACGATCCGGCAGGAGTCGGCCAAAGCCGGTGCGAAAGAATCCGGCGTCGATGGCGGCGCGGAATTTCTTCGCATCGCGCGCCGGGTCATCGCCGACCATCTGCGCTCGACGAGCTTTCTGATCGCCGACGGCGTGTTGCCCTCGAACGAGGGTCGCGGCTACGTGCTGCGCCGTATCATGCGACGCGCCATGCGTTATGCCCACCAGATCGGCTGCGTCGAACCGCTGATGTACACCCTCGTGCCTTCTCTCGTTCGCGAAATGGGTGACGCCTACCCGGAGCTTGTGCGTGCCCAACCCATCATCACCGAAACGCTGAAGCTCGAAGAGACGAAGTTCAAACGGACGCTCGATAACGGCCTGAAGCTTCTCGGCGAAAGTTCGTCGGGCTTGAAGAAGGGCGCGGTTTTTTCGGGCGATGTCGCGTTCAAGCTCTACGACACGTTCGGCTTCCCGCTGGATTTGACCGAAGACGCGCTGAAGCCGCGCGGCATCACCGTCGACACGGCGGCGTTCCAAACCGCGATGAAAAAGCAGAAAGAAGCCGCGAAGGCCGCATGGAAGGGCTCCGGCGAAGCGGCGACGGAAGGACTTTGGTTCGAGATCAAGGACAAGACCGGCGCCAGCGAATTCCTCGGCTACGACACCGAAACCGCGGAGGGCATCGTCGCGGCGCTCGTCTCTGGCGGCAAAGAGGTGACAAACCTCAGAGCCGGCCAAGAAGGCGCGCTCGTTCTGAACCAGACGCCGTTCTATGGCGAAAGCGGCGGCCAGGTCGGCGACACCGGCATCATCAAAGGGCCGAAAGGCGCGATTTTCCGCGTCACCGATACGCAGAAGAAACTCGGCGATCTGTTCGTCCACATCGGCAAGGTCGAAGCGGGAAGTTTCAAAGCCGGCGATGCAGTCGAACTCGAAGTCGACCACGCGCGGCGTCTGGCGACGCGGGCCAATCACTCAGCAACGCATCTTCTGCACGAAGCGCTGCGTCAGGTGCTCGGAACGCATGTGGCGCAGAAGGGTTCGCTCGTCTCGCCTGATCGTCTGCGCTTCGACTTTTCCCACACCAAGCCGATGTCGGCCGAGGAAATAAAGGCCGTCGAGGACATGGCCAACGCCGTGCTGATCGAGAATACGCCGGTCGTCACGCGCTTGATGGCGCTCGACGAAGCGCGGGCCACGGGCGCAATGGCGCTGTTCGGTGAAAAGTACGGCGATGAAGTCCGCGTCGTATCGATGGGAAGCACGCGGCCCGGCGCCAATAAGGCTTGGTCCGTCGAGCTTTGCGGCGGCACGCATGTGTCGCGCACCGGCGACATCGGCCTCATTCGTATCGTCGGCGAAAGCGCCAGCGCTGCGGGCGTGCGCCGCCTCGAAGCACTGACGGGCGAAGGCGCGCGAGCCTATCTCGACGAGCAGGACCAGCGCGTCAAGGACGCCGCCGGCGTGCTTCGAACGCGCCCCGAGGAGTTGGTCGCCCGCGTCAAAAGCCTCGTCGAGGAAAGGAAGACGCTGGAGAAGCAATTGGCGGACGCCAAGCGTCAGCTGGCGCTCGGCGGCAACGCTCACGGTCCGGCAGGCGACGACGATGCCGTCCGCAGCGTCGGCAAGGTGAAGCTCCTGGCGCGCACGGTGCAGGGCCTCAACCCGAAGGATTTGCGCGGCCTGATCGATGACGGCAAGAAGCAGGTTGGCTCCGGCATCGTTGCGGTCGTCGGCGTTACGGAGGATGGCAAGGCCGGCCTCGCCGTCGGCGTCACCGACGATCTGCTGGCAACGTGGAGCGCCGTCGATCTCGTTAAGACAGGCGCCGAGGCCCTTGGCGGCAAGGGTGGCGGCGGCCGGCCCGACATGGCGCAGGCAGGCGGTCCCGATGGCAGCAAGGCGGGCGAAGCGCTCAGGGCCATCGAGGCACGCCTGGCGGGTTGAGCAGATTGCTTGGCGACGCGATACCGTTCGTTACCTTGCTGGCTTTTCACTAATGACCGTCGGAAATATCCGGTATATACGCGGCCAAATCGCATCATCCGAGGATCGCTCATCATGACCTGCACGTCTCTGCGTTTCGCCGCTCCGATCTTTGCGCTCTGTCTCGCAATGGCACTTCCTGCGATGGCCGACGATGCGATCGTAAAGGTCGCCCCAACGCCGATGCCGGCCGCCGGTCCAACAGTCACCAAAGCCGAGGAGTTTTGCGGCGATCCGACAGGCAAAGCCGAAGAGCTGATCCAGCGCTATTCGACGAAGCCCGGCTTGAAGCAGGTCTATAAGAGCATCGACTACGTCGCTTTTAGCGACGACGAGAAGAACGCCTCGGTCATGTACACATTTACTGTCAAGGGGCACCCTGCCTATCCGGCGGCAGTCTGCCGAAAGCCGGTGCGTGAGGGCGGCAATCTCGTCATCAAGATGTCGGTTGTCTGCGACGGCGCCGCTGAACCCTGCAGCAAACTCAAAAACGACTTCAATGTCATGACGGCGAAGATGCAGGCCCAGGTCGATCAGCAGATCGCCGAGCAAAAGAAATAAGCGCCGAAGCGGCGTCGGCGACGATTGGACGTCGCCTCACGCCGCTTTCGCCATCGCCGCTTTGAGGTTCGCGTCGACCCTGTCGAGGAAGCCGGTCGTCGACAGCCACTTCTGCTCGGGCCCGACGAGCAAAGCTAGATCCTTCGTCATGTAACCCGCTTCGACAGTCGCGACACACACCTTCTCGAGCGTTTGCGAGAATTTCAGCAGTGCTTCATTGCCATCGAGCTTGGCGCGATGCGCCAGTCCGCGTGTCCAGGCGAAAATCGATGCGATGGCGTTGGTCGACGTTTCGCGGCCTTTCTGATGCTCTCGATAATGGCGCGTGACGGTGCCGTGCGCGGCTTCCGCCTCGACCGTCTTGCCGTCCGGCGACATCAGCACGCTGGTCATCAATCCGAGTGAACCGAAGCCCTGGGCGACGGTATCGGACTGCACGTCGCCGTCGTAGTTTTTGCAGGCCCACACGTAGCCGCCCGGCCATTTGAGCGCACTCGCAACCATGTCGTCGATCAGGCGGTGCTCGTAGGTGATCTTGCGTTTTTCGAATTCGGTTCTGAACTCGGCGTCGAACACGTCCTGGAAAATATCCTTGAAGCGTCCGTCATAGGCTTTGAGGATGGTGTTCTTGGTCGAAAGATAGACGGGATAATTGCGCGCCAGACCATAGTTGAGCGATGCGCGGGCGAATTCCCGGATCGAGTCATCGAGATTGTACATTGCCATCGCGATACCGGCGCCAGGGGCGTTGAAAACTTCTTTTTCGATCACCGCGCCGTCGTCGCCGGTGAATTTGATTGTCAGCTTGCCTTTGCTGGGAAACTTGAAGTCGGTGGCGCGGTACTGGTCGCCGTAGGCATGACGGCCGACGATGATCGGCTCGGTCCAGCCCGGCACGAGCCGCGGCACATTCTTGCAGATGATCGGTTCGCGGAAGATGACGCCGCCCAGGATGTTGCGGATCGTGCCGTTCGGGCTCTTCCACATCTCCTTCAAATTGAATTCTTTGACGCGCGCTTCATCGGGCGTGATCGTCGCGCACTTGATGCCTACGCCGTGCTTCTTGATAGCGTTGGCGGCGTCGATGGTGATCCGATCGCCGGTCTTGTCGCGGCTCTCGATGCCGAGATCGTAGTACTCGAGTTTGACGTCGAGATACGGGTGAATGAATTTGTCCTTGATCAGCTTCCAGATGATGCGGGTCATCTCATCGCCGTCAAGCTCGACGACGGTGCCTTCGACTTTGATCTTCTGCATCGAAAAATCTCGCGGATCAGGTGGGAAATGATCGGGTCAGCGCGAGACCATAGTGGCCCGAGGTTCGCTGAAGAAGTGAAGCGTCGCCGCAGTGGTGGGGCAGATCGACGGCCGTTTCAAGCCCCCGCGAAGGGCAGCGCCGAAGCGGGGCAGGCATTGTGCGATTGTCCCGCACGCCGGTCGAGCCGTACGCGCCTCAAGATCAGTCCCATGACGACGGCGCTCGCGACGACGCCGAGCGGCACGGGTGTCGTCACAAAAAGTAATACGAGGACGTTCGCGACGATGAGGCCATAGGTCTCGACGGCATCGGTACCCGCTCTGGCGCAATGGCGCAGCAGGAAGGCCTGCGCGATCGTCAGGATCACGAGGTCGTAGACGAATTGGTACGGGCTCGCGAGCGTTATCGCGGCGGCCAAGGCGGCGGCCTTGAGGTCGAAACCGACATCGCGCCGGCTCCAGAGCCAGGCGATCGCCGCAGCGAGCACCGCGACGAGGGCGCCTTGCAGCCAGAGTGCGTGATCCGCCGATAAGCCGAGGCTGCGCGCCATTCCGAAAGCGCTTTGGATTTTTGTCGTCGATGTCGTGGTCTTGGCGAGCATCGCGACGCGCGTCAACTGATCGGGGAGCGCCAGCCACGGCTCGATGCCGAATGCCACGGTGGTGACTAGCGCCAACGCCACGACAGTCAGCGCCGCGGATGCAAAAGCGCGATAGTAGCCGCCCGCCAGCAGCGCCACGGGAATGAGAAGCCCGAGGTGCGGCTTTACCGATAACAGGCCGATGCAAATTCCGGCCGCAACAGGCCGCGCCGGCAACAGGATGAGGCCGAAGCCGATGAGGGCTGCCGTCAGCGAACCGTTCTGCCCGATGTAGAGATTGAGCCACGCTGCCGGCGTGGCAAGCATCAGCAGCAGATCGCGCCGGGTGGCACTGATGCGCGCGATCGCTGCGGTGAACGCGGCAAACGTCGCCAGCGTCCAGGTCAGCATCGATAGGAAGTAAGGCAGCAGTGCCAGCGACGCCGCGACGAAGAGAAAGCTCGGGGGATATGGCCACGGGAAGAAAGCGCCGTTCGGATTGCCGTCGAGTTCGTGCTGTGCCCTTTCGTGACGCACCCAATCGTAGGCAGCGAGTGGCTCGCCCTGCAGCGTGAATTTGCCGGCCGTGTAGACCCCCATGTAGTCGCCGTCGACCGCCACCCCTTGCGAATTCGTGATCCAGCCGTCGGCCGACGTTACGCCGGTCGCGAGCGCCAGCGCCCAAAACGCGATGAAAACAATCGCGATGATTGACGGCTTGTCGACAGACATCGGCGGCATAACCCTAGGCCGGGTGGGCGGCACCGCGTCCCGGTGTCTCCGGGGGCGGGACGGCCTTGACGAAGCCGGGATATTGTCACCCTGTCATTACCAAACGATTAGACGTGGCTCGACAACTCGATGTCACCGGCAAATTTTGGCGCGACGCCGGTTAGGTGTTGCCATCGGAGGTATATTTGGACGTCGAGACGGCACAGCACGAAGCGCCCCCCGAGGTTCGCACCTGCGCCGGCGAGCCCGTGCTCGGGCCACGCGACACCCGCGTGTCCGAGGTGGTCCACGCCTGCCATTCCGCATCGATCGACCAGGGGCTCGCGGCGCTTGCCGTCCCAGGGTTGACGCGCGCCACTCTCGAACCCGTGCTACAATACTGCGCCAGCCTTAAATGCGTCGAGGATCAGGTCACCTGTCCCGGCTGCAAGCGGCGCACGGAAGTGCAAGGCATCGAGACGCTCGATCAGTTCATCTTGAGCAAGAAGGAAATCATCGTCGGTGACGGCCGCGTGCGCCTCAAAGGCGAGGGCACTGAGACCGTCACGACACCGTGCATCGAAAGCCTGGCCAAGCAGTGGTCGGGTGAAAATTATTGGTTCTGGGCGCGTCGCGTCATTCGCAAATTGCGACACGGCATCCGCCGCGCTCACATGCAGGGCGAAGCGGTGGCGGCGGAAGGCGAAACGCCGTCGATAATCCTGATGGAACCGCAGCTCGCCGACAATATCGGCATGGTGGCGCGGGCCTGCGCAAATTTCGGTATCGACGACCTTCGGCTCGTCCACCCGCGCGACGGCTGGCCGAACGAGAAGGCCCGCATCGCCGCCTCCGGGGCGAACTACATCATCGACGATGCGCGCGCTTTCGCGACACTCGACGAGAGCATCTCCGATCTGAATTGGATCGGCGCGACCACGGCACGCCAGCGCGATTTGAGGAAGCCTGTCCTGACGCCCGAGCAGGCGATCGCGGAAGTTCGCAAGCGGATCGGCCGCGGCGAGCGCTGCGGCATTCTATTTGGGCGCGAGCGCAATGGCCTCGAAACGAGCGAGGTCGCCAACGCCGACGCCTTTATTATGATTCCGGTTAATTCGCGCTTTGCCTCTCTTAACCTTGCTCAAGCGGTGCTGCTCATCGGTTACGAGTGGATGCGCGGCGACCCCGGTCGCAGCCTCGGGCGCGTCACGACCTTCGAAAAGCCGCTGAGCGAAGGCCTTTACATGGGCCGCGACAGACCGGCGACGAAAGAAGAACTCATTGGGCTTTTTGAACATTTGGAACGCGAACTGGAGGCCAGCGGGTTTTTCAATCCGGCCCATCGCAAAGCCGTCGTGGCACAAAATCTCCGCACGCTGTTGACTCGGCTCAACGCGACAGATCAAGAAGTTCGCACGCTTCGTGGCATAGTTGCCACGCTCGCACAGGGCAAAGGCGGGGGGCGCAAGCGCGGCGGCGAGGTGCCTTGATCTGGCCAAGTTTTGGGCTGAGCGATGCCAAGCGAATGGGCATACTGGCGATATGCAACGCGGCAGTCCGATTGACCGCGACGGACGTATTTTGAGAACATTCGCGACATAAAGAAAATCGAAGAGGTTCAGCGGGAGATGTGGATGAACACGAGGGCGGGGATAGTGTTGGCAGGCGTGTCCGCGCTGATGCTTTTGGGGACCGGGGTGTCTGCCAGCGCAGACGAGCTCAGCGAGAAGGCGGTAAAATCCTTCATGGAGTACGCGTGGTCGCTGACGCCGCAGCAGTTCTCCAAGCCCGACGGATCGGTCATCGTCATCGACAAGACCAAGAAGAACGAAGTTCTCGTTCCAATCGATGTAGCCCGCAACGTGATCATGGCAGGCCGGTTGTCGGCACATGCCCAGATCTGCGACCTGCTGGATGACCAGATCAGCAACCATCAGGCATTAATGCGCCGCGAGCAGGTTCAGCATAAATGGACGCCGCAGCAGATGGTGTACATAAGCCAGCTGCACCTGACGACAGTCATGCTGCTGACCGGCAGGATCAAGCTCGTCGAGAAGCAGGGCGACAAGGAAGTCGTCGTCGACGAGAGCAAAGAGCCGGCGCAAACGTGTACCGAGGAGCAGCGCAAGAAGGTCAAGGAAATGATCACGGCCTACGTGGCGGCGAGCCCGCCACCGCGCACCGCTGCGGCGGCGCCTCCTGCGGCTGCACCTGCGGCTCGTCCGGCCCACGCCGGCGCCCCGGCTTCGACCGGATCGACGACCCCGGTCACCGAATCCGCGGCAGAAGCGAAGAAATAGCGGCCTCATGGCCGTTGACGGGACGGCCAAGCACCGGTATCACCCAATTTGCGCGGGCCTTTGGGCCCGCGTTTGATTTGCGCACCCGTGGCGGGACTGTCGAAGGTCCATGCCTGTCGGCCTTCAAATGAGGGCAAAGGAGGGGGCGCTCCACGCCGATCGCACGTGAGAACGTTGCGCTGGGCTCAACTCATGGAGTGCTAGAAGATGACGAAGCGTATTCGCGCTAAGCATAAAATCGACCGCCGCCTCGGCGAAAACATCTGGGGCCGCCCGAAGAGCCCTCTCAACCGTCGCGAGAGCCGTCCCGGCCAGCACGGCGAGCGCCGCCAGGGCAAACTTTCCGATTTCGGCCAACAGCTCAAAGCCAAGCAGAAGCTGAAAGGCTATTACGCCTCTATCTCCGAGCGTCAATTCCGCGCCGTCTACGACGAGGCCGCGCGTTTGAAGGGCTCGACGTCGGAGCTTCTCGTCGGTCTGCTTGAGCGCCGGCTTGACGCTCTCGTGTACCGCGCCAAATTCGTTCCGACCGTGTTCGCGGCCCGTCAGTTCGTCAGCCACGGCCATGTGACGGTCAACGGTCATCGCGTCACGATACCGAGCTATCGCATCCGTGTTGGCGATGTGGTCGAGGTCAAAGAGAAGGCCAAGCAGCTGGCTCTCGTACTCGAAGCCATCAAGAGCGCCGAGCGCGACGTGCCGGACTACATCAACGCCGATCACAACAAGATGACGGTCTCGCTGACGCGTATTCCAGCCCTCGCCGACATCCCGTATCCGGTCCAGATGGAACCGAACCTCGTGGTCGAATTCTACTCGAGGTAGTTTGCTGCGGCGCCAGAGCCGGACAGTGTTGCTGGATTGAATTCAAAAGGCCGCCCCTTCGGGTGGCCTTTTTTGCGTCTCCTCTGCTTACGTGCGGGGAGAGATCGAACTTTGTCATCACGGCCGGCGCGTAGCGACGAGCCGCGACCCATCTTCCTGCTGATGACAAAGACTGGGTCCCTGCTCAATCTCCGGCCCCGCCTTCGATCGTCTGGGATGACAGCATCCGAATACTACGCTGCCTTTTGCCGTGGCGGGCGAGGCGCGCGGGCGATCGAGATTTCCGGGCCGCCGACGTTGATGCGTTTCTTGCGCCGGCTCGTAGGCGGCTCGGCGTTGGCCCACCCATAGGCGAGCATCGTCATCAATGCCGAGGCTGCGAAAAAGTAGACGCCCGGCAGCACGCGCGCTTCCGTATAGCCCGATGAATTGACGTAGAAGATCATCAAAGCGAGCACCATCACGTCGGTCATCGAGTAGCGCCCGACCCATTCCATCGTCGCGATCGATTTCTTGCGGAAGTCGGCCGGCATGTCGTGCGCCGTGATCAGCGTCAGCAGATAGAACAGCTTGAGGAACGGGAAGAATACGGAAACCGCGAAAACGACGGCGCACAGGAAGTATTCTTTGTTCTCGGACAGCGCGTAGATGATCGTCAGGATCGAGTGCTCGTTCGTCCAGACGTAAACCGTCGTGAACCGGATCGTCGGCAGAATGATGCCGAGCGCGAAGAATACCGTCGCGAGAATGATCAGGAAGCTGAGCGCGAAATTCCGCCAGCCCGAGGGTTTCGCGGCCTGACCGACGTCGGGCTCCGGCAGGACCGGCACGAGCTCAGGCGCTGCCGCCATGCCGTCGGTTCGGATCCAGGCATAGGAGAGGATCATCAACACGACGGCGGCGGTGAAGAAATAGACGCCGTTGAGGCTCGATGCGTCGTAGACGCCCTGGCTCTTGATGAAAAAGATCGTCAGGGCCAGTACGAGAACGTCGTGCATCGACCATTTGCCGAGCCATTCGAGCGCCCGAAGGCGTTGGTGATGTCGCACGATTTCAGCCGGCGGCAGCGTCGAGACGAGCAGCAGATAGAGCAGCTTCGTGATCGGCAGCAGGATCGAGAAAACGAGCACGATCAGGCCGAGGAAAGTCTGCTTGTCGCGCAGAAGGACGCCAACTGTCGAAATCAGCGAATGCTCGGTCGTCCAAAACGTGAAAGTCGTGAGCTTCAGGATCGGCATCGTAATGCCGAGCGCCAGGCAGACGCTTGCTGTAAGGATCGTCAGGGAGAGGAAGAACCGCCCGCGGCTCAGTCGCATCGATCGTCCCAGCTCAAGAAACTCGTGTGCTAGCCAACAGCTTACACAACGTATCGAGAGCCAACACCGACATTAGGCAAAAATAAGGGCGGGGCCGTAATCAGCCCCGCCGCGTAATAGCTCAAAACTGCGCGCGTCAGCTCAGCCATGATGGTGAGCGTGCGGAATGCCCTTTTCGCAGATCAGGTCGTGCAGCTCACCGGCCGCGTACATCTCGCGGATGATATCGCAGCCGCCAACGAACTCGCCCTTGACGTAAAGCTGCGGGATCGTCGGCCAGTTCGAGAACGTCTTGATCCCTTCGCGAACGCCCTGGTCTGCCAGCACGTCGACGTCCTTGAAGGGTACGCCCAGCTGCTCGAGGATCTTGGCAGCGGTTGCCGAGAACCCGCACTGAGGAAACTGCTTCGTGCCCTTCATGAAGAGCACGACGTCGTTATCGGCAATCGTCTTGGCAATCGTTGCCTGGGCAGGATTATCAGAGGCCATCGTGGGCTCCTATGGATGCCGGGGCTGCCGTTTCGGCGCACCCGATTCAAGCTGAGATGTGGGGGAGAGTTGCACTCAAGTCAATCGGCCGGCAATGCGGTGGTGAGCTGCAGGGCGTGCAAAGCCCCGCCCACGCGGCCCCCGAGTGCTTCGTAGATCATCTGATGCTGCTGGATGCGGCTTTTGCCCTTGAAGGCCGAAGAAACGACATGCGCCGCCCAGTGATCATTGTCGCCGGCAAGGTCCCTGAGCTCGATCCTGGCGTCGGGAAACGTTGCTTTGATCAGACGTTCGATCTCGGCGGCGGGCATGGCCATTTTATATAGCTCCGGAAGAAGATTTCACGAATTTGGAAGGCGCAATCTATGCCGCCTTCGATCAGCGGGCGCAAGATCAACCATCAGAAATTCTTATCCAATTCTCACGCAAACGCGATTGGACGTTATCGAGGCGGATCACTATCTTTGGAGTCATAGGAACACTGCGTTCCTGAAGTCTTGATGGAGGACATCATGAAGACCTGGACGAAGCCCGCAGTTCGCGAGCAGGAAGTCGGCCTCGAAGTTACATCGTATCTTCCGGCTGAGATCGACCTTATCTAAGTCGATCCTTCCAATCTGAATTCAAGACGCGGCGGTAAGATTTTTTCTTGCCGCCGCGTTTTTATGTGGAGACGCCCGCTGCGGGGGAGGCAGCGGGCGTCTCTCTGTGCGCCGAAGCCGGGGGTGAGGGCTTGGCGCGTAACGCGCGTCTACCTATCGCAATCGAATTGCACTTTGAGCCACGGCGTATTGAGCTTGCACTTGCCCGAGCTGGTCCTCGTCAACACCTTGTCAAGCGACAGATCGCCGAGCTTCAGCCTTCCGAGCGCCTTCCCGATTCCGGCGCCTGCATCGTCATTCGCCGGGGCACCTTCGTCATTCGGTTCCTCCGCGCTGGCTTCTTGAGAAGGCGCGGACTTCGCCGCATCGCGGCTGTTATCGGCGGCAACCGGCGCGGACTTGGGCACCGGAACCGCGGCAGCTTCGGAGGCAGGTTTTTCCGGCAAGACCGCTGCAGGTGCAGTCGCAGGCAACGCCGGAGCAGCACTGGCTACGGATTCGTTCGCGCCATTGGATTTCACCGGCGCAGGGGTTTCAGCCTTGGCTTCGGTCTGGCCGCAAAGCTGCAGATCCTGCGGCGCGCGCTTCCAGATCATAGTCTTCGAAAAAAACTTGACGCCTGCGTAGCCGGTAACGCGCAGCGTACCGTTCTTGAGCGGCGTTAATTCGACATCGTATTTGCGGCCCCTCTCAGGGGAATAGATCCAGCCATGATCCCAGCGGCCGCCGCCAACCGGGGCGACGCCACCGATCACTTGTTTGCCGCAGCCATTCGAATCCGACGCGGCTTTCACCCAGACGACGTTGCCGCAAAGGGCATTACCGCATGGCTTGATTTCAACGGCACCGCGTCCGGTATCGTTCAACCAGATGCCGGTCGGATCCGGAGCGGCCAATGCGTTCTCGGCTGCAACGGGCACAATGGTAAAGGCGAACACTGCCGGCGCGATGAGCTTGAGTACGCGCATGACCAAATTCCTTCTCGGTTGCTGCGACTGCCATCCTGATGCCTCACCCCCTCGACCCGTGCTGTTCCATAGGTAACACCTGCACCGATCCCTTGAGGTCGCGTGCCTGCGACGGTCGATTTGCACTGGGGCTCAAATTGGCTCGCATTCAATTTTCACCGCGTGAAACATTCTCGACCCGGGGCTCGTAGACCCCTCTGCAAGATCGAGAAGGCTTTGTTCGGCGGTATTTGCTCAAACAACGCCAACTCGCGCTGAGTGCGTTTAACCTTTTTTGGATGGAGACGTTCCAATGATTAAGCCATTTCTGGCAGCGGTGGTGCTTGCCTTGTCGGCCTCTTTCGCAATGGCGGCCGAGGACAGCAATGTCACGACAAAGGCAATGAAAGATCATCCGGGCACGATGGGCGGTTCGACCGCTTCACCGACGGCGAAGCCGAACTCCGGCAGCCTTTCTGAAAAGCAAATGCAGGATCAGCCGGGCGTCAACTCCGACACAACTGGCAGGACGGCGACGCCGAATGCAAAGCCTGAAGACGGTTCAGTCGCTGGCAAAGAAATGCACGACAATCCCGGCGCGCAGAAGTAGTTCGCCGGGATATTCAATCGTCGACACAGATAATAGCGAAAGGGAGCGGACGCCAGGAGTCGCTCCCTTTCGATTTCCGGTCGCTACCTCAAGAAATATTCGCTGCAGCCGCACATGCAGCGCCGCGATATTGATGACTCGTTTATACTTTGACCCTCGTTCCCATATCGACTTTTTATGCGCTCACGCCGATCTTTGTTTGAAGTGCAGTGCCGCGCGACGCGGTATGCTTCAATGAATGGTGATCGATCGTGAACATCATCTCACATGATTCAGAAAGGCCGAACATACCAAGGCCCGGCGTTGCCTCGGAGCAGCTTCGCTCGACCGCTCTGTTGTTCGTGGCGTTGATCGCCGGTATGGCGGCGATCGGCTTGGTTTTGCTTGCCAACAGCGATCAGCCGGTTGGGCCTTCGGAAATCAGCGACTGTGCGTCGATTACCGCGCAGGCCGAGCGGCTTGCCTGTTTCGACGAGCTTGCCCGCCAACCTGCTCTTCAGCCTTTCAAAGGCGCCACCGCGCCGGCGCTGCACCCCGCACGATAACAGCTTACGTACTTTGCGCGCCCATCAGCTTCGGCATCCACGCTTCGTGCGCGGCGCGAAGCTCTGACAACGGCAACGCCGTCTCACCCTTCAAACCGATCGCGTCGCCGCCCGTGCGCCCGATGATACGTGCCGGAAGTTCGAGCAGGCGGGCGCGCTCCAGAACTTCTTCCGCCTTTTGCGGTGTGACCTCGACGACGTAGCGCCCCTGGTCTTCGCCGAACCAGATGGCGTGCGCGGGCAGCTTGCCTTCGTAAGGATAGAGCTCAACGCCAAGTCCGGAACTCTCGCGCGACAGGCCATGCTTGCCACCCGCCAATGCCATTTCGGCAATCGCGACGAGAAGTCCGCCGTCGGCGCAATCATGCACGGCGGCGACGCGACCTTCGCGGATGAGCGTGCGAATAAGACGACCGGCCTTGATCTCCGATTCAAGATCGACGGGCGGCGGCGCGCCGTCGAACTTCCCCGTGGCAAAGTTTTGATAAATCGATTGACCAAGGTGGCCTTCCTCACGGCCGATCAAGATCAGCATATTGCCATCGCTCTTCAGGCGGATGTCGGCGAGCTTTGCTGAATCGGGAACGAGGCCGACGCCGCCGATCGCGGGTGTCGGCGGAATGCCGGTGCCATTGGTTTCGTTGTAAAGCGAGACGTTGCCCGAAACGACCGGGTAGTCGAGGGCTCGGCAGGCTTCGCCCATGCCGCGAACGCTGGCGACGAACTGGCCCATGACTTCCGGCCGCTCGGGATTTGCGAAATTCATGTTGTCGGTGATGGCGAGTGGGTCGGCGCCGACGGCGGTCAAATTCCGCCATGTCTCGACGACAGCCTGCTTCGTGCCCTCTTCCGGATCGGCGGTGACGTAGCGCGGTGTCACATCGCATGTGACGGCGATCGCCTTTTTCGTCCCATGGACGCGCACGACACCTGCATCTCCTCCCGGACGGCCGATGGTGTCCCCCATCACCATGTGATCGTACTGCTCCCAAATCCAGCGGCGCGACGAAAGATGCGGTCCGCCCATCAGCTCCTTCAGCGTGCCGAGGATAGAGTTCGGCGCCGGCACCCATTCGGGAAGAATTTTTGCGGGTTTCTTCGGCTCGACCCAGGGCCTCTCGTACATCGGTGCGGAATTCGCGAGCACCGGGACGGGCAGGTCAGCTTCGACGTTGCCGTTGTGCGTAATGACCATGCGGCCCGTATCCGTCGTCGTGCCGATGACCGCGAAATCGAGGCCCCACTTCGTGAACACCGCCTTCGCGTCAGCCTCGCGCTCGGGCTTCAGTATCATCAGCATGCGCTCTTGCGATTCCGACAGCATCATCTCGTAGGCCGTCATGCCGGCTTCGCGCTGGGGAACGAGATCGAGGTTCAAGTCGATGCCGACGCCGCCCTTGTCGGCCATTTCCGCAGTCGATGAGGTGAGTCCGGCGGCTCCCATGTCCTGGATCGCGATAATCGAGTCCGTCGCCATCAATTCCAGGCAGGCTTCGATAAGCAATTTTTCGGTGAATGGATCGCCGACCTGCACGGTCGGCCGTTTCTCATCGCTCTTATCGTCGAATTCAGCCGAGGCCATCGTCGCGCCGTGGATGCCGTCGCGGCCGGTTTTCGAACCAACGTAGACGACCGGCAGGCCGACGCCCTTGGCAGCCGAATAGAAAATCTTGTCGGTCTTCGCGAGGCCGACGCACATGGCATTGACGAGGATGTTGTTGTCATAGCCCGCGTCGAAATTCGTTTCGCCGCCGATCGTCGGCACACCCGTGCAGTTGCCGTAATGCGCGATGCCGGCAACGACACCGCCGACGAGATGGCGTGTTTTCGCATGATCGGGAGCGCCGAAGCGTAGCGCATTCAGATTGGCGACGGGACGCGCGCCCATCGTGAAGACATCGCGCATAATGCCGCCGACGCCGGTTGCCGCCCCCTGGAACGGTTCGATGTAGGAGGGGTGGTTGTGCGACTCCATCTTGAAGACGACGGCATCACCATCGCCGAGATCGACGACACCGGCATTTTCGCCGGGACCCTGGATGACCTTGGGACCCGAAGTTGGCAGCGTCTTCAGCCAGACGCGGGACGATTTGTAAGAGCAGTGCTCGCTCCACATCACCGAGAAGATGCCGAGTTCGCAAATCAGCGGTTCACGTCCGAGGATATCGAGGAGGCGCTGATATTCCTCCGGTTTGAGGCCGTGCTCGGCGACGGTTTCGGGCGTGATCTTCGGCGTGGTCTTGGCGGCCATCGGGCACTCGTCAAATGGGGAATCTATGGTGAGGGAATCTCGCGCGCCTGCTTATAGCGGCGAGGGGGTCGCTTGTCGTTGCGGCGCTCACGCTGCTTTCTCGTTTGGCGCTTTCTGACTCCGCTTCGCGGAGCTAGCCGGAAGCGCGGAGCGCGACGAGCGCGGCGGCTTTCGAGGGAGAATAGCACGCCCGATGATCACCCTCTCCTCCTACCCGTTCGGGCTGTGACAACGTCAGCCTACCCGTTTGGGCTGTGACCGTTTCGCGCTGCACAAAACGCAGTACCGCTGTGCAGCATTGGGGATTTTTCTTGGCGAGTCATAGGCTTATTTTGTTGCTTAGCGCTGACGTCACGCCCAGACAATTGTGCGCGGGTTTGAACTCAACGCTCTTGGACAGTGGAGATCCTGTCATGACGACTTCCGCAAAACTCGCAAGTGTTGTGCTTTTTTCGAGCTTGGCTTTCGCAAGCGGCTCTGCCCCGGTTTGGGCAGAGGACGCAGGCTATCGCGTCGCTCCCCAGCAGGGGATCACTTTGACGGTCGGGTCAAAGCGCGCCATCAGCTATTACACGACCAACGCCGATAAAGCCTGCAACCTCACGCTTCTGTTGGCGGACGCCTATTCGGACGCGGAAAAGACCGCCGCCTCCGAGCCGGTCCGGGTCAATCTGACAGTGCGCGAGGGCACGTCGGCTCGCGTCGACTCGCTTGAGGGATCGCTGGCTTTCGCCTGCGCGCCTGCTGCGACCGCGATGACGATCCAGCCGATGCAGCATGTTGCGTATAGCGCCGTTCGGAAATAACCGCGGCTGCCAGGGTTGCTACGACGCTTCCAAGGCCACGCTTGCAAGCCGTTCGGGCAGGGAGGGAGTGATGAACTCCCTCCTTTTTTGTGTCCGATGCAGGGTTTCAATCGTTGAGGGCTGCGTCAGGCAGCGGCCTCGAGCGTCGATAGCAGAATGCTTTCGAATACGCGGCGGCCATCGGTGCCGCCGAGCACCGTCTCATAAAGCCGTTCGGGATGCGGCATCATACCAAGCACACGGCCCGTTTCATTGACGATACCAGCGATGTTGCGCTGGGCGCCGTTCGGGCAGGCCGCAGAATCGGTCTTGCCAGTCGCGTCCGAGTAGCGGAACGCGACGCGCCCCTCAGCTTCGAGCCGGTCGAGCGTTTCGGCGTCGGCGAAATAATTGCCTTCGCCGTGCGCGATCGGAACCTTGATGATTTCGTCTCTGCGGTAGCACTTGGTGAAGAAGGTCTGGTCGTTCTCGACTTTCAGGAACACATCGCGGCAGATGAAGTGCAGCGAAGCGTTGCGGAGAAGCGCACCAGGCAGTAATCCCGTTTCGCACAGGATCTGAAAGCCGTTGCAGATGCCGATGACCGGAGTTCCGGCCTTGGCCTTGGCGACCACGTCTTTCATGATCGGCGAATGCGCAGCCATCGCCCCGCAGCGCAGATAATCGCCGTAGGAGAACCCGCCAGGCAGCACGATGACGTCGGAGGACGGCACGCTGGCATCGCCGTGCCAGACCATCTTCGGCGCAAAGCCGGTGACCCGCTCGATCGCCGTCTTGACGTCGCGGTCGCAGTTCGAACCCGGGAAAACGATGACTGAGGCGCGGAGCATCGCGAACTCACCTCGAGCGGTTGCCTAGGCACCAGCAGGTAATGAGACTCGGAACGGATGTCCACTCGGCCCCTGGTCGCGGGGCCCGTACAACACGTGCTTGTGCGTGGGCTAGTGCGTCAAGCCGCGAATGAGGGTCGCCAGGACATTCGAATAATCGTCGGTCCATGGTGCCGCTCCATCGGGATCAAGCGGCGCCGCTTCCGGCCAATTGCGCCGCAAGGCGTCGTATGTCGTACCGTCCTTGGTCAGGAAAACGACCCTCGACGCGGTCGCATCGGGTACGGGGATGTTGGGAGTCCAATTGACGTAAATCCCCTTCAGGTCAGGGATCGATAGCGCGGTCGCCGCGACAGCCGGTGCGAGTTCGAGAAAGCGGTTCGAGATATGAATGGCGACGACCCCGCCGGGTGCGAGCTTACGCTCGTAAATTTCGAGCGCTTCGCGCGTCAGCAAATGAACGGGGATCGAGTCGGACGAGAACGCGTCGATCACGAGGTAGTTGAATTTTGCATCCGGCTCTTTTTGAAGCGTCAGGCGAGCATCCCCGATCACCACGTCGTTGTTCGGCAGACAGCGCGTGAGGAACGTGAAGAGATCCGGCCGGCGCGCCACGTTAACGATCATGGGATCGAGTTCGAAGTAGCGCCACGTCTCGCCCGGCTTCGCATAGCAAGCCAGCGATCCCGATCCGAGACCGACGATGCCTGTCGTCAATTCCATGCCGCGTTGATGAGCAATCTGCCTCGCCAGCGCAACGCCACGCGCCATCGGTCCGTCAGGATGGTAGTAGGTCGCCGGAACCGCTGCCGTCACTGGCTGGCCGTCGGCCGTCTTGACCCGTTCGGCGCCGTGCACCGTCGTGCCATGCAGCATCGCATGATATTGGCCGTCTTCGGTCGTGATCACGCGGATCGTGCCGAAGAACGAGCGCTGCTGATACAGCGTACGCGAGTCTGTCGGCACGACGCCGACACCGATGACCATCGTCAAAATGATGATCACGCGATGCTCCGGCCATGATCGCGTCAGATAAACTCCGAGTATTACGAGACCAATCAGGACAGCGAGCGCGAGGCCGCCTGCCGCAAGAGCGTTCAACTCGACGAGCGTTTTATAGAGCAGGAATGCCAACATCAGACCGGCGGCGAACAACGCGATGCGCACGGCTTGTTTTCGGTTCGTCAGTCCGTCGAGAACACCGGGGCGGGCCAATAACGAAATCACCAGTAGCAGCTTGAATTCGAGCACCGAGCTGAAGATCTGCGGGGCGATCAGCGCGGAGAAGATGCCGCCGATCACGCCACCAGCCGACATGCAAATGTAGAAATCCGTCAAGCTCTCGCTGCCGGGCCGGCGGAGGTAGAGTTCGCGGTGGCACATCAGCGCCGCGAGGACGTAGGCCAGGAGGGCGAACGCCACCGCTTCGATACGTGACATCAATAGGATGTGAGCGAGAATGGTGAGCGGCAAAACCGCGACGGCGAGGGCGTAGGGGAACGAAAGCTTGTCCTTGAAGACCATGATGAAGGTCGTGAGGTAGAGGACCAGCGGAACGACCCAGATGAATGGCGCGGAGCCGACGTCGGTGGTGACGTACGTCGTGACGGCAACCATAAGTCCCGAAGGAATGGCCGCCAGCGCGATCCATCCGGCGCGCCTTTGCCATGAAATTGGTTCGCGAATGGCAGCGGCGTTGAGACTTGTGTCGCTCGCCTTCGGCGAAGTTGCAGTCCCGCTGAATAGAACCGCGCCGCCGCACATCGCGATGGAGGCGATCAACGCGAAGAAGCCGAAGCTCCAAAGCGCCCCTTGCGACGTGAGCCCAAGCGTCGGTTCGAGCACAATCGGATAAGCCAGAAGCGCTAGAAGGCTTCCGAGATTGCTCGCCCCATAGAGAAAATAGGGATCGCTCGCATTCTTGTGCTCGGTCTTTGAGAACCAGGCCTGGAGCAACGGCGCATTTGCCGAGATGGCGAAAAACGGCAGGCCAACGCCGAGTGCCAGCACGCCGAGCAGCCAAAGATAAGCGTCTCCGGATGGCGGCTCTGCCATAGTGGCGGGAAGCCCTATTGGCAGAGCCAAGGCGGCGAGTGCCAGAACGACGACATGCGTAAGAACCGCGGTGCGCGGCTCAAGCCAACGGTTCAGGGCGTGGGCGTAGACGTAGCCTGCGAGCAGCACCGCCTGGAAGAAGCACATCGAAACGGCCCACACGGCCGGTGTTCCGCCGAGTGCCGGGAGCGCCATCTTGGCGAACATGGGCTGCACCGAGAATAGGAGCAGCGCCGAAAGGAACATTGTTGCCGCGAATGAGGCGACGAGGGCTCGAGAGGATGGTCGCCAAGCGCTGCGGCGGGCTTCGACGCCCTGCCAAAGGGCCGCGAGATGTTCCAAGCAACGATACCCCTGACGACAATGCGGTCGCAAGGTAGCTTCGATTGCTTAATGGGAGGCTAGCGGTGGAACTACAAAACTATCTTTTGAAATCGCCGGCAACGCTCTGGTCGCCGGCCCTCAGCCGATCTCGTAGCTGTAGTTTTCGATGACCGTATTGGCGAGCAGGTCCTTGCACATTTGCTCGACGATCGAGCGGGCCTTGTCGGGATCGCTTTCTTTGAGATCGACCTCGATGTACTTGCCCTGCCGAACGTCGCCGACGCCGGATATTCCAAGGCCCTTGATGGCGCCTTCGATGGCCTTGCCCTGCGGATCGAGCACGCCGTTCTTGAGGGTAATCTTGATGCGGGCTTTCATGGCACCCTAGAGAGTGGGGACTTGGCTGAGTGGGATTGGGTTTCAGGGACTAGGTGCAGGAAGGGCCGTAGCACAATCCCAAATCCCTAGTCCCTAAACACTCAATTCAGTTCGGCTTGCCGTTCGCCGGACCATTAACGGGATTCGATGCGACGAGCACCGGGCCCGAGCCGCGCGGACGCGGTGTCTCGGTCAAGACGCCGAGACGCCGTGCCACTTCCTGATAGGCCTCGAGCACACCGCCGAGATCGCGACGGAAACGGTCCTTGTCGAGCTTGTCGCCCGACTGGATGTCCCACAGGCGGCAACAATCGGGGCTTATCTCGTCGGCGAGCACGATGCGCACCTGCTCGTTATCGTAGAGACGGCCGAACTCGACCTTGAAGTCGACGAGCCGTATGCCGATGCCGAGGAAAAGCCCAACGAGGAAATCGTTGATCCTGAGCGCCATCTGCATGATCTCGTCGATCTCCTGCGGCGTTGCCCAGCCGAAGGCCGTGATGTGCTCCTCCGAAACCATCGGATCGTTCAGCTCGTCCTTCTTGTAATAGAATTCGATGATCGAACGCGGAAGTTGGGCGCCTTCCTCAAGGCCCAAGCGCGTCGACAGCGAGCCGGCGGCGACGTTGCGCACAACGACCTCAAGCGGCACGATCTCGACTTCGCGGATCAACTGCTCGCGCATGTTGAGACGCTTGATGAAGTGTGTCGGCACGCCGATTTCGCCGAGCTTCACGAAAACGTACTCGGAGATACGATTGTTCAGTACGCCTTTGCCTTCGATCAGCGCGTGTTTCTTGGCGTTGAACGCGGTTGCGTCGTCTTTGAAATGCTGGATAAGAGTGCCCGGCTCAGGACCCTCGTAGAGGACCTTGGCCTTGCCCTCGTAGATGCGCCGACGCTTGTTCATTCCCGGACCTCTGAGGATCAACAGATTGTTCTCACTCATTGCGATAGACCGATTTTCTCACGAGTTCTTCGTCAGACGCTGACGCCTTGATTTTCCAACGTGTTTTTCGCATGTCGGGAAAGGAGTCGCGCGCCTTTCGCGCTCGAAAGCCTTGGCGAGACTCTAGCCGAACGAGGGGGTCGGCACAATGTAGACCATGAGCCGCAGCGCGGCGTGGTAGAGCTTCGAAGCCAAGTGGTTGATTTGCCTCAAAGCCATGACGTACCGCTGCCGTTAACGCAGCCTAGGCGGTACCTGCAACTCGCGCTCAGCGCGCATAAAATGCCGATACACCTCGTGGTTGCGAGGTATCCGGAAGCACAACGAAGGGAGTGAAGGGCCATGACTACGTTCAACGAGCGCGAGAAGGGATTCGAAAAAAAATTCGCCTTCGACGCCGATCTCAAGTTCAGGGCGGAGAGCCGCCGTAACAAGACCGTCGCAGAATGGGCTGGCGCCAAGCTCGGGCTCACCGGCGAAGCACTTGAGGCTTACATCAAAGACGTTCGTCGAGCCGACCTCGCCGAGAAGGGCGACGACGACGTCGTCCGCAAAGTGCGCGCCGACCTTACGGCGAAAGGCATCAAGGTCGATGATCACGAGATCCGAACCGTAATGGGCGAAGCGCTCGCGAAAGCCGTCCTCGAAATCGAGGCGGCGAAAGAATAAGCGGGTGCGCGGCGTCTGAGAGCCGCGCCGGGTATCAGCCGAGTTTCCTCAGAAACTTCCCAAACTCCAGAAGACCCTCCGGCCACGGCCCACGGCCGGAGGCGATGTTGATGTGGCCGCTTTCGCCTGCGTCGCTCAGCTCTGCGCCCCACTTGCTGGCGAGATGCTGGGCGCGCGCGTAGCTGCAATAGAGATCATTATTGGCAACGACGAGATGGGCCGGAAACGGCAGGCGCCGATCCGGCATCGTCTCGAATCCGCCCGGGCCCTTGTCGGGTGGCCAGCGCTTGCCTCCGGTATCCGGCCAGAACTGGGCGTAGTCGACGTCGGCGGGGGCGACGAGAAACGCTCCAATCACGCCGCTCCGCTTCAGTTTGTCGGCCGCATAGACGACGGCGGGCACGCCGAGGGAGTGGGCCACCGCGACGACCGGCTGCGTTGCGCCGCTGGCGAATTTCGCCATGCGATCGCCCCAGGCCTCGACGTCCGGGTTGTCCCAGTCTTCCTGGATCACGCGGCGCGCGGTTCTTAAGTTTCGTTCCCAGCGGCTCTGCCAGTGATCGGGACCGGAATCCTGCCAGCCGGGTACGATGAGGATATCGATTTCGGAAGTTTTCATCGGCGACGTGCTTAGCGGACGGTGGCGACCGAGGAAAGTACCCACGGCGCGACGCATTGGAACCAAGTTCCACCCCAGCGTATCGGCTCGAATTCAACGTGCACTTTGTCGACTTGGGAACCGCGAGACCTGGCTGGCGTTGCTGGATAGGCAGAAGACTCACCCCCCAGGAGAACGCCCAAATGAAAATTGAAAACCTTGAAGATCTTTTCAATCACACGCTTGAAGACGTCTATTTCGCCGAAACGAAGCTGGTCAAGGCTCTTCCCAAGATGGCCAAAGCGTCTGATTCGCCAGCTCTCGCAAAGGCATTCATGGGACACCTCGAAGAGACGAAAGAGCACGTCACGCGCCTCGAACAGGTGTTCAAAATGCTCGAACGCAAGGCCAAGGCTACGGAGTGCCCGGCGATCAAAGGCATCCTGGAAGAGGGCGAGGAGTTGATGAAGGAGGTCAAGGACCCCGATACGCGCGACGCCGCGATGATCGGCGCCGGCCAGGCCGCCGAACATTACGAGATCACGCGCTATGGCACGCTGATCTCATGGGCGACGCTTCTCGGTCACAAGGACGTCGCCGCGATTTTAGATAAAACATTGAAAGAAGAATATGCCGCCGATGACAAGCTGACGAAGCTTGCCGAGAGCCGGCTCAATAAAGAAGCGGCGTAACCTCGCCCCCAGCACTCGCCTTCAGGGAAACCAGCACCAAGTCGTGCTGGTTTTTCCTTATTTTGGGCCGCCGAAGACACGGTTGAAGATCGTGTCGACGTGCTTCGTGTGATAGGCGAGATCGAACATTCCATCGAGATCGGCTGGGCGTATCTTTGCGGTGACGTCCTTGTCGGCCTTGAGTTCGGCGAGGAAGTCCTTGCCTTGCTCCCAGGCTTTCATGGCGTTGCGCTGGACAAGCGCGTAGGCGTCTTCTCTGCTCAGCCCGGCCTGCGTCAAAGCAAGAAGCACGCGCTGCGAATTATGGAGACCTGCGAGCTTATCGAGGTTCCTTCGCATGTTCTGCGGATAGACGACGAGCTTCTCGATGATGCCGGCAAGCCTGTTCACCGCAAAATCGAGGGTCACCGTCGCATCCGGGCCGATCATCCGCTCGACGCTTGAATGCGAGATGTCGCGCTCGTGCCAAAGTGCGACGTTCTCCATCGCCGGAAGGGCGTAGGCGCGCACCATCCGCGCGAGACCCGTCACATTTTCGGAAAGCACCGGATTGCGCTTGTGCGGCATCGCCGATGAGCCCTTCTGCCCGGGCGAGAAGTATTCTTCGGCTTCAAGAACCTCCGTCCGCTGCAAGTGCCGGATCTCGATCGCCAAGCGCTCCATGCTGGACGCGATGACACCGAGCGTCGCAAAATACATGGCGTGACGGTCGCGCGGGATAATCTGCGTCGAAACCGGCTCGGGAACCAGTCCCATCTTCTCGGCGACGTAGGCCTCGATGCGCGGATCGATATTTGCATACGTACCGACGGCGCCCGAGATGGCGCACGTCGCGACTTCTTTTCTTGCCGCCACCATGCGCTCGCGATTTCGCTGAAATTCCGCGTAGGCGTAGGCGAGCTTGATGCCGAACGTCGTCGGCTCGGCATGAATGCCGTGGCTGCGCCCGATCGTCAGCGTGTTCTTGTGTTCGAAGGCGCGGATTTTGAGTGCCGCTAGAAGGCGGTCGATGTCGGCGATCAACAGATCGGCGGCGCGGACAAGCTGAACGTTGAGGCACGTGTCGAGCACGTCCGACGACGTCATGCCTTGATGGATAAAACGGGCTTCAGGGCCGACGTGCTCGGCAAGGTGCGTCAAAAAAGCAATCACGTCGTGCTTCGTGACCGCCTCGATCTCATCGATACGAGCGATGTCGAACGTTGCGGCCGAGCCTTTATCCCATATTTTTTTTGCTGCAGCCTTCGGAATGATGCCGATCTCGGCGCTCGCCGTGGCCGCATGCGCTTCAATTTCGAACCAGATGCGAAAGCGGGTTTCAGGTTCCCAAATACTGGTCATTTCGGCGCGAGAGTAACGGGGGATCATGCTGTCAAATCCTTGATGCGACGCGGGAGGCGTAGCAGAGGCCTATGCGTGCATCAATCAAAGTGCGTACTATTTTCGAGCGTTTGCTTTGAATGATTGCTGCCACGACGTGTGTTGCCACGCAGCTAACGCTTTGCAACAATTTGTGAAGTACGAAGACGATTGTTGCCAGTCTCTCGCCACGAACTGCGGCGCTAATATTCGCCTTGCCGCCGACGGCGTCTGTCCGTTTGTGAACGTTTATTCAGGGCAGTTAAGTCACACTTCAACAAATCGAGATTAGAGAGCCGTAATACCGCATTCTGTTGAGGGACCGGCGTGCTTAGATTGAAGAGGTCATCGAGTCGACAGCGATAGTTTCGGTCTGACGATCGCAGCAGTTGTCTACAAGGACCAAAGCGGGAGAAACGAAATCATGTCGCAACAGATGGGCAGCGGAGATCTCGCTGACCTGGTTCAGCAGATGGAGCAGTCGGAAGACGATCCTCGAAGATGCTACGTGCTGGTCAAGCAACGCATCAGCGAACTTCGTAGCTCGGGCCGAGATGTTCCGGACGAATTGTCGAAACTTGAAAGGCGAGTGTTGACGGAGTGCATGCTGGCCTCTCAGGGCCGCTGACCTCTCCAAGTCTCATATAACGTTGTGAGTGCCGTCGCAGAACGGCTCGTCATCGGTGGCTTTGCAGCCGCAGATATTAAAGGTGCCCGAACGGTCGGCCGTGAACTTCAGCGGCGTGATCGAGGTTCCCTGATGCGAGCCGTCGCAGAACGGCTGCTTTTTTGAACGCCCACAGCGGCAGTACCAATACTCCTGCCCTTCCGTCAGTTCGACCTGATACGGTCCTGTCTGGGCAACGACCGCTTCATCCGGCTCCGGCATTTATGATCTCCTCTTGAGCGTCGCCATTTGCAACGGCGCTCCCGGGCCAAGCCCGCTTCCACATTCTGAAAAATCGCTATCGGGTTTGCCTGTATCGGGCAAGTAGGGAGCCTATCGCCCCGCTGCGACCCCTTTTATTCGCAAGCGTACACAAGTTATCGGTGTCGCGGCCGTATTTGGCAGCGGAGTTGTGGACTTCTCCCAGAGGCTGGGCGAATGTTCGCCCTGTCGAGATGCCGCGGGGGAACTCGTGCTTAGCGGCGCGAGGCGCCGGCTCGAGGCGGCGAAGAACTCAGGCCCTCGCAGGCCACGATAACCGGGACGAGGGGAGCACACATATGTCCGATCTCTTTCGCAAGAAGCCCGTCGCATACGATGACGCCGATTTCGGATTGAAACGGTGTCTCAGCGCTCTCGACCTGACCCTTTTGGGGATCGGGGCCATCATCGGCACGGGCATCTTCGTATTGACAGGCGTTGCGGCCGCAACTCAATCAGGCCCCGCCGTCGTACTGTCTTTCATGGTCGCGGGCACGGCCTGCGCCTTCGCGGCGCTCGCCTACGCCGAACTCGCCTCCAGCGTCGGCGGCTGCGGTAGTGCGTACGGCTATAGCTATGCGGCCTTCGGCGAATTGATCGCCTGGATCATCGCTTGGGATCTGATCCTCGAATACGGTGTTTCGGTCGCAGCCGTCGCAAACGGTTGGTCAGGGTACTTCAACAATGCGCTGACAGCGATCGGCCTCGGGCTGCCGCTGGAGTTGACGAGAGGCCCGCTTTCGGGCGGCATCGTCAATTTGCCGGCCTTTTCGATCGTTCTGCTGTTGATGGTGATGCTGATCGTCGGCGTCAAGGAAAGCGCTCGCGTCAACGCCGTCATGGTCTGCGTCAAGCTTCTGGCAATCACCATTTTTCTGGCGGTCGCCATTTTCAACATCCATCCGGATAACTGGACCCCGTTCGCTCCGTTCGGCTGGTTCGAGCACACTGCCGACGGCAGACCCGTGGGAATTCTCGCCGGGGCTTCGCTCGTCTTCTTCGCCTACGTCGGCTTCGACGCGGTTTCAACGGCGGTCGAAGAAGCCCGGGATCCGCAGCGCGACGTCGCCAAGGGTATTCTGACCGCGCTGGCCTTCTGCACGATCATCTATGTCGTCGTTTCGGGCGTGCTGACCGGCATCGTGCATTATACGGAGCTGAACGTATCTTCGCCCGTTGCGTTCGCGCTGCAGAAAATCGGCTTCACTTGGGCGTCGGCGCTGGTTGCTACCGGCGTCATCGCGGGCCTGACGACCGTGATGCTCGTGCTTTACTATGCGTTGACGCGGATCATAACCAGCGTGTCACGCGACGGTCTGCTGCCGCCCTACTTTGCCGTGGTCAATGGCCGAACGCAGACACCGGTGCGCACAACGGTCATCACGGGTGCCATCATGGCGATCATGTCCGGCTTCCTGCCACTCGGCATTCTGGCCGAACTCGTCAATATCGGCACGCTGGCCGCGTTCGTCCTGGTCTGCGCCGGGGTGATTTCACTTAGAAAATCACACCCCGAGATGCACCGCCCCTTCAAGATGCCTGGCGGCATCATTCTACCGGTGCTCGGCGTACTGTCGTGCGGCGCGCTGATCCTGTTTCTGCCGTTTGAAACGCATCTCAGATTCATCGTCTGGCTTGCTGTCGGGCTGGTGATCTACTTTGCCTATTCGGTCAAGCGCAGCAAGCTTGCGATGGCATAATCCGCCTGACGCAAAAAGCTCATCGGCCGCAGACCGATGGGGATGGAAAAAGCAAATTCTCCGGCGTAGTCTCGCCGCCGATCTGACCGCCGGAGCATTTCGGCGGCCAGAATTACGAGGACTGAACTCAATGGACTGCGACAGTCGAAGTCGAACTTCGATGCCGCCGGCATCCGTCCCGATGACCTGATCTTCAGGCCCTCGGATGGCTGCGTGGGCGGCCATCAACGAAATAGGGCCTGGCACATGCTGCGCAGCTACACCCGAGACAATTCTCATCTCGTCATGGTTCAGGACGCAGGTCCTGCAAACCCTTCGACGACCGCTGCATCTCCGGCATCGGCCGTGTGGCTCGATCTCTACAATCCGGCCCCGGAGGATAACCGCTACGTCGAGCAGCTGCTTTCGATCGACCTGCCGACGCGAGAAGAAATGCAGGAAATCGAGGTTTCGGCCCGCCTCTATCAGGAGGACGGGGCAGAGTTCATGACGATCACATCGGCCTCGCTCCTCGAAAGCGACGAGCCGATCACGACGCCAATTACGTTCGTCTTGAAGGGCAACACGCTCGTGACCGTCCGGTATGCCGAGCCCAAGGCCTTTGCCAATTTCGTGGCGCGGGCGCAGAAGCCGAACGCCGTGCCCGTTGCCACCGGCGAGAACATTATGATGGGCCTCATAGAAGCGCTTCTCGACCGCATGGCCGACGCACTGGAGCGGGTCGGTACCGAAATCGACGCCGTCTCGCGTCTCGTCTTTCGCAAGGGAGCAAAGGATAAGCCCGGACCATCCAGCGATGATCTCCAAACTTCGATCGAGAGGATCGGGCAGAACGGCGATCTCTTGACCAAGGTGCGCGAAAGTCTCGTCAGCATCAATCGCGTCCTGACCTATCACACCAGTGTGGAGCAGCAGGATAAGAAGATGACGAAAGACGCCAAGATGCGGACGAAAATTCTGTATCGCGACGTCGTCGCTCTCACCGATCAGGCGACCTTCCTGTCGAGCAAGATCAATTTTTTACTCGATGCAACCCTCGGGCTGATCAACCTGCAGCAGAACCAGATCATCAAGATTTTCTCGGTGGCCGCGGTCGTATTTCTGCCGCCGACGCTCGTTGCATCCATCTACGGAATGAACTTCTCGGAAATTCCTGAACTCAAATGGGTGTTCGGCTATCCCTGGGCTCTCGGCTTGATGGTGGCCTCGGCCGTGCTGCCCTATTTTTATTTCAAGCGCCGCCACTGGCTGTAAAGCCGCCTCGGAGGGCCGCCCGAGCCCTTATCAGTCCTCGAGCAGACGCAACGCAGCTTCACCCGACGTTAGCGTTCCGGAGAGAACCGCGTCGGCCAGCGAATTGAGACCGCCCTCTTTGCCGGCCCTGATGCGATGCGCGACGATATCGGAAGCCGCCCGCGCAATCAGATAGCGCGCCCGCCGTCGGCGGCGGCTCAACGTTCCCTGTTCGACGACCCGTCGGCCAATCTCGTCCAGCGTTTCGATGAGCTTCGGCACGCCGTCGCCGTTGAGCGCCGTCGTTTTCAGCACAGGAACTTTCTCGGCAACCGTGGCTCGGATCGACAACGCCCCGATGAGTTGCTGCATCGTTTGCTCGACGCCCGGCCGGTCCCCCTTGTTGACGACGATCACATCGGCGATTTCGAGCAGCCCCGACTTCATCGCTTGAATGTCGTCGCCGAGCCCGGGCGCTGAAACCACGACGCGGATGTCTGCGACTTCCGCCACATCGATTTCATTCTGGCCGGTGCCGACAGTCTCGAGCAGCACGATATCGAAACCGGCCCCGTCGAGAGCGTCGATGATCCGCACGGCAGCTGGCGACAGGCCGCCGAGATAGCCGCGCGAGGCGAGCGACCTGACGAAGACGCCGTCGTCATCGAGCGCCGCGGTCATACGGATGCGATCGCCGAGGATGGCGCCGCCTGAAATGGGGCTCGAAGGATCAACCGCGATGACGCCGACGGTGCGGCCATGCTTTCTCAGATGCGTGATCGCGGCGTTGACCAGCGTCGACTTGCCGGCGCCCGGCGGGCCGGTGAAGCCGACGACGAGGGCGTGGCCGAGGTACGGCTGCAAAGCCTGCAACAGCGCCGGCGCGGCAGCCGAGAGGCGCTCGAGTTCGGTGATCGCGCTCGCGATGGCGCGCCGCTCTCCGGCCCGCATGCGCTCGACGGCACGCGGAATATCCGCAGCATCGATACGCGCAACGGGCGGAGGTGGGGATGCGGTCGTCTTGGTCATGATCGCTGATAGGCGGGAAGACGCCTGAGCGCAACCAGTCGCGATGGCTCGCGCCCGCGCGATCGCCAATCAAGCCCGCAGTAATCCATGCTGGTCTTCGCCGATGCCGTGTGTGAAAAGGCTGCCGGGGCATGGCAGGGTACGGAGTATCGGGGGTGTCGAGACGGTATGGGGGGATCGCCTCGCCGACGCAGAGTTCTGCGCGGACCTACCGTCGCGATATCGACGGTCTGCGCGCCGTCGCGATTCTGGGGGTTTTGGCCTATCACTTTAGGCTTGGTGGCGTCACCGGCGGCTACGGAGGCGTCGACGTCTTTTTCGTAATCTCGGGATTTCTAATCGCCGGCATCATCAAATCTGAACTTGATGCCGGATCGTTTTCGATCGCGGGTTTTTATGTCCGCCGCATCCGCAGAATTCTGCCGGCGCTGACGGTTTGCGCGCTGACGACTACGATCTTTGCGGCCCTCGTACTCTTTCCCTCTGATTTCAAGGCGTTCGGCAAGAGTTTGCGCGGCGTCGCGACCTCAACCTCGAATTATTACTTTATGCGGCAGGCGGCTGACTATTTCGGCGGCGGCTCAGCCGAAAATCCTACCCTTCACACCTGGTCACTCAGTGTCGAAGAGCAGTTCTATGTAGTCTTACCATTATTGCTGTTAGTCCTGTTCCGGTTTAGCCGCAGAGGCACCTTGCCGGTCATGGGTTTCTTTGCTGTAGCCTCGCTGCTATTCAGCATCCGGGGCGTCGAGTTCACTCCCCAACAAGCATTCTTCTCAACACCCGGGCGCGCTTGGGAACTGCTCATAGGCGCGCTTCTCGCCTTCGGAGCGATACCGCACATCACTGGCCGACCGCTGAGAGAGATTGCGGCGGTCATCGGGGCATTGATGATCGCGTTAGGCTATTTTTTTTATACGGCCGCAACTCCGTTTCCTGGTTTGGCGGCGCTTCCGTTTTGTTTGGGCGCGGTCCTGATCATCCACTCCGGTAACGCTTCACCACCGACCGCGACTGCACGTCTGTTGTCTTCGCCGCCTGCCGTCTGGCTTGGGCTAATCTCCTATTCGGTTTACCTGTGGCATTGGCCAGTGCTCGCCTTGTCTCGATACCGATTTCCAGAATCTTTAGGCGCAGATGCGCCCCACAAAGTTTATGTGGAAATCATTTTGGCGTGCGCAAGTCTCGCGCTGGGCTTCCTATCGTGGCAGTTCGTCGAGAAGCCATTTCGGCATATCCGGACAGCATCGTCACGGACATCCGTATTTGCTGGAGGATTGCTGGCGTTGGTAGCAATGGCCGCGATCTCTTACGCAATTATAATGCGACCCAATTGGTTTCAGCGGTGGTCTCCGGACATTGACGCAATGACAGCGACGGGAAGAAATCTCCAGCCCGCTGCAGCATTCGGACCTCCAGTAACAAGCTCCGTCGGATTGGGTCCCGCGGCATATCAAATGGGTTCCGGCGATACGTCAATTGACACGGTATTGTGGGGCGATAGCCATGCCTTGGCACTCTTACCGGGCCTTGACGCCTATCTCAAAAAATCCGGACGGCGAGTCATCGTCGCGCCACATCCAGATTGTCCCCCGCTACTGACCGTCCTTTTCTACGACAGCGGAGCGGGCGCTTCATGTCGTGGGCTCAACAACGCGACGATCGCTATTGCGTTCGGAGCCGACATCAAGCGCGTTATTCTGGCGGCACGGTGGGCGGCGATCGCCGATAACGTGCGATCCGATAACGAGGGCAAAGCGGTGCTCGGGCGAGGCAGAGGCGGTGACGAAGGCGCGGTCTTCTCCGCTGTTTTGGAAGCTACGGTCAGGCGCATTGTCGAACACGGAAAGGAGGTCGTGATCATAGGCCCCGTTCCCGAACAGCAATTTGATGTTTCAACTGCTGTGGCGCGCCATGTGGCTTGGGGACAACCGTTACCTCGCGAGCCAACCCTCAGCGCGTTTTTGCTGCGGCAAGACCACGTCCTTCCGGTGTTGGTCAGGCTTGCTAGGCTTCCAAATGTCCGAGTGGTGTACCCGCATCTGTACTTGTGTAGTGCGGATACCTGCCATTACGAAAAGAACGGTGAGCCGCTTTATTTAGATCGAGATCACCTTAGCGCATTGGGGGCCGCAGAGCTGAGTAGCATGATCTCAGAAATCTTCGACCCAGCTTCCTCGCATTACGCAGCCGGGCCCTAGAACTTCGTCACAACGCTTTGCTCGACCTGCCTCGATTGGGGTTCGGCCAGCGCGAAGATGGCGGGCAGGATTTTCTCGACCTTGTCGACGACGGCGAAATGCACGTCGAGACCCGACCTGATGAACGTCTCGCCCTTCATATGCTCGAGCAGCTTCAGGAACGGGTCCCAGAAGCCTTCGATATTGGCGATCACGATCGGCTTCGAATGGCGGCCGAGCTGCGACCAGGTGAGCTGCTCGACCAGCTCTTCGAGCGTACCGATGCCGCCGGGAAGCGCCACGAAGGCATCGGAGCGGTCGAACATCAATTGCTTCCGCATATGCATGTTCTTGACGACGATCAGGTCGTCGACGTCCTTCAGCATCATTTCGCGGGCACCGAGGAATTCCGGGATAATTCCCGTTACCTTGCCGCCGGTGCCGAGCGCCGCGCGCGCGACTTCGCCCATTAGGCCGAGGCTGCCGCCGCCGTAGATCAAACGAATGCCGTGATCACCGAGCGCTTTGCCCAATTTTCTGGCTGCGATCGTATAGGCGAGATTCACGCCTTTGCCTGAACCGCAATAGACGCAGACGCCTTGAATAGAGGAGGGGGTAACGGTCTTCTTGCTCAAGAGGGAGGTATCAATCGGGGATTTCGTCATTTCGGTCATTCTAAGTCCATTCTCAAACCAAGTAGCCATCTAACTTGGGGGCGCGACCGCCAAGCCACCATAGCAATCGCATATGACGGATGAGGCTTTTATGAGAGCATGGTTCACGGCCTGGGGGTGCCGAGCCTTGGCTGCCCCAGGGAGGTGTGCTTAGCTTGGCGGCGACTTACAAGGCGGTGTGATGAAACGCGGCCAAATTCATGGGCCCGCAAAGAAAAAGATTGTTGCGGGGGGACGTGTGGGGGTGTCGACGGGCGTCGTGCTCGTCGCAGTCTCAATGCCGTTTTTGCTAGGCGCCGCCGCTCGCACGCAGGGTTTTCCGGGGCCCCGCCCCGCCGCCGCAGGCAGCAACTTGTCGGACGTTGCCGCCCCACCGCAATATCTGGTTGCGCAGGCGCGCGATACCGTCGCCCCTCCTGCCAAAAGCCAGCAGGCGGCTCCTCCAGGCGAGACCCCACACAAACCAACCTCCGGCGCCACTCCATCAGAGGATGCGAACGCGCCATGGCCGCCCGCCGAACTCGGAATAGGCGATTGGATCCAGGACTGGTTGGCCCGCGCCAACCGCGAGTTTCAGACGACCGTCATACGGAGGTTGTCGACGGCGCCGGCAGGTGGCGCGAGCGACGACGAGATTGCTCGAAAGCTCGCGGAAGTGAAGAAGCAGGACGCGCGGGCTGCGGCAGCAAAGCGCGCCGAGGATGAACGCAAGGCGGCAGAGGCGAAAGAGGCCGAGCAGATAAAGCGGCAGGCAGCGGAAGACAAGCGCCTTCGCGAGACCCGCGAGGCGCCCGAAAAGGCCGCGCAAAAGGCTGCCGAGGAAGCTTCCCGTAAGGCCGAAGCCGCTCGAAAAGCTGCCGAGGAAGCCAAGGCAAAGCCTCCACCGCCGCCCGAGCCACAACCCGGTGCTAAGCCTGACGACAGCGCCAGGCTTGCCGAAGAGATGCGCCCGGAACGTGCACGTCTTGAGGCCGAGGCCAGTCGTATCGAGGAGGAGCGCAAGGCCGCCGAGGCCAAGCGTTACGCGGAAGAGCGTGCCCAAGACGAAGCCAGAATTGCAGAAGATCGCCGTCGCGCCGCCGCCGCGGAAAGCGAAAAAAATCGAACGCGGAAAATCGTGCTTACGACCGAACCGATCCCGCAGCCCGAGCCACCATCAGTCGAAGCAAGACTCCGACCGCCACCGGAGGTGCGCGGCAATCCTCGAGCCATCCCCTCCGCTTCGGCCAATGGTCCCGTCGTCCGGCGCTGGGTCCGGCGAGCAGGAACCCGACGCTGCCGCCACGTAGGGGGCCGTGTCGCGCCGCCGGGGCGCTACACCGTTCGCCACGGCGATACTCTGTGGCTCATCTCCAAACGGCACTACCGCACCGGCTGGCTCTATCGCAAAATCTACCGCGCCAACCGATCGATTATTCGCGATCCGGACCTGATCTACCCATGCCAACGGATCTTTGTACCGCGGCGGCACTGACGATGGACTTTCAAGTCCGCTGACCCTATTTCAACCTCCATGCAACCGGCTTTTCCGAACTCGCGTGCCGCCACTGGCGGTGGGCTTCTGGCGCGTCTCAAACCTTCAACCGAGAGCAGCCGCGTCCTGAGGGCTCTGTGGCCCTACGTCTGGCCGCACGACCGGCCGGATTTGAAGCGCACGGTGGTCTGGTCGCTGGTCTTCGTTATCATTGCCAAGATTGTAACCGTCGGCGTGCCCTTCACGTTGAAGTGGGCGACGGACGCGCTCGTCGCCGTGACCGGTGGCCATGTGCCGGCAAGTCAAAGCGTGCCCTGGCTCATCGGTGCGCCAGTGCTGGCGTGCATCTTCTATGGGCTGGCGCGCATCGTGATGTCACTGCTGGTTCAGGTGCGCGAGGGTATGTTCGCGCGCGTTGCGATGCATGCCGTCAGGAAGCTGGCCCTGACAACATTCGAGCACATGCACCGGCTGTCGATGCGCTTCCATCTCGAACGCAAAACGGGCGGGCTAACGCGGGTTTTGGAGCGCGGCCGGACGGGCATTGAAAACATCAGCCGAATGGCGCTGATGACCCTCATTCCGACGATTGTCGAATTCTTCATGATCATCGTCGTCTGCGCCATCGAGTTTGACTGGCGCTACATTGCGACCATCGTAGGTATGATCGTCTGCTACTTGTGGTTCACGGTCCGCGCCACCGAATGGCGGCTCTCCATCCGGCGGGCGATGAACGAAAGCGACACCGACGCCAACACGAAGGCCGTCGACAGCCTGCTCAACTACGAGACCGTGAAATACTTCGGCGCCGAAGATCGCGAGGCGCAACGCTACGACAAGTCGATGGCGCTCTACGAAAGGGCGAGCATAAAAACCTACACCTCGCTCGCGGTTCTGAACTCGGGGCAAGCCCTGATCTTCACCATCGCCCTGACGATCTGCCTTGTCATGGCCGCCAACGACGTACTCGCAGGCAGCCGTACCGTCGGTCAATTCGCGATGGTCAACCTGCTGATGCTGCAACTCTTCATGCCGCTGAACTTCATGGGCATGGTCTACCGTGAAATCAAACAGGGGCTGACCGACATCGAGCGCATGATGGAAGTGCTCGACCGAAATCCGGAGGTTTCCGACAGGCCCGGCGCGGCCAACCTCCAAGTCGCCGGCGGCACCATACGTTTCAATCACGTCGGCTTCTCCTACGACCCCGAGCGCGAAATTCTGAAGGACGTTTCGTTTGAGGTGCCAGCAGGAAAGATGGTCGCGATCGTCGGCCCGTCGGGTGCCGGCAAGTCGACGGTCAGTCGGCTGCTGCTACGATTCTACGACGTGACGAGCGGCAAAATCACGATCGACGGACAGGATATCCGCAACGTCACGCAGTCATCACTCCGCGCCGCTATTGGCGTCGTCCCGCAGGATACGGTGCTGTTCAACGACACGATCTTCTACAACATCAAGTACGGCCGAGCCGATGCGACAGACGCCGAGGTTATCGCCGCCGCAAAGATGGCGCAGATGGACGACTTCGTGCGGGCGCTGCCCGAAGGCTACGACACGATGGTCGGCGAGCGGGGGCTGAAACTATCGGGCGGCGAGAAGCAGCGCGTCGCAATCGCGCGAACGATCCTGAAGGGCCCGCCGATTTTGATTTTGGATGAAGCGACCAGTGCGCTCGACAGCCATACGGAGAAGGAGATCCAGGACGCACTCGATCTGGTTTCGAAAAACCGTACGACGGTCGTCATCGCGCACCGCCTCTCGACCATCGTTCACGCCGACACGATCCTCGTGCTCGAAGCCGGGCGTGTCGTCGAGCATGGAACGCACGCCGAACTCATCGCCCAGGACGGTCTATATGCAAGTCTGTGGGCGCGTCAGCGTCAGGCCGAGAAGGCCCGCGAGGAACTAGCCCACGCCCTCGAGGAAGCGGAAAAGTCGGGGGCCTTGAGACCGGCAGATCTGGCGCTCGTCACGGTGAAATAATCGGGCGCGCCGCTGAAACTTATCCTCCCGTCAAACAGCGCTGGTAGACTTGCTAGCGAAGGGATGAATTTCACCCCTTAACCGGAAGGCGAACGTTGGACGCCAACGACATCACACAAATCCTCAAGCGTGTTTTCGCGGCGCTGGCGCGCGGCGCCGTCATCGCGCTCTGGGCGGTGCGTGAGATTGCCAGAACCGCATGGCAAATCGCCCGCGGACCGTTGATCACGGCCCTCAACATCGTTGCGGCCCTGATCGTTCTCTTCGAGGAATGGGGCTGGCGGCCGCTTTCCCAACTCATCGCGCGGCTGGCGAAGTACGCCCCCATCGCGGCGTTGGAGCGTTGGATTGCCGGCCTGCCGCCCTATCCCGCGCTTCTTGTCATTGCCTTGCCGACGACGCTGTTGCTGCCACTCAAGTTCGTGGCGGTCTGGCTCCTGGCTAATGGTTACTTCGCGACGGCAACCGCGCTGTTCTTCGCCGCCAAGATCGCTTCGACCGCATTGATTGCGCGCGTCTTTATCCTGACCAAGCCTGCCTTGATGCGGATCGCGTGGTTTGCGCGCGCCTACGACTGGTTCGTCCCGTGGAAAGATGCACTCTTCGCGCAAATCCGTTCGTCGTGGGTTTGGCGTTACGGTCGCATGCTGAAGACGCGCATCAAGCTCAGGATCCACCAAGCCTGGGTCAGGATGAGGCCGCGGGTTGCCCAGGCGTGGCAGCGCTGGACGGGGCGTGAGCTGCATTTCGGCAGTCCGGCAACGCCGTCTCGCGCGACGCATGAAGAGCCCGTGTCCTTCAAACCGACTGATTCGCCAACCGGAAAACCCGAACCCTAGTCATCGGGAATTTTTCTGGGCGAAACCGCCCAAATTCACTGCACATTTGGCGCGGTTTTGCTCGGCCGGTTCGCTCAATAATTGCAAATTCGCAACACCCCTGACGCTCGCGCACATGAACGCTCGTGTGAATGATCAATCTAATGTTGACTAAGTGCGTCAACTATCTTCTGCTGAATGCAAACCGGGGCAGGGTTTGCCTGGGCTGTCGGGGCGTCGGTACTTGGACGGTATCGAAGGCATCTCCGGCAGACGTTTTGGGGGACGGGGAATGGCAATGAAATTCGCGGCCGGAGCGTTGCCGGTATTCGCGGCTGCTATGCTTGGGGCAATGCCGCTCGCAATGGCAGAAGACGCACCTGCGACGGGCGTTCCGGAAGTATCGATTGCACAAAATTGGAACGATCCGGTTCGCGCCGCTTTCGCGCAACGCGGCATCACCTATGGCGTCAACTGGAGCGGCGAATACTGGAACGTCGCCAAGGGCGGAAACTCGCAGGGCTCGAATTTCGACGGCCTGCTCGCGACCTATACCGACATCGATCTTGACAAGTTGACCGGCTGGAAGGGCGCCACCATCCACGCCAGCGCCTATTACCTCCATGGCGTCGGCGCTTCGACGGAACGCGTGAATAACATTTTCGCGGTCAGCAATATCGAGGGCCTGGAAACGTTCCGGCTATTTGAACTTTGGTTCGAGCAGTCCCTGCTCCAGGACAAGGTCAAAGTCCGCATCGGCTCGCTCGCCGCCGATAGCGAATTCTTCATCAGCGACAGCGCCGCGTTGTTTCTCAACGGAACATTTGGTTGGCCCGGCGTTACGGCTGCCAACATGGCGGCAGGCGGACCGGGCTATCCGCTGGCTTCGCTCGGCGTTCGCGTGCAGTACGCGCCGACGGATAACCTGACGATCCTTGCGGCCGTCTTCAATGGAGCCCCGGCTGATCCGTTCGCCGAAGACCCGCAGGCGGACAACCGCCACGGCGTCGAGTTCCGCTTGGAAGATGCGCCGCTGCTGATGCTCGAAGGTCAGTTCAAGTATAACATCGGCAATCTGCCCGGCACGCTCAAGCTCGGTGCTTGGCAGCAGCTTAATCACTACGCGCCGGAATTTCTGAATCCCGCCGTCCTCGAGAACGATCATGGCCTTTACGCCATCGTCGACCAGCAGATCTGGAAGAGCGGCGAGGACAAGAACGTCAGCATTTTCGCTCGTGTCTCCGGCAGCCCCGAGTCGCGGAGCCTGATTTCTGCTTACGTTGACACCGGCATTGTCTTCACGGGCTTCGTACCCGGCCGGACGAAAGACAGCTTCGGCGCGGCATTCGGCTACGGCAATATTTCGAACGACCTTCGAAAGGCTCAGGCCGATCCGGGCAACGAGAATTTCTCGAATGTCATTTCCGATTACGAGTCGGTGCTGGAAGTGAACTACATCGCCCAGCTATGCCCCGGCATCTCGATCGTGCCTGACTTCCAATACATATGGAACCCAGGGGGACGCGTCAGCAGCAATGCCGACGAATTCAAGCCGATACCGGACGCCGCCGTGTTCGGCGTCAGGACGAACATCAGTTACTGACGGCACGATTGCGCATCTCGGGTATCCGTCAGTCAAACGCCTCCTGGCGCCCTTCCCGTGGCTGCGCTAGGAGGCGTTTCCTATGAGAGACGCCAGCAAAACCATTCTGATCGCCGGTCCGACCGCCAGCGGCAAGTCGGCGTTGGCGCTGGCTGTTGCCGAACGCGTCGGCGGCGTCATCATCAACGCCGACAGCATGCAGGTCTATCGCGAGCTGCGCATTCTTTCGGCCCGGCCGACACCGGAGGAGGAGGCGCGCGTTCCGCATAAACTCTATGGCTTTGTTCCGGCAGGTGAAGCGTACTCGGCCGGCCGTTTCGTGCGCGACGCGACGGATGCGATTGCTGCGGCTCGCAGCGACGGCCGTCGCCCCATCATCGTCGGTGGCACCGGTCTATATTTCAAGGCGCTCCTCGAGGGCCTGTCTCCGATCCCGCGGATTGATGACGCTATTCGCAATCATTGGCGTGCCGAAGCCGAGCGGCGCGGTGCGGCCGCTCTTCATCGCGACCTCGCGCAGCGCGACGCGACGATGGCCGCGCGTCTTGAGCCTGCCGATACGCAAAGGGTCGTACGGGCGCTCGAGGTGATTGAACAGACCGGCCGCTCGCTTGCCGAGTGGCAGAGGGACCGGAGCCCGCCGGTGTTGGACGAAGCCCAGACCGTCGAACTGCTCTTGACGCTCGATCGCAGCGAGATCCAAGCCCGCGCCGATGCGCGCTTCGAGACGATGATGGCCGAGGGGGCTTTGCAGGAGGCACAAGCCCTTGCTGGGCTCGGAATCGACCCGTCTTTACCGGCAATGCGGGCGATTGGGGTCCGGCCGCTGATCGCGGCAATTGAGGGCAAATGCAGCCTCGAAGAAGCGGCGGCGGCGGCCAAACAAGAGACGCGACATTACGTCAAGCGACAAGAAACCTGGTTTAAGAGTCATATGATTTCGTGGCATCATATAAACGCGAAATATATGGCAAGTAATATAGCCGAAATCTTCGCATTTATTCAGCGTTAGCGTTGACCGGTTAAGCTTCTCCGCCTACGGTCCTGCGGGGTTTTCGAGCTTAAAGAGCGCGACGGGCCGGTGGAGGAATATGCAATGGCACGCACGATGACGGGCGCCGAGATCGTATTGACGGCGCTCGCCGATCAGGGCGTCGAGGCCATCTTCGGCTATCCGGGCGGCGCCGTGCTGCCGATCTACGATGAACTGTTTCAGCAAAGTAAGATTCGCCACATCCTCGTCCGTCAGGAGGGCGGGGCGCTTCATGCGGCGGAAGGGTATGCTCGATCAACCGGCAAAGTCGGCGTTTGCTTGGTGACGTCGGGCCCCGGCGCGACCAACGCCGTAACCGGTCTCACCGACGCACTGATGGATTCCATTCCGCTCGTCTGCATCACCGGCCAGGTGCCGACCCATCTCATCGGCAACGATGCGTTTCAGGAATGCGATACGGTCGGGATTACGCGCCCTTGCACGAAGCACAACACGCTGGTCAAGAACGTCAACGACCTGGCGCGCGTGCTGCATGAAGCCTTCCATATCGCGCGCACCGGCCGGCCCGGACCCGTCGTCGTCGACGTTCCGAAGGACATCCAATTCGCGACCGGCAATTATGTCGGCCCGTCAAATATCCAGCACAAGACATATCGGCCGAGGCTGAAGGCCGACCAATCCGTTGTGCGCGAAGCCGTCGATTTGATCGCCGGCGCCAAGCGGCCCGTGTTCTATACCGGCGGTGGCGTCATCAACTCGGGCCCAAAAGCCAGCCAGCTTTTGCGCGAGTTCGTGCGTCTCACCGGCTATCCGATCACGTCGACCCTGATGGGGCTCGGCGCCTATCCGGCTTCCGACCGGCAATGGCTCGGCATGCTCGGCATGCACGGCACCTACGAAGCCAATATGGCGATGCACGACTGCGATGTGATGATCAACATCGGGGCGCGTTTCGACGATCGCATCACCGGCCGCCTTGACGCGTTCTCGCCCGGCTCGAAAAAAATTCACGTCGATATCGATCCGTCATCGATCAACAAGAACATTCAGGTCGACATTCCGATCGTCGGCGATTGCGCCTACGTGATCGAGGACATGCTGAGGCTATGGAAGGCCAAGGCACCTGTGCTCGACAAGGCGGCGCTGAAGGGCTGGTGGAAACAGATCGAAGGCTGGCGCAGCAGGAAATCGCTCGCCTACAAGAACTCCAAAGACATGATCATGCCGCAGTACGCATGTCAGCGTCTCTATGAGCTTACGAAGGATCGCGACACCTACATCACCACTGAGGTTGGCCAGCATCAGATGTGGGCGGCGCAGTTCCTTCACTTCGAAGAACCGAACCGTTGGATGACATCGGGAGGACTGGGCACAATGGGCTACGGCCTGCCGGCTGCGATCGGCGTGCAGCTCGCGCATCCGAGGTCGCTCGTCATCGACGTTGCGGGCGACGCGTCGATCCTGATGAACATTCAGGAATGTTCGACCGCCGTGCAGCACAAGCTGCCCGTGAAGGTCTTTATCATGAACAACGAATACATGGGCATGGTGCGCCAGTGGCAGCAGCTCCTGCACGGCAACCGTCTGTCGGAAAGCTACACCGAGGCGCTGCCTGATTTCGTCAAGCTGGCCGACGCCTATGGCTGGACCGGGATGCGTTGCGATAATCCCGCCGATCTCGACGATGCGATCAAGGAGATGATCAACACCAAGGGACCGGTGATGTTCGATTGCCGCGTGGCAAAGCTGGCGAACTGCTTCCCGATGATTCCCTCCGGCAAGGCGCACAACGAAATGCTGCTTGGAGAAGATGTGTCGGATGCGGAGGTCGAGCGCGCTATCAGCGACGAAGGCAAGGTGCTGGTGTGAGCGATCGTATGAACGTTATGCGCGGCAGTTGCGGTGTCTTGCTCGCGCTTCTCGTCGCGCTGTCGGTGGCATCGCCGGCGGCCACGGCTAAAGAAGACTGGAACCATGTCGCCAACATCAAGGATGCTGCAACGAGGCTCGCGATACTTCACAAGCGCGAGGGCTCGCCGGGCGTGCTGAAGTTCCTCGACGCGTGTTACAGGACCCAGCTTCTGGCCAGCAAGTTCTCGCAAGGCCTCGAGTCATGCATGGCGCAGGACTATATGCATACGCAGATCCTGGCGATCGTTTACTCGCGTATTCCTGACGAGGATCGCAAGCGCATGGGCACACCCTCTCCTCAGACGATTGCCGACAGCATGGGGCAAAGGTTCGTTGCCGCGTTCTCGCAGTACAAGATGACGATCAAGGACGCCGAGGCTTTCAAGAAGCTCGTCGACAAGAACGGCATGCCGGTGTTCGTGAAGGCTGTGTTTCCGCCACGCAAGTCCGGCGACTCCGGCAAGCCGGAGACTCGCTGACGACGATGTTGAAACTTGTCATTGCAAATAAACTCTACTCGTCCTGGTCGTTGCGGCCTTGGATGGTGCTTGCAGCCTTCGATATCCCGTTCGAAGAGATCGTCATTCCATTGAGGGTGCCCGAGAGCCGCGGCCGCGTCCTCGAATTTTCTCCGTCCGGCAAAGTTCCGGCCCTGATCGACGGCGAGATATCGGTCTGGGAGAGCCTCGCGATCATCGAATATCTGGCTGATGCGTTCCCCGATCGCGCGATCTGGCCGCGAGACCGCAAAGCCCGCGCCCACGCGCGCGCGGTCGCCAACGAGATGCACGCCGGGTTTATGCCATTGCGCCAGATATGCCCGATGCATTTGGGTGCCCGCTTCGCCACGCCGCCGCTGACCGAACCGCTCAAAGCCTGCATCGATCGCATAGAAGACATCTGGTCGGAAGCGAGAAACCGCTTCCCCGGTGGGCCGTTTCTTTATGGCGCCTTCTCGGCGGCGGACGCGATGTACGTTCCCATCGTCACGCGCTTTGAAACGTTTCAAATTCCGGTTCGCGAGGCGACACGCGCCTATATGGATGCGATACTCGCGCACCCGGCTTACCTCTCTTGGCGCGCGGCGGCGCTTGCCGAGCCTTGGACGATACCCGACTATGCCGCCGGTCATACTCTGATCGAAAGCTTCATCTAACCGCGAGAGCGACCCCATGGCCGAGCCCCAGACGCAATCACACTATCCGAGCCCCGGCAAAACGCAGGACGTGGTATCGCGAACGCTGTCGATAATCGTCGACAACGAACCGGGCGTCCTGGCGCGCGTGATAGGCCTCTTCGCCGGCCGCGGTTATAATATCGACTCGTTGACCGTCACCGAGGTTGAGCACGAGCGGCACCTGTCTCGCATCACCGTTATCACCAGCGGTCCTCCTGCCGTCATCCAGCAGATCAAGCATCAGCTCGAGCGGCTCATCCCGGTGCACCGGGTTCGCGATCTGACCCAGGAGGGTGCATCGATCGAACGCGAACTAGCGCTCGTCAAGGTCGGCGGTAAAGGCGACAAGCGGATCGAGACGATGAGGCTTGCCGAGATCTTTCGCGCCAAGGTCGTCGACACGTCGATCGAGCACTTCGTTTTCGAGGTGACCGGCAAACCGTCGAAGATCGAAAGCTTCATTCAGCTGATGTCCGAGCTGGGACTTGTCGAGGTTTCGCGGACGGGTATTGCCGCCATAGGCCGTGGCGCCGCCCTGTAGCGGCCGCCCTGCAGCGGTTCGGCGCCGTCAATGGATATCGGCTGCCCCACGTCCCAGTTGGGCGGCAGCCTCGACGGAGCCGTTTGCCAGCTTGGCATTCTCATAGGCCAAAGACAGCGCCGCGTCTGAAACGCGCAACGTAGCATCGCGTGCGTCGATCACCTGCTTGGACGGCGACTGGAAGCCGATCATGGACTGAGACGGCGGGTAGAGCGGGACGGCGTGCGCTGGGATAGCCAGCGCCACGAAGAAGGCTTGCAGGCGGAGACGATAGCGTCCGTCGACACCCTTGTCGCAGCGATCAGCCCCGACCGTTGCTTCGCATTGCGAAAGAGAGCCGTAGGCCGGCGCTTCGGCTTCGTGCCGGGCGACGGCCGCGTCGATAGCCTGTCCGCATTGATCGACGGTCAACTTGCCGGTCGCCGCACAATCTCGCGCCGAAATGAAAACCCCGTGTTCGACAGGGGGCCGCGCCTTAGCTTCCGGCTGCGAAGCGTCTCCACAGCCGCCGAGCGCCGCGCAAACGGCGAGGCCCACACAGAATTTCGAAAGCTGGCGCATGATGGTCCATTCGCATCGCGATCAGGCCCGTGACTATGCCCCTCTGCAGTTAGGAACCAGTTAACGTTTCGTGCTCGCGGGACGGCGCGGCAAAGAGAACATCGCGCAAGTAGATGTCACCGAACCGTTGAATTGGATGAGGCTAGCCGTTAGGTTCCGCCGTGATTTTAGGGGCGCCCGCTCGCGCGCTCTGAACGTTCAACCCAGCCCGACCGTCGATTTCGACCGGGGAACCCGAGAGGCCGCCCATGCGCGTCTATTACGATCGTGATGCCGACATCAACCTGATCAAATCGAAGAAGGTCGCCGTGGTCGGCTACGGCAGCCAAGGCCATGCCCACGTTCTGAACCTCCGGGACTCGGGCGTGAAGGATGTGGTCGTCGCGCTCCGCAAGGGTTCGGCCTCGGCGCAGAAGGCTGAGAAGGAAAAGATCAAGGTCATGGACGTTGCCGAGGCCGCCAAGTGGGCCGACGTCATCATGGTGCTGGTGCCCGACGAGCTGCAGGCCGACATGTATAAGGAGCATCTCGCCCCCAACATGAAAAAGGGCGCGGCGCTAATGTTCGCGCACGGTCTCAACGTGCATTTCAATCTGATCGAGCCGCGCGACGATCTCGACGTCGGCATGGTGGCGCCGAAAGGCCCGGGGCATACGGTGCGCGGCGAATACCAAAAGGGCGGCGGCGTGCCGTGCCTGATCGCCGTCGATCAGGACAAGAGCGGCAACGCGCACGATCTCTTTCTGTCCTATGCGTCGGCCATCGGCGGCGGCCGCTCGGGCGTCATTGAGACGACGTTCCGCGAGGAATGCGAGACGGACCTGTTCGGCGAGCAGGCAGTTCTCTGCGGCGGCCTCGTTGAGCTGATCCGCAATGGTTTCGAGACATTGGTCGAAGCCGGATACGCGCCGGAGATGGCCTACTTCGAGTGCTTGCACGAGGTGAAGCTGATCGTTGATCTGATCTACGAGGGCGGCATCGCCAATATGAACTACTCGATCTCCAATACCGCCGAGTACGGCGAGTACGCGACGGGTCCGCGCATCATCACGCCGGAGACGAAGGCCGAGATGAAGAAAGTACTTGCCGACATTCAGTCGGGCAGGTTCACGCGCGACTGGATGCTCGAGTGCAAAGCCGGTCAGCCGAACTTCAAGGCAACGCGTCGTCTGAACGACAAGCATCAGATCGAAGAGGTCGGTGCCAAGCTTCGCGGCATGATGCCGTGGATCGGCAAGAACAAACTCGTTGACAAGGGGCGGAACTGATCGCCTCGCGGGTCGCATGAGGGAAGGGTAAACGACAAAGCCTGACGGCACGCGGCGAATTTCATGTTCGTCGCGTGCAGCTGCCCGACGTTGCTCTGAGACGTCTTGGCCGCGTCGTCGCAACGAGCTGGATCGGCGAAGATGAGCTGGCGGTGCGCAACGTGGCGCGGAGCCCACCCGATCTGGGCAAACATTTTATTCGGCGCTTACGTCGTTGCGCCGGTGTTCTCAGCAGCGTGGACGTTTAGGCGCTTCTGACCACGCCACGCGATTGGCGGGCTGCCGAGAAACCCCTGTTAAAATCGAGAATTTTGGAGGTTTGCGGCTGTCGGCTGCTGCCCAGCCATATGGGTAGACCGACCCGCACTGCCGCTCTCTTGGGGAGGGTTTACGTGCGGCAGCGCGGGTGGTCCACGTCATTTCCAGCCTTGGTCCCTCGAGAGGGACGCGAAGCCGGTACTAACGCGGGCGGCAGAGGAGCGGGGACCTCTGCCGCCCGTTTCCGAATACTGCCGCTGACGCGGCATCCTCGGATGTGATGGGGCTCAGACCGCGGCACAGGCACCGCGCGAGCCCGATGGTTTTTGCCATCGGGCGGCAGATGATCCTTCACACCTCACCGCGATGGACCCTGGCGCAACACCAGGAACTGAAACCGGGCAATGAGGTGCTGGGAGATCTTGACTGTCGCCCCCCAGCGACGCTGTCGTGAGTGCGATATGGCTGTGGAATCGTGACGGCCTCATGACCGAACTGCGCTGATCAGATGGCGTCGCTATTTTTTATACGCGTTTGCGTCCGCTAAAATACATCGCGATATCAGCGCTCCGAGTATTTCGCGACGCGCAGAAATCGATATATCGCGTTTTAGTCAAATCGAGACTTTATTGTGATTGAACGGTTCGACCCTAAGCATTCCCGGCCGGAGCGGCGTCAAAGATGATGCAAAGGCGAAGCGACGACGATCGCTTGTCGTTCGACGATGGCGTCAGTCCGCTGGCGGCATGCGCTCTCACAGTCCGCAATGACGTTTGGCCATTCGCCGAAGCGAACAGACCGGTGATCGATGCGCATTGGGCGCGGGCAACTCAAACCAATCCGGGTTACTTCAACGGCGTCGTGCATCTCGTCGACGGCGTGCATCTCGACGGCGATAGACTCGATGCTTCGCTCATCAGAACCGACTTCAAAAGCTATCTCTTCTGGCGCGATCAGGGCTTCCCGGAAGCCGGCGTTCTCGACGGATTCGGGTCGGCGCTGATCCGGTCATCGGACAGCTATACGATGCTCGGTCGCCAGAGGGCGGGCAACGTCAACGGCGGGCTCGCCTATCCACCGTCAGGGTTCATCGATGAGAGCGACGTTGCAACCGACGGAACGATCGATATTGCCGGCAGCGTCGCGCGCGAGGTTTCGGAAGAGACCGGTATCGATGCCGCCGTGCTCGTCAGAGAGGCGGGGCTCTATCTGACGCGGTCGGGTCCGCAGCTTTCAATCGCGGTTCCATTCCGAATTTCAATGACTGCCGCGGAGTTCGTGCGTGTCGCCGAATGCCATATTGCCCTATCGAGCGACTCCGAACTTGACGCGATCATTGCCGTTGCCGCGCTCAGCGACATTAAGGGCCTGTCGTTGCCGCGATATGCGCGTGTACTATTGGAGGCGCTTTTATCCGAGACTCGGTCTTCTCGAACGCTCTGAAAAAGTACTTGGCGCTGCAGGATGCTTGCCTCATGGTGCCGCCGCTTGCGCGACCGGGCAAGGGCTCTGGTTCATAGGCGGGGAGAATAGCGCGCAATGGCGCTCACATATCATGTTCTGGATGTCTTCACCGAGCGGGCGTTCGGCGGCAATCCGTTGGCCGTCGTACTCGACGCGGACAAGCTGAGCAGCAGCGACATGCAGACGATCGCGCGCGAGTTCAATCTTTCGGAGACCGTCTTCGTCTTGACGCCCGCAAGTCCGGGGCACACGGCGCGTATTCGCATTTTCACGCCAAGCCGCGAGCTTGCGTTCGCAGGTCATCCGACGATCGGCGCCGCCATCCTGCTCGCGGAACTTCGTACTTCGCTTGTCAATGGCGACAGCGATGCCATCATCGCGCTCGAAGAAGAAATCGGCAGTGTCCGCGTCGGTGTTCGCATGCGCGCCAGCGGCGCAACATTCGGTGAATTCGACGCGCCAAAAGTGACGAGCACGCCCGAAGCGCTGTCGGAACCTGAAGAAATGTCGGCCGCGGTAGGCTTGATCTCAACCGAAATCGGCTTCGAGAACCATAAGCCGGTTCTGCTCAAGAGCGCCAACACGTTTGCATTCATGCCGGTTTCAAATCTCGATGCGATGTCCAAGGTGAAGGTGACGCCGCAGCACTGGATGCGCGCCTTTACCGATCGCGGCGTGCATGGCGTCTTCCTATATACGCGGCAGTGCCTGCGCGCGCAGTCGGCGTTCCACGCACGCGTGTTCGCGCCAGACCTCGGCGTTCCGGAAGATCCCGCCACCGGCTCCGCGTGCGCCAGCTTCGCCCACATCATCAACCAATTTGACGCGCTGCCCGACGGCACGCACAAGCGGGCCATCGAGCAAGGCATTGAGATGGGCAGGCCGAGTTCGATCGCGCTGACGATGACGGTGTCGCGCGGCAAGCTCGAAGCCGTGCGGATTGGCGGCTATGCCGTCCGCGTGGCCGAAGGAACGTTAAAGATTTAATAGGACCGGCAGCGAGTCGCGGCCCACGCAGACTTGATTTTTTCAGCCGACTTCGGCTATTTGATGCGTGCCCGGCACTGAGCCGGCCGTTGTTTTACGGATCTTGAAGCCGCCATGTCGCGCCTGTTCGACATCGCCGTTCCTGCCGCGCCCGTCTCGACGACCGGTGCTCGCGACCGCTTTGCCGCACCGCGATTGCCTCTTTCGCTGCTCCTTATCGGCCCCTGGGCCGCATGAACTCCGGCCGTCTGCCGGGGTCGTGCCCAGGGGGATTGGACGGCGTTTGAATTGAGCGTAGAGCGATAAGCGGCAGACCCGTACAAGGGTCGCCCGGCAAAGGATAAGAGCCATGACATCCTCGACCGATAACGCGCCGGCAGTGCCGAAGCGCGACGAAGACAAGATCGTCATCTTCGACACGACGCTGCGCGACGGCGAACAATGCCCCGGCGCGACGATGACGTTCGAGGAGAAACTGCAGGTCGCCGAGCTTCTCGACGACATGGGCGTCGACGTCATCGAAGCAGGGTTCCCGATCGCCTCGGAAGGCGACTTCGAAGCCGTGACGGAGATTGCCAAGCTCGCCAGGCATTCGGTCGTTTGCGGTCTGGCTCGCGCCAACTTCGGCGACATCGATCGGGCAGGCGAAGCCATCAAGCTCGCTAAACGCGGCCGTATCCACACCTTCATCGGCACGTCGCCGCTGCATCGAATGCATCAGCTGCAACTCGACCAGGACCAGGTCCACGAGCGGGTGATCGCTTCGGTAACTCGGGCCCGCGGCTACACCGACGACGTCGAGTGGAGCGCGATGGACGCGACGCGCACCGAGCATGATTATCTCTGCCGCGTCTGCGAAGCGGCTATCCGGGCTGGCGCGACGACGATCAACATTCCCGATACCGTCGGCTACGCGCTGCCGGAAGAGTATTTCGATTTGATCACGATGCTGAGGACGCGCGTGCCGGGCATGGATAAGGTCGTCATCTCGACCCATTGCCACGACGACTTGGGCCTCGCCGTCGCCAATTCGCTGGCGGGTGTCAGAGCCGGTGCCCGGCAGATCGAGTGCACGATCAATGGCCTCGGTGAGCGTGCCGGCAACGCCGCGCTCGAGGAAATCGTCATGGCGGTGCGCACGCGTCACGATCTCTTGCCACATCACACCGGCATCAAATCAGAAATGCTGTCGCGGGCTTCCAAGCTCGTCTCCGCGGTGACCAATTTCCCCGTGCAATACAACAAGGCTATCGTCGGCCGGAATGCCTTCGCGCACGAGAGCGGCATCCATCAGGATGGCGTGCTGAAGCACACCGAGACCTACGAGATCATGACGCCGGAATCGGTCGGCGTCGGAAAGTCGTCTCTTGTGATGGGCAAGCACTCGGGCCGCGCCGCCTTCAAATCGAAGCTGAAGGAACTCGGCTACAGTCTCGGCGACAACGCGATGGAAGACGCCTTCAACCGCTTCAAGGCGCTCGCCGACCGCAAGAAGCACATCTATGACGAGGACATCGAAGCACTGGTCGATGACGGCGTAGCGCACATGCACGACCGCATCAAAGTTGCGGCGTTGACCGTGATCGCCGGAACGATGGGTCCGCAGTCGGCAACCCTGACGCTCGACATCGACGGCCAATCCAAAACCGTGCAGAGCATCGGAAACGGGCCTGTCGATGCAACCTTCAACGCGATCAAGCTGCTGTTGCCGCACAATGCTCGCCTCGATCTCTATCAGGTTCACGCCGTGACGGAGGGCACGGACGCGCAAGCCGAGGTTTCCGTGCGGCTCGAGGAGGAGGGCCGTGCCGTTACTGGGCGTGCCGCCGACCCCGATACGCTCGTCGCCTCCGCTCGAGCCTATGTTGCAGCGCTGAGCAAGCTGGTTCTGAAGCGCCAGAAGACGGCGCAGACCCAGCAGGCTGTTTAGGTTCGCTTTGCGAGTCGACGCAGGAACTGCGAGCGGTGAGCACCTGCAGGTTGAAGAGTTGCCATGCGAGCAGCGAGAATCCGGCCAACTGTGCGCCACCGAGCAGCAGGCTTCGGCGCGTGAATTGCCCATCGGCATTGAAATCGGGTTTGCCGGATTCCGCCATCGATCAGTTAACTCGTGGGATGAGGAGGATAACTCGATTACCCTCGAGCTTTCGGATGGGTCCACTCTGGATGAAGGGTGTGGCATTCGTGAGCCTTTGAACGGCGGCTATGCCGCCATTCATCGGGGTGCGGTAACGATTGAGGTCCGCAATACTACGAACGAAGTAGCCGGAAAGTTCCGTGCTCTGAGGTTCCGCGCTCGCAAGTGCGCCTCGGCCTGCGAGTTTGATAGCGATGGTCCCTGATGCGTGGGCCACCGGCCAGCCGATGACCATCGTGCAGAAACTCAGGCGCATCCATTGGCCGGTGCTGCTGATCGTGTGCGGTCTCGCCGCTATCGGCGCCGCCTCGCTGTACTCGGTTTCCGGCGGATCATTCGAGCCTTGGGCGGGTCGCCATATCCAGCGGTTTCTTGTGGCGCTGGCGATCATCGTCGCGATGGCGTTGGTTCCTCTCGAAATCTGGATCAAGCTTGCCTACCCGGCCTACGCGGCCGCCCTCGTCATGCTGTCGCTGGTGCCGCTCATTGGCGACGAGGCGCTTGGTGCGAAGCGCTGGATCGGCACCGACACAATCTCGTTCCAGCCGTCGGAACTCATGAAGTTAGCGCTCGTCGCGGCACTGGCTCGCTACTATTTGTCCCTGCCGGCCGATCGCATCGCAAAGCTGCGGTCCGCAGTGTTGCCGCTGGCGATGATCGGTGTGCCGGTGCTGCTGACCCTCGGGCAGCCGGACCTCGGATCGGCCATGCTGTTTGCGGCGCTCGGTTTATCGTTGATGTTCCTCGCGGGCGTGCCGCTTGCCTATTTCGCGGCCAGCGCGGTCGCAGCGTTGGCGCTGCTGCCGGCCGTGTGGTCGAACCTGCACGACTACCAGCGGACTCGCATCGAGGTATTTCTCAACCCTGACATGGACCCGTTTGGCGCCGGCTATCACATCACGCAATCCAAGCTCGCGCTCGGTCTCGGCGGCTTTTGGGGGCAGGGATTTATGCAGAGGATGCAAAGCCCGGCGGAATTTGTCCCAGAGAAGCACACAGACTTTATCGCCAGCATCATTGGCGAGGAGTGGGGTTTCGCCGGGCTTCTATTCCTGATCGCGATTTACGCGCTTCTCATACTGACGATGATGCGGATGGCCTCGCGCTGTCAGAACCGTTTCGCCCGGCTCGCCATCGCGGGCTCGGCGATGACCTTCTTCATTTACGTCTTCATAAATCTCGCGATGGTGACGGGGCTGGTTCCGGTGGTCGGCATTCCGTTGCCGCTGGTTTCGTACGGCGGGACGTCGATGATGACGCTGATGGTCGGGCTTGGGCTTGCGATGTCGGGCTATGTGCATGGCCGCGAAGGCGGGCAGGGCGCCAATGGCCCGTTTTGACAGCATTATTGACGGGCGCGAGCGTCAGGCGCCCCGCACGCGGCAAAGGTGTGGACAGGCGCGCCTGCCGATGCTATGCGCTGCAACCACGGGGCCCGTATTCGGGCCCTTTCGCTTCCTCGCGTTAGCGCACGCTGTGCTTGACGCTTAGGCCGGCGGGATGGGTGATTAGCTCAGTTGGTAGAGCAGCTGACTCTTAATCAGCGGGTCCACGGTTCGAGCCCGTGATCACCCACCAAAATCAATG
>Ga0207678_10000073_pt1 | contig 80235 bp, 82 predicted proteins | sample KBSC63metaG_FD_184319 | JGI IMG/M metagenome (GOLD analysis project Ga0207678, IMG submission 184319) | Corn rhizosphere microbial communities from Kellogg Biological Station, Michigan, USA - KBS C6-3 metaG (SPAdes) (version 2) | ecosystem: Host-associated > Plants > Roots > Rhizosphere > Soil ... | reverse complement strand
TGGTGATCTTCGTCGTCCAGCCGGTATTCCACTTGATGACGGCGGCATTGCCCTCTTCTTTCCACGTGCCGACCATTCCCTCGCCACGGCTCGCACTTGCTTTGCTATCGGCCGATAAGGTGATCTCGAAAGGCTTACCGGCCGTGTCCGTTACCTTCCATGCGCCCTCGAATGGGCTCGCGGCAAAGCAAGCCACGACCATCATACTGATGGCGAAGACCGCTGCCAGGATAGTGCTCGTTGCATTTCTGATAATGTGCATGGTTCGCTCCCTTTCGATAATTGATGTGCCGGGCCTGTCGCCTATGGCCGGTCTTGGGTTACTAATGATTGCAACCCAATCGTAGTTCCAATCACCTTCATCTAGGGAGGCCATTCTCATCGTAGGTTGTGCGGTACTGGGCAGTTATTCCTCCGGAAACGGTTGTCTTTTCTCCGCCGGAAGATAGCACAAAAGTTGATGTTGGCAGTTGTCGCCCCCTGAGCGACTAAGGTGAGACAAGGGCAATACACGAGAACCAACTCGCCTATGCAAGTCACAACAAAATTTGGCCTTCGAATCATATGCCACATCGGCATCATGTTACGGCGTCGCTCATTTCCAAGTGAATCGCGCTCGATTCCACTCGACCCCTAAGAAAGGCCGTCTCATGTTCAATAATAGGAAGACAGAAGGAGCACCCATTTCTGCTGTGAGCACTGAAGTTGACAGATCAACTTTCGTCGCACACAACCCGAGAGACACTCACTCCGGTAATTACAAAGTCGATCCATCCGCTCATTCCGTTGTCGATAAGTTCCTTACTATGAAGGGCGACTTAGAGAGCGAGGGCGACATCCACGTTAAGGGCAAGGTCTTCGGCAACATCAGGTGTAGGCTCCTGATAATCGAGGTCGATGCATTGGTCGAAGGTGGGGTCGAGGCCGAGGAGGTTATTGTTCGCGGCAACACCAAGGGAACAATTCAAGCGGATCGCGTAAAGCTTGAAAAGACCGCCAACGTCGATAGCGAAATTTGTCACCACACGTTTTCTGCCGAGGAAGGCGCACGCATCAAGGGCTCCCTGCGTTCAAAAGATGAATCGTTGGGTGGACTGACTACAAAAGATGGCGCGCGCAGTAAGCTCGCTAACCGCTCAAAAGAAGCGCCTTTGGGCGGACAGACCGTTGCAATGAACCCGGCCTGAGCGCGCCGCAGATGATAGGAAGCAGTGGTATCAGAGCCCGCGGCGGCAACTGGTGGTCTTTAGTACTTGGCCCGGGCGAAAGCCCGCTCGCCGCGCCTACAAGCCACAAATCGTAATGAATGCGCATGAACGGTGGTTGCCCGGTGATCGCCTAAAGCGAAACGAGGCAGAAGTATTTGGGCTTTGTTATAAGCTGATCCAGATTTTACCATTTGTTCATTACGTCGTTGAGCGTGGTGCTTACGCCTCTTAGGCTGTTTGCGGGCCACGCCTGCGCTTATCGCGATGAGCCCAGATATGGGAGACCGCAATGGTAAAAATGGTTGCTGCTGTGACTTCCTTTGTATGCACCGCGTTCTGGGCAAATGCCGCGTCGGCGTTCTGCATTTTTGGTATCTGTATAGGTGGCGGTGGCGGTGGGGGTGGGGGTGCGTCTTCGGCCCCTGAAATCGATGGTCCAGGTGGTCTTGCGGCAATCGCCCTGCTCATCTGCATCGGAGCCGTCGCCTACCGGGCATTGCAGCGACGCTGAGGCTGCGTCTTTCGCAGACGCGGTCCCGATGTCAGTAAACCGATCTAAACTCGCGGGTGGGGAAGCGCCTTCTCCTTCGGCAACTCTAAGAGTTGCCGGATGCGCCATTCTCGGCGCAATTCAGTACGTCGCCGCTCGCGCCCTCCTTCCGAGTGTGTGGGACGAGTGGCCCCCCATCAGGACGGCGCACGCCCTCGCCAATGCATGCGTTTTGGCAACCGTAATTTTCGCTCTCGCGGCGTGGCCGAGACGGACTGAACTTTTGGGCAAGCTTCGTCACCTCTCCAATGGGATACAAACGCGGCTAGCTGTTCCGGTATATTTTGCTTCGCTAGCGCTTCTATTCCTTTTTCGTTTGCAGCTCGCTCAGACCGATCCGGCTACTGGCGCCGTGTGGGCACTCGGCTATCCTTTGTTGGTCTTGACCACTGCAACGTCACTTTTTCTTCTTGCTGCACCAATTACTTTTTGGAGCAGCGTTCTCAAATCATGGCGATTGGAGGCCATGATTGCCGCCGGTGTGACCGCCATCGCGCTTTTGATGGGCCTCTTACCAAAGCACAGCTGGGCGATCTTTTTGTCAAAGGAGAATTGGGAGTTGCTCATCGTGGCAACGCTGCAGTTCTCGTACTGGATATTGGCCCTATTTCAAGACAACGCGTTCATGGATCCCGGCACCCGCATTCTGGGTGCCGGAAACTTTAGTGTCCAAATCTTTGGCCCTTGCTCTGGCTACGAAGGCATGGCGCTGGTCGCTGTTTTCCTCGTTGGCTATCTCTGCATCTTCCGGCGCTCCCTTAGATTCCCGAATGTGTTGATTCTGTTTCCAGTAGGTATGGCGGTCATCTGGCTGCTCAATGCCGTCAGAATCGCTCTGCTTGTGTGGATTGGCACCAACGTCTCTCCGGAGATCGCGTTGGGCGGATTTCATTCGCAATTTGGATGGATGTGCTTTTTGCTTGTCGCAATCACAATTATGACCTCTGCGCAGCGAATTTCATTCTTCGCGATGGCAGCTCCGGCGCCACGAAGCGGCAATCCAGATAGGCTCAAAGTTGAGACGAACTATGTGCTGGTTTTCCTGGCGCCTTTCATTGCCTTGATGGCTGCCCAGATATTGGTCCGCGCGGCCTCTCCGTACGAGCACGCGCTCTACGCTATTAAGGTCGTTGCCGTCGCAATTGGACTTTATTGTTTCCGGCACATGTACGCACGCATGTGGAACCCGCCTTCGTCGCTTTCGCTGCTGATAGGAATTGCCAGTGGTCTCCTGTGGATTGCGACTGACTCCAACAGCATCACCGAAGCGCCGCTTGGAAGCTGGCTTGCCCAGCTTACCCCAGTTGCCTTCGTCGCGTGGCTCATCGTCAGGGCCATCGGCTCGATCTTCATGGTCCCGATAGCCGAAGAGCTCGCATTTCGCGGCTATCTGTATCGCGTCATCATTTCCACGCGCTTCGAGGAAGTCGACTTCAGAACATTCAGCTGGGTCGCGCTCATTGTCTCGTCAGTGCTCTTCGGCTTTATGCACGATCGTTGGCTTTCGGCGGCCTTCGCAGGTGCCGTGTACGCGCTCCTCATGTGTCGAAGCGGCCAGATCTCCGACGCGATCGCCGCTCATATGGTGACCAATGCCGTTGTATTTGGCTGGGCGGTCGCACTGCACCAATGGTCGCTCCTTTGAGCCGCATTTCCGCCTCTACGAGGCTGCTCTTCGGGCCTATTTTTCTATTTTTTGATGATGCCGGCCGATTGTTTCCGTTTCACTGGGTTTGCCCGCGACGTTTCAGTTCGGCGGCGTGAACCGCAATGATCCAGTGGAGAAGTACGCTCTCCGACACGGCGATGTTAAAACTAGCCAGTTTCTTTCCAATTTGCTCGGGGGACTTTGAGAAGTAACTTAGAAGAAAGCTCTTTTCGTTCCGGGTTCGAGCTTGCAATGCTCCACACACAGCCCACCTTGCCGCCCTGCGAAAACACTGCTATCGCCCCGTCTTCAAATTGGGATGTAGCCAAGTGGTAAGGCAGCGGATTTTGATTCCGCCATTCCCAGGTTCGAGTCCTGGCATCCCAGCCAATCCCTTCGGCCAGTACCCTAACGTAATGTAGCCTTCTCTTTCGCGGCATGGCGAAAGGCCCGGTTGCAGACGGACGGCGGTTCGCCGCGGCGAATGGTCAGCGGCGTCTTCGCCGCCACCCCCGTCGGACTCATCGCAACGTTTCAATCTCGCGAATCTGCGCCGACCAAATGACGTTCGGCGCCTTCGATCTCGCGCGGTGCGCGGATCAGCAGTGTGCCATCACGGTTCACTTCGGCATCGATGGCCTGTCCAAGTTTGGGTGCGATCAGGGCCGTTGCCGGCCACTTGCGCGGACTGGGCCGTGAGCAAGGCCGCCGTCTTTTCAGCCGTCCTTTCAACAGCAATTGGACCCCGGCCGGGCCGAATTCGACTGGCATCGAAGTTGCACTGCAGTCGCGAGCCGACAACCGCTTTCGCCAGTCGGCCTCCGTAAACCAAGCCTAGAATTGAACGCCCGGTTACATTGTATTAACTTGCTGAACCGGGTACAATTTTAGGTAATTCTTAATCAAAGGCCTGTCGCCTTTTTTGTATCCGAGTACATCAAGTGAAGCATGCGGGTAGGACCCAGCCGGTCTTTGCAGATCCGACTGGCTGGCGTCGACATTTATGGATGGCGTTCAATTGGGCCGCGGGAACGCTCCTAGGATCGTTGGTCTTTTGTATTTTTGTGACGTCATTCGTCGGGCCAAAAATCCCACCCCTGCATCTCAAGGGCGAGTCGCACAGCCAAGCGTTGGCAGTCTCGCAGTCGGAGGCCGCGCTACAGGCTTCTCCGATTAAAACGCAATCCGCACTTCTTGAAACGTCGGGCCCTGAAGTAACACGTTACGGAATAATCTCGGATTGGGACGAAGACTCGTTTGCGTCCTTTAGGCGGAACAGTCGCAATCTCGATGTTCTGGCCGTCGGCTTTTTGCGACTTGGACCTAACGGATTAAAGCAACGGGACCGTACCGACGAACGCGCATTGAAGGATTGGCTGACCGCCAATAATTCGCAAGTCAAAGTGCTTCCTCTGCTCGAACCGGCTGACGTCGAAGACGATGCCGAGGACACGAAAGCTGCGTTGCAGGCGCTTGCTACTCCTGCGGCCCGTATCAGGGTCGCCACACAGCTTATCGACTATCTCGTTCGCAATCACAGTGCCGGTGTTGTCCTTGATGCCTCCCGGATCACGGCATCGGACGCCGCTAACTTCAATCGCTTCGGACTGTATGTGTCGTACGCATTGAAGCGTCGCTCATTAAAAACTTTTGTCGCCGTCTCCCCGGCAAACAGCGCATTCGACCTCAAAACCTTGGCTGCCCATTATGACGGCGTTGTCGTTCATACCTACAGGCGCGATTTCAACGGTGGCCCGGGCCCGCTCGCCGCGCAGGACGCGGTCAAGGCCTTGGCCTCCGGTGTCCTGAAAGACGTCGACCCCAAGAAGCTGATCATCAGTGTCGGCTCATTCGGATACGACTGGTCTGACGCAGACGGCGCGAAAGAAATCTCTGTCTCCGATGCCTGGTCGCTGCTCGAGAAATCAAAAGCACAGCTGGCCTTCGACGCGCCGTCTTTGAACCCGTCGTTTTCTTACCTCGATGAACAATCTCATTCTCACAAGGTTTGGTTTCTCGATGGCCTGACGGCATACAACCAGCTTCAAGCGATACGGTCGCTGAAGCCGGCGGGCATAGGGCTTGGGCAATTAGGCAAGGAAGATCAAACCGTCTGGAGCGTGCTGCGCGACAGGCTGGCGACGGTCGCTCAAATTACTCCTGCGCTCACGACCGTGAAATGGGGCAACGACGTCGCGTACACCGGCAAGGGCGAGATTTTACAATTCCTCGCGAGAGGGCGCGACGGACGTCGTGAAATTTCTTTCGACAAGGGGAACAATCTCCTCGTCGGCGAGACGATGAGCAAGTTTCCGGCGCCGACCTTCATAAGGCGGCTCGGCGAACGAACCGATAAAGTGGTCGCGCTCACATTCGATGACGGACCCGATCCGGTCTATACGAAGCAAATACTCGACATCATGAAGAGCCGGAATGTTCCTGGATCCTTCTTCGTCGTCGGCGCGTTGGCGGCGAAGCATCCGGACTTGTTGAGGCGCCTCTACACAGAGGGCCACGACATCGGCAATCACACGTTCACCCACGTCAATTCGGCGGAAATTTCGGGCGATTACCTCACTCTCGAACTCAATGCGACGCAGCGTCTATTGGAGTCCGTCCTCGGAATTCGGACAGCCATTTTCCGCGCACCATATTCAGGCGACAGCGAACCGCAAACGACCGATGAGGCAAGCGCGCTCGCGGTCGGGGGGGCGCTCGGTTACATGTCGGTGGGAATGAACATCGACCCTCACGATTGGATGAGGCCTCTGCCCGACCAGATCGTGAAACACGTCGTTGACGATGTAACCCGTGGTAAGGGAAACATCGTGCTGCTCCACGACGCCGGCGGCATCCGCTCGTCGACCGTGAAGGCCTTGCCAAGAATTATCGACGAACTTTCGAGCCGCGGCTATCGCTTCGTCACGGTGCACGAACTCGTTGGATTGCCACGTGCCGCGTTTATGCCGCCAATCGATAAGGCAGACGCGACCGCGGCGACGATGAACAGGTGGAGCTTCAAACTCTTCAGCGTTTTGGGGCAGGTGATCGGTGTGGTGTTCGTCGCGGGCATCATCCTCGGTATTTTGAGATCCATCCTGTTGTCTGTCGGTGCCTGCCTTCACGTTCAGCGCGAAAAGCGCCGCAGCGCGCTTAGCTGGCAGCCGAAATCCGTCACCGTTCTAATCCCGGCGTACAACGAAGCCAAAGTCATCAACGGCTCTATCCGCGCGATGCTGAAGTCGCGCTACACTCAGCCGTTCGATATCTTGGTCGTCGATGATGGTTCGACCGATGGTACCGCGGACGTCGTGCGAGCAGAATTCGGATCAAACGACCGTGTCAGCGTCGTCACAAAGCCCAATGGCGGCAAATGGACGGCACTGAATTACGGCCTGCAAAGTACAACGTCCGAAGTCGTCGTGGCGCTGGACGCCGATACGATGTTCGAACCAGAAGCCTTGATTTGGCTTTTGCGTCATTTCGCCGATCCGAACGTGGGGGCCGTCGCGGGCTCCACGATGGTTGGCAACACCCGCTCTTATATGGGCGCGTTCCAGGAACTCGAGTATCTGACCAGTCAGAATTTGGAGCGTCGCGCCCTTGAGTTGTGCAACGCCATTACCGTTGTCCCTGGCGCAATCGGCGCGTGGCGTCGTGAAGCCGTTTTGTCGGTAGGCGGATATAACGGCGATACCCTGGCCGAAGACGCCGATCTGACGATGGCTCTACCTCTTCACGGCTGGAAGATAATCTACGAGTCGCGCGCCGTCGGTCTAACGGAAGCACCCGAATCCGTGCGGCCATTTTTGAAGCAGCGCTTCAGGTGGGTGTTCGGAACGCTTCAGGCCGCATTCAAGAATGCCTGCCTCGGCGCGTCGGCAACCGGAATTTATTGGGTCGGGCTTTCGAACATCTTCTTCTTTCACTTCATCTTTGCCCTCGTCGCGCCGGTCATAGATTTGGCCGCGATTTGGTCGATCGCGTCGACCTTCAATCCGGCGTGGGGACATACCGCAGAGAACCCGGGCACGCCCACTCTCGCTTTGATTGCCTACTATGGCTTGTTCCAAGTCATCGATCTTGCCGGAGCCGGTTTGGCGATTTATCTGGATCGCAAAAAGGGCGTGTGGAAGTTGCTGCCGCTCGTCCTGGTACAGCGCTTTTTCTACCGCCAATTGCTGTCGCTGATCGCCGTCCGAGCCTTCATCGCGATCTGTCAGGGCCGCATCGTTGCTTGGAACTCGGTGGCGCGGACAGGAAGCCTGTGCACAGAGCCGTTCTCTGCCTCGCTTCCCGCGCAGGCAACGGCGACGCCGACAATGTCCGAGCCAAAGCGTAGGCCGGCACTAGCCGCCGCGACGGGGCTTGCGACGGTGCAAGCTCCCGCCACGCTCGCAGCGCTTCCAAGCGATCGCGAAGACAATCGGAAGTGGGCAAGGTCCGTTTCCCTTGGCGTCCCGGCGTTGGCGGTTGCCGCTTGCGCGATTGCGCTGCTGCGCGTGCCAGAAGTCGTCGATCTCGTAAGATTGACGAGTCCGCCAATGATGCAGCATCCTCGTATGGCCGTCGCATCGGCCGACCCAAATATTGGCGCTTCCGGATCGGTCAATAAACAGGACGCGCTGAAGGCCTTTGAGGAAAACCACACCGTCACCACAGCGTTAGCTGGGACGCCGATCGACGTCGTAAAACCGAAGCGACCGGAAGAAATGGCTGCGACCATCCGCGCGGCCGCGCCGGCGATCACCGAAGTCACACAAGCTGCGATTGCTCCGTTGCCGCCGACGCGGATCGAGAACGTGAAACCGGAGCCCGCTAAGGAAGTGGCTGCCGTCGATGCACCGCAAGTCGTCGTGGCGACTGAGCCGGTGAAACAAGCGACGATCATACCTCAGAACGTGGCTCAACCCGATGCTCTCAAATCTCGCTCCGTGAAGACAACGGACGTGGCCGAGGCCCAGGTAACGCCGGCCGTCACCCAGGCAAACCCCGGCATCGACAATCGTGTGCCGGCGATGGAAGAACCAAGTCTAGCCGGCGCCCGGCACGCACCCGGCGTACAAATCGCCGAGGTAGTCGAAGTTCCAACCGTTGAGGCGGAAGTGCCGACCGTTGATGCGATTGAGGTCAAAAACCCGGCCAAGCTGCGAAAGAGACACCTGAAGGCAAACCGGACGGCCAAGCTCGGCAGGACGTCAGTCACTAAACGCAAAGTCGCGGTGGCCAAAAAGCATGAGAACCAGAAGCAGGCTAAAACCAAGTTGGCTGGAGCTGGAACCGCGACGGGGTGGGACGCTTATCCGGCGCGCCCGCGCCATCATTTGACGGCGATGCGCTGAGTGGTTCTCCGAAAGTCGGGACAGGCAACTACTAAAATCGACCACTTGGTCGTGCAACTTACAGCTGTGCCGAACGAGCAACACAATACTGAATAGCGTGCATAATTCGTATGCCCATGATTGACTTGGAGTGTCCGAAGCATCGAAGTCCTCACATCGAACAAAGTTCAGAATCACGGGGGATTTGTGATGCGCACGACAAAACAGTCAGTTGTCGCGATGTTGACGGCGTGTGCGACTTTAGCCTGCTCTTACGGAGTGGCCAACGCCGGTGATGGCAGCAAAGATCTCGACCCGGTGACGCTCTACTCGGGCAGCGACTTCTCTCCCCACTCGCAATATTACTACTTGGGTTCAGTCGTCCCGCTCTTTCGCGACTCCGCGACGAGCCAGATTTTGCTGCGCGGCTACAGCAGCTACAACCACTACGATTACAATAATGAGGGAAAGCGGAACGCGGACGAGTGGCAAGGCGACGCCATGCTCGGCTACCAGGTTGAGGGCACGCGCGTTACGATGGCCGCGTTCATCGGCGTAGATTTCCAGAACCACAGGATCTTCCCGGACGATTTGTCGAACCCCGGCAGGGGCTCTGAAACGGGCTTCAAGGTAGCCGCCGAAATCGAATCCAGTGCGGACTCGCCGTACTACTTCGATCTCGACGGTGACTATTCGACGGCGTTCAGCACGTATTGGGCGCGCGGCCGGCTTGGCTACAAGTACGACTGCATTACCTTCGGCCCCGAAGCATCGGTCGACGGATCGGTCGGCTATGACTCGCAGCGCCTTGGCGGTTTTGCGACGTTTGACCTTGAGAAGATCATTCAGAGGTCAGCCACGCTTACCCTTTCTCTCGGTCATCAATTCGTCAGCGGCTCGGGTTCGGGTCCGGATTTTGGTGGTGGCGAAGGAACGTACGGCGCCTTCAGCGTAGGGTTTGACTTCTAGGCTCCCCAATTAGCCGGCTCTAAGCCGATGACGTGAGATCTACAAAGATAGGGCAATTCGTTGCCCTATTTTTTTTGCCAATCCATCGGTCTGGTTTGCTTGTTCTCGTGCAGAACGCCTACGCATTGCGTAACGACGGAAGTCCGACGTCTAACTCGGATGGCGTTTGGGTACGGGGGGCTCTGTAGATGTCTAGCGACAACTACCCCGTTGCCCGTGCGTGGAGATAAGCTAGGAGCGATGCCCCGGCGATCCACGTTGCGCCGATGATGGCGAGCGCTGGTTTCGGCGGCATCCAAACCGGCTGCATCATCGCAAGCGCGACGGCACATGCAGAGCACAGCAGCGTAATCACGCCTGCCAAGACGATGCATCGGAGCTTTATCGCGCGGCTCGCGTTGCCAATAGACGCTCCGCCGATCATCGATAGGCCAGCGCTAAAATGAAAAAACGCTATCGGCCCAAGCGCAAAGAACGTCTCGTAGCCATTATGGCCTGCGGATAGAACGCTTCCTGCGAGTGCTGCCAAATAAAGCAGAACGCCAAATGAAATCGAAGCAAGTGCGTTCACTATAATCCGCCGCCCATATTTTGCGGTTCGATGTCTATGTTCCTTGCTTGTAATGCCAGCTGACGCAGCAAGAAGTTAATTCTCGCATCACTCCAGCTGTTATCCTCGATTTTCAAAAGTGATCGCAACGAACCAGAGCCTGCAGCCCGGCTGTGGCAATTAGTTGTTTTGCCATTTTCGCCAAAACCTTACCCTAATGCCGGATTTTAGATAAGTTGCGCTCGTTGTCGCGCGGACTTTTGCAGCCGTTTTTACTTGGCATTTAACGGTTCGCGGGGTTTCGTTTCACAACCTTCGACATTTGCTCGAGCGCTTACTAATTGCTGAAAGGCGATCACGATGCACGGCGCGCGAAGAGATTTTTTGTTGGGCACGTGCGGTGTTGCCATTGCCGCACTGTTCCCGAGTTGGGGGCGAGCGGCCTCTATCGGAGCAACTTCTGCGGCCGCGCATCGGCCTTGGAAAACACCACCCGTGGAACCTGCTCTCGCAGCAAGGATCAAGGCTATATCCAACGTGTTCGAAGTTGGGAAGCCGCAACCCGACTACGCCTACGTGGAGAAGCTCAACGATGGCCGCGGCTACACCGTCACAAATTATGGATTTTGCACATCGACCGGAGAGGTTTCGACGGTCATTCGCCGCTATTCGATCGTTGTTCCGAATAACCCGCTTAAGCGCTTTCTTGCACTGATGCGGCCGGCACACGAACAGGTGGCGGGGCTCGATGATTTTCCCGCAGCATGGCGCGAACAGGCACATGCATCGGACCGGCTCGCAGCGGTCTGCGAGCAGGTTGCGGATAAGCTGTTTTTCAAGCCCGCTATGCGCGCTGCGCAAGTTGCCGACATTCGCACGCCGGTTGGCAAACTCGTCTTCTACGACACGTGGCTGCAGCACGGCGGTGATACCGATCCCGACTCGTTCAAGACGATTTATTCGCGCACCCGGCGTAGCGTCGGTGATCGGCGGCACTGTGCGGAGCCGGATTTCCTCCGCGCTTTTTTGACGATACGAAAAGGGATCCTGCTCGACCCAAGTGATTCCAGTACGGCGGCCGTCTGGCAGCAGTCGGCTCCGCGCGTTGATGCGCTTCTGAAGCTTCTCGACGACAATCCCGATCTTGATCCGCCGGTCACGGTAGCGAACGCCGAAATCAGCGTCGTCGTTGATTGATCGAACGTGGACGCGAGCGCCGCTAAGTCAGGCCGCACCTTAAGCGCTGCAGTACTCAGCCCCGTAAACTCGAGTTCGGACACCACCTCGAATCAACTGTAACCAGCGTCGGCTCGGCGCGGTTCCATGAAACTTTCTTATGGTTCCGATGTGGAAAAACGATTGGGTTTGATGGCGGAGAAAGGGTACTCCAAACCACAGCTAGCGGGAGGTACTCCACCCAAGGAGTACGAAATGCGAAGCGTAATAACATATTCGGTGGGCTTCTTTGTTCTTGCAGCGTCGCCGGCCCTAGCCAACGAAAGTGTATTTGAGGCCACTAAAAATCCCAAGAATTGGGCGATGCAGCAAGGCGACTACAGCAACCATCGCTATTCAAAACTGGATCAGATCAACACCAAGAATGTCGGTTCTCTGCGCACGGCGTGGAGCTTTTCGACCGGCGTCCTCAGAGGCCACGAAGGATCGCCTCTCGTCATCGGCAACATGATGTACGTGCACACGCCTTTCCCGAATACCGTGTTCGCGCTGGATCTGGACCAAAATCAGAAAATCGTCTGGAAATATTCGCCCAAGCAGGATCCGTCCGTCATCCCGGTGATGTGCTGCGACACCGTCAATCGCGGCGTGCAGTTCGCTGACGGCAAGATTTTCCTCTATCAGGCAGACACCACCCTCGTTGCTCTCGATGCCAAGTCAGGCAAGGAACTGTGGAAGGCCGTCAACGGCGATCCAAAGAAGGGCGAGACCGGTACAAGCGCTCCGCTCGTTGTCAAAGACAAGGTTATCGTCGGCATCTCCGGCGCCGAATTTGGCGTGCGTGGAAACCTCACGGCTTACAACATCTCCGATGGCAAACTCGTGTGGCGCGCCTGGTCGACAGGACCAGATAAAGAGATGCTCGTCGATCCCGACAAAACCATGTCGCTTGGAAAGCCTGTCGGCGCCGACAGCTCACTCAAAACGTGGAACGGCGATCAGTGGAAAATCGGCGGTGGCTCGACCTGGGGCTGGTACTCCTACGATCCCGATTTGAACCTGATCTACTACGGGACCGCCAACCCTTCGACTTGGAACCCGGTGCAGCGTGCCGGCCCTGACGGCAAGCCCATCGATCAGAAGTGGACGATGTCGATTTTCGCCCGCAATCCCGATACGGGCATGGCGGCATGGGCCTATCAGATGACCCCATTCGATGAGTGGGACTATGACGGCATCAATGAAATGATCCTCGCGAACGGCATTAGCGTCAAAGGCGCAAAGCACAATGTGCTCGTTCACTTCGATCGCAATGGACTGGCCTACACCGTCGACCGCAAAACGGGGATTCCGCTTGTGGCAGAGAAATACGATCCCGTGGTCAACTGGACAACGGGTGTGGACCTCGATCCCAAGAGCGCGAACTACGGCCGGCCAGCCGTCGTGGCGGCCAAATCGACGTTCCAAAATGGTCAAGACGTCAACACGAAGGACGTTTGCCCTGCTGCCCTTGGAACCAAGGACCAGCAGCCTGCGTCTTACTCGCCGATGACCGGTCTCTTCTATGTGCCGACGAACCACGTCTGCATGGACTACGAGCCGTTCAAGGTCTCCTACACTGCTGGTCAACCTTACGTCGGTGCCACGCTGTCGATGTTCCCGCCGAAAGGCGGCGAGGGACACATGGGCAACTTCATCGCGTGGGATGCCGGTAAGGGCAAAATCGTTTGGTCGAAACCTGAGCAGTTCTCGGTGTGGTCGGGCGCGCTGACGACCGCCGGCGGCATCGCCTGCTATGGTACGCTTGAAGGCAACTTCAAGTGTGTCGATCAAAAGGACGGCAAGGAACTCTACAAATACAAGACCCCGTCCGGCATCATCGGCAACGTGTTCACGTATGAGCACAAAGGCAAGCAATACATCGGTGTCTATTCGGGCGTTGGTGGCTGGGCCGGCATTGGTCTCGCCGCCGGTTTGACCAACCCGACGGATGGTCTGGGTGCTGTCGGTGGTTACGCCGCTCTCAGCGATTACACCGCTCTCGGTGGCTCGCTGACTGTTTGGACGCTGCCGGCTGAGAAATAGGTCTTGGGAATGACGGAGATGGCGTGGGTCGTTTGATCCGCGCCATCGCTATGTCTGCAAGCCAAAACGGGAACAATATCCCTCGACTATGATTGGCCAAATGAAACGGAATTTACGAGCTTCTCCGTTATAAAGGAGCGAGTTCCTGTTGATTTAAGTTGCGAGTACGCAATAAAAATCCGGCCAATCTGGGAGGTTGGCCGCGACAAGTTGGTCGGGTTGACGGCGAGCCCGTCCGAAGAAACACTTAAATCGCTTCGCATGCAGCGCGCATCGCATGTTACTAGAAAAGCTCTGGGGGTGCGTTACATGCGCAGACTGCCGATTTCCTGTTTCATTATCGCGAAAGATGAAGCGGATCGCATCGGTCGGACGATCGAGTCTGTCCAACCTTGGGTGAACGAGGTCATCGTTGTCGACAGCGGCAGCACCGATGACACGATGGCCGTGGCAATTCGAGCGGGGGCTCGCGCCATCAGCAATGCTTGGCCGGGGTTCGGACAACAAAAGCGCTTCGCCGAGGATCAATGCACGAACGACTGGCTCTTGAACATCGATGCCGATGAAGTCGTCACACCAGAGCTTTGCCGGGAAATCGAAGCGCTTTTCGCGAACGGGTCGCCGCCATGCGTCGCCTACGGAATGCCGGTTCAATTGGTCTATCCTGGAGCGTCGAAGCCAAGGCGGTGGGCCCGCGACCACTGGTGCATCCGCCTGTACGATCGCCGCGCCGTTCGCTTTCGCGCGTCGGCAGTGCACGATTCGGTCGTGACCGGCAGTCATCGGTACGGAAGACTTCAGGGTGCCCTGCACCACTTTTCGATGCGCTCGTTTGGCGACATGAAACGCAAGTTGAACGAGCGGACATGGCTTTCGGTCGAGCATGCCGAGCTTCTTTCGAGCGCCGGACTTATCCCACGCTTGTTGACCGAAATGCCGATGAACTTCCTCAAGTATTATATTACGCGACGCCATTTTACCGGTGGCTTGATGGGGCTGCGGTACGCTTCGATCCACTCATGGTATCGATTTTTGAAAATCTATCGCGTGTGGCACGAAAGAACGTTCGGAGCAGGCGTGCTCAACGCCGGGCAGGTGCCAACCACGCGAAGCGAGTCGACTGACGCGCCGGACAATGAATTGCCGCGCAATAACGCCGAGTCCAACCAAACATAGTGAATGAGCACGACGCGCTCATCATCAGGCAACCGTCCGCCCCGATCGGTACTCATTCGCGGATATCGCTTGCCGAGCCGCACGCGTGCGGCAAAAACTGCGACCAATGCGCCCGAGCCGAGGTCTAACTCAATGCCAACCGAAGACTCCGACGAAAGACCGCTGCCGGATGCCGCGACGAGACGAGCCCGCATTGAGGCCATGGCGACGTTGCCGGTTTTCTTCAAACTCGGCAGCAAGCGAGCGGTTGTCGCCGGCGGCAGCGAGGCCGCGCTTTGGAAAACTGAGTTGCTTGCTGCGACAGGCGCTTCAGTCGACGTGTACGCCGATGCGCTCGCTGAAGGCTTCCATGATCTCGTCGCTTCGCCCCCAAGCGGAACGATAGCGTTGCGTCGGCGCCGCTGGGGGCCCGCCGACCTCAACGGTGCCGCGATTGCCGTGGGTGCGATGACGGACGACGCCGAGGCGGCGGCGTTCGCGGCCGCGGCCCGCGCCTCGGGCGTACCGGTCAACGTCATCGACCGGCCGGAGTTCTGCGACTTCCAGTTTGGCGCGATCGTCAACCGCTCGCCGCTCGTCATCTCGGTCTCGACCGACGGCGCCGCACCGGTATTGGGGCAGGCCATACGCTCACTCGTCGAGAGTCTATTGCCGGAAGGCTTGGCGCGCTGGGTCGATGCCGCCAAGTCCTGGCGGCAACAGGGCGACCGCCTCGGTGGCACGATGGCGGAGAGGCGAGGGTTCTGGAATCGCTTCACCGATCTGGCGATGCACGATGCTGCGCGACCGCCGACAGACGCCGACCTAAGGCAGCTTCTGGCATCCGTTGCTGACTCGGCCCACGGACGGGTCACGATCATTTCTGTCGGGAGAGTAGACGCCGATGCATTGACACTTGGCGCGGTGAGGGCGCTCCGCGCTGCCGACAGCATTTTTTATGACGCGGGAGTGCCGGCCGCGGTTCTCGGGTTTGCCCGCCGCGAGGCGGAGCGACGGGTCGTCACCGGCACGCTATCCGGCCGAGCCGCATCGGCGGTTGAAATCGCAGGCGCGATAACCGCCGGGGCGGCCGGGAGAAAGCGCGTCGTATGGTTGAAGATCGCGGACGGCTCGAACATCGGTTCCGTGACGGAGGATGCCGACGCGCTTCGCGCCGCCGGCTTGCTCGTGGACATCATTCGCACCGTCGGCCCCGATTAGCCTCGAGATGTGCCATTCGTTCGCCGCGAAGTGAGGTGAGCATAACGGGTCCGTACGACCGCGGCCGGGGTCCCTGCTTGCATGCCGCCAAGCCGAAAAGCTTCTTCTTCCAGCATATTAGCTTAGTTCGTGAGGCTCACCACCTGCCTTGGAATGGTTCGGGCACTTGGCTATACTCGCGTCCGGGGGTCCGCTGGATCAAAGTTTAGCCACGCGGGGCGCGAGCGGTAACGCATCGCTCCCGCCGCGGCTCGACGTTGGTCGTTCCGCTGTGGCTTCGCATGGTGTCGGTTTCGGAGTCGCGTACGCATGCGCTGCAATCCTTCCCTTTGGCTTTTGGGTCTCATCCCGATTGCAATGTTGAGTTGGATTGCCGTGCAGGTCGAGCACGAAGGCATCGAGAACGACCTTGCACGCCGGACCGAGGACGCACTGCATCGCACGGGCCTTGATTGGGCCGTCGCTCGCTTCAATGGGCGCGACGGCGTTGTGACGGGCAAGGCCATCGAAGACCGGGGCCCGCAGCGCGCCTTGGCTCTTGTACGCAACGTTTGGGGCGTGCGTACTGCGAATAACCGATCGGGGCTGGTCGAGCGGGTCGATAAATTCGTCTGGTCGGCGAAGGCTGAAACCAATGGCCGTCTCACCCTTTCGGGCGATGTCCCGAGCGAACAAGCTCGAAAATCGCTCATCGACACCGCTCGGGCCGAATTTCCGAAAGCCGCCGTCGCCGACAACATGCGCCTGGCACGCGGCGCGATCGATCGCGATGACTGGCTCCGGGGCGCGACGTTCAGCCTGAAGAACCTGGCGCAATTGAAAACGGGTGTAGCCGAGCTTTCCGCTCTCGATTTGTCGATGACCGGAGACGCGCCGACTTCGGATGCGTACCGGCGTGTACGCACGGCGTTGGCAAAGCAACGCCCGGCTGGCGTCAACCTGGCCCGCGAAAAGATTACACTGCCTGTCGCAAGCCCCTTCACGTGGTCTGCAAAAAAGGCAGGCGACAACGTCTCGATTTCCGGCTTTGCGCCCTCAGATGAGGATCGCGGCATAACAGCGTCGCGTGCCAAGGCAAAATTTGCGAAAGCGAGCATTTCCGATCACACCGATATCGCCGGCGGAGCCCCTGAAGGCTGGGGAAAAGCCGTTTCGGTCGTGCTCGATCAGCTGGCGTTGCTCAAATCGGGCGAAGCCGCATTCCGCGACAAGGAGCTTACGTTTGCTGGCGAAGCCGCCGACGAGCAGGCGGCGTCCGCGGTCAGGCGAACGCTGAAACTCGACGTGCCACAGAACTTTAAAATTATCGATCGCATTCGCTATCCGAGGCCGGATCTTCCGGCACCCGGAGCCGGCTACGTCATGGGCATCGTCAACGACGGCTCGGCGGTCGAAGTGATCGGCATGGTTCCGAGCGAGGCGACGAGGGTCGCCCTCGTCGATACTGTCAAAGCCCGCTTTCCCGGACGAGCCGTGACGGACAAGACCCAAGTCGTGCCCGGAGCGCCGGAAGGCTGGCAGCAATGCATCGTCGCCGGCCTCGCGTCGCTGCCGCGCCTCACGCGCGGCAAATCCATGTTGACGAACCGCAAGCTCGAGGTGACCGGCGAGACGGATGACTATGCCGCCGCGCAAAGTGTGCCAAACGACGTCAAGGGCGCGGCGGGCCAGAGCTGCGAGGCGACGACGAACATCAAATTCACCGGTCAGATGAAAACCGATCTGACCTGGAACGCTACGCGCGATGCGAGCGGTCTGGTAACGCTCGAAGGGGAAGCACCTGACGACCCGACGCGCACGCGTCTCGTTGAAATGGCTCGGCAGATCTACGCGGGCTCGAGCATTAGCGACCGGATGAAGATCGTCGGTGCGTCGGCGGAGCCCTGGATGTCTGCAACGCGCATCGGGCTCGAGCAGCTGGCGCGATTGCGCCGCGGCGACGTTTCGCTTGCCGCCAAAGAATTGACGATCAAAGGCGCAGCCGACAGCGAGCAGGTAGCGAAAGACATCCGCGGCGTCCTTTCCACCGATTTGCCCCCGGGCTTCAAGGGAACTGACGCGATAACGGTCATGACTGCCGACGAGAAGGCTGCGGACAGTTGCCAGAGCCTGATGCGCCAGACGACGGCCAAGGGGATGATCAATTTCGAACGGGCCAAGTCCGACTTGACGGCCGACAGTACGCAGACTCTCAAAGACCTCGTCGAAATTGCCAACGAATGTCCGGCCTTCAGTATTCAGATCGAGGGCCATACGGACGCGGAGGGTACAGATGAGCGTAATCAGAAGCTTTCGGACCGCCGTGCGCAAGCGGTCGCCGATTTCCTCGCCCGCAACGGCGTCGATGCGAAACGCCTGACGACCGTCGGGTACGGCGCAACGCGGCCCCTTGCCGACAATGACACGGAGGTGGGACGGGCCAAAAATCGCCGCATCGAATTTACCGTCAAGGCCAACTGAGGAGCGCGCTTAGCGTCGGAGATCAGGCAATGGATTACTTGTTCTTGAAACTCATTTGGTGGATTGCGCTGGCCTTCGTGCTCGGCATCTTCACCGGCTGGATTTCCTGCAGCGGCGAGAAAAAGTCGTGAAGCTGGTCAAGACAAATTTCACAGAACGCCTACGCGCTGGGCGCATGTGGGGTCATTTATGAATCAACTGCTTCTGCAGACATTCCTGTTGCTGCTCGCTTCGTATTTCATCGGCGCGTTCCTGGCTTGCCTCGTCAAGCGGGCGGTCGCCGGAATGAACACGGCTGAGCCGGCGCGCGTCCCGATTGGGGCCGTCGTCGAACCCTCGATCCCGCCGCCCGTTACCTTTGCGCCGCCGCCCGTTCGCTCGCGCCTTCCGCCTCCCGTCAGACCACCCGCCACCCCGCGTCCAATCGATCCCGTGCAACCCCGGATCGATGTCTTGCGTCGCCCCGAACCGAGGAAGCTGCCGAAGCTCGTCGATCCGGGACGCTTCGAACGCGCGTTGATGGGGCCTGATCCGAACGAGGGCATACCGAGAAAGGCGATCGCCGAAATCCGCCCCAAGGTTCTGAAATCGCCGACGGGACCGGTACGGCCACGCGCGCCCGCACCGGTAGTCCAGCCTGAAACGCCGCCGCCGCCCCCGATTGCCGAAGCCGGTATTGCTGCGGCGGCGGAAATGCGCGCGGCGACACCGTCGCCATCGTCGGTATCCGTGCCGTCGATCGCCAAGACAAATACGGATTCCGCTCCGCCTCGGCGTTTGCTGAGTGACGCGACGACGTCGGCGGCAGCGGCCGCCGTTGCGGCGGCGAAAGCGGCCGCGGCTGCATCGATTGGCGTATTTTCGCGAAGCACATCCACGGAAGCAAAGCCCGCGCCGGATAACGTGCCGGAAAAGGTTGCCGACGCCGATCCCGCGCCTGCACCCGATCCCACTCCCCCAGCGGCGAGTGACACAAAGGCGTCTGCTGAAACGTCTCCTGAAATCAAGACGCCTACTGAGATCAAACCCGCAGAAAAAGCGGCCGCTGTCGCCAAGCCCCCCATTGAAGGCGGCGACGACCTGCAGCGCATTCGCGCCATCGACGCTGAGGCCGAACAGAAGTTGAAGGGCCTCGGCGTCAACTATTTCGAGCACATCGCAACGTGGACCTCATCTGACATCAAGCGGATCGGCCAGGCGTTGGGCATTCCCGGACGGATAGACCGCGAGCAATGGGTCGAGCAGGCGCAAATCCTGGCGAAAGGCGGAGAGACCTACTATTCGCGCAATCGCTTGGCGGCGCTAAAGGCGAATACACCGGCGCCGCAGGTCGAAACCGAAAAGAAATCGGCTGAGCAGCCTCAAGACACCACTACCTCATCCGACGAGACCACGGCCTCGGCAACACAGGTCAAGGAGGCCAGCACGCAGAAATCGGCGCTCACTGGTGTGGCAGCTGTCAGCCATGGCCGATCCGTTGCCGAAATGGCCTCCGCCGCGGCCGCTGCGATTGCGGCTGCATCGGCGAGCGTGACGCGCGGTCTCAAACCGATCGAGCCTATCTCGCCGCTCTCGAAAGTCGATCCGAAAATATCGATTCCGGCCAGACTGTCCGACGCCATCAGGGAAAGGATGGCGGCGTCCGCTGCGGCAATGGTCGACACCGACAGCCCGACCACTGAGAAATCCGAACCGAAGTCCGCACCGGCAAAAGAAGGCCATGTGGACGATTTGAAGCGCATTCGCGGCATCGGCGTTCTGATCGAGAAACGCCTCAACGCCATGGGCGTCATCAGCTACGAAAATATTGCCAATTGGACCAGCGGCGATATCGACCGTGTCAGCCAGGTTCTCGAATTCGGCGGACGCATCGAACGCGAAAGCTGGGTCGAGCAGGCGCGCATACTTTCAAGCGGCGGTCAGACCGAATTCTCGCGCCGCGTCGACCGTGGCGAATTCGATACGAGCCGCGAAACGTGACCGAAATCGTTTCGTGACAGTGCCCCACGGCGCATGTCGTCGTTGGGCGCATCGGTCCCGGCAAAGAACGAACTGATTTTCGAAATCGTAGGGACATCGCGCAGCAGCGGCGCGTGGCCTTCGGCCGGCACGGTGATCGCGGTCAGGCGTGGATGGCGCTGGCGCATGTCTTCAACCGTCTTCTCCGACAAGAGATCTGAGTTGGCGCCGCGGACGACGAGGACGGGTATCCGTTTCATCGCCTCGAACTGCGGCCACAGCGCTGGCATCGGTCCATCGAGAACGGACAGGCACTTGGCGAGCTTTTGGTCGTAGCCGCTTGCCGGCTTGCCGTTCTTGTCGTTGAAAAACTGCCGCGCGATGGCTTCCGCGTCTGCGTCCGTCAATTTTGGAAAATCGCGCCGCGTCAAATCACGCACGACGCGGGCCGCGTCGGCCCAGTTCTTCGGCAGCGGAATGCGACCGGCATAAGCCGCGATGCGCGCCAGCCCATCCATTTCGATGACCGGGCCGATGTCGTTCAGAACGACCGCGCCAACGAGGGACGGCTGCACGGCCGCAAGCACCATCGCGATAAGGCCGCCGCGCGACGTGCCAATGATACCGGCGTTGCGCAGTCCGAGCATGATCATGAAGTCGATGACGTCCTGCATCTCGATCGGAACGGCGTAGTTTTTCCAGTCCGTATCGTGCTCGGAGAGCCCGCGCCCGCGCGTGTCGAGCGTGAACACATCGCGGGGCGGCGACCCCTGGCTCAGCGCCAGAGCGATGCTGTGAAAATCGCGGCTGTTGCGCGTCAGTCCGGCTAGACATACGACTGGCCGCGCTTCCGTAGCACCGCGAGCCCGATAGTGACGGCCATAAAGCCGAAGCCCATCGCGCACGGTGAAGTAGATGTCGTCGAAACCCTGCCCTGCCGCTTCCGTCATGCGCTGGTTCTGCCCTTGAGCCGCCCGGCCTCTCAGCCCTCTCTATCGTCGCTTGCGCCCGCACCGGCATTGCTGCTGCCGGGAGCTTTGGCATGGGCGCGCGCCCGAACGAGATCCTGCTGAACGCGAAGCGCATTCGCAGTGTTGCCGAGGCGGGCACGATACACCTGAATGTTCGCAAGCACCTTAGTTACATAGTCGCGCGTTTCGGTGATCGGTATGCGTTCGATCCAGTCGACCGGATCGACATTCGGATCGCGCGGGTCGCCGTTTTCGCGAATCCACTGGCGCGCTCGTCCAGGCCCCGCATTGTACCCAGCGAGACCGAGCACATAGGAACCGCCGAAGTCGTCCAGCCGGTCGGCGATATAGGCCGAGGCTATCATCACATTATACTCGGGGTCCGAGAGCAGCCGCGGGATCTGGCATTTGACCTTGTAGTCGTGGCAGACGTGACGGGCCGTAACCGTCATGACCTGCAGCAGACCCTTGGCACCGGCGCCTGAAACGGTTTGCGGTTCGAACTCCGTTTCCTGCCGCGCAAGGCCGAGCAGGAACGCCGTCTCGGGCGGCGACCTGAGAGGCTTATAGGAGGGGAACGGCTTGGTCGGGTACGCGTACGTCAGCAGGTTCTGACCCTTCGCAACCGCGCTTTTTGCAATCCGTAGAGACATCTGTGGGTCGCCGAGCGCTACTGCGACGTGCGCCACCATGCCGGTTTCCGCCTCGCTCGGCAGGGCGTTGCCAAGCCCAATCAGAAAGCTCCGCGTGTAGACTCGCGATAGCTTGGCTTTGCTCGCCAGCACCAAGGCCTTTACGGCATCGAGTGAAATGAACTTGCGGACTTGTTGCGGCGAAGGCAGCGCCGGCGGTTTGATCTCGAGGTTGGTACGGCCGTGCTGCAGTATCTGCATCGCCAGCAGACCGTGGAACGTGTCGGGGTTCTTCGTCGCTAGCTTATATTGCCTCACGGCTTCCGCCTTGTCGCCGCGCGCATCGGCGACGCGGCCAAGCCAATAGGCGGATTTGGCGCGGCTCAAGGGTCCGTCGGCGGCAGCGGCAAAATCCTTGAAGTGCTTCTCGGCAACGCCGGGCTTGTTCAAATACCTAAACGCAATCCAGCCCGCCATGAACGTCTGTTCCTTGAGCGGGTTTACGGTGAGTGGACCGGCATCTTTGACGAGCTCGTAGGCGAGCTTCATCCTGTCCATCTTCAGCGCGCCGTAGGCGAGTTCGCGCCGCTCGGCCCACCATTCATCAAGAACCGCGATCTTTTTCGGATCGGGCGGTATCGCGAGAATGATCTTAGCCGCCTCTTCGACTTTGCCCGCCTTGCGCAGAAGCTGAATGCGGTGAAACGCGAGGCCGGTATCGCCTTCGCCGCCGGAGGGCAGCGCATTCATCAGCGCGCGTGCATTGGAAGCCTTATTGAAAACCGCCAGCCGCGCAGTGGCCTTCTTCTGCTCTGCCTCGGGCAAGAGCGGAATGACGCGGCGGGCGAAAGCGGCGCGCTCGGCACGGTTGCCGGCGTAGCGGACGTCATCGGTCACCATCCGATTGAAGCGCCACTTGTGGTCGGCGGGCGTCAGCAGATTGCCGAAGCGTTTGAGGAAGTCGTCCTCGAGTCCCGCCGGGATCGTCATCTCGCGCCAGACTTTTGCGGCGAGCTTCCTTGCTTCTTCGGTATTGCCGTCGGCGAGATTCGCGGAGGCGAGCGCGGCGTAGCCCATGCCGGTTTCGGGCGGCGAGGCTGCAAAGTAGCTTTTGATCGACTTGGCGCTGCCGCCTTCGGTGAACAGTGCCGCCTCGAGACGCTCCGTCAGTAGCGAGCGTGCGGGCCAAAGCGGGTTGTCTCTGAGAAAGGCTTTGTATTCGGCCGCATCGCCCATTCCGTTCCGCAGGCGTATCCAATCCGCGAGCTTACGGGCAATGGGATCGGAGATCTGAGCCTTGGCGCCGGCGAAGCTATCCATATTATTGGAGCGGACCGCACTGACGGCGTCGCGAAGATGCTCGGCGTCCTCGGCGGAAGGCGCGATAGACAGCAGCGGCGCCAGCGCCGCGTCGAGCTTGTCGAGATGTGCTTTTTCTGCGGCGAGGGGGCTAGGCGCCGGAACGTCCTTCAGCGGCGCATCGGCATAAATCGATCCGCTCGCCATCGTCAGACCGGCAACGGTACACCACGCCAATAGGGCGATTGGCGCACGCGAACGGATGCGATTCGACGTTATGGGGTGAGAACTTAGAGCCATCATGTCCCATTCGATGAAACGCATCACTGGCCGGTCTTGCGGCGCAACTGCCGAGCGCTTAATGTCGCCGCGCTTGCGTCACCGTGTGACAATATCGTCCGCATTAAGCGGGATATAGCTACCGGCGCAAGCTCTACAAGCTGGACGAGGTGACATGCTCGTGCGGCAACACCGTGTCTCTCTGGCCGTTAACCTGTGGGCACGGGTGCAATATCAAAGACCGGGACGTTTCGATGCTGACGGGCGCGTAGGGCCTCCCGGCTTCCCAAGTTAAGGCGGACGTATGTTCAAAGGCTCGATCACGGCACTCGTTACGCCATTTAAAAATGGCAAGGTTGATGAAGCGACCTTCACGCGCTTCATCGACTGGCAGATCGCGGAAGGCACCAACGGTCTCGTTCCCGTCGGCACGACGGGCGAAAGCCCGACGCTCGACCACGAGGAACACAAACGCGTCATCGAACTGACCGTGAAGGCCGCGAAGAAGCGTGTTCCCGTAATCGCCGGCACCGGATCGAACTCGACGGATGAAGCTGTTGAGCTGTCGCAATTCGCCGAAAAGGCTGGCGCCGATGCCGTGCTCGTCGTCACGCCCTATTACAACAAGCCCTCGCAAGAGGGGCTGTACCGGCATTTCAAAGCCGTCAACGACGCCATCGGCATTCCGATCATCATCTACAACATTCCGAGCCGTTCCGTCGTCGACATGTCCGTGCAGACGATGGCGCGCTGCTACGAGCTGAAGAACATCGCCGGCGTCAAGGATGCGACGGCCAATCTCGCGCGTCCGTCGCAAACGCGGGCGGCACTCGGACCCGACTTCTGTCAGTTGTCCGGCGAAGATGCGACGGCGCTCGGCTTCATGGCGCACGGCGGTGCCGGGTGCATTTCCGTCGCATCGAATGTCGCGCCGCGTCTGTGCGCCGAATTCCAGAAGGCTTGCCTTACTGGAGATTTCAAAAAGGCGCTGGCGTTGCAGGACCGGCTGACGCCGTTGCACGAAGTTCTGTTCGTCGAGACCAATCCGGGGCCGATCAAGTATGCCGTATCGCGCTTGGGCTTCGGCACGGCGGAGATGCGTCTGCCGATGGTCGGCATTTCCGACGCGACGCGCAAGGCCGTGGACCAGGTGCTCCTTCAGCTCGATCTTATAGACGCTAAAGCTGCCGAGTGATTGCAGCCGGAGACCGTTGAGTTATGGCCGCCAAACGCGACGACGGCAGCACGCTGGTCGCTGAGAATCGCAAAGCACGGCACGAGTACTTCATCACCGACAGCTGGGAAGCGGGCATCGAGCTCCTCGGCTCGGAGGTGAAGTCGCTGCGCCGTGGGCAATCGAACATCGCCGAGAGCTACGCGTCCGTCGAAGAGGGCGGCATTTGGCTGATCAACAGCTATATCGCCGAATATCCGGGCGCTGCTCTCTTTCCTCATGAGCCACGGCGTAAGCGCCGGCTGCTGATGCACGCAACCGAAATCCATAAAATTTCGATTGCTATCCAGCGCAAGGGCATGACGCTCGTGCCGCTCGAAATGTATTTCAACGAGAAGGGCCGGGCCAAGGTGAAGCTTGGCCTCGCGGAAGGCAAGAACCACTCCGACAAGCGTCAGGACGCGGCCAAGCGTGACTGGAACAGGCAGAAGGCGCGACTAATGCGGGAGAAAGGTTGAGCCTGATGGCAAAGCCCGACGACTCCTCCGTCGATACGACGACGTTTCCGGTTCCCGAAGACGATGGCGCCGCCAAGCATCTGATTGCCGGTACGCGACTGCCGGATGTGGCGCTCGTCGCGACGCGGGGCGCGAGCGTCAATCTCGCGCGCTATCAAGAACGCGCCGTCGTCTTCGTCTATCCGATGACGGGCGCTCCGGGCATTGCAAACCCGCCCGATTGGGACACCATTCCGGGTGCGCACGGATCGACGCCGGAGGCGGAAGGCTTTCGCGATACCCACGCGGAATTCGAGCTACTTGGCTATGACGTCTTCGGCGTCAGCGCTCAGTCGCCCGATGATCAGCGCGCCTTCGCTGCGCGTTCCGGAATTCCATATCTACTCTTGAGTGATGCGGGCTTCGCGTTCGCCGATGCACTGGGTCTACCACGCTTCGACACGGGCGGAGTATCCTACCTCAAGCGGCTGACGATGATCGTGCGCAACGGCGTCATTTATCGCGTCATCTATCCCGTACATCCACCGGGCAGCCACGCACGCGAGCTGCTGCGGTCGCTCAAGCAAGCTCACGACTGATCGCTTCAAACACCGAGTGAAACATGCCGGTCGTCAGCCGGCCGGTATTCGTATTGTACCGCGAGCAGTGATAGCTATCGAACAGCACGCGACCGTCGCCGAGGTCGTGGCGGGCACCATGAGCAAAGGGGAACAGCGCCTTTCTCTTGCTCAGCGTCGTAAGCGTTTGTTCGTGTGCGATACGGCCGAGCGCCAGGATGACCTTGAGCCGAGGCAAATGACCGAGGCGCGCAGCGAAGTAAGGCCTGCAGGTTGTTATCTCGGACGGTTCGGGCTTGTTCTCGGGCGGTACGCAGCGCACCGCATTTGTGATCATGCAGCCGGCGAGTTCGAGGCCATCATCGGCGCGGGCCTGATACTCACCCGCAGCAAAGCCGAACTTCAGAAGTGTTTCATAGAGCAGGACCCCGGCATAATCGCCGGTGAAGGGGCGGCCCGTGCGATTTGCTCCGTTTCGTCCAGGCGCCAATCCAACGATCAGAAGCTGCGCGTCGGAACCGCCGAATGATGGCACGGCGCCGTTGAACCAGCTCGGCTCTTTGCTCTCGTTTTCGCGGCGATAAGCAACGAGGCGCGGGCACCGCTGGCACTTCTCGGGAGCCTCGGGGCCAAACGTTGCTCCCGCTGCCGGCGTGCCAGCCATATCGTGCAGATCCTCAACGAAGGAGGTCGATCAGACCTCTTCTTCGGCGAGGTCGTCGTCTCCCAGATAGTTCGAGTCGTGCGCCGATTGAAGCTGTCCACGACCCTGGTAGCTCCGCCCTTCGCGGGGCGCCCGGCCATTTTGCGCACGGCCGACTTGATCTTCAAGATCGGCAAGGTCGACAAACTGATCGGCTTGGCGGCGCAACTCGTCAGCGACCATCGGCGGCTGCGTTTGAAGCGTTGAAACGACGCTGACGCGCTTGCCCTTTTGCTGAAGCGCCGCAACGAGGCTGCGGAAATCGCCATCGCCGGAAAAGATCACGATGTGATCGAGATTGTCGGCGAGACGCATCGCATCGACGGCCAGCTCGATGTCCATGTTGCCTTTGACTTTTCGCCGGCCGGTCGCGTCAGTGAATTCTTTGGTGGGCTTCGTCACCATCGAGAAGCCGTTGTAGTCCAGCCAATCGATCAACGGCCGGATCGACGAATACTCCTGCTCCTCGGCGAGCGCGGTATAATAGAGAGCCCTTACGAGTTGGCCCTTCTGCCGGAATAGCCCAAGCAATCGTTTGTAATCGATGTCAAAACCGAGCGATTTCGCCGTTGCATAGAGGTTAGCGCCGTCAATGAAGAGAGCCATGCGCTCAGTCGGATAAAAATGCATCGATGGCTCTCCTAGCGCGAATGCTTACTAAACATTGTCCAAAAACTTCGCTGGAGCCGGCGGCGGGGAAGCTGTATTCCCGAGGCAATTCCCGGCATCCAAGGGGTGGAGAATGTTTTATGCGGTCTCTACAGCGTAGAGTACTAGCCTGTTTGGCATAACAGGTTTGTTTAGCAGTGAACAATTGTGACAAATAGTCGGACACCCAATCAATGCCCTTGCTGCAGTCAGGTGCCCGCTACCGGTGTTGGACCTTGATTTCGCGCCTATGACGTGCCAAACAGATAACAGCGAGGCGCTGGGAAGCGGTCCCGAGCGATTGTTTGCGCCCATACTCCAAATAGCCGAAGTGTCTATACCAAGGGAAGGTCAGCCCCATGGCTCGCGTTACCGTCGAAGATTGCGTCGACAAAATTCCAAACCGCTTTGAACTGGTGCTTCTCGCCGCCCACCGGGCGCGTGCGATTGCCAACGGCAGCGCCATGACGGTCGCGGCCGACGACGACAAAAACCCTGTGATCGCGCTGCGCGAGATCGCGGATCGCAAGCTTTCGCCGGACGACATGCGCGAGACGCTGATCACCTCGATTCAGAAGAATACCGAAGTCGATGAGCCGGAAGCCGTCGCTGCGCCGCTGTTGCCACCGGAGCGCCGCGCCCCGATGCTTGGCCGCGACGATCTCGGGTCGGATACGCAAGTCGACGTGATGACGGAAGAGCAGCTGCTTCGCGGCCTCGAGAGCATGACGCCGCTCGAGCCGTCCGCCAACATCGGATCGGGACCGGGCCCGCGGGAACGCGATCGCGATCCGCGCGATCGGTCACGCTGAACCGTGTCGCGAGCTTGCCTCGCGACATCGTTGCCTTCCAATCTACTTTAATCTGCTCTGCAGATTCGGCTACGCTTGCGCCTTGAAGGAGTGCGGCGGGTCATGATGCGGCAATACGAACTCGTCGAGCGGGTTCTGAAATACGATCCGAAAGCGGATGAGGCTCTGCTCAACCGCGCCTACGTCTACGCCATGAAGGCGCACGGCAACCAGAAGCGCGCCTCCGGTGCCCCTTATTTTTCCCATCCCCTCGAAGTCGCCGCCATTCTGACCGACCTGAAGCTCGACGACGCGACGATCGCGACGGCGCTGCTGCACGATGTCATCGAAGATACGGATGCGACACGTACCGAAGTCGATCAGATGTTCGGGCCCGAGATCGGCAGCCTCGTCGATGGCCTGACCAAGATCAAACGCCTCGACCTCGTGTCGAAGAAGGCCGAGCAGGCCGAGAATTTCCGCAAGCTCCTGATCGCGATCTCGACCGATATCCGCGTGCTGCTCGTGAAGCTCGCGGACCGGCTCCACAACATGCGCACGCTCGAGCACATGAAGCCCGAGAGCCGCCAGCGAGCGTCGGAAGAAACGCTGGATATTTACGCGCCTCTCGCCGGCATGATGGGCATGCAGGCGCTGCGCGAGGAGCTAGAGGATCACGCCTTTCGCTGGCTGCATCCCGGAGCCTACGAGGCGCTGACCGAGAAGCTCGCCGACATGCGCCAGCGCAATCAGGGACTCGTTGAAGAAATTCGCCAGGCGATCGCGCGCAAATGCGCCGGTGCCGGCATCAAGGCTGAGACCGCGGGCCGGGAAAAAAGGCCTTACGCCATCTGGAGCAAGATGGAGCACAAGCAGATCAGTCTCGAACAGCTATCCGACATTTACGGATTTCGCGTCATCGTCGACACGATCGAAGACTGCTACCGCGTGCTCGGCATCGTGCATACGACGTGGGGCACCGTTCCGGGCCGCTTCAAGGATTACATTTCGGCTCCGAAGCGCAACAACTACCAGTCTGTCCATACGACCGTTTACGGGCCGCGCCACCAGCGCGTCGAATTGCAGATCCGAACGTACGAGATGCATCGGACGGCCGAATACGGCATTGCCGCTCACGCGCTTTATAAGGATCAGCAGTACCGGGCCGGAAACGGCCACGATGCCGAGGCCGGCGACGGCGAAGGTGACGACAGTCCCTATGGCCGGCTGAGGGTGATGATTTCGACGCTGCTCGAAGCGGAGAACCCGGAAGAATTTCTCGAGCACACCAAACTCGAACTCTTCCACGATCAGGTTTTTTGCTTCACGCCGAAGGGGCGGCTTATCGCGCTGCCGCGCGGTGCGACGCCGCTCGATTTTGCCTATGCCGTCCACACCGACATCGGCAACGAGGCCGTTGCCGCCTACATCAACGGCCGTCATGTACCGATCGATACACACCTGCGTAACGGCGATGAAGTCGTGATCGAAACGTCGAAGGGCCACGTTCGCCCGGCCGCCTGGGAGGCATTCGCGGTCACTGGAAGGGCGCGGGCTGCGATACGTCGCGCGGCTCGCGAAGCCGTGCGCAAGCGCTTCACCGAACTCGGCCGTCAACTTATTAGTTCGACGCTGGCAGGCGCCGAGGTCGATTACTCGGAAGAGAAAGTCAAAGCCGCTGCTCCGAAGGTAGGCTTCAAGACTGCCGACGAACTGCTGGCAGCCGTTGGACGCAATGACATTGCACTCGCCGACGTGCTCGCGGCGATCGCGCCTCCTGTCACGGCAGCGCAGTCCGACGAAATCTACAAGCCGACGCGAAGGTTCGGCCGAGCCCAGGCGCAGGACGGCTGGTTTCATATCGATAAGGTGAATAGTCTCAAATTCCGTTCCGCCGAGACCGACAACACGACAGCGATTTCAATCGGCGGACCGAGCCAGGATTTGCCCGTGCGCTTCGAACCGGGCGGCGCCGTCCCGGGCGACAGGATCGTTGGCGTCATGGCGCCGGGAGAAGGCATTCGCGTCTTTCAGATCCATTCGCCTCGACTTAAGGAATACGAGGAGGAGTACTGGATCGATGTCACGTGGGACGTCGACCCCGACCGCCCGCAGAGATTTCCGGCGCGAATCAGCGTAACGGCCGTCAATGCCCCGGGCTCGCTCGCGGAAATTGCAAAGGAAATTGGTGAAACCGGTGGGAACATCGACAACATCAAAATGGCGAGGCGGGCCGCGGACTTCACGGTCATGCACATCGAATTGGAAGTGTTCGATTTGGTGCATTTGAACCACATTGTCGCGGGACTTCGGGCAAAATCCTCGGTCGCCAAGGTGGAACGACTATTCGAGTAGTCTATATAACTTCTGAGAGTTGGCCGTGCAGTAGGATGTTACGCAAGGCGTGGTAATGGGTGGTCGTTGCGATTTGGATGAAGGTCCGTCATTCGCTCAGCCGTTTACCGGCGAGTTGACCCCAGGACAGGGCCCGAAGCCGAGGCCCGGATTGAGCTCAAGACTGAGCCTTAGGTTAAGCCCCAGACTGAACCCCGGATTGAATCCAAGACTTGGCATAGGCCGCAAGCGGCTGGCTTATTATTGGCGCCGGATTCTGCGAGTTCGCGCGACGCCGCACGAAGTTGCACTTGGTTGCGCCGCCGGAGTTTTCGCGGCGTGCACGCCCTTCCTCGGTTTTCAAATGGCGCTCGCAGGTGCGCTCGCCTTCCTGCTCCGCGTCAGTATTCCGGCGGCGTTGATCGGCACCTTTGTCGGCAATCCCTTGAGCTGGCCGGCGATCTGGAGTGCGTCCTACATCGCAGGCGTGTGGGTGCTCGGGTATGATCGCGCCTACGCAGCGGAACATTTCGCCCAAAGCGCCAATGCTCTTGGTGCCACACTGATGGCGGGAACGCCCAAGGAACTCGGTACCGCGGTAGTTAACTTGTCGCCGATCGTCGAACCCATGGTCGTCGGAGGACTTCTCGTCGGCTTGATCGCGGCGGTATTTAGTTACTATCCTACGAGACGGGCCGTGCGCGTCTTTCAAAAGCGCCACAGGTTCCTCTGAGCCGGCAGCATCGCCGGCGGTTTTCCGCGACATCCGGCGAGACAGATCTTGCGCGCTTCACGTCAACCCATTGAGACCATATCCGTGCCCACTCCTCCGCGCGCGCTACGCCTCGGCGTCAACATCGATCACGTCGCGACGTTGAGGAATGCCCGCGGCGGCGTGCATCCCGATCCGCTGCGGGCAGCCCATCTCGCAATCGAGGGCGGTGCCGACGGCATCACCGCGCATTTGCGCGAAGACCGCCGTCACATCTCGGATACGGACATCACCCGGCTCAAGAACGAGCTGACGCGGCCGCTCAATCTCGAAATGGCGGCAACGGATGAGATGCTGCAGATCGCGTTGCGCCATGTGCCGAACGCCTGTTGCCTTGTGCCGGAGCGGCGCGAGGAGCGCACGACGGAAGGCGGGCTCGATGTCCGGGGCAGCGTCAAAACGCTGAAGCCTTTCGTCGCAAAACTGCAAGGCGCCGGTATTCGCGTCTCGCTGTTCATCGAGCCCGACCTCCAAACCATCGAGGCAGCGGCAGCCGTCGGCGCCGACATCGTCGAACTGCATACGGGGCGTTATTGCAACGTCGCCCTCGATCATGATGCGGCGGGGATGGCGCGCGAACTCGAACGCCATGCCAAGGCGGCGCGTGCAGCAGCCGATGCCGGCCTCGAAGTTCATGCCGGTCACGGTCTGACGTACAATACGGTGAAGCCGATTGCCCGTATCGGCGAAATCGCCGAACTCAACATCGGACATTTCCTGATCGGAGAAGCCATCTTCGGCGGACTGTCGACAGCCGTCAGGCGTATGCGTGTTTTGATGGACGAAGGAAGAGAAGAACTGCTTGGCGCTGCGCGGGGCGGCTGATGATCATCGGCATCGGCAATGATCTGTGCGACATCCGCCGCATCGAAAAAACGATTGCCCGCTTTGGCGACCGCTTTCTCTCCCGCGTCTTTACCGAGGAAGAGCGCCGGAAGGCCTTGTCTCGGGCGCACCCGGCCTGGACCTTCGCGAAGCGCTTCGCGGCCAAGGAGGCGGCGACGAAGGCGCTCGGAACCGGCTTTCGATACGGTGTGCATTTCCGCGACATCGGTGTCGTCAACGCCCCGACCGGCCGGCCGACGCTGGCGCTCTCTGGTGGTGCCGCCCGCCATCTCGCGCGATTGACGCCGGAGGGCCATATATTGCGCATCGACCTCACGCTGACGGATGAATATCCGATGGCCGAAGCCGTGGTGATCATCTCGGCATACCGCGACAAAGAGGACCGCAGAGGTTGATGCGGCTTTTGCTTGAGGCGAGCTAATTCGCTCCCTATTTCCGTCGCTCGATCCGGCGTGACATATGCGCCCGAGTGCTTGTTTTCGCTTAAGTTTTTGTCATGTCACTACCCCTCGTTGCGGCTCAAGTGCAAACTCGCTATAGCGAACCGCCGACACGAAGCGAGCCTCGGCCGATGCCGCTTGGCGGCGCAAAGGAGCCCCGAATGAGCATTGGTATCAAGGCGACGCGATCGAGTTGGGCCGAGACCGCGATCATCGTCGTCCAGGCGCTGGCGATCGCCATGTTCGTTCGCATCTTCTTTTACCAGCCGTTCAATATTCCGTCGGGCTCGATGAAGGAAACGCTTCTGATTGGCGACTATCTGTTCGTCTCGAAGCTCTCCTACGGCTACAGCAGATTTTCCTTTCCGTTCAGTCCCGACCTGTTTTCGGGCCGCATCTTCGGCGCTGAGCCGAAGCGCGGCGACGTTGCCGTATTCAAGCTGCCGCGCGACAACTCGACGGACTATATCAAGCGCGTGATTGGCCTGCCCGGCGATGAAATTCAGATGAAGAACGGCCAGCTTTTCATCAACGGCCAGGCCGTGCCGAAGGTGCGAGACGGAGAATTCGTCACGCGCGAAGATGGCATTCCCGCGCGGCATATTCCGGTTTACGATGAAACGTTGCCCAACGGTGTCAAGTACCAGGTCCTCGATAGCGATCCGAACGGACCCTACGACAACACCGGCGTCTACAAGGTGCCGGAGGGGCACTACTTTATGATGGGCGACAACCGCGACAACTCGACGGACAGTCGCGTGCGCAGCGCGGTGGGGTTCGTGCCTTTCGAAAATTTCGTCGGTCGCGCCGAGGTGATTTTCTTTTCCGCGAAAGTCGACGAACCCGACGCCCTCCGTTGGTGGTCGCCGTGGACTTGGCCGTTTGACATCCGCTGGAACAGGTTTTTCCATCTCGTGCGGTAATGGCAAGGCGTCGATGCCATGCTGAGGCCTCGCAAATTCAAAGAGCTTGAAACCAAACTCGGACACCGCTTCAAAAATCCGGGACTCCTGGAGCGCGCGCTGACGCACGCGAGCGTCAGGGGCGGCAAGACGGCGCGTTTCGATAACGAGCGACTGGAGTTCATCGGCGACCGTGTGCTCGGACTGGCGATCGCTGAGATTTTGAATCAGCAATACCCGGAGGCGAGCGAAGGCGAGCTGGCCCGTCGCTATAACCGCCTCGTTCGCGGCGAGGCTTGCGCCAAGGTCGCCCGCAACACGGGGCTTGGCGCCCACCTCATTCTCTCTGAAAGCGAGGCAGACAGCGGCGGCCGCGACAAGACGACGATCCTCGCCGACGCCGCCGAAGCGCTTCTCGGCGCCGTATTTATCGACGGCGGCTTCGAGAAAGCGCGTACAGTCGTTCGCAAACTCTGGCAGGAGCAGTCCGAGCCGGTGCCGGAAGTGGCGGTCGACGCCAAATCGGCTCTACAGGAATGGGCCCAGGGTCAAGGTTTGGCGCTGCCCAAATATACCGTCGTGTCGCGCAAGGGCCCAGATCATGCGCCGCGTTTCACGGCTGAAGTGATAATCGTAGGCAAGGCTCCCGCGCAGGGCGAGGGAGCTTCGAAGCGCATTGCCGAGCAAGCAGCGGCGACGGCGTTGCTGACGCGTGAAGGTGTTGGAGCCCATATTAGCGATGTCTGAAGCCGAAAAGACGACCGGGCCCGCTGCCGCCGCCGAACGCCGCTGCGGTTTCGTCACGGTGCTCGGCGCGACGAACGCCGGCAAGTCGACGCTCGTCAATGCGCTCGTCGGCGCCAAGGTCGCCATCATCTCTCATAAGGTGCAGACGACACGGGCTCCCATCAGGGGCATCGCGATCGAAGGGCCAAGCCAGATCGTGTTCATCGACACGGCCGGAATTTTCAATCCGAAGCGGCGGCTCGACCGGGCAATGGTCGATGCGGCGTGGAGTGGACTGGAAGATGCCGATGCCGTGCTGCTCGTCATCGATGCGGTGACCGAATTGGATGACGATACGGCGCAGATCGTCGAGCGTCTGAAAACTGCCCGCATGCCGCGGATCGCCGTTCTGAACAAGATCGACCGCGTTGAAGACAAGACGAAACTTCTGACGCTCGCTAAAACGCTCGACGGGCAGATGGCGTTCGACCGCATTTTCATGGTCTCGGCGCTCGACGGCAAAGGCATCGCCGATCTTCGCACCTATCTCGCAGGTATCGTTCCGGCAGGCCCGTGGCACTATTCGGAAGATGACGTGACCGACGTTCCGATGCGCACGCAGGCGGCCGAGCTGACGCGGGAATGCATCTATCGCTTTCTGCACCAGGAATTGCCGTATACGACGACCGTCGAGACGACGGACTGGAAGGCGTTCAAGGACGGCTCGGCGCGCGTCGAACAGACGATCTACGTCGAGCGCGACAGCCAGAAGAAGATCGTACTCGGCAAGGGCGGCGCGACGATCAAGAGAATTTCAACGGAAGCCCGCCGCTCGATCGAAGAGATGGCGGGACATCGCGTGCATCTGTTCCTGTTCGTGAAAGTGCGCGAGAACTGGGAAAGCGACCCGGAGCGATACCGGGAAATGGGATTGCCTTTCCCGAAGACTTGAGGCGCATGGCGCTTGTCGAAGCATGCAATGGACGGATGAAGGCATCGTTCTTTCGGTGAAGCCGCATGGCGAGACCGCGGCTGTCGTCGATCTGTGGACGCGCGCCCACGGCCGGCATCTGGGCCTCGTACACGGCGGCCGGTCGCGGCGTCTGCGTCCGGTCCTGCAAGCCGGCAACCACGTCGATGCAACCTGGAAAGCCCGTCTCGCCGATCAGCTCGGGCACATGAGCATCGAGATGCGGCGCGCCTTCGCGGCCGAAACGCTGGACGATCCAACGGCGCTGATGGCGCTCTCGACGATCACCACGTTGACGCGCCTGTTGCCCGAGCGCGACCCGCATCCGAACCTTTATGAGATCACGCTCTTTGTCTTCGGGTTTCTGAATGACGCGACGGTGTGGCCGGCGCTTCTGGTCAGGTGGGAACTGGCGCTGCTCGAGGAATTGGGCTTCGGTCTCGATCTCAGCCAATGCGCCGCGACCGGCAGCAATGACCGGCTGATCTACGTCTCACCGAAATCAGGACGCGCCGTCTCGGCTTCGGCTGGCGAGCCTTACCGCGACAAGCTTCTCGTTCTTCCCCAATTTCTCACTAAGCAACGCTCGGCTCCCGTGACGAATTCCGACGTACATTTGGGCTTCGCGTTGACCGGACATTTTCTCGAAAAGCATGTTCTGCTCCCGCGCGGGCAAACCCTGCCGCAATCGCGTGCGCGCCTGCTCGCACGCCTCGGCGCGTGAGACCCATCGTGACAATGATGAATACTGCGTAACGATCGCATCCTGGCGACGGATACTCCGACATCGCACGTTTCATTATTGACTGCCGGCGACGTGATTGCGGGATCACCCGCCGCGCAGTTACCGATCGCGCCACGGGCGGCGGTGTCCTCTTTCGCCCCCGGAAGGCGCCATTCCAACCGGCCTTGAGTTCGCAGTTTAATACCGCAAGCGTTAGGGCCGGCACGGCCCGTTCGGTAGCCCCCCGCCGGACGGGCCTCTCCGTATGCGGGCTTCTGTGAATAAGTTTCAGTATCGCGCAATTTGAGGGATGGCGGCCCGGCCTTCAGCAACGGTTCATGCGGGATCGGCGACAACATCCACATGTCGGCTGCGCTTGCGGGAGTGCGCCAGGCAAACGAGGGCCGCGGCAGCAACCGTGGCCCTCGAAATTTTGTGACGCCGCCGCCACAGCCGCCGCAGCGCCCATGATGGCTGTCCGGCAATCACGCGCATTTTAAGCGGTAATTAAGCATAGCCGCCTAATCTCGGGCATCTAGTTTTTGTCCTGGGGTGCGGTGTCGTCGATGAGTGGATTGCAAGCCCTTCGGGTTGACGACATTGTGAGTCGCGGCAGCCTCCGGGACACCGATGTCCGGCTATTGCGTCAGATCTTCTACGAAGACGGGATCGTCTCTCCGGCGGAAGCGGATCTGGTGTTCAAGCTCAACAATGCGTGCCCCGTGCAGCACGCCGATTGGGCCGACTTTTTTATCGAAGCCATCACCGACTACGTCGTGTTCCAGGAACGGCCCCAGGGCTATCTGACATCGGCCAACGCCCATTGGCTGATTGACCAGATCGCTCACGACGGCAAGGTGGACAGCAAGACCGAACTCGAACTCCTCGTCACCGTGCTCGACAAAGCGCGCTGGTCGCCTGTCAGTCTGGTCAAGTTCGCGCTCGAGCAGGTGAAGCACGCTGTCATTTCCGGAAATGGTCCGCTTCGAAACGGCAAGGCACTCGTCGCCGGACAGATCACGGAAGGCGAGGTCGACCTGCTGCGCCGCATTCTCTATTCTTTCGGCGGCGACGGCCACGTCGCCGTTACCCGCGATGAAGCCGACGTTCTGTTCGAAATCGACGAAGCGGTCGCAGACGCAGATCCCAATCCGGCCTGGACCGACCTTTTCGTGAAAGCCATCGCCAACGTTATGATGTCGGCGTCAGGCTATTCGGTACCCTCGCGCGAACAAGCCTTGCGACAGGAAGCGAGCCTGCAGAGCCCGGAACAGCAAACGTCGGTACTGGCGTCACTGCTGTCGATGGTGCAGTCCAACCTGGCGTCGGTGCAGGACGCCTATCACGATCAGACGGCCGAGGAGCGGGCGCTGGCCCGGCTCGAGCATCAGCGCATCGAGATTATCACGAACGAGGAAATCACCGCGGCCGAGGCGACTTGGCTTGTCAGCCGGTTGGGCCGCGACGGGCGCCTGAGCCCAAGCGAATCGGCCTTGATCGCGTATCTGAAGCACGAGAGCCCGAAGATTCACCCCGTACTGACCGAAGCCGTCGATCGGCTTGGCACCGCGGCCTGAGTTTCTTGCAGCTTAGTCACTACGCTCGAAACGCCCGCGGGACGCGATAGGAGGTCCTCGGCCGTTTCGCCCGCCAGCTATCGTGCGGCAGCGGATCGCAGAGGCGGCGCTATTAACCGACTTCTTGTCGTGTTTACGCAGCCCCCCGCACGCACTAGAACGGCGTCTGGCTTCCCTGGAAGCACCAATCAGCAAAGACGAAAAGATCACGGGGAAGGACCGGGGCGGCCTATGTTCAAGAAAATTCTGATCGCAAACCGTGGAGAGATCGCCTGCCGCGTCATCAAGACGGCGCGCCAGATGGGAATCAAGACGGTGGCGGTCTATTCGGACGCCGATCGCGACGCGCTTCACGTCGACATGGCCGACGAGGCCGTCCACATCGGCCCCGCGCCTGCAGCCGAATCCTATCTCGTGATGGAAAAGATCATCGAAGCCTGCAAGGCGACGGGCGCCGAGGCCGTGCATCCGGGCTACGGGTTTCTCTCGGAGCGCGGAGCCTTCCCAATCGCGCTGCAGAAGAACCGCATCGTCTTTATCGGTCCGAACTCAAAAGCCATCGCGGCGATGGGAGACAAGATCGAGAGCAAGAAGGCGGCAGCCGCTGCCAAGGTCTCGACCGTCCCCGGCTACTTGGGTGAAATCAAAGACGGCAAGCACGCCGTCCAGATCGCCAACCAGATCGGCTATCCGGTCATGATCAAGGCCTCGGCCGGCGGCGGCGGCAAGGGCATGCGCATCGCCTACAATGCGAAGGAGGCAGAGGAAGGCTTCCAGCTGGCGCGGTCCGAAGCCAAGTCGTCGTTCGGCGACGACCGCTGCTTCGTTGAGAAGTTCATCGAGAACCCGCGCCACATCGAAATTCAGGTCATCGGCGATAAGCACGGTAACGTCGTCTATCTGGGCGAGCGCGAGTGCTCGATTCAGCGCCGCAACCAGAAGGTCCTAGAAGAAGCGCCTTCGCCGCTCCTCGATGAAAAGACGCGCAAGGCCATGGGCGAGCAGGCCGTCGCATTGTCGAAGGCCGTCGGCTACGACAGCGCAGGCACCGTCGAATTCGTCGCCGGCCAGGACCGCTCGTTCTTTTTCCTCGAGATGAATACCCGTCTTCAGGTCGAGCATCCGGTGACCGAACTCGTCACCGGCATCGATCTCGTCGAGCAGATGATCCGCTCGGCGGCCGGCGAGAAACTGCCGTTCAAGCAGTCCGATATCACCCTGACGGGCTGGGCCGTCGAGAGCCGCGTTTACGCTGAAGACCCATTTCGCAACTTCCTGCCGTCGATTGGCCGCCTCGTGAAGTACCGGCCGCCGGCTGAGGGCACGAAGGACGGAGTGACGGTGCGCAACGATACGGGTGTCTTCGAGGGCGGCGAGATCTCGATGTATTACGATCCGATGATCGCCAAGCTCGTGACCCATGCCCCGACGCGCCTTGCCGCAATCGATGCGCAGTCCACGGCGCTCGATGCCTTCTATATCGATGGTATCCAGCACAACGTGCCGTTCCTTGCCACGATGATGCAGCATCCACGATGGCGATCGGGCAAGATTTCGACTGGGTTCATCAAGGAAGAGTTCCCAGACGGCTTCGTACCGCGCGAGCCGGAGGGCAAGGATTTGATAACGATCGCCGCGGTCGCCGGTGTGATCGACCACCTGGGGAATGCACGTCGCCGCGGCATCACTCATCAGATGGCCGGCCGTTCGGTCAGCTTCGCCAAGCGCCGGGTCGTGAAGGTTGGGTCTGCGACCGTGGTGCTCGAAGCCCTGGGTGAAATCCCCGGTCCTTATTACGTCTCCATTCTCGATGCCGACGGTCAGCCGACGAAAACGTTGGAGATCACGTCGGAGTGGTGGCCGGGTCAACCGGTCTGGAGAGGCACGGTCGAGGGCGCCGAGGTTGCGGTGCAGGTTCGCCCGATCCCGAATGGAATGACGCTCTCTTATCGGGGCATTCAGGCGCCGACCCACGTTTATACGACGCGAGAGGCGGAACTGGCGGCGCTGATGCTGGTCAAGGTCCCGGCTGATATGTCGAAATATCTGCTGTGCCCGATGCCGGGCCTCGTCAAGGCCATCAACGTTGCCGAGGGGCAGGACGTGAAGGCTGGCGATTCGCTCGCCATCGTCGAAGCGATGAAGATGGAAAATATCCTGAAGGCCGAGCGCGACGGCAAAGTGAAGAAGGTCTCGGCGAAACCGGGCGACAGCCTCGCCGTCGACGCCGTCATCCTGGAATTCGTCTGAGCGGTCTCGACCGCAATACCGTATCAGCCGAACTTTGAGGCGGCGCGCCGCAGGCCCCGAAGTATAGGCTCGTAGGCCTCCTCGTTACGCGTCTCAGGGTAGACCATGTAAACGGGGTAGACGAATTTGCGCGCCCGCTTCGGCTGCCTGACCCGGCCCCTCGCGATGAGGCTACGCACCATGCGGGCCGGAAAATAGCCCGCACATTCGTTGGCTAAAAGATAATCGAGCCCCATCGGACCCAGATCGAGACTGATGGCCGGGTTCGCGTGCTCGGGAAACGCCGCGGCGTGATCCTGAACGAAGTCGGTGCCCCAATCGACGAGCAGATAATCGTTTGTGACACGCCGGCCGGTGGCCTTGGCCGACGACACGAGCACGAACTCTTCGTCGAAAAGGTGCTCGATCGTCAGGCCCGGGGGCGGCGACGGGCGATACATGACCGCGAGATCGAGCGTTCCTTCTATCAAGCGCTGGCTCAGCATTGTTGAAGCGCCGGCCGTTGCGGAAACGGCGATGCCCGGGATCTGAATCCTGAGTCGCGAGGCCCATTTCAACAGAAATCCGCTCCACAAACTCAGCGGCGCGCCCAGTGAAACGTGCTCTGGATGTTGGTCGGCGAGCGAAACCTGCAGTTGGGCCTGTTGCCAAACGCGAACCAGGGCAAGGGCGTGCTTCTGAAAGAGTTCTCCGGCTCCCGTCAACTCCGCGCCCGATTTCGATCGCGTGAAAATCGGCCGGCCGAGCAGTTCTTCCAGGCCTTTGATGCGTGCTGAGACAGTTGATTGCGTGATGTTCAGCTTGCGCGCGGCGTCAACGAAGCTGCCGGTCTCGGCAACGACGAGGAAGGTTCTCGCGAGATTGACGTCCATGTGGTCCGATCCTCATTGAATGAGGTAGAAATTCATCTATCGAATTTTTCGATATCACCAAACATCAAATTTCGTTTGTGCATTGTCTTAAATCTTATCAATGTCAAAACTGACTCGACTCGAGTCGGGTCGACAGACGGTGATCGTCTGTCAACGATCCAAACGGAAGGACGATTTAAAATGGCTAAAGCTGCAAAGAAAGCCGCCAAAAAGGCACCCGCCAAGAAAACAGCTAAGAAAAAGAAGAAATAATAATTCTGCCGCGGTCGCAGGAGTAGCCGTATTTGACCAATCAGGTTCTTACGGTTTGCGCGATCGCAGCTCTTCTTATGACCTCGGCTGCATCAGCAGCCACGATTACCAACCGAGGTGATAAAGAGGTAAAGCTCACAATCACTGAGGGCTCGTCCCGTCAAGACGAAGTGCTGCCATCCGGCAAGGTCGTCGACGGGGTCTGTCAGAAGGGCTGCATCATCCGCCTCAACGACAACGCGAATGACGAGTACGAACTCGAAGGTTCGGAAAGCGTGTCTGTCGAAGGGGGTTTTCTCTACTACGATTCTCCGGAGAACGAAGGCGCGCCGCCCGCCGGCAGCACCTCTGGTCACGGAGATCAGCGTTGAGTAGAGAAAGATTGCGGCAAAGCTTATCAGGCGCCTGTATCCAAATCGGATGCAGGCGCTTTTTTTGCGCTAATCCATAGGCTTGCGTACGCCGCTACGGAGCGGGCTAGGCACGAGTTCGACACGGTCGATCAGCTTTGCTGGTCCGAACGCCTGTTGAAAACTCGCTCTCAGCGCCACATCGACATCGTAAAGCGTCAGCGGCAGTCCGAGATCGGCAAGGCTTGTGATGCCTGCGTCGCGGATGCCGCACGGAACGATGCCGCCATAATGTGAAAGGTTGGGATCGACGTTGAGGCTAATGCCGTGACTCGAAACCCACCCGCTTACGCGGAGGCCGATCGCGGCGATCTTGTCCTCGGCGAATCGGGTCTCGGATCGACGCTTGACCCAGACGCCAGCCCGGTCGCGTCGCGTCTCGCCCTTAACATTAAATTGGGCGAGCGTTGCGATCACCCAACTTTCGAGCCGGGTCACGAAGGCACGAACATCGGCGCCGCGCAGCTTCAGGTCGAGCATCACGTAGACGATTCTCTGGCCCGGACCATGATAGGTGAACTGCCCGCCGCGGCCGACCCGATAGACCGGCAACATGCCGGGATTGAGCAGGTCGGCATCTTTGGCGCTGGTTCCGGCGGTATAGAGGGGCGGATGCTCGAGGAGCCAGATCAATTCCCTGGCTCGCCCCTCGCGAATCGCCGCGACGCGCTTCGTCATCACATCGAGCGCCACGAGATAATCGACCGGACCGTCGCTGACCGCCCATTCGACGGCAGGAGCAAAGCTGGCGACCTCTTCGGCGGCGCGCATCATGTTCGTTTCGGTCAATGGTCCCGTGCGGCCGATCCTAGCACGGCTGTCGATCGCAGGCGCGCTGCTTCAATAGGCGTCGTCACTGCTGAAAACCGATCCTTGCACCTTTTTCTTTTCCCGGCATTCGGCAATTATGGGCGGCAGACCATGCGAGAGGCGCAGAGCAATCTGCCGCTTGCGTTCGCGAGATCGCTCTGTTACCTGGGCGTCTTCGTGGTCTTAGGCTGCTGTCTGGGCTCTCTTCTGAGTTCAAAAAAGCTGGCCTGCGGTTGTGGCGGAATTGGTAGACGCACTACCTTGAGGTGGTAACGCTGGAAACGGCGTGGAGGTTCGAGTCCTCTCAACCGCACCATCGGCTTGCCAGGCCGTTGGCAAAGAAGAAATCCCCAATTGCCCGCCTGCCGGCATTTTCCAGCGGCGCGCTGCTGTCAGGCGGCTTCGTCCGGACACACCCGGATGTTCAGAACGTCGCAGTTTTGGGTCTTCGGTGAATACCGGGTTGAACCATACAGAGATCTGCTCAACATTGATGGGCCGGTAGAAGCCTCGAAACAACGACGCTTGCCGGAAAATCGAATTGGAGCGGCCATGACCCGGATCGCCGCCGGTAACGTCAAGCTGAAGCGCGCCTATGAGGCTGCGACCGCTGCAGATGGTCGCCGGATTTTGGTCGACAGGCTTTGGCCGCGCGGCGTTAAGAAAGCAGACGCCGCCATCGATCTCTGGCTCAAAGACCTCTCGCCAAGCACAGACTTGAGAAAATGGTTTGGCCACGAGCCGGCACGGTGGGAGGAATTTTCCCGGCGTTATCGGGCGGAGATCGATCGTCACCCGGATCAGCTCGCTGAGCTGCGTAAATTGGCGCAAAGCCATCCAATCACGCTGGTATATTCAGCCCACGACGAACTCCATAACAATGCCGTTGCACTCCGCGACATCATCCTTGGCCGATAGCCGAAAGCCGTCCGATCCTCGCGGGGACTCGAGCACGTGTCATTGAAACGGCTGCTAAGCGATATTCGCGCTTGCCAGGTTTGCGCCCCCCATCTTCCACTTGGTGCCCGTCCTGTGGTGCACGCCGCAGCTTCCGCCCGATTGTTGATCGTTGGGCAGGCGCCGGGCAGAAAGGTCCATGAGACCGGCGTCCCTTGGAACGATGCCAGCGGCGAGCGTCTGCGAGCCTGGATGCAAACTGAAAATTCGATTTTTTACGACGAATCGAAGGTGGCCATCATTCCGATGGGGTTTTGCTATCCCGGCGCGGCGATCAACGGCGGCGATAATCCGCCACGACCGGAATGCGCGCCGTTATGGCACGACCGGCTGATCAAGCAACTTCCAAACCTCGAATTGACGCTGCTCGTCGGCCAATACGCACAACGGTATTATTTGGGACGCACGGCCAAACGCTCGATGACGGAGACGGTCGACGCATTTGCCGAGTATGGCCCCCGGTATTTCCCATTGCCGCATCCGAGCTGGCGCACAACGATATGGATCAAGAAGAACAGTTGGTTTGAAGAGAAAGTGCTACCTCGATTGCGAGAAGCGGTGCAGAAAGCGATCGACTGAATTGGCCCGGCCGCTCGGCTGAGCTTCAAAAACACTGTTCAAGAGCCGGACGGAAAACGTAGCCGGCTTTCTCGAATCCCGCGCCCGACCCTGTTACTCAATAGCCGCAATATTTGAGGGTATTGAAAAGCGGCATCTACGCCCACACGACTGCGGGCCGCGAGTTCGCTAGCTATCGGGGCCGGCTGCAAACGACGACGATCACGTACGAGTCGCTTCGGCTACACAGCCAAACGCGCAAGGATTTCCTCTTTGGTTGAAGACCGCGACATTGAGGCGGCGTCCGAGTCTCACGGGACGCCATCGCCGGACCTGATCCGTGCCATCTCCGACGCGCTTGGCGGCAACGAACCGGCGCGCGCCGCCGAACTCGTGCGCGATCTCAAGGCCCCCGATCTTGCCGATATCGTCGAACTCCTCGAGCCTGAAGAGCGCATCCAGCTGATCCAGGCGATCGGCCCGGCATTCGATTACGAAGTTCTGTCTGAGCTCGACGAAGGTGTCCGCGACCAGGTCTCTGAGGCCCTGCCGAACGAGATTCTCGCCAAGGCGGTGACGCAGCTCGATACGGACGACGCGGCCTACGTCATCGAAAGCCTGGAAGAGAGCGACCAGAAGGAAATCCTCGCCCACCTGCCGACGGGCGAACGCCAGGCCATCGAGCGCAACCTCGAGTACCCGGAAGACACCGCCGGCCGGCTGATGCAGTCGGATTTCGTCGCGGTGCCGCCGTTCTGGACGGTCGGTCACGTCGTCGACCACATGCGCGAGAGCGACGACCTGCCGGATCATTTCTCCGAGATATTCGTCGTCGACCCGACGTTTCGCGTGCTCGGCGCCGTGGATCTCTCGCGCATACTCCGAAGCAAGCGAGACATCGCCGTTGCGACGATCATGAACCCCGACCGCCACGTCGTTCTGGCGACGGAAGGCCAGGAGGAATTGGCCCGCCAGTTCCAGCGCTACGATTTGATGTCGGCGCCTGTCGTCGATGCCAGTAACCGGCTCGTCGGCGTTGTGACCGTCGACGACGTCGTCGAGGTCATCCAGGAGGAAGCCGACGAAGACATGAGGGCGCTCGCAGGCGTCGGTGATGAAAGCCTCTCCGACACTGTCGTCGAGGTCGCCAGGCCGCGGTTCTGGTGGCTGTTCGTCAATCTCTTCACGGCCCTTCTTGCGTCCGCAGTGATCGGGCTGTTCGGTGCCACGATCGAGAAGATGGTCGCGTTGGCCGTCCTGATGCCGATTGTCGCTTCGATGGGCGGCAACGCCGGTACTCAGACGATGACGGTCGCGGTGCGGGCGCTCGCAACACGCGAACTCACCGCCGCCAACGTCGCCCGCGTCGTCTTTCGCGAAACAGCCGTCGGACTTTTGAATGGCGTCGCGTTCGCCATTCTGATGGGCCTCATCGCATACTTCTGGTTTGGCTCGGACCGGTTGGGGATCGTGATCGGGACAGCCATGGTCATCAATCTTGTTGCCGCGGCGCTCGCCGGAATTTTCATTCCTTTGGCGCTCAACCGGATGAAATTCGATCCGGCGGTATCCTCGACGGTGTTCGTGACGACGGTGACGGACGTCGTCGGGTTCTTTTCTTTCCTCGGCCTCGCAGCCCTATGGTTGAAATAGACAGAGGCGGTGCGCCGCGAATTGGTGAGTGTTCTTGATGAAAATCAGCGTGAGGCCGGTAGAAGCAACCGACGAGGGTCCTTGGCTCGCGCTTTTTCGCGACTACATCACGTTTTACGAAGCGACCGTGCCCGAAGACGTCATCGCGCTCACATGGCAGCGGCTCCTCTCGCGCGCTGACAATATGATGGCGTTGGTGGCGGCCGATGAGGCGGGACGAGCGCTGGGTATCGCGGCGCTCGTGTTTCACCGTTCGACCTGGTCGCCGTCTTGGTATTGCTATCTCGAAGACCTTTTCGTCGCCCCTGCGGCTCGCGGCACGGGCATCGGCCGGGCACTCATCGAAGCGACCTACGCTGAGGCCGACCGGCGCGGCGCAAGCCGCACCTATTGGGCAACGCAAGAGAAGAATGAGACGGCGCGGACGCTTTATGACCGCCTCGGGCAACTGACGGACTTCGTTCAATACCGCCGCTAGCGCCAAGTGAGTCTAAGCGACGAGGCCGCCGATGTGGTCGAACAGTTCCACGGCTTGCGGATAGGCATTGAGGATCTGCGTCATGTCCCCGGTCAATTCTTTGACGCGAGCCTTTTGAGACGCCGTCGGGGTACCGGCACGCATCAGCATCTCGAGTTCCGACAAGCGCTGCTCCAGATGCTGGGTGCCGGGCTGGCGTGCATAGAACCGATGCATCTCGACGATGGCCGGTAGGACGCCGGTGTAATCGACGAAGGTTTCGGACTTGGCGCCGTTGCCGTTTCCTGTACCGTTTGAAGGCTGGGCAATATTTGTCGGCCGGCGAGCTGGCTTTGCCGGCCTTGGACCCGTGACAGGAACAATGTCGCGTTCGGCGGATTTTCCCGCACCGTTGCCGACGTTCGCGGCCTGACCCGAACCGCTGGGTCGATGCGACTGCAAGCTTGCCTCGCCACCGGCAGCCAGATTTTCGATTTGCATCTTCTCGAAATTGACGTGGAACGTCATCTGTTCGTCGCCGCGATTGATTTTGTCGGTGAGGATGCTGCGTACCTCGTCGAGAAAAGTGCGGTCCGGAGCCGTGAAGCGCGACAGCACGCCGTCGTTCGATGAGATGAGCAGGTAGTGCGTCTTGTCATCCGGCCGCAGGGCCAGACCGGCAAAGACGAGCATGATGATGCCGAGCACGAAGGTGAAGCCGGTCGGCGACAGCGGTCCCCACGAGAAATCGGGACGCATCGAGCCCCAAGCCATGACGGCGAACAGCAGCGCCAGAAGCCAGAACAGAACTTTGGGCTTCGGTGTCACGTGCGTGCCGACGCTTACCGACGAAATGTTGGCGATCGCGATCGTGCGCGCCAGCGTCGTCAGCACGCGGCGTTCGATTCGCAGTGCGCCGAACGTTCTAGTCGCTGCCGCGTTTTCGGTCGTGCGTCCGGCAAAAGCCATAATAAAGCCCGCTGACGGGACAGATATTAGTCCCGCCCGGACCATAATCGAAGCGGGCCGCAAACAGAAGGCCGAAGCAACTGGCGGCGCGACGGCATTAGCTTGCCGGTGTGTCGAGTTTGCGCGTCAAATTTTCGAATTCCTTACGCAACTCGTCATTCTTGAAGATCTGCTCGAAACTCGGCGCTTCAAGCCTCTGGATGGCCTCGAAGGATGTCGAGCTGTCCCGCATCAGGTTGCGAAGCTGCACACTCGCTTCAACCGTCTCGTAGGTGTTGTCGGCGATCTTCAAGTCATGGACGGCCTTGAGGCGCGCCTTCGCGATCTGCCCGCGCTGTTGCTGCAGGTAGCGCCGGTAAGCCTGCGCCGCGTCATCGGCAAGCTTCTGGCTGTCGCGATTTGATTCGAGAGCGCGGCTCTGATCGGGCCTGTTGTCGGCCTTCATGAGGTCCGCCGTACGTCCGCGTGCGGCTGCGATGTCCGCGATGATGGCCTCGAGCTTCGGCAGATACTGCGTGTCGATCTTTGCCATCGTCGCGTCCTGCGCCTGCACGAGCATGGCAAACAGCGCCGCATGCATCGCGAAATACCGCCGCGACGCTTCCATGTTGTCGCCGGTCGTGTTGATGAGCTTGGCGAGCTGGCCGTCGATCATCTTCGCGGCATCGAAGACCGCAACGAGCCGTACGAGATCGCCCGAGAGCACGCTGTCCAGAAGCAAATCGAGTTGGCCGGGCGCCAGTTCGACGCCGGAAGCCTTCAGCGCCGTCGCGATTTCCGCCTTTTCAGCTTTGATCTTGGCGCGATTGGCTTCGATCTTTTTGTTGTTCTCGGCGATCGCAGCGTCGATAGAGGCAATCGTGTCCGTCAGGATACCGGGAAGGGTTGCGTCCTTCGGCGCTACGAGCTGCTTTTCCTTGAGCTTGACGTTTAGGTCTTCGATCTCGCGGATGTTGCGGCGAAGCAGCTCGACCCTCTTTTGAACTTCGACGATAGGCGCGTTCGCAACGATCCCGAGCGCAGCATCCAAAAGATCGCGCACCTTGGCATTGCGATCTTCGCGCGTCTCTTTCCAGAAGGGCGGAATGATGTAGTCGTCGCGGCTCGGCAGTTTGCTGGCGCCCGCGCGCGTGTCGGCGGCATCCCTCAGGATCGCGTCGATGGCGACCATCAACGCCTTGGCCTGTTCGTATTGCGGATCGCCGTCACGCGGGTCGGCAACAGCCGCTTTGGCGGCCTCTTGTTTTGCCGCATCGGCAGGAATGGCGGCGCTGCCTCCGGTGGTTTTCAACCAATCGCCGATAGCGTCGCGCTTGGCGGCCTGTCCGGCGGCACCATTCGAGACGCTCAAAAATGCGATAACTGCAAAACACAGGGCCGTCGCGGGCCGCAGCTCCACCGACATGGACGCCTCCGTCGCCGATAAAGACACTGGAAATTCGGGCGAATCGATGGTGTGCACCGCCTCGGCGCCGATGCAACCTTTCAAGAAAGACCAAAGCCGCATAGCTACCGGCCGGCCGCCGCACGGATAAGCCGGCGAAAATCCTCGTCGATGCTGCGGGCATCGTCGAGCAGCAGCATCCTGCTGAACGGTGCTGCGGTTTTGCCGATGGCCTCTGCGGCCTTTGCGCGTCCTGCGCCTGCCGGCCCGAAGTCGGCAAAGAGGCGCAGCACCTTCGGAGATGGCAAAAGCGCTGCGAAAGGCAAGGGCGCCGACATCGTAATGAATGCGTTCGCTGCAGCGTGCTCGACATCCGGAACGACGCTCGCCACTTCGCGCAAAATGTGTTCGGCGAGCGGCCTCAGCCCTTTGGCGCCTGCGAGAAGGCGCTGAATGTCCTTATCGGGCGACATGCGCGTCGCGGGCGCAATGACGTCAACGACGGTAGCGGCTTGACGCTGCGGTGGTTCGTCATTGGTTGTCCGTGCCGGAGGTGCCGGACGGCTCGACGATTGGATGTGGTCGAGCGCATCGGCATAGATCAACCGGCCGCCGTTGTGGTGGATGCGCTCGAGCCAGGAGGCTCTGGCAAACTGGAACCCCTGATGGCGGAGCCAATCGATGATCGCGTTGCGCTCGCTAAATCCGCTTTCGGAAATGGCTGCCATCCAGCCGTCGAGGTCTCGGCCCGTGTCCTCGTTGAGGCTAGCGATGAAGTCTCGTTCCTTTTCGGCGTAGTCGGTGCTCATGGCAAACCAGCGTCAAATCCACCGCCGCGTGCGGACTTTATAATCGAGGTAAGCGTCTCCGAACTGGGCTTCGAGGTGACGCTCCTCGGGAATGATCTGAAGGACCGTAATCAGCACACCAAAGCCGAGGCCCGCCGCAACGAACCAGATCGATTTTGTGATTTCGGCTCCGGCGAACAGCAGCAGTACTTCGCCGAGGTAGATCGGATTCCTGAACCTCCTATAGGGGCCGCTCGTGACAAGCGTGGTAGCCACCTTGTCGGGAAGCACGGTCGTTCGATGGTCGATGAGCGCCTTGAACCCCAGCACGATGAGCACAAGCCCAACTACGCCGAACCCAAGTCCGATCCCATGCGCTGGCGCATCGTCGAGGCCCGGCCATGGCAGCGGCAACAACCGGCTCATTGCCAATGCGGCAGCGATGGCTGCAACGAATAGGACCGGCGGCCACGGGAAAGTGTTCGCGCGGCCCGGCGAAACGTGAGTCGTTGTTTTCGTCATGGGGGGCAGTCTACAGCCAAACGCCGGTAGCGTCAGCCGGGCAGGGCGCCGGGGTCGCGAGGCTCACACGAGAGAGCCTCTCCTTTGCTGCATTTCGCCGGTTGCGGCCGTCTCGGCGCTATTGTTTCGGCTTTTTTGGAGCCGGCACCGTCGCGGCAGGCATGTCGCGCGGATCCCGTTTCTGCAATTCCTGATCGAGATTGTAACTTTTGCAGCCTTTTGCAGCGAGTTGCTGATTGTAGGCCGCGAGTATCTTCAGATCTTGCGAATGCGTTCCGTCCGGATCGACGCCCTTGGCAGACGTTCCGACCGTCTTCGAAAACGCCGACTGGAGACCGCGGGCTAGCTGCGAGGAACCCCCGTGCTCGCCGTAATCGCGGATTTGCATGATGCGCACTTGAATGCGTCCGCTGAGCTGTTTGCAGCTGAGCTTCTGCTCGGTGGCCGAAAGTTGATAGGCGTCCGACTGCGCCACCGCCGGAATGATCAATGACGTGCCGCTCATCGGCGCGGCCACGCAAGCCGAGATCGAAAGGGCGGCTAAGACAGCGGTTCTACGTGAGGTCATCGATCGCGTTCCCGTTTCACGTCAGGATAGGCGCCGGTCCAATCACGACTACGAGGCATAGTGAAGGCAATTTAGAGGTGAATGATCTGACATACCCTCACGTCATGGCCGCCCTCGCGCCGGGCCCGAAATTCAGCCCGCCAATCCGCTGACCTGATGCAGGTCGCGCAAAACTTTCGGCAACGTTTCCGGCAAATCCTCGGCGATCAGTCCGATGCCGAACTGATCGGCACAATCGCCGTGCAGCCAAACCGCCGCGCACGCCGCTTCGAATGCGGGCATGCGTTGCGCCAAAAGCCCCGTGACGAAGCCCGAAAGCACGTCGCCCGAGCCGGCTGTCGCCAACCACGGCGGCGCGTTGGAATTGATTGCTGCGCGTCCGTCGGGAGCTGCGATTACAGTGTCGGTGCCTTTGAGAACAATGATCGCACCGGATCGCTCGGCCGCAGCGCGCGCACGCTCGAGTTTCGAGCCCGGGAGCTCACCGAAGAGCCGCTTGAACTCGCCCTCGTGCGGTGTCATCACGACGGACGCTTGCCGGGCTTTAATCGCGGCGAATAGGGACTCTGGTCCCACTGCAGCATCGCCGTTGCGTACCAAAAAGCCCATGCCGGCTTCGGCACGCGGGCCGCCGCGATCGTTATCCGAAAAGGAAGTCAGCGCGTCGGCATCGAGTACGACGGCCGCCGAAGACTTCAGGATCGCGAGAACCTCGTCTGCTGTCTCCGGGCCGACGGAAGAGCCGGGTCCGATGAGCACGGCGTTGCGGCGAATATCGCCGAGAAAATCCGCAAGAGCCTGGCGCCCCGCTACAGTGCGCACCATGATCGATGTTACATGCGTCGCATTGATCGCCGTCGCGGTCGCATTGCCGACGATCGTCACGAGGCCTGCGCCGATGCGCAACGCGCCCCGCGCACCAAGCCTCGCAGCACCCGTCTGATGCGCCGGGCCGGAGACGACGACGGCGTGGCCTCGATCGTATTTGTGACCGCCATTCTTCGGCCAGGGATAATGCGGGAGCCACAGCTCGGGCGCGTTCTCATGCAGATTTGAATTCATGCCGTCGAGCACGCGCTCCGGGATGCCGATTTGCGCCACGATGACCTCGCCGCACAGCGCCCGGCCCGGCATCAGCAGGTGACCCGGCTTTTTGCGAAAGAACGTGATCGTCTTGGTTGCCTGAATGCACACACCTGGCGGCGTCCCTGTCGTTCCGTCGAGCCCACTTGGCACGTCGACCGACAAAACCGGCAGGCCGCTGTCGTTGACGGCGGTAATCAGCTCGGCGACCTCGCCTTGGGGCGGTCGCGAAAGCCCCGCTCCGAAAATCGCGTCGATCACCAGGTTCATGCTTTGAAGAGGGTCGGCCGTCGCAGGACGAACGGGAATTGGCCAGCGCCGCGCCATCTCGGCGGCGTCGCCTTTGAGTGCCACGCGATCGCCGAGAAGAAAGAGACGCACATCGAAGCCGCGTTGCCTCAAGTGCCGCGCCGCGACGAAGCCGTCGCCGCCGTTGTTGCCGGGACCGCAGAGGACCACGATGCGGGCACTGGCCCGGGTCATGGCGACAGCTGCATCCGCCACCGCCTGGCCGGCCTTCTCCATCAACTCGAGGCTCGCGACGCCAGCCGCGACCGCCGAGCGGTCGGCTTCAAACATTTCCGAAGTCGTCAGCAGTTCGTTCATGTCGCAGTCCCGATGAATAGAGGTGCGCGGTCGACGCCATGAGCCGCGCGAAGGCATTGCGCCCGCCGCTGCGACCCGATTGACCAGACATGGCGCCTGAAATTTCTACACTCCGCATAGTTTTTAGGCTTATTAGGCGTGCGGAGCCTGTTTCCGGAAGCCCCACATCGCCCTAAGCCACTGACGTTCATAGTATTTCCTAAGAACGCCTGCTGTGGCACGGCCTCTGCTAGCCTATGGGCCATTGGGCGGGCGTGGGAGCCAATCAACATGCCGTCCAAGATCCAAGGGGCGAAGATGAAAAAGATTGAAGCGATTATAAAGCCCTTCAAGCTCGATGAAGTGAAGGAAGCGCTACAGGAAATCGGCTTGCAAGGCATCACAGTGATCGAAGCCAAAGGTTTCGGTCGCCAGAAGGGCCATACCGAGCTTTACCGTGGTGCAGAGTACGTCGTTGATTTCCTGCCCAAGGTAAAAATCGAGGTCGTCTTGAGCGACGACATGCTGGACAAGGCGATCGAGGCCATCCAAAAGGCCGCGAAGACCGGCCGTATCGGAGACGGGAAAATCTTTATCTCGAGTATCGAGGACGCTATCCGCATCCGCACCGGCGAATCCGGGCGTGACGCAATCTAAAAACGGAGCATGCAGCAGCCGGACTCGTCATGAGCCTCGAGGTCATGAGTCCGGCCCGGTGGCTCGCGTGAATTGTAACAGAATGTCTGGACAGGGGAGTGTCTATGAAGAACGCCAGTGACGTCCTGAAATTCATCAAGGACAAGGAAGCCAAGTTCGTGGATTTCAGGTTCACGGACACGAAGGGCAAGATGCAGCACGTCACCGCCGACGTCAGTTGCGTTGATGACGGTGTGTTTTCGGACGGATACGCGTTCGACGGTTCATCGATTGCCGGTTGGAAGTCGATTGAAGCGTCCGACATGACGCTGTTGCCCGATCCGACATCGGCGCACGTCGACCCGTTCTTCGCGCAGACGACAGTCGCGATTTTCTGCGACGTGCTCGAACCTTCGACGGGCCAGCCTTACGAACGCGACCCGCGTTCGATCGCCAAGAAGGCCGAAGCCTACATGATGTCCCTCGGGCTCGGCGACAGCGTCGTCTTCGGTCCGGAAGCGGAGTTCTTCATCTTCGACGACGTCAAATTTTCGACCGACATGTATTCGGTCGGCTACAAGGTCAATAGCAGTGAGCTGCCGTCGAACTCCGGCGTCGATGTCGAGATGGGCAACCTCGCCCACCGTCCACGCGTCAAGGGCGGCTACTTCCCGGTACCGCCGATCGATAGCGCCCAGGACATCCGTTCCGAAATGCTGTCGGTTCTGAGCGAGATGGGTGTCGTCGTTGAAAAGCACCACCACGAAGTCGCCGCCGCGCAGCACGAGCTCGGTGTCAAGTTCGGCCCGATGATCAAGATGGCCGACCATATGCAGATCTACAAATACGTCGTGCACAACGTCGCGCAGGCCTACGGCAAAACCGCAACATTCATGCCGAAGCCGATCTTTGGCGACAACGGTTCGGGCATGCACGTCCACCAGTCGATCTGGAAGGGCGGTCAGCCGATGTTTGCCGGCGACAAGTATGCCGACCTTTCGCAGATGTGCCTCTACTACATCGGCGGTATCCTGAAGCACGCCAAGGCCATCAACGCTTTTACGAACCCACTGACGAATTCCTACAAGCGGCTTGTGCCCGGCTATGAAGCCCCCGTGTTGCTTGCTTATTCGGCCCGCAACCGGTCGGCGTCGTGCCGTATCCCGCACGTCACGAATCCCAAGGCAAAGCGCGTCGAAGTCCGCTTCCCCGATCCGGGCGCCAATCCGTACTTTGCATTCGCCGCGATGCTGATGGCCGGCTTGGATGGCATCCAGAACAAGATCGACCCCGGTCCGGCAATGGACAAGAACCTCTACGATCTGCCGCCGGCCGAACTCGCGAAGATCCCGACGGTTGCCGCTTCGCTCCGCGAAGCGCTCGACAGTCTGGATAAGGACCGCGACTTCATGAAAGCGGGTGGCGTCATGAACGACGACATGATCGATGCCTACATCGCCCTGCGCATGGAAGAGAACATGCGCTACGAGATGACGCCGCATCCCGTCGAGTACGACATGTACTATTCCGTCTGAGACGGATTACCATTGAGGGAACTTAAGGGGCGGTCGCATGACCGCCCTTTTTTCGAGCGCGGACGAGCCCTTTTAGTAAAACAGCAGCACCAGGGCGCAGAGCGCAATCAGCGCGTAATAAAAGAATTGCCGTTCGCGCACGAGGAACCACGTTACCGCCCGGCGCGGAATGTCGGCCCAATTGAAGCGGCCAAGGCTCCCGAGCGACAACCCTAGGACCAACCCGAGCAGCAGCGAGTTGAACTGCAAGCCGTCCACGGCTGACTGCAGCCCCTCTGGGGCATGCCCGGAGAACCATGGGAGTAGCGCCACGATTGCGGCGGCCGTCATCGCTCCAAAGGCCAAGACGGAACAGAACGATAAGATTGACCGCATGATCATGACGCTGGCCTTTGCCCGGATGCCTGCGCTCAGCGCTCGGCTTTGCCGAGGAGGCTAACGCACTCCCGCAAACAATCTGTTAACCACAATGCAAGTGATGGAAGACGGTCAGACTTGGGCGCGTCGCCGGCCGTTGCGTTCGAGCACCAACAGGACAATCCCCGATACCGCCATCAGCGTCACGACGGTCGCGACGAAGCCGGTGACCGGCGACGTTGTCATCGCGATCCCGGCAACAAAAGGGCCCACGATCGCACCTGCTTGATACATCACCAGGAATGCCGCATTGGCGGCCGCGAGGTCGTTCGCTCCGACGTGCTCGCCGATGATCGCCAAGCCGACGGTATAGAAGCCGAGAATGACCCCGCCGATCAGAAACGCCACGACGATCGCCGCCAGCGGCGTCGTCAACGCCATCGGCAGGGCGAGGGCCAGGACAATGAAGACGATGGCGAGCGCGATCGTCACGGTAAATCGCGAAACCTTGTCGGAAAGCCAGCCGATCGGAAACTGCAATGCTACGCCGCCGGCCGTCATCGTGCTCAACAGCCATAGAGCTGAATCCGGAGACAGGCCTGCCGCGAGCGCCACGTTCGGAATGAGCGAGAGATTGCTGATCTCGGCAAATCCACCGATGAAAGCACCGGCCATCGCTACCGGCGCTAATCCCATCGCGGATGCGAACGAGCGCGATCCATCGTGGCAAAACTCCGGCGCCAACCGTCGCGCGAGAAGGATCGGCACGCCCGCGATAGCCGTTCCTGCCGCCCCCACTAGAAACGGCCAGAACCCGCTAAGCCCCAGCGTTTGCAGAATGATGGGGCCGGCCGAAAAGCCGCTAAAAAATGCAATCGCATAGATCGCGATGACGCGGCCGCGCGTTTCTTCGCGCGCCACTGTGTTGATCCACGTCTCTCCGGCTAACCACGGCAACGCGAAGCCGGCGCTCATCAAGAGCCGAATCCCGATCCAGGCCCAGGGTAATGGGAACGCATAGAGAGCGAGGAAGCCGACCGCGCCCGCCAAGCATCCGCCGGCAATCGCCGCTACCGCGCCCAGTCGCGCAACGAGGCGCGGCAGAATGGGGAGCGCAATGAGTACCGCAATCGCCGGTATGGCACCGGCGAGGCCGATCATCCAGTTGGGCTGCTGCCAGGCTTCGAACGTCAGAGCCGTCAGCGGAAAGCCGATGCCGAACGACAGTCCGACGCCGAACGATGCGGCGATGACAGCAGCGAGACTGAGACCGCGTTGGCGCGACGTGAAGACCAGTTCAAGACTATCGGAACCGCGTTCGCTCATGGTGAGGTCCGTCGCGCATCGACGAGCGCCGCCGGAAGCGCCTCGGCAAAGACATCGAGATCGTCGTTGCGTCCGCACGACACGCGGATAAAGGGGTCGAGCCCGGGCGCAATGGGCTTGCGGACGAACACGTCCCGCATCAGAAGCGCTTGCAGGACGCGCGCCGCGAATGTGCCGTCTGCGCCGCAATGGATCGCGACAAAATTCGCGGCCGAGGCAAGCGGCGACAGGCCGTTCTCGACGGCAATCGTCGCAATCCGTTGTCGTGCGGCGACAATCTCGGCGACGGCGTGTCCCAAATACTCCTGATCGAGAAGCGCGGCGAGGGCGCCAAGCTGACCGACGCGGTTGATGCCGTAATGATTGCGGACCTTGTCAAACGCTTCGATCACGCTTCGCTCGCCGATCGCGTAGCCGATGCGTGCGCCGGCGAGCCCGTAGGCCTTCGAAAATGTGCGATAGCGAATGACCTGCGGATTTGAGACGTCGATCGGCGGCGCCGTCGGGACAGGCGCCGTGTCGCAATAGGCTTCATCGAGAACCAGCATCGTGCCCGGAGGAAGCGCGCCGATGAAGCCCTTGATCTCGTCCGCAGACCACCACGTCCCCATTGGGCTATTTGGGTTGGAAACATAGATGAGGCGCGAGCCCGTGGTCTTTGCCGTCTCGATCAGGCGCGGAACATCCTCGTGCACCGCGTCCATCGGTATCGGATGCAGCTTTCCGCCGTGCGCCAGCACGTGGAAATTAAATGTCGGATAGGCCCCGTCGGTGGTGACGACACCATCTCCCGGCGTCAGGAATAGCGTGCACGTCAATCCCAAGAGTCCGTCGATCCCTTCGCCGACCACGACGCATTCGATCGGAACGCCGTGGTACGCGGCGATTGCGGTACGAAGCTCATAGTTCTCGGGGTCGGAGTATTTCCAATTCTCGGAGACGGCGTCGCGCATCGCAGACAGGGCTCGGGGCGAGGGACCGAATACGCTCTCATTGGCGCCTAACCGCGCCCGAAACGGTCGTCCTCGCGCTCGTTCCATGGCTTCGGGCCCGATGAAAGGCACGAGCTTGGGCAGCGCGGCGATCGTTGGAGTGAAGGGAGCGCGGGACATCGGTAGCTCAATGCTGGCTGGGGTCTTAGAGGAGGCCGAGATTGGCGAGAGTCTTGCGCATCGCGGCCGGCATCAAAGCCACCTGATCTTTCTTACCAGATTTCAAATCTGGCGGCGCGTCTGCCGCATCGAGATAGCGCCATCCCTGAAACGCCCGGCGTGGCATAGGCCGGACCGGGATCAGAGGCGGCGCCAGCAGGAGCAGGCAGCAAGGCGTGCCGTCCTCCTTGGTGCCGTCCTCGAAGCCGACCAGACTTTGGCGAACGAGGATGGTGCCACGGATGACCCAGTAGAGCGACCCGCCATCGAGCAGTTCGGCTTGCTTTTTCGGAGACTGATGCGTCGGATGGTAGACGCACGCCTTACCGTCGCGATGCTTGCGCTGACGATGTTGCGATTGCCACTCGCTGAGGTCCTCGATCGAGGCGGCGCCGACACACAATTTGACGAGATGCAGGCTCATTGGATCGTTGTGCCCCAGCAGCGCTGCAACGGCAACTCGGCTTTCCACAGCCACGGCGGCGCATGGCCGGTGCGTGCTATTTGCTATCCGTCTTTGCGGTGCAGTTTCCTTCATATTGTGCGAACATGGGCTGTCCGAAGAGCCCGAAATGGCGCGAATGCACGGCCGGATACTTGCCGGTCGCGGCATCTCGATCATAAACGGTCGTGAGGTTCAAAAAGCCCTCGTTGGCGACTTCGATAAACGTGTTGGCGTTGAGCGCCCGGACGACCTTAAGCGTGTTGCTCGTCTGACCGCCCAGAATGAGCGACGCCGACTGTTTGTCGAGGTCGATGTTGCTGATTTCGAAAGCGAGGTCAGCCGGCGGCGCCGATTTGAACTTTCCGCCTTCGTATGACCAGGAATGACCTTGGTTGAAATCGCAGGCGAAGTGCGTAGGCCATTCGCCGGCCCGTACAGGCGCGGCAACAACGATGACGGCGAGTGCTAAAAGACCAATCTGCAACTTCGACATGAGAATCCCGTCGGCGGCGTCGGACCTGGGTGGCGGCCCGTAGCCTAGGTTCGTATTGAATTCATAGGCCGCGATCAAGGCGAGAGGGCACGTCGGCCATCGTCAATGGCTCGCCGTAGGGCAAAAGTTGCGGGATGGGCCGGATTTCGCGATTGCTCGCCGCCGGGTCACAATGGCACCTTATGAAGCGGAGACGGAGAATCGATGGCCTGCCGCGTGCAAAGAGGTCCGCAGCGTAGATGAAAATGCCGGCAATTCGCATTGCACAGGTTTTGCTGGTCTGGCTCGTCGTGGCCGGACAGGCGCGCGCCGCCGAGAATGAGAGTCCTCGGCCACCCGGGGCCATAGAAGGCGCTGCCGAGCTCGTTAACGGCGACGTCGGGAAAGCCATTGCAACGTACACCGACGCGCTGAAAGACACCGGTCTCGCCAACGACCGGCGCGCGACGATCTTAAATGATCGCGCCGTGGCCAACACGCGCCTCGGCCAGACGAAACTTGCGCTCGAGGACTACAACCGCGCCGTCGAACTCTTTCCGGAATATCCGGTTGCCTACAACAACCGCGGCAACCTTCTTCTGTCCATCGGACAGCTCGGCGAGGCGATGAAGGATTTCGACCGGGCGGTGCTTCTGGCTCCGGGCTATGCAGCGGCTTACTCAAACCGCGGCAATGCCAAGCTGAAGCTCGGCAAGCCTGCCGAAGCCGTCGCCGACTTTACCAAGGCGATCGAGCTGATGCCTGCGAGCGCTGCTCCGCTTTCCGGACGCGGTCTGGCGCATCTTGCAACCGGCAAACCGCATGCCGCGATACGCGATTTCTCGCGTGCCGTCAGCGCCGATGCCCGCTTCGCATCCGCCTATCGCAATCGGGCCGAGGCGCGCCTTGCCGTGGGCCAACGCGATGAAGCCATCGAGGATCTTTCCCGCGCCATCGCATTCGACGTCAATAACGCAGAACTCTACATCGATCGCGGCTACGCCTATCTGCTGGCCGGCAACACGGCCTCGGCCATGAAGGATTTTTCGCGCGCTATCGAGCTCGACGGCAAATCGAGTACCGCCTATCAGGGGCGCGGCCTCGCGAACGGCATCGCCGAAGCCACCGACGACGCGTTCGCCGACCTCAATCGCGCCATCGAACTTGATCCGCGCTCGCCCGTCGCGTTTGCATTCCGCGCCTTCGTCTACAAGCAAAACGGCAAACCCGACATCGGAAGCAAGGACGTCGAAACCGCCATCAAGCTCGACCCCAATTCTCCGGAAGCGCTTTGGGCCCGGGGTGAAATCGCAGAAGCGAAGGGGCAGGCCGACACGGCGATCGCGAGTTTCAGGCGCGTGCTGCAATTGAAGCCCGGCTGGCAGTTCGCCACCGATGCGCTGACGCGGCTCGGTGCGCCGCCCGACGACGTAGACGACAAGCCCCAACCCTCACTCGACATCGACAAGTGGCACGTTGTCCAGCACGGCAAGGATTATTTCGCGACGAGCGACAACTATCCGCAGATCCGCATACCGCTTGAAATGTCGGGCGAGGGACTGCCGAAGCTTCTGGCTTGGGAAATCCAGCCGCAGCCGCACTCGACCTACGGCCTTTTGCGTTTTTCCGGCGGGCGCGTTCCCGGCAAGAATGGCTTGGAAGAAACTGAACTCGCGGCCATCATCGATATCGAGGCCGGCAAGCTGATCGCGATTGAGCCGCAACGGCAGGGGGCGCGTGTCTCCACCTGGACTTGGGACGGCGACCAGCTGCAAGTCGCGAGCGTCGACGGCGTGACGGACCAATATCAGCTCCGGCCGCCGATCGTCGCCGTGGTCGGCCAGCGTGGCGTCGGATCGGATAAGCGCCCCTACGGTAACGCGAACCAGCCATGGGAAGCTTGGAATCCATTTGGGCCGCAGCCTTCGCGCGGCGAGCCGAAGTCGCAGCGGCGTCAGAAACCGAAGTCGATCTTTGATCTGCTGTTCGGCAATTGATGACGTAGCACCGTCGGCCGCATCTGCAACTTTGTTGGCCGGCGTGCGAGTCGAGAATTCTTACCCATTGTCGATTGCCGATTTTGGCGAAGCGCTGATCGTGCCCGCAATTGAAATTCAATTCGGCACTCTGAATTTACATCGCGATGCCGACTAAAAATCGTTGCCTTGATTTAGGGCAGACACCTTTCGATCGCTTCGAGCATTTCCATGCGGCAAGTCACTGCGAGTTGCGTGTTAGTGCCAGCTTAGGAATATTACCTTTTCCATTAACGGTTCTGCATCTTTCGCCGTATTATGTTCGGACTTGATCCCCGTTCCGCGTATGGAGAGCCTGATGTTGCGTGCTCGAATCTTGGCGTTGGCCTGCCTCGCCATCATCCCGTCAATGCAAGCGATGGCTGAAGGCGATAAGACCAAGACCGAGGTGGCGGCGACCGCAGCCTCAGATTCTGGAGCAGTGACGACGGATACGGAATCCGGAACGACGACATATTTCGGTGGAAACGCGGCAGAACAGGCGAAATCGCAAGCCGTGGCCAAACCGCAGCCGCCTCCGAAGCCGACGCTGACCGCAGCAGTCGATCTTACCAATCAAAAGATGGTCGTCACGGTCAACGGTGAGGCTCGTTACAGCTGGCCAATTTCGTCGGGAGTTGCCCAATATCCGACGCCGACCGGCACCTTCCGTCCGCAGTGGACGGCAAAGATGTGGTACTCGCGCAAATACGATATGTCGCCGATGCCCCACTCCGTTTTCATCAACGGCGGCGTAGCTGTGCACGGAACGTATCACGTGCGATCCCTTGGCAGTGCCGCGTCGCACGGCTGCATTCGGCTCTCTACCAGTAATGCAAAGACGTTTTACAATCTCGTGCAGAAGCATGGGCTTAGCAGGACCAAGGTGAGTGTGTTCGGTCGGCCGCACTGGCGTGGACCGGCCATGGCCAACCGCGACAGGCGAGGCCAGCAGGAGTATGCCGATGACCAGAACAGCTGGTCCTGGGGAGATAGCTGGGGCGGAAATTCGGATTCGGCCTATGCACCGGCGTTCACGAAGAAATATCGCAAAGGCCAATATTATTATGACGCCAATGGCGTGCGCCGGAAGGTTCGCCGAAGCGGCTATTACGCCGACTCGCGGCGTCAGCTGCGCCGGGACTACAACCGTTACGGCTATGCGTACGGCGGACCCAGCCAGGATTGGTGATACGTCGCGCTGTTGACACGGTGGATTTAGGCGAGGCCCGGCAATAAGCCGGGCTTTCGTTTTTTCATCGTTAGAATGGATTCCAGGTCGGAGTGTCCGTGAAACGAAGATAGCCGACGTTGGCTCCGAGCCGCATCCCGACTCCGGAGCGGATCGGCGCCATGATAACTGGTCCGCCCTTTAGCAAGGTCACCCCGACACCGCCGACGAAATACGCCGAGCCGTCGATGCCGGTGAAATTGCGGTACAGCGCATCAGGCGTCTGCATCCGATAGATCAGGAAAAGCGTCCGAGAGCCCGAAGCTCCGAAATCGGTGCCGAGCGAAGGGCCATGCCAATAAACCTGCCGCGTTCCGGGAAGCGAGCGCATGTAGAGAGTGCCCTTGCCGAAGCGAAGGCCGGCGAGAAAAGCGCCACCGCCTTCGGTCCCGAGAACATAAGCCGTCGGCCTGCCGGACTGCTTGAACGCATGCTCGATGACGCTCGCCAGGTTCGTCGAGATCGTTCCGAAAAAGCCGCGCGTCACTTCGCGAATTTCATCAATCGTGTAGCCCTCTTGCTCCGGGGGCGGGAGAACCGCGCTCACGTCCGGTTCTCTCATTGCGACGTCGGGTGACCGGTGGGCATCATTCGGCTTCGTGCTCGCGGCCCAATCCTGCGGCGCCGGTTTCGCCGGAGCAGGTACGGGTGGCGACGGTCTTGGGACGGCAGGCGGCGTCCGCGCGGTTGTCTCGAGATTTTTCTTCGTCTCGGCGGTTTTGACGTCGGGCTTTGCTGGGATCGCACCTTTTTCGGCCTGGGCGATTTTTTCATCGAGCCGCTGCAGCATGTAATCCGACTTCGCCTTGATCACCGTGTTGAGTTCGGCGGCGGCCGATTTCAACTGCGCGAGCTTGGCGCAATCGGGTTCGGTGCCCTCAGGGACACGGCCGAGCGAGTCGACGGTCAGAAGCAGGGCGCTGCTCTTCTCGTCGAAGGCGGCAAGCTTCGGATTCTGGATCGCGTCGAGTGCAGTGTCCTCGTAGTCGTCGCCGAGCTTTTTCACCGCCCTGTAGCGGCGCATGCGTTCTTGCAACTTCGGCTGCGCCTCGAGCGTCATCGCACGCAGGCTCGCACCCGACTGATCGACGGCGGCGGCGAAATCCTTAGCCGTGCAGGTCGCGGCATGAAGTACCGGCGCGCCCGGAACCAGCGATATCAGGAACGCGGCAAGCGCAATGAATAATCGCATTGGATAGGGGCTCCGAACGGCTCGCCCTGGAGGCCAGCCAAAGCATATTACCTGCAAATGGCGGTTCGGTGGGGCGTCCTGCTTTTGCCTATTGCCGTGGCAGAGATTTGGCCGCGAGGCGAGCCATAAATCGCGGCGTATCAACGACCACGCGCGTGTGCGTGCCGGATCCAATGCTTTCGACGCCGTCATGAGCCGTGACTTTGAACGTCAGTTTTCTGCCGTCGACCGCTTCGAGCGTTGCTGTCGCGGTGACGGTGAAACCAAGGGGAGTTGGCGCCGAGTGCACGACATCGAGGCGCATGCCTAGACTTTGATGATCGTCGGGAAGATATGCTTCGATGCAGTCGACCGCTGCCGCTTCCATCAGGGCGATCATCATCGGACTGGCAAACACCGGAACGTCGCCGCTGCCGACCTGCGTCGCCAGGCGCTCATGTGTGACGAGCGACGTCGCTGAACCCGTTAGCCCTACGATGAGTTTCGACAGATCCGCCACGACACACTCCTCATCACCACCCGGCCATAATGCGCAATGCAAGACGGATCAATGGGCGACGACGATTTCCAGGCTAGCGCTTAGGCGCCTCCAACAGGTCCGGCAGCGCGGTTCCGGAAGGCCCTATCTCGGCGATGGCCGCTGCGCAGCTTTCATCGACTATGATCCTGCATTGGTTCGGGTCATCCTGCTGTATGCAATGCTTCACCTTGATCCAGGCATTGTAGATCTTTGCGCTTTGCGTTTTGAACGCTTCAAGATCGGCGCCCGCATAGACCGAACTGAGTGCGGAGGCCCTTTCGGTCAATGTCATGCCGACGCAGGTTTCGACGGCGCCTAACGCCTGCCCATGCCGGCCACCGGCATCCTTCGGGGTTAATTTGCTGACGGCGGCTCGGGCCGCAGCCACGGCCTTATCGACCGGCTCGGCGACAGCACTTCCCCCGCTGAGGAAGATCGCCAGCAACACCGCTGACAGGGAACGATGGCCGCATCGCAAGGCTACTCCCCCCAATTGGTCCTCCCGGCTTCTTTCGGATTTGTTAAGCAAAAATCTTTCCGTTTAACCAGGACGCCCCCCTTCTATATCTTTATTCAAATAGGCAACCGGGAGTAGAACGAAAACGTTATGTCTACTAGCCATCCATGGCGCCACTCTCTTCACGGGTGGATCGCATCGCGCCTTTCGAGGAGAATTAAGATGATTAAACGCATTTTGGTCCCAGCGGCAACGCTCGGCGCTCTTGCAGCGATCGCTGTCCTGACCGCCAGTCCGAGCTTCGCGCTCTCGGCCAAAGAGTGCAGCGTCAAGTACAATGCCGCCAAGTCGGCCGGCACCTTGAACGGCTTGAACTGGAACGAATTTCGCAAGCAGGAGTGCGGTACAGGCGCTGCAGCGGCCGACGACGAGCCGGTCATAAAGCCGTCAACGGGAACAGCTGCGGCGACCACGAAGGCCCCTTCGGGCGCCGTTTTCCCGAAAGCCGTCGATTCGAAGTACTCCAAGGAATCCGCGGGCAAGGCGCGCATGCACACGTGCCTCGATCAGTACCGCGCCAATAAGGCTTCGAATGGCAATGGTGGATTGAAGTGGATTCAAAAGGGCGGCGGTTACTACAGCCTTTGCAACAAGGGTCTGAAGAGCTGACCGGCAGGTGAGCCAATATCCTCGAAGAATCACGACGGCGAGGCGCATGCCCCGCCGTTTTCGTTTCGCTGCCGGGTGGAAGCTGTCCGCCGGCAAAATTCGAAGATGTTAGCGCTTGATGTCCTGGTCGCGCTGCCAGGAAAGGAACATCGCCGTCACGAGAGCCGTCAAAAACATTGTGCCAAGGATCGCCGGCTTGCGAATGAATGACCACCAGACGTCGAGGCCGTCGATCCAGCCGCCGCGTCCGGTCAACACGTTGTTCAAGACGAGAATGACGAGGGCGACGCACGCCGTAATCGCCATCGCAATCCCCGCCTCGATTGCCCGTTTCGTCAGCCGCGGCACCGAGATTGAATTGCGGCCGATGGCCAGTTGAGTCCGGTCCGACATGATGCGCTCCGTCGTTGCTTCAGCGATGAGCGCGACAACAGGTCAGACGCGCGCTCCGGATTATTCTCCCTGTCTAACAGATTCGGCGTCCAGCGTGGCGCAGACGAGGCGGCGCCCGCGTCTGGCTTATCCATTTCCTGATGTTTTCGATCGGCCTAATCTCGACTTGCCTGCTTGCTCCGTGCCGCCCGTCGCGTTGCGAGCGCGAGCCAGCGCCTGCAGCTCGGCCGCTTGAGATTGCACGCAACCGCGATCTTCGGCGCCGCAAGAGCGCGCCCCTTCGCAGCCTTGATGGCCTCGGAGCTTGGATAGATACCGGCCAGCGATCCGGGTTCGGCAGCAATGTCGCGTTCCGCACGCGAGATGAGGCCCGCCGCAGTCATCCCTGACATGAAGGGATTGGCGTTGATCACGACCGGCCCGAGAAGTGTGGCGACCGGTGTCTCGGGCTTTGCCGCAAGCACGCGTGCCGCGCCGCGGGGACCGACCAGGAAAGCAAGACGCAGATTGGCGAACGTCGCCTTGGCGCCGTTGGCAACGAGATAGGCCGCGTTCGATTGCGAATAGGCCATGGCGACTTGGCGCGCGAAAACCGGCTCGGTTCTGAGATCAAGTATCTCATTCGGCTTCAGCTTCGCCGTCTTGTCCGCGAAAGACGCGTTCACGATCTCGAGCCATGTCGCCGCAATGAACTGATACGGGCCTAGAGCCGTCGATCTGGGATTGTTCGCAAAGACGTTGCCTCCGGACTCGGCCATCATCAGGCGGTCGAGGAACGTCTCCATCGTCATTGCGGGAGCTGTGGTCGAAGCGGCAGCGGCGGTTTCGCTGACGTCTTTGGGCTCGGCGGATGCAAACCCAGGCGTCACGCAGTGTGCCAGCGCGATGGCGGCAAACGCAAACAAGTGTGAGCAATACGAGGACACGAAAGCGAGTTCCTTCACGGCTCGTCAGTGCTGCCCGATGAATAATCTAAACCCTCGCCCGCGGTTCGCAAAGCCCACATGGCTCGATCGCGTGACCGGCTCAAGAGAGTTTGGTTATCGCGACGACACTTTTAAATCCGCAAAGCGACGTTCTTCGCGGTGTTTGCGTGATACAACGCTCAAATGCGGCATTCGGCGAGAGAGTGCGCCGTGTCATTTCCGGGCGTAGCGAACCGCAAATCTGCCACAGCTCCGCGCGATTTTCCTCCGGCAGCGAATTCACATCCTGGGAGTAGCTCTGTCATGCTGAAGAAAATCGCACTCGCGCTTCTCCTGATTGTGCTTACGTTCGCGGGATACGTTGCCATGCAGCCGGCCGTCGGCACCGTAACGCGATCCGCTACGATCGCAGCGCCGCCCTCTGCAGTGTTCCCGTACGTCAACGATTTACATAAGTGGCAGGATTGGTCGCCTTGGGCGAAGCTCGATCCCAATGCCAAGGTAACGTTCGAAGGGCCGGAAGCCGGCACCGGTGCTGCCTTTTCGTGGTCCGGCAACAGCGAGGTCGGCGAGGGCAAGATGACGATCGTCGAAAGCAAGCCGGACGAATACGTGAAGATGAATATCGATTTTGTAAAACCGTTCGCCAACACCAGCGTTGCCGAATTTCAGCTGAAGCCCGAAGGCGCGGGCACCAATGTGACGTGGTCCATGACGGGCGACCGGCCGTTCTTCGTGCGCGCCATGTGCATTCTCATGAACGGCGACAAGATGGTCGGCGACAGTTTCGAGAAGGGTCTCGCAAGCCTCGGCAAGCTCGCGACGAGTACGCCACCGCCACACTGAGGCTTCTATGATCGCGCCCGTAAGGCGGTCTTGCGGCTAAGGACAGCGAGAAAGACTGCGCTCGCCGGAATCATCGCGAATGGTCAGCTTGTCGCCATCGACGACAAACGTGAACGTCCCCTCCTGCTCGTCGCCTTCGACCGAGCACTTGGCGTCTGCCTTCCAGGCGCCGCCGTCTTCCTTGACCTCAGACAAGGTGCAGTGAGCTTCTCCCTGATCGTACGTCGTCATGGTAAGTACGAGCGGAGGATTTTCAGCGCCCTGGTCGTTGCCGCATTGCTGGACGTCTGTCGCCCACGTCCCGGCGAACGGGGCATCGGCGGCCGCCACGGTGAGGGGCCATAGAGCAAGGCTGGCAACCAGACAGGCGAACGAGGTTCGAAGCATATCCATTTTACTCTTTTATTGATTGTTGCTTCCGATTGAGCGGTGCGCCCGGGAAACGACGGCATGGCGGGGCAGCTATGCACCCGCTGAAGCAAGTTGATCACCATGTATTCAGCTAGTGCAAGTAGGTTCGCCGAACCGCGCTATATTAACGATAGGCCGCGGGACGCCAAGTCGTATTCAGCTAATGGCGGAGATTTGCGCGCCTAATCGGGCGTCCAAACTCTCTTTTGGGAGAACAGATTATGTCGCGCTTACATCGTGCGCTTTTCGGTGGTCTCGTCGCAGGCATTCTCGGCTTTTCGGGGGCAGCGAATGCCGCGCCGGGTGGGTTCGCACCCGGGGACCTGGCAGCCAGAACGCCCGCTACGCTCGTCGGACACGGCGGCGGCGGTGGTGGCTTTCGTGGAGGCGGTGGCGGTTTCGGAGGCGGTGGTGGCTTCCGTGGAGGCGGCGGTAGTTTCGGTGGTGGCGGTGCCTTTCGTGGCGGCGGTGGTGGCAGCTTCAACAACTTCCGTGGCGGCGGCGGAAATTTTCATAGCTTCAACCGCGGTTCACATATGTCTCGTGGCGCGATGAGGTACTCGGGCAACTGGAATCATGGCGGCCATCATGGCCATCACAATCACCATCGTCGCGGCTTCGTCGGTTTCTACGGCGGTTACTATCCCTACTACGACAGTGGCTACTACGATGACTACGGCTACTACGGCGACGACGACGTTTGCTACTACAGCCGCAGATACCGCGCCACGATATGCCCAGGCGACTGAGATCGCCGGTGGCCTCACTCAGACACAGGAACTCCCTGCAGTTGATCGGGCGCGGGACCAGTTACGGTTCCGCGCAGAATAGGAACATCAATGAAGTTGACCATCATGTTTGCTGCTGGGCTTGTGGGCTGGGCACTCGCCGCCGGTAGCGCCAATGCCGACACGATTTTTGACGTCGAGCACGCACGTGCCGATGCCAGGGCCGGTCGTGTCAGCGAAAATGACCTGGAATTCCTGCGACGCTGGGGAGGTCCGAGTGGTTATTACCGTGCGCCCCGTTATTATGACGTACGTCCTTATCGCAGGGGCTACTCGACGCGCTATGACCGGCGTGGACGCCGCTGGTAATCATGGCCGCGTCTCGCCATTTGCACCCCGTCGGACTTTCCGCGCCGCTCTGATCCAGAGGCCGAGGTACATGACGAGCAGCGCCATGAACGGCACGCCGATGAGCAAGTTGATGCTGTCCATCAGTGCCGGATCGATGAACCCGAAATGCAATCCGAGCTTGACGAGTCCATTGGCGCAAACCGCGAGCAGGAACACGTTGCCCGTAAAGCCGAGATATGTCTCCGCCGCGTAATATTTTGCGATCCAAGTTCCCTCGGGTGCCTTGGAGCCGGTAAGCAGGGAATAGATTGCGATCGGCAGCACAACGAGCGACGACGCGTAGAGCAAGACTTCGAAATTTGTAAGCATCCGAAACACCTCAGAGGAACTGTTGGCAGGCACCCCGACTGAACTCGGGAAGCTAGCTTCTGTGAGCCTCAATCTGCTCGAAGGTCTGTTCCGTTTGGAATAGCGCGCCCAATTCGATGTCGCGCTATTTTTTTGAGCGCACCAATTTTCGCTACTTGGAGCTCTTGCCGGATTTCGTCGAACCCTCGATAATTTTCATCAAAGCCATGGCCGCAGCCGGCGCCCGCACCTTGCCTTCATGAATGACGTAGACGAACACGTCGCGTGGCCGCCGCTCCGATTTTGTTTTGGTATCGATGACCGGAAGGTCGTCTGGCACGCCGCCCGAGGCCCATGTCTTTGCGCGCGTCGCCCACTGATTGAGCGCCGCCGGTTTATACGCTGTTGGTATTTTATCATCGCCGGTCTGCAGGCGTGCGTAGACGAAATCGCCCGTCACGTCGGCGATCGCCGGATAAGTTGCGTGATCGGCAAAGACGATCGCGACCGATTTCCGGCGTGCGAGGTCGATAAACTCCGGTGTGCAGAACGATGCATGACGTACTTCGACGGCGTGGCTAAGCTTGCGGCCGTCGAACGTCGCGGGAAGCAGGTCGAGAAATGCTCCGAAGTCGGAATCCACATATTTTTTTGTTGGCGCGAATTGCCAGAGTAAGGGCCCGAGCTTGTCGCCGAGTTCGGTGACGCCAGAATCAAGAAATAACTTGATCGAGTCGCCTGCTTCCGCGAGCACACGGCGGTTCGTGGCGTAACGCGGTCCCTTGATCGAAAATACGAAGTCGTCCGGCGCTTCACTGGCCCAGTTCGCAAACGTCGCCGGTTTTTGCGTGCGATAGTAGGTGCCGTTGACTTCGATGGTGGGAAGTTGTCGGCTCGCGTAGTGCAGTTCCTTGGCTTGTGCGAGTTTGTCGGGATAAAAGACACCGCGCCACGGCTCAAACGTCCAGCCGCCGATACCGGCCCGAATGATGCCGCTTTTGGCGGCTTGGACTCCGGGGCTGCCGTTGGTTGAAGTCTCGGTACGCTTTTTCGGCATGGACTGACCTCCCAATATTCTAATCGACACGCGTGAAACGCGAATCACTCCATAACCGCGACTTCAAAGCGCATAAAAGGACGATAAACCCGGACGCTTCGGCTTTTTTCTGCCGATGATTTATCATTTCTGGTCCAGAACGCGCCAACCGTAGTAAAACTTTGGCGTTCGGATCTAGCTGCGGTATGGGCGCCGAGAGGATGGGGGAAACAGCTGATCTTACGACCGCGGGTTCCGTACGCTGGGGCTCGCCTAGCACGCGCGAACGCAACTTCTGGATTGCGCTGGCGTGCGCGGTCGTGTTCCACGCTACGTTTTTGATTAGCGCCATCGGGAGCAAGCCCACCCATCTCGGTGATCCGTCGGGCGACGATAAGGCCATCAGCGTGTCGTTGGTGACGGAAGCTGATCTCAAGAGCCGAAGCACGGTTGCCGTACCGCCGGACAATCCGCCCGCGCCGCCTCCCGTTGCCGCGCAGCCGCCGCCTGAGCCGCAAGCCAAACAGCAGCCGCAGCCTCCCGAGCCGGCGCCTCCCGAGCCGGCGCCTGAGGTAAAGCCTTCGCCTGATCCTGAGAAACCGCAGCCCGCCGAAGAAAAAACCGCCAAGCAGGAAGAACCGAAGATCGACGAAAACGCGCCGGACTTGTTTTCTCTCGACGATCAAAATCCGGAGAAGATGAAGAGCGAGAACAAGCCCAAACCTAAGGCCGACTCTAGTCCGAAGAAAACGACCGCCAGCAAACCTGCGCCGAAGAAACCACAAAAGCGGATGTCGTCGCTCGATCTTTCGCCGCCGCAGAATATGCCGTCATTTCCCGGCGGTCGCTCAGCGGCGTTTCAACGTCCGCCGGGTATCACGCGCTCAGGCCTCAATGATGCGTTCGCGCGGGCCGTGATCCAGGCGTTGCAGCAAACGATGCCGCAATTGAATGATGTGCTCGGACGCGTGACCGTCCGCATCTTTCTTTCGGAAACCGGTAATGTCGTCGAGGTGAAGCTGCTTGCGGGCGCCAAAGATCCGACTCTCAGTCAGGACGTCGTCTTTGCGGCCCGGCAGACAAGCTATCCAATTCCGCCGGCAGGTTCGAACGTCGCCGATCGGACGTTCTTGGTGACGTACGTCTACGATTGAACGTCGAGAGACGGCGATGTCCGATGCAATAAAGCGGCGACGCGCCGAGCCAAATCGAATTGGCTTTCGGCGCGGCCATTCCACTTTAGCTTGTGCTCGTTATTGCTGAACCGAGTGCTGAGCGGTCGCCCCGAGTTTCATTGGCTGATATTCAGGCGATTCACGGCGGCAGGCGCCAAGTGCGAGCGTGGCAAGGCAAATCCCGAGGACTACGATTTTCATGATATTTCTCCCGTCTAAGGTTGCAGAATACGCGAGACTATAAGAACGCCCTGTTCCTCAAACGCGCTCCTTCCGACCCGGTTCCGCGACACACACTAATGGCAGCGGACTGTGCCTGGACGGCATCACGCGCCGCGCTCGAAATAAATCCAACGCGTACGACCGCGATAGGCTTCGAAAGCTGATGTGCCCAACCCGGTTCGGGTATCGATGCTATCGCGACGCCGCTTAACGGTTGGTCAATTTCCTGAGCGTGATTGCGTTGGGACCTTGCTGCCGCCACTGTTAGGGCGCAGCAAGAGTCGGGGCTGCCAGTTCATCAGCGAGCAACGCATATGATTGCGCATCTTCGCCATCCCGCCCTTATTCTTGCAGCACTTGGCGCCGTCTCCGGCATCGTTGGAACGACACTTCTCGGAGTGGGCTACGGTGACGCTCCTCGCCCCGGCGTCTACATGGTGATGACCGGCGTCTGGTTCGGTCTCGTCATCGGTTTTGCCGTCTGGCGCTGGGGCAACCGATCCTGGGCGGCCGTCGCCACAGCTATGCTTGCGACTTGGATCGGCTGGGAAGCGGCGGTCAATCTGGCTCTGCAACTCGACGGACCCTGGCTCGATGCAGCATCCATCGGCACGGCTTCGAAATCCTACCTCACCGGCTTCGCGGCCGGCGCAGTGGGCGCTTTTGCGACATGGGCTGGTGCAGCCGCATTTACGCCGGCGCTGCGGCGCGGTCCGGCGGCGGCGATGATCGTCGTGACCGGCGCGCTGTTCGGCCTGCTTTTGCCGTGGACCAACAATTATGACAACGGCGCCGTCCTGCTGCTGCCGTGGCAGGCGGCGGTCGCGGCGATGATCGGCTTCCACATGGCATCCGCCAGCGAGCCGAGCCGGACTGACCCTGGCGCATTCGCGATCGAAGGTTAGAATAAGCGTGCCTGGAGGCGGACCGCCGCCGGTCGAGGAGACGCACGACGATGATGCAATGGCTTTGCAACGATTTTGCGCGTTGTGCGGTACTGTCTGCCGTCGTTCTCGCGTTCGGCGCGCCGGCAGGTGCGCAAGATAAACCCGGCGACCCGTCGATCACTGTCGAGCAGCTTCTTAAATCAGGCTGGCAGATAGCGGGCTATGCCAGCAACTCCGACAACCGCTCGACGTTCATCCTATTCAAGAACCCCGGCCAGACTTACCTGGTCCAGTGCCTGACTGGTTATGACGTGACGCGAGAACACCGCGTCTTCCAGAATTGCTACAGGCTACAGTAACGCCACTTCTTATCGGCGGCGAGTCGGGTCAGCCTTTCATCGATTGCATGGCCTGCTTCATTTCATCCGGCGTCACGTCGCGCACGTGCGTCGCGACCGACCAGATATGGCCGAACGGATCTTGCAGCCGTCCGTAACGATCGCCCCAGAACATCTCGGCGACCGGCATCGTCACCTTGGCACCGGCCTCTGCGGCATGCGCCACGAACGCGTCGGCATCATCGACGTAGAGATGGATCGTCACCGGCGAACCCTTGAGATGTTTCGGCCCGAAGACGCCGTGCTTTTCGCTTTCCTCGGCGAGCATCACAGCCGAGTCGCCGATCCTGAACGACCCGTGCATCAGCTTGCCGTCGGGGCCCGGTAGTCGGGTCATTTCCGTCGCGCCGAATGCCTTCTTGTAGAACTCGAGCGCATCGGTCGCGCCGGCGCAAATGATATGCGGTGTGACGGAGTGCATGCCGCTCGGCATCGGCTTCACCTTTGAAGCGGGCTTTCCACCGGCGGCGGACTTTGGCTGCTGGGCGGACTTGGCGCCGGATTTCTCTTTGGTCTCGGTCATAATATGGAACTCCTCATTACAATCGTTTTGCATTGATGGCGTGCGAACCCGAGCCAATCGTACCCAAAAGATAAGAACCTTTTTGCGCGATCCCCACCCCGGAAATTGAATTGTGATCGAGGTTTTGTTGATGCAACGCCCGCGAGTGGCCGCCAACTCGCGGCAACGCGAGTCGCCACGCGCAAACAAAGACTGCTCCAGCGCATCCGGCCGGCTCCGCAAAGCGGAGTCGGGTGCGCAAACAAAGGAGGCGACGACGGCGGGCCTCGATTTGATTGTAGGGATGCGGCCAGCGCCATCATCGCCCGCGAAGGAGGAGTGTTCGTCCACTGATCCCACTCGCGCATCTTACGCGTGGCAACGGGGTGCAGCATCAAACGCGCATACGACGCGTCTTAGCCGTTTTCTCCCCGAAGGCAGAACGCCCGGAGAGAAGCTGATGTCTCCGGCTCACTTCCAACGCCGCGTCTCGTGACAGGTAGCAGCGGGTACCCATAACCCCTGTGTGAGACGCGTGAGTGGAGTATGCGGGAGGCGGAAAGGGCGGGGATTATTTTTTTTGCCGGTTGGCGAGGTCCGCATCGGGCCAGAGGCGGACATACCAATTTCGCGATGGGATGTTGCTACTCCTCGCATCAACCGATGTGGTGCTATCCCACAGACCGAGATCGCTCAGGGATGGATCATCGCTGAGCTGCTTGAACCTCGGAACATCGTCCTGCAGGCTGCGCAAAGAAGCTATGCGCTTGGGCTCAAGTGAATTGCAGCCGATGTAGCCATCAATAGTGTCAGCGCGGCTTTAGGGCAGCACCAATTGGCCCCTGTATGTGCCGCCCGCGAGGGTGTCCGTTATATTCTCGTACATGTAGGTTCCGCCGCCACTGGCACCCTCGTATTTGCCGGTGCCACTGGTATATTTGTATGTGTATTCCTTGAGGTGTGAACCCTCCTCCCAACTGTCGCTCAGTTTGTCACCACCTTTGAAGGTGTAAGTGCAGGTCCCGCTGCCCTTCCAACTCTTGTCAGGCATGTACTCGTAGTTTCCTACGCAATCCCCTGCGGATTTCGGTGCGGCTGGATCGTTGGGAATGTTTATGCATCGGCCAGCAAAATCGACCAGCTTGTGGTCCTTATCAGGCTCTTTCTCGTCCCACTTGTCATTGACGCATGCCATGGTGGCCGCCTCGTTGATGGTCTGTCCGGCCTTTGCCGCGCCACTGCTGAGAACGAAGAACGCTGCGGTCGAAGTAACAAATACGTGCTTGAGGTTCATGATGTCCTCCCACGTTACTGAAGCATTTCTCCGGGAGGCCAATCTAAGCATCCACATCGTCCCCGACAATCAGAGCGGGAGCCAGAAGTCCGGCAATTTGGATGAAAGACGACGTCCGACATGGGTCATTAGCAGACACTTTTCCAAACCCGCATGCTTTTCGGACTAACCCGCTCCGTTCACCACCGGCCAAGCAATCACCCCAAACAATATCATCGATGCCAGCATTCCGATCGAGCCAATCGCGGCGATCGGGTCGGCGCTTGCTTGCCCGTTGAAGATCAGGAACAGTCCGATGATCAGGACGACGAGGCTCACTTGCGCCAGCCAGAAATGCACGTCGGCGAGCCGGTTGGCGGCGGCGCTCGGGAACATTTGATAGAAGGCACCGAAAATTGCGAAGCTCACCCAGCCGAGCAGCATCAAATGCGCGTGCGTCGGCATTTGCGTATGGTCCTGGGTCATTCCCATCACCAGCCCGAGCGTCATGCCGAGCACGGCGTAGATGATCGCACTTCCGAAGAAGCGTCCCGCAAGTCGTGTCATTCGATCTCCCTCGCTTCTGTCGTTGGGGGGGTGCGGCGTCCCTGTCACAACGCCCATCCTCGTGTCGTCCAGCCGCGCCGCACGTTTTCGGCGGGAAGCGGCCGCAGCTAATCCACTTCCGTCACGATGACCGTGCCGTCCGCCGCGGCTTCCCATCCGCCGCGATGCTTCGACATGCCGACGAAGGAAATCTTGTCGGGCTTGATCTGGAATTTATATGAGTCGAGGGCGAGCAGCGTCGGGTCCGATACTTTGTAGCCGGTGATCGTCGCGATGCCGCGCGAGCGGTCGTAGCGTCCGCGTACGTATTCGATACCGATGGCACCGACGCGCGGTTGCAAGAAGGAGCCGGGCGGCGTTGCGACGAGTTCCCACGTGATCTGTCCATCGGCGGCGCCGCTATCGGCGACTTGGAGCTGCATCGCCAGCGCGTAGTTGAAGCCGTCGCGCGATTTCCACGAGCCCTGCCAGGTGGTCTCGAGGCGCGTGGCAGGTTGCGTCCAGCGCTGCCAGATGTGGGTGGCACCATCCATCGCCGGCTCGGCGTTCGCGAGTACGACGAAAATGCTGCCGATGGCGCCGATAATGGCGATCGGATTCCGGATTAGTCTCGACGCCCACGACCTCCGGATCGTTTCCATCGGAACCCCCCGCGCGAAATGTAATCGCGTTCCCGCCCAGTCTCAGCTGCTAGCAATGGCTATCCGTAGCGGTGCCCCGACTAGCATGGCGGTGAGCAAAAGTCATTCTGAGGAAGAAATCACTCCCCAGACTGTTTCCCATCTGCCTCGCGTCAAATGCCGCATTAAAGAACGGCCGCTGGCGTCTTGACGGAACTGCGCGACGCAGTCAGCGTTTAATGAATGGGGCATTTCAAGGAGATGGCGATGCCAAGGCTCGCGATTTTGGCGGCGATGTTGCTTGCGCTTTCGGCAGGCGAAAGCCTTGCCGTCAGCAAGGCGGTAAAAGATGGGTGCAGTGGCGATTACGCCTCTTACTGTAGCCAGTACAAGGTTGGGACCGAAGCCTTGAAAACGTGCATGCGGGCGCATCGCCATACGTTGAGTGACGGTTGCGTCAAAGCATTGGGCAAATCCAGTGAGGTCACTGCGGAAGATATTCGGACGTATAAGCGCGAACACGGCAAGTAGCTTTACCGCACCGCGATTCTGTTAATTTCGAGGGTCTCTCGCCTGCGGCGCTCCGGCCCGTAGCGTTTGCCTGCGTGGCGCGAGTAAATCGCCATATGTCAGGCCGGGAGTATTGGAATGAGCAACCCCGAAGGCAAAGTCGCCATCGTCACCGGTGCCTCGCGCGGCATCGGTGCCTCGATCGCCGAGCGTCTTGCGGGTGACGGCTTTGCCGTCGTCGTCAACTACGCCCAAAGCGCCAGGCCGGCCGAGGAACTTGTCCGCAGGATCGTGGAGTCGGGCGGACGCGCCTCGGCGTTCAAGGCCGACGTCAGCGATCCAGCCGCCGTGGGCGCGATGTTCGAATTTGCCGCCAAGCAGTTCGGCGGCATCGACGTGCTGGTGAACAATGCCGGCATCCTCTCACAGTCGACCATCGCCGACACCAGCGACAGCGATTTCGACAGATTGATTGCAATCAATCTGAAGGGCACGTTCAACGCCTTGCGCGAAGGTGCAAAGCGGATTCGCAACGATGGCCGCATCGTCAATTTTTCGACGAGTCTCGTCGGATCGCTGATGCCGAGTTATGCGATCTACGCCGCGACCAAGGCCGCCGTCGAAACGATGACGAGCATCATGGCGAAGGAACTTCGCGGTCGTAACATCACCGTCAATGCCATCGCGCCGGGGCCGACAGCCACCGACATGTTCCTGACGGGCAAGTCCCCCGAACTCATTCAGCAGATGGCCAAGGTTCCTCCGCTTGAACGGCTCGGCACGCCCGATGACATCGCCGGCGTCGTCAGTTTTCTTGCCGGACGCGATGCCGGCTGGATCAACGGCCAGACGCTGCGCGCCAACGGAGGATACGTTTAGGAGGCGCCTCTAATTCGCCGCGGAAGGCTCGCCTTTCGCGCTCGTTACGTACCGGCCATAAAGCTGCTTGAACGTCTCGAGCACTGCAGCGTCTGCCTTGTCGCCCGGGAAATTCATCATCACTACGATGCCGGTATCGGCGTCGACGTCGACCAGGATCGCGGCGAGGTTCATCCCGTTCGAGCCGTTGTGCGTCAGCAGCGGCCTGTCCGACCAGTCGAACTTCGAAATCCCCCAGCCGAACGCGTAGCTGCCGCTCTTCGGCGTACCGGGTTTTGGGTTCTCGACGGTCATTGTGATGTGGGGCTGATGTAGGCGCTTCAGCGTCTCCGGCTTGACAATCGCCGGACCGCGCTTGCCTTCGCCTGCGTTCCAACCGGCCCAGGTCGCGAAGTCCTCGACGTTCATATGGGCGATGCCGGCAGGGCCGACCGGAGCTGGACCGTCCGCGGCGGGACCCCACGGCCTCGGAGAGATGTTGCCCTTGTCGTCGACAGCGTGACCGACGGGCGCATCGTATTTTCCGAACGTTGCCTGCGGTCCGAGGCCGGCGGACTTGAGGTCTAACGGCTCGAAAATCCGCGTCGTGATCAGCCTTTCCCACGGTTGGCCCGAAGCCTTCTCGATCATCGCGCCGACGATGACGTAGCCGAGGTTCGAATAGTGGAATTGTGGCTCGTCGAAAACAGCCGGTTCGTGCTTGGTGCCCCAGGCCGAAATCATCCGCAGCCGGTAGTCGGTGAGCGAGTAATCGTAGGCGTCGGGACTGAAGTAGAGCTTCATGATCTCGTCGTCATCGCTCGGAATGCCGCTCGTGTGCGACAGAAGCTGTTCGAGCTTGATCGCGGCGAACTTCGGTTTGAGGCCGGGCAGCACCGGGCCCAACACTTCGCCGATCGTCGAATCCCAGCGGAGCTTACCTTCCTCGATCATCATGCCGGCGAGCGTCGCGGTCATCGCCTTGGTATCGGAGCCCAAGTGGAAACGGTCATCGAGCGCCACGGGAATGTCCATCCCGTGGACGCGCACGCCGACGGCGCCGCTGGCGATGATCTTGCCGTCCTTCACGACCGCAGCGGCGAGTGCAGGGAGCCCGTATTTGGTGCGGATCGGTTCCAGTTGATCGTTGAGAGAGTCTTTGCCGAATGCCGCAGCGGGAAGCGCCAGAACGGCGATCATGGCAAGGCTGAGGGAAATATTCCGCATGGGATCTCCAAGGGCTCGGGCTTGGAAAGATATTAATGCAGATCAGGTCCGCCCGAGCGAACCGTCGCCAACATCATTACCGGCGCCTTACTCCGCCGCCCGCTTTTGCTTTCCGGCGATCGGCAGGCGCGGACATTATTGTCATCCCACATTCGGACGATCGGCCACTTGGACGAGCTTGTGCACGCACCCGGGACAACCAACTCAAGCGCCAACAGGCGACGAGTCGGGCGGCTATGTGATGAGTCCTTTCAATGGAGTTTGAAAAATGAGTCCGACAAAGAAACACATTCTGACAGGTGGAGCAGCTCTCCTGCTCTGGGGCGCGACGAGCCTTGCGGCGAGCGCCTATTATACGGGCTACGCGAACGGCGACCCAGGAAACTGGGGCTTCTATGAGGAGCAGCACAACGGTGCATCACCGCCGGCTGAGGGTGAAGCTACTTCGGTCGCCCCCCACGCGAAACCGATTCACCACGGACATGTCGTGTATCACGGACACACGAATGACCATGGCATGGGTCGTAGCAGCACGCCGCAGAATTACTAATCAGTGACAGCTGCCGCCACGGAATAGAAGCACGGCGGTGCGCCATGGCTTCGGGTGGCGCTCCGCCGAGAGCCTGACGCCGATCACCAACGAACTTGGCTGAGGCCGAAGTACCAATTGCCGATCTTGCGCACGACGCTGGTCGGCACTTTGCCTCGCATGAAATGTCCGAGCGTCGCGGTAAGACCGACAGCGTAGCGGAAACGCGGATGTCGCGCTTCGAGCGCCGTCGCGACGACTTTGGCGACCTCCTCAGGTTCGCCCGCCGTTCTCTCGACGTGTTCATTGACCGCGCGATCCAGATGTTCCAGGAGCGGCCGATAAACGCTCCTCTCCGGGATGATCCGTGGCGAGTTAGTCCATATGTTCGTGCGAATAGCCCCCGGCTCGATGAGACTGATCTGAATGTTGAATGGCGCGAACTCATACGCGACCGATTCCGCCCATCCCTCGATCGCCCATTTCGAAGCGCAGTAGGGCGAAATCGTCGGCTGCCCGGCGTAGGCGGTTTCGCTGGATATGATGACGATGCGCCCGTGCCGCTGTGCGCGAAACGCCGGCAGCAATCGCCGCGTCAGCGCCAGAATGCTAAAAAAATTGACCTCCATGATGCGGCGAACCAGTGCGTCGTCCTGATCTTCGAACGCACCGCCGGCCCCAATGCCCGCGTTATGGACAACGGCGTCGAGCGGCCGATTAGGAAGGTCGAGGCCCGCGACAAGCGCATCCATCGACTGGGCGTCGGTCACGTCCAAACGATCGATCCGGACGGGAGCGCTGACGCCCGCCGACTGCAATTGACGATCGAGCTCGCCGCGCTTTGCGAGGTCGCGCATCGTCGCCACAACGCTCCAACCGCGTTTCGCCAGTTCGACCGACGTCGCAAGGCCGATACCGGACGACGCCCCGGTGATGAGGACTGTTCGCATGGGGTGCAGACCTCCGTTCCAAAGGGTGGCTGCGCGCGTGCCCGCCCGCCAGTTCGCGGATTACCGCGCGTGCGGCCGGCTGCATGGAGTGCAGTCGCACGCGCCAACAAAGAGTCGCCGTGCGCCGGCTAAATATCCGAAGGACGTATCCGCTTCAGGAAGTCCCAAAGGGGCAAAGCCGCGAGCCCGCCGACGACGCCGCCGACGTAGCTCGGAAGCGGAAAGCTGAAAATCGCTTGCCACGCCAGACCCACGAGCCAACTCGCGACCAGCATCACGACGACGGTAATGAGAAGACGCTGCCAGAAAGGGAGGAGGAGGGACATGGGCGGGATCCTCGGAGCTTCGCTTTTTCCTAAACTAGTGAGCCGCTTCGGCCATTTTGCAATCACTCGATGAACGTGACGCGTCCCGTCGCAACGTCATGCATGGCCGAGACGATCTTAAGTTGCTTCGCGGCGACGAGATCGCGAAGCACGTCGCTCGTTTTGGTCAGGTTCTCCGCCGCCAGCTTGGCGTTGGCGATCGCCACCTGCTGGACGAAATCCTTGTTTTTCGAGGTGTGCTCGCCGGGTGCGTCCTTGCACGCCTCCACCGCCGGCCTGATCTTCGCAAGAAGCTGGGTCAGTTCGCCAAGCTCGGCGCCGTCGATGGCGCCTTTGACCGCCCCGCATTCGCTGTGGCCGAGCACCACGATCAATTTCGCACCCGCCAGCTTGGTCGCAAACTCCGAGCTGCCGACGATGTCGTCGTTGACGATGTTGCCTGCGATCCGGGCGCTGAAGATGTCGCCGATGCGCTGATCGAATATCAATTCCGGTGGCGCGCGGGAATCGATGCAGCCGACCATGACGGCCGAGGGAAACTGTCCGCCCGCGGTTGCACGAACCTGTTCGAGGAGATCGCAGTTCCGCATGTTCTGCGAGACGAAGCGCTCGTTCCCCGCCTTGAGCTTGTTCAAGGCGTCGTCGGGGTTGAGCGCCGATTGCCGTTCTTGCGTCAGCGCCGCGCACTGATCGGCCGCGAATGCCCGATCGAAGGTCAGCAGGCTGCCCGCGATCGCTCCGCTGCAGCAGAAGTGTCGTCGAGTGAGCATCGTGCATCCTCCTTGGGGGAAGGCGGATTAAGCCGATGTCGGCCTTAGCGGACCATTACCGGCGCCCCTCAAATAAAGCACGAATTTCGACGGCCGCCCACGAAATCAGTTCGCGACCGGCATCGCGGCGACGATGATTCTAAGGCGGCCGCAAGAAGGTTAAGGCGTTCGCCGGCGAGCCGCGCCTTTCGCATGTGACACCCGCGTGCGGGAGGCTTGCGCGTTCTCCGTCATGGTATTAGCACCGGCCGGAAATTGGCGACGCACGGGAGTTGGACGCTATGGCGGATTTGAAGGACGTGAACGAGGCAATCGCGGAGTTGAAGCGCGAGAACGCCGAACTCTCAGGACTGGCGCTCGCCACGGGCGTCATTCTCACGCAACTCCTGCAGAAGATCGCCAGTCGCGAGATGAACCCGCAGGCAGCCGCCACCCAGATCGTGACCAACGCCCGCGCAGCTATCGAAGGCTTCACGGAGAACGCCGGGTCCGATCCCGTAATGAAGGCGCGGGCGATCGAAGCGGTGAAGCAGTACGAGGACCAGATCCGGAGCGTGTTGCGGGATTGAGTTAGCTCTCCTTCGCATCTGGCGGCTCGCGTTTGGCGCGCGCCGCACGATTTCATCGGTGCGCATGCGTGCGCCAATGACACTACGTCGGGCGATCTAACGAGCATGTGGGCTTCATGGTGTAGTACAGCGAGCGAAGGTCCTCGTTTTTCAAGCATCCGCGACATCGGCCGCAGGGATAGTTCGCTTCGAAGCACGAGAATGTCATATCTAATAAATCTGGACTGATTTGCGACTCTTGAACAAAATCAAGAGAACTAGTGTGTATAGCTGGCGCAATGAGGTCAATTCGTCCTTCTTGGATTAGCAAGAGTTCGCGTAACCGGCTTACAAACTCATATGTCCCATCAACGTGCGATGAATCAGATTTCGTCGAACCTAATATAATTTTCACATTATCTTCGTCTGCAAATTTCATGGCGCATAGTGTTATGAGGAGCTGATTCCGAAAAGGCCAGAATTCCGGGATCAGAGCAGATTTGATCGCGGGTTTTCCCACCATTTGACCACTTCCCAATCGAGAA